>Ga0181392_1000033_pt1 | contig 40320 bp, 61 predicted proteins | sample 15SPOviralmetaG_FD_130083 | JGI IMG/M metagenome (GOLD analysis project Ga0181392, IMG submission 130083) | Marine viral communities from the oligotrophic San Pedro Time Series (SPOT) site, San Pedro Channel, CA, USA - 15 SPOT_SRF_2010-09-15 | ecosystem: Environmental > Aquatic > Marine > Strait... | reverse complement strand
GTCTTCACGTGTGTAGCCCATTGCCATTAAGTCTTCAGCTGACATTGTTCTATCTGCCATTTTAACCTCCTCCTAATTCTGCATTAAGATCACCTTCAACTAATACTACGTCTTGGTTATCTTGTAATTCATATATAAATTCCTCATCACCTAATCCACCAACTACTGAAGGGTTCAATACTGCCATATTTCCCTCACCTGACAACTCTATTTCTGCTGGAAGTGAATCATCAATTTCTGGTGTGATAAGTGATCCAACATCTTGAGTAACTAGCTTGTATTTTAAAGCCAAGTCAGTTGTTAAGAACGCCTGATGTACAGGCATATTTTCTATAATGATTCCATAATTATTGGGACCTTGAGTGTTCGATTCATTATAAAGCCTATAATCAACTTCATCGTCACCTAAAGCAAACTTAGCAATTACAAAATCATTTTGTGATAGTTTTTCTCTACCTAATTTTGTTATTACAGCATCAACTATTAACGATGATTTGTCTAAAAAAGACATATGTTACTCCCGACTTATTAAGTTTGTTGTAAGTACTTAACAGTCAATGTAAAAGCAGCAGATGCACCATGCATAAGGCTTGTAACAACAACTGTAGTAGTAGGATCAGGTTGTCCTGCAGATGCTCCTGAAAGAGTGTTGTTAGGAACTGATTTAGCTCTTATATCAACTTGAGTTCCTGTTACTGTCTGACTTATAGAATCAACACTAGAAACATAATCAATACCACCTGTCCCGACAGCTTCTGTTCCTGCTGTTGAAAGATAAGCGATTGATGAGTTTAGTATTGTAAACATGTACTGACCTTGTTCCATGCCACCTAAATTTGTTAAATCTGGTATTATAGTTTGTGCAGTTCCTGATTGTGTTTCCTGCCAGTTAACAGTCGTATTTGACAAGCTAGCAATTGACGGTAGTTTGTTCGGATTGTCAGCTCTTGTTATTAGCTTATATCTCATAGTCGTGTCTGGATCTACTGTTGGCTCTAATAGAGGTAAATTTTCTATTACTGTACCATAGTAGTCAGTGCCTAGAGGATGTGCTACATTCCATAAGCTGTAATCGACTTCATCATCAGAAAGTGCAAACTTTGTTACATTAAAAGCTTGCTCACCTCTTGAGAGAAGTTCTCTACCTTTTTTTGTTAAGACTGCGTCTAAAACTGTTGACGCATTATTCAAGTATCCCATTATTTTTTCTCCATAAAGATGTGTAGAACTTTTTTAATAAATATTGTTTTCTTTCAAAAAAGTGTACTATTCATTGTCTAGTTGTACATCAACGAACGAATCGCCCGATGTAGTTGTTGTTACAGCGTAAGGATTAACCTCTAATATTTCAACCGCAACCTCATTTCCTTCAGGTACAGTTAATCCGTCTTCTTGACAGCCGCCATAAGCTAAATTGAATAGTCCTGTATGTGTTGTAAATAGTGAATCAATATCACTCACTTCTAAAGACTGTGAATAATATAAACCTAACGATTTACTTACAGAAGAACTGTAGTGATATATTTTATCATTATTAAAATGTGATAGCACCGAGCCTGTTGCTGTTGGTTGTAAAATTTCAAAAAATACATCTGATCCACCACCGGTGTGAACTTTATTGTCTGTATTTGCATAGTCTCTTTCCAATGGGTCTATCAGCGGATTGCTTCCAAAAGATCTAAGTTGATCTAATATGTAAGGACTTTGTGATGAGCTAACTGTACCATAATCACTTTTTGCAGCACTAGTACTAACTTCATTTAAAAATGACCAAGTGTGTTCAACTAGTTGGTCATCTCTAGACCCTGTATAGCCTCTAAAATCTATTGTGTCTATTTTTCCTCTTTTTTCTTCAAAGCTAGAAGTAAATTCATTCTTAAGTGCATAAGTTCCCGTTATCGGATTTGCTATAAAATAATCATTTGAAGATGTCAATTCGTGTGCTATAGTATATGTTATATTTCCTTTTCTAAATTCATTGTCACCACTCTGAGAATAATGTGCCATAACGTCAAGTTTAGAATCAAAAGTTTTATCTTCTAAGAATGGTCTATTACCAACTATTACTTTTGGTCTCTCTAAGATTGTAGGTTCAATTAATATACCTATATTTTTCTTAGCACGTGCAGGTGACATATTTCTTAAGTGATCAAATAAACTTAAATCATAATATTTTATAAGTTTTAAATAATTCCAGAAATTAAATTTTGTTGTCCATTTTTGCCAGTATGTATCTGCTATCCTATCTAATTTTCCGTGATCATAACGTTCAGCATACATATCTCTTGGATCTCCTAGATAAGAACCAAAGTCTAAGTCTGCTAATGATAAAATTATATCTTCGTTTATTACATCTGATGGTGCAAAGAATATTCCTAATTTATTACTATCAAGTGGTGCTGTATCATATGAGCTTAATTCTACTCTTTCAGTTGTGCTTAATACTGGATCAGCACCATCAGGAAACTTTAATTTTGCATCTTCTATTCTAATTTTATTACTTGTCTTATTAAGACCTATTGAAGGTGTAAAAGCTTTTTGTCTATCAGAAACAGATTCAAAGTTTATTTCATCTGCAAATCCTGATCCTGTAGCATAAAGTTGACCGCCTGTTAGTGAATAATCTTTTATGCCGTTTGGCGAAGAGTTCAGATTAATTTTATCATCCATAGAAAGTCTTAAATTCATATCATAAAATGATGAGCTTGGATGATTACCATTTACTGCTTTTGGAGCAGATACATGATTAAAGAAAGCTGATTCTGTTAACGGTGTTTGCCAGTATCTCCATTCCATAATAGAGCCAGTGTACTGTGATCCATATAACGCTGTCTCTTCTGAAGATTGTTTTCTACCACCTATATGCCAATAATTATCGCCTGTAGAGCTGGAAGCATACCAGCTTAAGAGTGCACTTGATCCTGATACATCAATACTAGCAGATGCTTTTGTAATAATTTCATCTACACCTGAGTCATAGTAACCTGCAAAAATGTCAAAACTCTGTGTTAAAGAGCTAGTTTCAGATGTCATTTGCATTCCGTCGTAACTGCTTGTAAAGCCAGATTCACCTGCCCTTCTTCTAATCATCACAGACCAATATTCATCATTATACATTGGCAGTGAGTCTAAGCTTGCAGAAAAGAAACCTTCACTACCACTTAATGCGAAAGATAATTTACCTTTTGTATCTTGACCGTCAATATTTTTTATATAGATTGCAGACTCAATATGATTTGTAGTATTATTTTTAGAAGCAATTAATGTGTCTTGTTCAACACCTGTTTTAAATCTAAATTCTATTGTATCGTTAACTCTTTGCGTCTCCGGAGATCTGTACCACGGTGCTGCTAATTGTTGTGCACCTTTTAAATGCAATGCATACGTATACTTTTGTTTAATCTCAAATTCAGGTGTACCACCTTCGATTTTAGGACCACCGTACTCTTGTATTCTTAATATAGATGTTGGAATACCGTATGCTGCTATTAATCCTTTTAGTCCTTGCTTTGTACCTTTTGTTTTTAATAAATAAGGCATGCTTGATAGTAATCTGTTCCATATTTCTCTAGATATATCCTGTTGAGACTTCTTAGAGAATCTTACATTAAAAACACCTGTATTTGAACCTGACTCCTGAAGCCCTAGTTGGTATTCAGGAAGTCTAACTAAATCTTTTCCTTCTTGCATTTTGAAGCCAAGTGATTCTGCAATAGGTTTTACTAATTCTGCAGATATGCCTTTTGTTATGTCTTCAGACCTGTCATGACTATCAGTCATAGCTTTGATGTGTGTCCAAATTACATCATAATGGTGACCCATCATGTCCATAAATCTGACAAATGATTCATTATCAGCATCATAAGAAATATGAGCAGGTGTTAAATTAACTAGCCTATTCATGTTAGTATTATCATATGTTGATGATGAGACTATTTGATTATCAAACCATGAAGTAAAATTAGAGCTAGAAACAGAATATAGCTGGTAAGGAGAAGTAAGTGTTCCATCTCCACTTGATTTCGGTGCAGCATTATCATAATCTATACCATTAGATGAAGATATATAAGATGAAGATTTAAAATACATAAAATTTTCAAAATCATCAAAGCCGTTTATAATTTTTCTCTTTTCTAAATCCCAATGTTCTTGCTGATCAGCAGAACCAGAAACATATTCACCTGATACCTGTCCTGTAATGTACGGTTCGCCTGTTCCGCCTAGTGATTGACTTTTTTGTGTGTTTAATTCTATTGATGTCAATTTATCTTTAAAATTTCTTATTCTCTTTTCAACAGATCCAAAGTGTGAAAAATTTTGAAAGTGATTATAGTCGACATTAACACTAACATCTAATAAGCTACCACTAAATATTTTATCTTCAAGTTGTTTTCTAGTGTCTAATTCAACACCAACTAAGTCTGTGTGACTTCTATACTCTGTCTCTCTTCTTCTTATTAGAGGTTCTGCCTCATCAAGCTTTGGTGCTTTTAGAACTGTCTCAGGTAATACTTCATCAATAAAAGGAATTAAATCAACACCTTCAAATAAGTCAGGTGTAACTTCATTAACAATATACGCAGTGTCAAATTGTTGTACTGAATCTGGCAGCGGATCTAGTAGCTTATATGCTATTGATCCTGGGTAATTTGTTACATTGAGTGGCTTAAAATTAATAACTAAGCTTTCTCTTTCAGGCCCAAAAACAACTCTTGTGTATAAGTTATCTGCGTCTTTTATCCTGTATCTTATAAAGTATTGTTCGAACGGTAAACTTAAGTCTGGAGAGTCTTCACTTCCACTAACAGCGCCTATTGTACCACCATACTCCCTGTACGATGTGTTTACGATGAGTGTGTTTCCATCAACATCTAATATTTTTCCTTCGTATCTTCCCATTACTTGTGATATATCTTCTGGTGCTTCCAAGAATCCGATCTGGAATCCTGATCCAAATACGCTGTATTTGTTTACTGCAAGATTTGATTGTATTCCACCTTGAACATTTGCAGCTTCATCATATTCTTCTTCAACTAATAGTTGATTATTTCCTAACACATCTTGTATTGTAAGTGAGAGCGGAGCAAATTTTGCAGTTTGATCAACTTTTACTCTTTCATTAGAAGTTAACAATATATCAATCCTAACTTTGTCAACCCATAGCTCTCCAAAACCACCTCTGTTGCCAACAACATAAATCGATGAATTTGTATACAACCCAAAACTATTATCAGTAGGTATTACAAAATCAGCGTGTGCTTCTTCCCATTCATCAAGCTCAAAACACTCAACGTACTTATTAAATCTTTCTGATGTAGAGCCATCTATATTTCTTGAAGCAACATCTGTCCACTGAAGTGTTGTTGCACTATTACCATCAGAACTCACATCACCATCACCTTGAAACTGCCAACCTAATATTCCCTTCCATTGGAATTTACCATTTGATGAAAGTGTTTTACTATTTTTTATAAGATCGTAAGATGGGTAATATTGTTCACCTGTATTGTAAAATGATATTACTTCATAATCATTTACTGTGTCAATATATGTAGTTGCTCTTTTATTATATGTCTCTAGAGAATCATTCGTTGTTAGTGCTAAGAAGGGTGTCTCTCTACATAAATCTAAACATGAAATCCAATCAACTCCTGTCCATAGCCATCCAAGAGCCTCTGAAAAATATAAGTCTCCATCTAGTGTCTGTATTGCAGGTAATATAAAGCCTCTACCTGGTGAAGATGTAGTGTTATACCACTCACCAGTTTCATTATTCCATTCCCATCCGTTAATTCTTAAATCTCTTTTAATTCTCCATCTTCCGGCGTTAACGTTAAATTCCCAGTCAGTACTTGATACAAATATATTAAATTGTTTTATGGAGATGTCGTAATTATCTTGCCAATCACCTGCAGGCGGTGATGTAGGTTTAGGCTCTGTAGGAATTCTTCCAAGATCTAATTCTGGATATTGTCTATATCCTAGCTCAAAAAGATTTTGTGTTGGCTTATACATTGCACCGATTGCTTTTCCACGTGTAAGTCCTTGTGCTATATCAGGTGGTAGTACAGCTGCGTTAGCAGGTGTTTCAAGCTCATTTGTAGGAACAACATCTGCTGCATCTAAAATGCCAGATACATCTTCAACTTGTTTTGAAAATAATAAACCGTTTGAAACACTAAGCTTTGCAGCTAATTCATCATTTTTTCCGAACCATACTGTATTAGTGTTATTCGTTAGTGTATTAATACCGTCGCTAGTTACCTCTTCACTCGATCCACCGTTAAGTCTATATGTTTTAAATCCTGCACCTGGTGTAAATACACCTATTGCATCTCTGCTTTCAAATCCATTTAATTCTATTTTTCTCAAATAAAATACTTCTTCAGATATTGTCTTATTATTAAATTTAGTGTCAGGAGCATTTGTTCCGTCGACCTTAACAAGAAGTTGTGTACCATCTTGATCTGTCTGCCTAAATGACGGGATCGGTTTCATCATTTGTATTTGTTCTTGTCTAACCTCAAACGCTGATACGACAGGAGCTGGAGGTGCTTCATATACGTTCTTGTACCAGTGGTATAACCTTACCATCGCTCCTTTTCTACCACCTTCATCAAAATTAGGTGCTGCAGGTCTAGATTTTTGTTGCCAAGATATTCTTACAGTGTCTCCTGGTTTTGCGCCATAACGCGCCAATGGACCTATTGTGCTAGATGATCCAGATACACCGCCTCTATTAGTTGCGATTGCTTGATACCTGTGTTTCCACCACTCTTTATCATAATATTGTCCTGATATTCTAGGATCATCTTCATCTCTACTTACATAATAACCTGTCTCTGCATTTGCTGCTGCGATAAAAGCTTGCTTTCTAGCCTCTAAAATTTCTTCTTGGTAATTTAAATCTGGGAAATACATACAAGGTGCATTCTCACCCTCAACACCACCGTATCTCCACTGTGCGTGGTAACCAATATGTGCTGTTCCAACCTCACTCCATTTCTGGTCATAAGGTGCTGCACTCCATCCAGAAGACCATATTCTATCACCGTATCTTTCACCAAGAATCCATATTGCTTCGTTTAAAGATTTGTCCCACTCAATTGTTATGCCTTTATACTCTGTACTTCCAATATAGGAACCAGGTATAGAGCGTTCCTCATCAGGAACAACAAATAATTTTCGTACTTCTCTATGATCTGTATCAACAACCGTTAGTTGAGAAGAAAAGTCATCTACTGCAATACCATCATTTATGATTATTTTACTGCCGATCATTTTTCTTTCAAAAGGATCATCAGTATTATTTAGTACAGCTGTTAAGATTCTTCTTTTAGTAGAGTCAGAATCATCAGGGTCAGAAAAAGTAATTGTTCCTGCTTCTGCTATTTCTATAGTTTCAGAAGACTCATCTTCATTTCTTGTAAAATCACTTACAGAACTTCCTAATTCTAGCTGAGCTCCTGCGTATAAATACCCTAAACCAACTATTGTTGTTTCATTTTGTGTATCATATGCACCATCTGGAAAGTGTGTTGCTCTTAAGTGAATTAAATCATTTTCTTCACCTACATTTCTTAATATAAAAGTTAATGTAATTCTTTGCCATTTGCCTGTCATCTCTACTTTTTGTGAGTGCTTTGTTGTTCCTTCTTGACTCCAAGGTCCTGCATGAGCTAATAAGCTAACTTTTGAACCAATTGCTGCAGTGTCTGCTTTGACATAAACACTAAATGTCATTTCTTCGCCGTCAATTGGCCTGTAAATTTTTAACAAAGGAGACAAACCAAAAGATCTATTTGCTGAATTAGGATTTTCAGACTCAGTAGTTTGGTATTCTAATCTTACACATTGATTTCCAACTGGAGATTGTTCTATTACAGTATCTACTTTCATAAGTTTTGGATTTTCTATCGATATAGAATTTACACCACCCTTATAAACACTATGTGGTCTCCATTGATAGTCACTATCTAGAAACCTACCTTGTAATAAATTCTGTGTCTTGTCAACAGTTGTCAAAGAAGGTTCAACAACATATTCTGCTGCTATCGCAGGTGTTACTCTATTTCCTAAAAAGTAAGCATTGTTGATTCTTATCATCCCGTTAATATAAGACTTAGGAACAGTGTCATAGCCTTGTAATGTTATCCTATTGGAATCTTCACCATCACTAAAGATTGCTATTTGCCCAACATCTGCAAAATCATTTAAACAAGTATATGCGGCTATTCTAAATTTTTCTAGATATTCTGTATCATTTATAAAAGGAGGTGATAATACTATTTCTGTTCTGTCAGAAGATATTTTTACTAATGTTGCTTTGTCTTCTTTTGGATATAATCTGTCTCCAATATTTGTATCAGAACCAATATGTGGATCTAATGCAGATATTTTTCCTAATTCATTTTCTTCGAATCCACCTAAATAAATCTTTTCATCATTATTAACAAGAAGAGGAAATGGGCTTCCAAACATGTTTCTATAAAAAGAGAATTGTACACGAAATCTACCTCTTCTAAATCCAAGGTCACGTAAAAGTTTTCCTGTGTCCAGCTCAACAGTAGGGTATTGTAAATCATTGTCCTGATTTGTGTCGAATTCATTATGATTTAAGTAACTAGTTGTTATTAGTGATCCATCTTCACCAAATACATTTACTCTTACATAATCATTTTGACCTGCACCAAAATTGGTTTCTGGCCATTTTACAGATGCATAACCTTCAGTCTCAAACTGTGGGTATCTTTCACTGTCTCTAAATGGGATCCAGTCATTTCCTTCTGGCAAGGTTACAAAATCTGCTACCTTTTTAGGAAGTAATTGACCTCTCCTAAGTTTTGGATCAATTGGCATTTACAACTCCGTAAATTCTCTATCGATATAATCGAGAGTATCTTCTTGTGTCCTGTATCTTCTCTGATACAGTCTAATATAAAGTTTTTGGCAAGGACTAGGATATGATTCACCTGTCTGTGGATCTTCATATAGTTTGACTATGTCAGCTTTATCTCTTAAAGAGATCTTTAACCGCTTGGTTTCATTAGGCTCAAATTCTGCCTCTCTAGCCATAAAAGTATCATGTGTTTTATGATATTTTCTGTTATAGGCATCTTCATCTCTTTGTTTTAAAGACTGATAGTAGATATTATCTTTTAGCTCTTCTTCATTATATGGCATTATTCTACCACCTTAAACTGGTCGTCATTATCTATAAATTGTGTTGTTTTTGTTATACCGCTTCCGCTTTCTACCATAAATAATACATTATAATATCTTTCTGGTTCTAACCCAGTAGTTGTTAATTTGAAAAAATTACTAGTTCCATCACAGCTTAATTTTGAACCACTTCCAAAAGGAATAATAGTGTGATGATTTTTAGAATCAACTATAGAATAAAAACTAGATGCAGATGGAAAGTAAGCGCAGTCTAAATAAGCTGACGATGTTCCAAAAGTTCTAGCAGGATATTTTTCTCTGCCCTTAACTCTTATTTTAGATACAGTTCCTAATTTATATTCTCTTCTAAAACTATTCATATAAACATCTAAATTTCCTAATTCATCTAAGTCAAGTGGTGAAAGTGAGCCGGTTGTCCAAGATGCGTCGTCCCAAACAGCTTCAAGTGTTGGTTTAAATATTGTATGAGAGTCACTAGAGAAAAACTTTAATGTACCGAAATTTGCTGTAGAGTTTTCTATATCTGTTGTTCTCTTTATTAAGAAGCCTTCGTTGGAGGCGCTTCCTGCAATTAGAGTTTTTACAATGTCTGTAACATCAACTCTTGCATCAGATCCTGATTTTGAAAAACTAAATGATGCAGAATAGTTTGAGCTAGAGACATATGATCCACCCCACTCTGAATTTGTAGCTGACCACTCTAAAGATTCCGAAACACCTGTCCTGTATCTCCAACTAGTGCCTTCTTCTATTGCTGGATCATCTGATAATTTGCCGTCGCCTTCTGTCCAACTTTGTGACACAACATAAACTTCAATGTTGTTATTGTCTCTTGTTAATTCAAAAGAACCAGCATCATAAAGATTTAAATAGTATTTTACATCTGTACCAATTGATTCATCTGCCTGTGATGCAGAATAGTCTGTTATGTCGAATTTTATAATTGCTCTTTGAATAGCGCTTACAGATGTTCCACCTGCTTGAAAGCTTTTACCTACTTCTAATATTTCATCACCACCGAAATTTTGAGCGCTTGATGTTCCTATAATTGATGCGCCTCTTCTAAGTATTGCATCTTTATTTGGTGTTCTAAAAAGATGTGCCATTAATAGTCTCCTAAACACTTACCAATAATATCAATATCTGGAAATTTTACTTCAAAGATTGAAGGATCTAATGAAGGATAAACTACTCCACTTTTTATTGCTGTTGATATGTCAAAAATATTGCCGCTATATCCGCTAGCAGTTTCAAACTTATTTGTTATAACTATTAAATTACCATCAGGATTATCAGCAACAGGAGGCACAACACTATTTACACCGTCCACAAGCGACACCTGATAAGCAACATCAGAAAGCATTATTGGTTGGTTTATTTGCCACTTATCAACATTAAAATATTCTTTAACTTTCTGTATGCATTTAAAAATTACTTCTTCTTTGTTATATCCTCTTTTTGCGTATATTGTGAATCTAACACCTATATTAATCACATAAGCATTTTTTAAGTTTATAGCATCAGTTAATATTCTGTACTGTCCCATATAAGTTTTTAAATTTCTTTTTGTCGCTTGATTTACGTTTACAAGTTTTTTGTTGTTATCATACCCTAAAACATAAAAGTTTAATGCCATAGGATTAGGGACTCTAACTTCTAAATCAGAAACTTTCAATGATTCGCCTTTGTCAATAAATTCTGTCTGTAAAGTTTCTGGCGTAATAACATCACCTTGTATTACACCTTCACCTGAATTTAATTGATCATCTTGTGTGATGTAAACTTTTGCAACATTACCATATTTTGCAGGTAAGCTATAAATTCTTGTAATATAATCTTGTTTTGTTACTGCTCTTGATTGAGCTTGAAAAAACTGTTTTACATTTTCTTTTATTTCATCTATTGTTTCTGAACCTTTTCCGCCTGTAGCAGGTCCAGGATTGTTAACAGATATTGATGCTTGTGATTCTTCTACCAAGGTAGCGTCTAATCCTGTATTGTTTATTTCTGAAGTTATGCTCCTTAAAGAATTAATACTGTTTGAAGGAACATTATCATCAACGCCACCACCAACAGAATACTTTATTGTAAGTGTCGTGTTTGCTGGTGCAACACCATAAACAGCTGTCTCCAAAAAGTTAGCAGGATCTAATGCAGAATTAGAATTTAAAAAGTCAGAATTAACATTTGAATTTCCGACTGTTGAAGGATTAGGTATCACTTCTTCATCATTTTCTGTTGCAGTTCCTGATCCGAATCTTAGCTGATATGATCCATCTGATTTTATGTAAGACTTATATCTCTTTTTTGTCCTTAACAATTTAATCATGTAAGGTGTAGTGTCATTAAAAGCTGCCAAATTAGGATCGAATTCAGCATCATTTCTAACTTCTTGATAAACTAAATCTTGTGCAAGTGACTCAACTTGATACCACTTACTAGCACCGCCATCAGTTACAGATATTATTTCTAATACATTTTTATTTGCCAGCGTGACCATATCATAAGCTTTAGCTGAACCGAATGTAAAAGTTTCTGTTATAACTTCACCGCTAACAGCTCTTGCTTGTTTCTTTAAGAGATATTTTGTTATTGTTCCGTCAATTTCATAAGGTTCCACAACAACAGGGTCCAATGAGCCTGATGTACTAAAATCAACTTCACTAACTGTTCTAAATGTTTTACTATATTGGTCTGAAGCTATGACAGTTCCTTCTTTGATTCTGTGACCGTATCTAAAGTCTGGTACTACTGTATCACCAGTTCCTGTAGCTGGTACTGTTTGAAAGAAATCAACTGTAACATTTGAAGGTGTAGAAATTTTTGGTCTATATCCGTATGATTGTGCTATATCGAAGACAGTTTTTCTTTCTTCTGCATAAGCCAATAAAGATTCACGAAATTGTTCATCGATATAAAATGAAAGTATGTCACCTACATAAGCAGCCATTTCGATAAACATCATTCCAGGACTAGTTTCATTAAAGTCTGAGTATGATGCAGGAAAGTATGTTTTAGCATACTCAATAAGATCACTTCGTAATCCTGTAAAATCTTTGTTTAGAAAATTAATATCTTTTGGTCTTTGTTGATCGATAGCCATTTTATTCTCCGGCTCTAGCTAAATTTAGTGTAATAGAATCTGTTGCTCCGGGATCTACGGATGTAGAAAATGTTAAACTAACGTTTACAAGATTTTCATTCTCTCTAAGGTCTACACTTATATTTTTTATTATTACGTGCGGCAACCATTTTGTGACTGCCTCTCTAATTGATGTGTCTATTTTTACACTTAACGAGTCATCCATCGGTTCGAATAAAACATTAAATAAATCACACCCTAATTCAGGCTGATTAACTCTTTCACCCTTTACAGTTAATAATAAATTCTTTAAATTTGATTTTGTTTGGTCACTTAAACTTTTTGTAGATCTAAACCAACCGTTCTTGCCGCGAGAAAATGGAAGAGATACACCGATAAATGTATCCGGATCTTTATCACGTGTTCTTACAGCTGCGTTTCTTGGATTTTCTAGTGCCATTATTTTAATCTTCCTTTAGGGTTTAATAATGCTTTTAAAAGATCACCGCTAAGTTCTCTAAACTTTCCTCTTAACTCACGAGACCTACCCCGTGTAGTTAAATATCTTCCAGCTGAAGAAGTTGACAACCCTAACTCTAAATCATTTTTCATTTGTTTAACTAAATTATCTCTTTCTATTAGATTAGGTGTCTGTTGAAGTCTTGCAACATAGTCTGCCATAAAGACAAATGATTTTTTCTCTAAAATAGGTGGTCCACCACCACTCCCAAATGAAACTTCAGCTTTCTCAACATAATCATGTATAGCTTTTGCATCTTTTGTTGCTTCTTTAATATTACTACGCATTTCTTTTATTTTAGCCTTAGTCTTCAGAAATTTATTCTGATTTGTATGCTCGTGCTTTATATTGGCTAAATTAAAAATTAATCTTTTAAGACTTAGTGCCATGTTTACTCTCTATAGCTTTAACAACTTTTGCTGAATGTCCACTCATTGCCTTCTTCATAAAGTCTGGTGTATCAGCAGTTGGCTGCATTGGCACACCTCCTGCTATTTCTCCCATTCTATCTGAAGTGTATGCGCCACCACCCATAGTTGGCATTGACTCATGACCAATTCCACCTTGAGTCTCATTTAAAATCTTATTCAATACAGGATCTTTTGCAAGTTGCCTTTCCTCTCTTGGCTCTTTCATATATGAAGGGATATTCGCCTCAGTATTTTCTAAGGCTGCCAATTCAGGTGTTGTAGTTTGACTATTTACTGGTTGTGTTGGAGTAACTAATTCTTTCACAACTATGTTTATTTGTCTTGCTACTTCTTTTTCAACTGTTTCCTTTATTATCTTTTTAAGTGCTGTTATTGTATTTGACTTCATTTTTATTACCTTTATTTTTACTCTATAAAATCTGCAGTTGCTTGAATATCTTCTATTCTTGTCAAGCATGCAGATATATCAACTATTTGTGCATCAAGTATTGCTCTCATTTCTTGTTCAGAAATTGTAGCATTTTCAGACTGACCTGATGCTCCTTCACTACAAACTTTCCAACCTTCGCCTGGTATTTCAAAAGATTCCACTTGATATGTGTGATCTTCTTCTTGTTCAACTTCTGGCGGAATAGCTCCAACATATACTTTTTGGTTTTCAAACTCTACACATCCACCAGTAATTAAATCTCCAGGACTTAAAGCTAGTCCTGGTTTTAAATATAGGTCTAAATCATCATTTAGTTTCGAAACTTCTGCGTCTAACTCATCTCCATATCTACCAGCACTTCCATCACCCATGTCACCTTTTCTCTTACCTTCTATCCAAGTGCCGCCTAATGCTTCACAATCTTCTTTTGATAAGCCATCTTCCAAACCTCTCTGATTAGCGCATGCCTGTATCATTGCTGATAGTGTTGCTATTAATGTGGGCAAAACTCTGTTTGCGTCTAATATTGATCTTGCAAGTGTATCTATCATTTGTGCCAAACCTAAAACCATTTGTTTTATCATCATGTATACTAGTGCTAGCTTGACTGCCTTGCCAACCATAAATATACTTTCAATTATTCTTATAATTCTTTTTACAGTGTTAACAGCAGTCCTTACAGCTTGTACTACTTTTCTTATTTGTGATAATATTCTTTGTATATCTCTTATAAGCTGTAATAGTTTTTGTGCTTCTGGTCTGTACTTACAAACATCTCCTTTTGGATCATACTTTGCTTTGTCTGCTAGCATTTGTACTTTTCCTACAAGTTTAGTTTGTAGTTGTGTTACTTCATTAATTTTTTCTTGTATAGGAACCCACCAAGTCATATCTAAACCAGGAATGTCTAAGTCCAGGTCAAAGTCTATGTCCAGATCTATTACTCTTTTTGTGTCAGACCTAACATTTCCTGCTAGCTCTTGTAAACTACAGTAGTCTTCTTCACCTCCACCAGCAGGTGATATTACAGCACCATCAGGCCCAACTTTAAATCCCGGCCCTGGGATTGTGAACGGTGCTTCATAAACAGTGCCATCAGGTCCAATAATTGTACCATTGACAATTAAGTCACCTTGTAACAAATCAGCGTCAGCTCCAAAAAGCCTAACCTCACCACCATAACCTGCATGTATAACTTCTACAGTTGATCCTTCACAAACTTCCCAACCTGGTTCAGTTATAAAAAACGGCTCAGGAGCATTTAATTTTGTTCCAATTGGTGTTGTCACAAGAGGATCCATTTCTAATTGATTTTGAGGAATATCAAAAATCTCAGCAACAGCTTTGTTTTGTTTTTCTTCTTCTTCAGTTATAGGTTCTTTTATGAAGTTGTTAGAAACTTTTACAGCGCAACCAATTAATATTTGATCTCCCATAAGAAGTTTTGCACCACCAGAAAGTGTCCTTCTAAGACTAGTTATATTATTACAATCTAACATTATTTCCCTTGTTTAGACACATAAACGTGTTTGCTTAATAAAGCTTCTTTTAAATTTTGTTTACTAAATTTTCCTCCTGATCCGAACAAAGAACTCATTGAAGCACCAGCCTTTTGTTTTAGAGGATCAATACTAGGCGCACCTGCCAACGGACTTATTCCTGTTCCAGACTGTAAATCAGTTCCTGCAGATTCTAAAGCTTGTGCCATATAAAATAGTAGGTCAACTAGTGCATCACCTAAAACAACTGGCTGAACGCCTACAGCTTCTGGTTCTGCACCAACATAAACTCTTTTACCTATAATATGAGAATCATTTTTAGATATTAAATTTAAATTATATCCAGAATATATTCCTACATTATTGTTGTTGCCTTCTTTTGTATTGAAAACTAATTTATCAGAGTCTATTAATATTTGTTTACCAGTGTGTGTCGATGGTGTTATTTCACTGTTTACATTCCTTGCAGGAGTTAGTCTAATTTCTTCTTTTTCTAAAATATAAATTGATCCTGCATCATTTACAATATTTTCTGGCTTTGGTGTGTCTATCTTTTCATCATCAGTATCGGTATTTGCTATTCTTAATTTTATTATTGGTCCGGACTTCGCCTCTACATTATCGTTTTTACCTAATTTTATTGATTGTCTCTCTCTACCATCTAGTACAATATCTCCAGCAATCTGTCTTGTAGGTCTTGTTGGCTCAGGCTTAAATCCCTTTAATTTTTCTTTATAATCTTTACTGTCGTGTTTACGTCTTTTACCGCCAACATCTGTTGCGCCGACTACTGAATTATGATTAGATGATCTTCTTACATTGATAGGATTGAAATAATATGCGATGTCTCCTAAACATATGATTGCAACCATCTCGCCGTAAACGGGATATTTTTTAATGTTAGCTTCTAACGGATAAATCCAATCAGTCGGTAGATCAAACCCTGGATAGCATTGTACTTGAATACACCCGATATGACGATCATTGACGCCTGCATTTTTCTCGACATCTTTCTCGTTGTATATTACACCTGTCACCTCAGCTGAAATGATTTGAATTGATGCAGTCTTTAGTTTATCAACTAGGTCTAAACCAATATCTCTTGCACGCTTCTCGGTAACAAGATCATCGGAGAATTCCACAGGATTGAGTTTATTGACTTTATCTATCCAGATTCCGCCGTAACGTTCGACAGTATTACTAGACATTTACTACTCCTGTATTTGTAGGTTTATATCATCTACCTCATTTTGTATTGTTTCTGTCGCTTTGCTTATTCTGTCTAGAATACCCTTCTTCTCTTCATCAGAAAGACCAAATTCTGTAGAATCAGACTTGCCTTCAACAGACATAACGCGTTGCACAACTGCGGCGAGCTTTACTAGAAGCTCATCATTTCTTATATTAGCTTCTGTAAAATCACTGATCATAGGAAACAATTGAATTGCAGTATTGGGATCTTTTATAAACACCATGAGCTCTTGTATTAAACTCTCTATCTGTACTTTGTTTCTTTTGGTATTGTTATCGATCTTCTTAAAGAGATCTGAAAGATTCATACCTTCATATATTTCATAATCGTTAGACATAAAACTAGCCTTTTGATTATAAATATAGAGAAATACAGTATTATATTTATTTAGTTATTTGGAACCATCTTATCAAATAACAGATACCAATTCCAGCTCCTAACGAATTTATCAGGTAATAATTCCTCACTCTCGAGTTTTGCATACATCGGTGTTTTTAACGGTGAATCATTAATTGCAACACCTGTGTATCTATGAATTCTCATAAAATAAAGAAAATTATCATAGTCAAATAAACCTCTATAAAAGAATTGATGTCCCATTCTCCAATTTGGTATGCTTATCCATAATTTATCTGTGTTTAGATGATATAGATCTTGTATAACTTTTGTAGGATTGGGTAAGTGTTCTAGGACATCATTACAAATTATTAAATCATAACTTTCCAATAATCCATCAGAGCTAACACCTTCTCTAAGATCTTTAACAAATATTTCACCAGGCCACCCTCTCTTGTCGTGTGATTTTTTAGCGTTCTTTTTATCAATCATGTGGTATGTTATACCATCTAATGCGCCTAAGTCATCTAGGTGTTTACATAGTCCTCCTGGCCCACTTCCAATTTCTAATATAGTTTTTACTTTATGTTCATTAATTCTATATTCTAATATTTTAGCTTCATGTTCATATCTTGAAATCCAATCTAGATCATCTAACCTAGTGTCATTTTCCCACTCATCAGGTCTATTATAATCTTCAAACGGATCAAATTCTTCTTCGTTTTTATTATGCTTTATTCTTAGAAGAGACATTAATAAGCCCTAGAAGATCCTGATGCTGAAATATAACCACTCTGTTCCCATTGTGTGTTTAATGTTTTAAAATGATTTCTCATTACATTAAGAACTTTTGTTATGTGCTGTGTCTGTGCACCTGATATTTCTCTTAAAAGAATGTAGAGCGCTTTTTTATTAAAGATCTCAATACTTTCTACACGGTCCATAAGATCAATTATAGAATATGCAATATCAATATCTCTTTGTTTCTTAAAAACTGTTTCTGTATTTGTTTTCCAATAATCAATAACAGAGTTATAAAACATGCTGCCTTCTCTTTTCTCTATATCTTTTTCTTCGTATACAACTTTCTTTACATCTTTATGTTTTAAGTCAATCACATCAGTGTGTGTTTTCATCTTTTTATAATTTGCGTTATTATGGCAAATCAGCCAGTTTTTAACTACAACACTAAAATAGCTAAATGCTTTTCCTTTACCCTGTTTATATTTGTCCAAACGTGTAATCATAAAAGATATAACTTCATGTTTTACTGTTTCTGTAGGAACATCAAAGTGATAAAATTTAAAAGTGTGAATTATATTTTCTACAAGTTTTTCAAACGGTTGTCTAAGATGTTCATTGTATATAGCATTCTTTTCTCTCCAGTCATCTGTAGCATTGTAATCGACAATTCCTTGCTCAGTTCCTTCATGAAAATACATTCTTGTTTTTGATTTTTTACGTGGCATTATTTTTTTCCTTCTAATAAGTTGTCTAAATTATCTACTTCTTTTTTTAACATTTCGAATGTTGTTCCTGTTTCATCATCAGACTCGAAAGAGCCCAATGTATCGATCTCTTGCATGTTTTGTATTGTATCACGGATTGTTGTGTAAGTTCCATCTAAAACTTGTTCTAAGAAATCAACTTTATTGTACAAATTTATTATTACATACAATTGTACTATTGATACTATACCAAAAAATACTAGTGCTATTGTCTCAATCATTTTCAAATAACCCCTTTAGTTTGCTAACATCTAGATTTTTTACTAGTTCTTCTTCTTGAGATTCACCTTTCATATACTTTGGAAAGTCTATACGAGATTCACCTGATAACATAAAAGTTTCTTTCTCTTGCCTAGCAGCAGAGCAATCTGCAAAGTGTATAATGTGAGGCAAATTAGTTTTCATTGCTTTCCATTCTGCACCTTCCATAAAGTAAGATGTATTTTGTTCGTTATACAGCCCATCTGCAAGTCTAACACCTAAGTATTCTGATTCTGACATTGTAATACCAAACTGGTTTAGTATCCATATTGCTCTATCAGTAACTGTCATATAGTGTATTGCGGGATTGTGGTTATAATATTCTTGTAACTTCTTTGCACGCCATTCATCTGTGTTTGCAGAATAATAATCATCGTCCATATTTCCAATCTTTCCAAGGTCATGGAACATAGCTGCAAATACAACGGACTCAGCTGATATATCATCAACGTGCATACCCTGTGCTTTGAATAGCTCATAGTAACTTAACGACCACTGTATTATATTAAGAATGTGCGCTACGTAACCTCCTGGAAATGCGTTGTGATACCAAGCTCTCCCTGAGGCTGGTGCCATTATCATTCTTTCTTCGAAATGTTTGTGAAGTAACTTTATTTTTTCTAGACGTTCACCTGTAAAGTGAGTCTCTATAACTTTGTTTAGTTCAGACCAATTCTCTTGTATCTGATCTGCGTTTGGTCTCATGCGTTCTCCTTAGTCCAATTTAATTTAAAAATATCTACGTTTGTAAATTTGTACGGCTTGACATGTTCTGATTCTAATATATCAACTACATTTACCCATTTAGGATTCATCGTATCTCTAACTTGATAAACACCGTCTTTTCCGTCTGTTCCTTTTAATAATACAAAGTCACCGTAATTAAATGGGCCTCCCCAACGTGTTAGTAAATTACGTGATAGTGCAACAAATTTATATCTAGATGCGTGATGTATTCTTATTCTAGTTCCATCAGCTGTTATGTCTGGTGTGTCATCACATTGAATCTCATTTGGTTGATACATTGTTACATCAACTTTAATTCCGTGTTGATAAAACTCAGAGAGCCTGTCAGACAGACCTTTGTTTTGACTTGCAAGAAACTCATAGTGTTCATGATATGTTTCTTTATTTGCCTTCATAAAACGAGTGGCGACATAGCCGTTTATCGTAGTTATAAACGCAATTAATATTAGATATTTGCTTAAGTTCTGCATCTTTGTGCTCTCCTTTAATTTGTTATGTATAAATCTAACCCTTTTTTAGGACAAAGTAAAGGCTTTTTTTGCTTTTTTTGCTTTTTTTAGTCAATATCTAGACTGTATTTCTTTGACAATTCTATTTTTTCCTGTTGTCTAGATTTCTTCTTTTTTGTTTTGTGTACTTTAGTCGCTGGTATTGGAAAGTCAGACATCTTTGGTTTGTAGACTTTTTTCATAACTACTCCCATTCATCTGAATCAACGAATTGGTCATAACCCTGATCTAAATTTTCATCATCAATTTGTAGATCTTCTAATAGTAATTCAACAGCTGCCCAGTCTTTTTCATAGATTGCAGCTTCAAGACGTAATATTATTTCTTCACGTTTCATAATATAGGACTCCTGTCTGTTCCCTACTAAGTATGGATATTCAGGTAAATTTAGGCTGCTTATTGTTGTTGAATTTTTATCAACATTGTATAATAAATTAATTCTCATGCTTCACCTAATTTATAATTTAACATCTCTGCTTTTTTGCCACGCTTATTGTTAACTTCCTTCCAGTAATCATAAATCATATGCTCAAATATTTCCTGTACACACTCATTAATATCCTGATTGATGTACTCTGATTTGGGCATAAGCGCAGGTAGAACTTTCCAAACCTTTGACAGCTCATACTGTAATGTTTCAAAGTCTAATATTGGTGCTGATTGATCTATCATGTCTTGATTCTCATACATTTAAATATCTTCCTCTTGTCGCTTTGGTGTGTCCGGCATCTTAATTATTTGTAGCTTCATCTCCTCAAGCTTGCTTATCCATTCTTCTAACAACTCTATTATTTTTATTTTTGTTACATCGTGATCGTCATTGTCAAGTATTTTATCCACCCATTTTTTATAAATGCCTAAAAAACCAGACAACCATATTGCTATTTCAGACCTCTCTTCAGGCCAAGACTTCTTCATCATAATCTCCTTAATTAAGTGTAAAGAATAACTTGTATCTAAACTTTCTATTTAAAAAGTATAGTGTTATTATTGCTTTATAAAGCAAGTCCAAAGCTTTATTTTTTGTAGTAAATTCTAGCTCATCAACAATAATAGTATCATCCTGCGTTGGACCATGCTTTTCTATCTTATGTCTGTGAGACCAGAATTTTATTCCAAAAAAGTTTCCTTCTTTTAGAATGTCATTGAAATAAAGTTTATTCATATCTGTGGTGTATGTAACAACTTTAAACGTTATCAGTCTAGATAACATTAATATTTTAGTTATTGCTCCTCGTCTAAGGCCTCTGTGATGCACTACCTCGCAACCTAACGGAGTTAAGTATTTTAAGAGTTTTCCGTCTTTAGTCGTAAATTGCTTCTTAACAAACCAAAATGATTTATTTTTTATTACAGTTGTAAATTTCATATTTTTCTTATTTCCAATAAGTATCGTGGCGAAGTCCCTTAATTAATAAAGCTTCTTCAATTTTTTCTGCTATCACTTGTCTAGCTGCAATAGATTCTAAGTTTGTTTGTGTTTTTGAAAACTCTTCTAAGACGTCTTCTATCACTTTTTTATCAATTGTCAATTCTATCTTCTTTTTCATATTAACCCCAAATCATAAAATAACAGTAAACACCAGCAAGAAAAACACACACAGCAATCTTTAAATACTCCATAATTTCATCTTGTTTTGTAAATGATATAGGGCTTTTTCTTTTTTCTACTTTATCCCAGCTTGTCATTATTTTTCTCTCTCCTAATAAGTTCCATTATGTATTGCCTGACTAATTCTCCTAATTGCATATTGTTAGGATTTTCCTCTACTAATTCTTTAACTACATCAATTGGTTTTTTCATATAGCTGTCCTGTCCCAATCAATTTCATATCCGTCATTTAAAAACGTTTGTGCTCGTTTATATTTCATCACTCTTACAGCATCACCTTTTTTAATTGTAACCAATCTATTACGACCAATTTTCTTTTCTGTTCTCTTAACAGTAGCATCTATTTTTCTATCCATACAAATTACTCCGTTTAAATGATCAATCTCATGCTGTACGCAGACTGCTTCTAATGTCCTTAATGCTCTGTCTTGCTTTTTATCATCTGTTTCCCAGCTTCCTTTTCCAGATTCTCCTGTGTCTACGCCACTAAATATCATCGTGCCTTCAACAGTATCTGAGCTAACTTCTACTGTTTCGTATCGTCTGGTTCGTACTCTTTTGCCAGGGTAAGATAGACAACCTTCATAATAATTAATCTCATTTTCCTTTGATATAATCTTCGGATTGATGAATACCAAAGGCTCACGAACATTGACAACGGCCACTTGTGCATCAATTCCCACTTGATTAGCTGCCAACCCAATACCGTCTTTTCTTTTGTTAAGTATCTGAAATAGTTTCGTTGCGATAGCCATTCCCTCTTCAACGGTGACCTCCTTTAATTGCTTACGTATAACAGGATTGTCATGCTTATTACAGTCTATGACTTTTTCCAAGATGTCGCCCCTACTTTTTTTATGTATAACTGTGCATCTTCATCGTTCTTTGCGACGAACTTTACCGGTACTGCATCTTTACCTACACCTTCAAGATATGTGTACGGCTTGTAGTCTGAAAACTGTTTACTTTTCTTTGCCATTGATTGACTCCTTATATAACTGATTGATTGATTTTGTGTCTCCACCTTGTTTTATCAAGGCCTCTTTTCTTGTCATTATTGTCATTGGAACATCAGATAGATTTAATGGTCTACCATATAGATCACACATAACTTTTTCTTCTAACCATTGTGTTTTAGTCATTATTCCCAGATCCTCGCAATCCTTCTTATAAAACCCAGTGTTGCTCCAAACCCTAATGCTATTCCAGCTACTTGTAGGTTACCCATATACAATGCTATCGATGATAACAGATATGCTGTGAATCTAAATACTCCATATATTGAAAAGTCATTTTGATTTTTTAACTGTGTTTTTCTATCCATTACTTACCTGCCTTATGATTCAAGAAATCTTTTTGAGCTTCAATTGCCTTCTTAAGTTCTTTCTTTTCTGCTGCCATCTTAATAAGCTTCTTAGTTTCTTTTTTTCTTTTAACTTCTTTTGCTGCTAGTCTGTCTTTTTTAATAGCACCAACGTCAGTGACTTGTCTCTTACCTTTAAGTTTAGGCTGCTCCACACCCTTGTGGTAGACGTTGCCCTCACTGTCCACAAATTCCTTCATCCATCTCCATCCACGTGGACGTCCAGTAGATTTAGAAGTTCCACTGCCTTTTCCGAATAGTTTTTCTCTTTCGTTTTCTGTCATCAAGCTTAAACATAAACGCATCACTGCAGTACTACACAATACAGATTTAATATTTGTGCTTACATTAGCAACAGGTTCTCCTGTTTCTCTACAGTCCATGTATGCCACCCCATCTATGAAGTAGCCACCATTTTTCTTGAATGTTTCATTCATATATTATTTTCTCCTTATAAAGAATATTGTGAGTTAAATTCACAGTTCATTAAAATAGATGTGTAAAGATCATCATGATTATCTGTATAATCCTCAGCACCAAAATCTACATATATCTCACCTTGATTAACACTATTTTCTGTGTTATCATATATGTGATGAACATGTATTTCAAAATCATTTTCTTCATATACAGCACCTAATTCTGATACGTTCCTATCTTTATCGATGAAGCCTAAATCTTTCATGTAGTCTATGAAACCAATTTGTTCATCTGTTTGTTGATTGTCTAACATTGTTTTGTTATCGAAAAGTTCTTCTTTCATTGTAACCTCTTATTTGTTATGCTATAACTTAAGCCTTTTTCGCGACAAAGTAAAGGCTTTTTTTTAATTATTTTTAATTTTTTCTTCATTACGCTTATTTATTTCGCGTAAATCTACTGCACCCTTTGGTAACTCTGCTTCATAATGAATACCTTCGTTACCATTCTGACCGATTATATCCATTCGCTCTTCGTCTTCTTCTGTGTATAACGGGATGTCCTCTTTTGGTGGCTTAACTTTTTTTGGTTGTTTTTCTTTATACATCTCCCACCAACGTTTTTTATTCTTCTTGCGCTCTTTCTTAACTGGAACACCTGTTGACAATTCAAATGCCATATTTGCAGCAATAACAAGTGATACAGCTAACGGATCAAATACGAAGATTAATATGAATATAAAGAATTTTACAACTGTGTCTATTTCAGTATTAAAAACTCTTGCCAAATAGATTGCCGGTCCAACATCAACACCTGTATCAACTAACTGTGCCTTTAGATCACCTATTTCTTGTTTAACATCTAGTGTTTGCTTATTGATTTCAGTAATTTGTGGCTGGTATTCTTCTCTTAACTTCTTTCTAGCAGTCCTGTAATTATCAGGTAATTCTGCTATAGCGTCTTCTAACTCTTTTTTTAGAAAAACTTTATCTTCATTTAACTGTTCTAGCTTGTCTTCTTTAAACATAAGCACAGTAGACTGTTTTTCAAAAGTTGTAGTTGCTCCCTGATATGCATTTGACAAATAGCCAAATATACCTGCTGAAGTAATTACGATAAGAATAAGTGTGCCGACTAATAAATAGTTTCTTAAGAACGTGGGTACTGTATTCCAATATCTGTAGAGAAATGAGGCTGTCACTAACTTAGCAAATTCTAGTGATCCTGCCATTATAACAACACTCATTTGTGCGCCGGCAAATAACTTTGATAATCCGAACACAGAGAAAAATGCTGCACTGAATGCTACAGCGCCAGCGCTAATCGCGACTAGGTACGGAAATAATTTTGAGTTTACAAAATCCATATAGTATTAAATATCATCGAACTCAGCTTCTAGAATGTTTTGACAAAAGTAATATTCATTATTATTTCTTAAGACTGTATCAGCATTCCACTGTATTTTCCAAAACTGAGTCCCCCTTTCATCACAGCTGGGGACAGATTGTTTTCCTTTTACAAGGTACAACTGCCCCGCAACTTCGATGATTTGTTTCACTATGAAGCCACCCTAAGCCTACACACAATTCCCGTTTTCCTTAGTTTATAGTGTAAGAAACGGAAAATCACCTCTTCACAGATCAACGTCATAACCTTAACTTATTTTAACAAAAGTTTTCTTAGGTTGCTCTGGCTCAATCTTCGGTATTTCAATGGATAAAATCCCATCTTTGAAATTAGCCGTAATATCATCACCGTCTAGTGATTCACCTAATGTAAACTTTCTCTCAAAAGCAGAGTGCTTTAATTCACGCCTAAGAACTGTAGCCTCGGCATCTTCATCAAAACCGTGCTTGCTGCCTTTGATTGTCATAACTCCATCTTCGACTTCAACGTCTAGATTCTTTTTGTCAATTCCAGGTATTTCTGCAACAACACCAACTTTGTCTTCGTACTCATACACATTAACTTTTGGGTATGCTGTTCCAGAAAATGGATTAACCCCAACAGTCTGCGCGACTTCTGGGAAGTTTGTTTCAAACATACTATCAAACATCCTGTCAAATGGTGTTAGAAAGTCATCTCTTTTTATTATTAAGCTCATTGTTTTTCTCCTTATGTTATTCTTATGAACTAACTCGAGTACCTAATTGATTAGCGTACCCATATATTATAGAGAAAAAACTATGCCAGACTTCACCGTATGTCATATTGTCATCCTTTTTTTATAACTTATTTTTTTGTATGTCATTTTGACTTACCTTAATTCTGCTCCAATAGCTTTTGCACATTCTTTAATTCTATTATCCCATTTATTTCTTCCTATGGCATCTAGAATTTGTTGTGATTGTGTCCTGTTGAACGGCTTTGTAATTACTTTGTCTTTTATGTGAACAACAGTATTGTCAGACTTCGCACAGCTTTCTAAGAATTTTAGAACTTCTGCGAATTGATTGTAAGCCGCAACATTTGCGCCGATTCCTTTTGTCTGGTTCGTCAGTAGAATGTACTGATCATATCCTGATAGTTGATTGTATTCCATTTTTATACCTTTATGTTTAAGTTTGAAAATTGTAGCAGTATTATTGCAATTGCTAATATTATAGAAATTATTGTGTGCCATGCCGGTATTTCGTTTAGTATTAACCATGTCATAATGCCAAATATAACTGTTCCTAAACCAAAACCAATCATTCTTATATTCCATACACCACCAAAAATTAAGTATGATAATGATGCTGCTTTCCACAATAGCCAACCGATCGGTATTCCGAGCAGCACTACTACTATGTCGTTGTTAAGCCATTGGCCTAATTTTCCTTCAAGAAATTGTCCCTGTATTTGAAACCAAGCAAATACATTCGCAACAACTAGATAAATTATTAATACTGTAATTTGATTCATATTCCTATTATATCCTCATCATCCTTTCTTTCAGGATAGTATTCATCTTCAACTTGATTAGCTTTTAAATGTTCTTCTTTTAAACGATCCATTTTTTCTTGATCAGCATTTAATGCTTGATAGATAGTAGTAAATAAATCTTTTATTGCAGCCCATAGTGATTTCATACTTGGCTCCCTCATTTGTGTGTGTGAAAGAATTTCTTTTTATTAAAAGTCTTAAGTAGATCTTTGACATCATCTAATTCTTTTTGAATAGTATTTAATTGTTTATTAATCTTCTTATTAGACTTATCTGCTTTATCATCTATGTCTTCTGTCATCATGTATAGATCATCTAGATCTCCACCGATTTGTGCCATTCGTGATTGTGTTAAGTTGACTGATGATGCGAATTCATCAATCGTTACCATTCTATTTAGTTTAGTGTCTATGCCTCTTTTCATCTCAGCCAATGCTTCATCTGCAACCTGACCAGACTCTATAAGTTTACCTAAGAATGTAATATCATCTAGTATTTTTCTTAACTGACTGACATAACTCTGTATTGTTTTTGGATCACTTAGATCAGTGAACACAGCGACTCTTTCATCAGTCTTTTTATATTGTTCACCTAATTCTGCTACACGATCGTTTGCTTTTTGAACACCAAGATACAACCCTGATGTAAAGCAAAATAAACCGCATGCAGCTATTGCTATTGCTTGCTTCATATTTTTACCTCAATTCCTATTTTAGCTTTATAAAATTCTTTGCCTTGAAGTTTGGATATTTCGCCTACATTATACAACCTAATTTTTTCAGTGAGCTTGTATGACACTTTAAACTTGTCTTCAAATTCAAACGTATCTCTACCGTCTTCTTCACTTGGCGGTAAGTAGCCATCAAAAGAAACATCAACTTCTATTTTATCTTTGTAATACGACTTCTTTTTAGACATACCAAAAGATATGAATGTTTCAAAGTTATTACTCAATATATTATCGTCTGTATTACGACTGGTAATTCCAAATGATAACCCTTTAATGCTTCTCCTTGCATCAATTTTCAGATACCTTACATCTTGGCTTTGTTTGTCCATATACTCAGGTTTGAAATAAATGCCATTGTCAAACTTATACCAAAACAAATCATCTATGTAGAACTCACCAAGTTCCCTTTCCCACTGTCTGTTAGCATAAAAATTATCATTGCTTATTCCAACACTAACCTCATAATCATCTGGGTTGGGCTGTGTATTTGGTGTCCTTGCAGCAAATGAACTAAATAACATTACACCTGCTAATAAACTGTCTAATACCATTATGATAACTCCTTCATCACTTCAGCTTTGCTCCTACCTCCAATGAAACGGCTCACTTCTTTATCACCGTCCATTATAATTGTAGTTGGAACTGAACGAACCACAAATTCTCTCGCTAAATCCTCATTAGAGTCAATATCAATTATTTCTATTGGAAGACCATCTGATTTTAATCCTTCCATAACTGGTTTGAATTGTTGACAAGGTCCACACCATGTGGCTGTAAAATATTTTGCCGTTTTCATTTCAATCTCCTGTTAAAGAACTCGTCTATGAATCCCTTTGCTGTGTACATTATTCCTAGATAAAAAGAGATTTCTATTATCTCCATGTACCCTATTGCGTTTAGTGCATTTATGTCCATTCTTCTCTCCTTCCGAAGTCGTTTTTTTCTATTCTATTTTTTAAGTGTCTCTTGTACCATATAAGAAACAAAACCATTTTAAATTTATTAACCATGAAGCTCAAGATATTTCTCAACTGCCAACTCCTTCTTTTTAGCTTCAATCATAATATCTACATCATTTCCGTATGTTTCAATTTTATCGAAGACGTAATCTGAATGTGCCTGTGCCTTAATCTTTGGATCTTCTTTTTCTATGCTTCTTGATTCTGAGTAGTGAACCGCTGGCGTAATGCCTTCAGGCCACGTTGACATAGCAAGCTCAAGTGCTTCACGTTCACTAAGCCCGCCATTACAAAACCTGTGGTGATGATAGTCGAACACGATGGGCACGCCAACACGATTGTATATTCCATTGTATAACTCCTTTACTGAATACATTGATTCTTTATCGTCATTCTCGACAGTCAATCGGGATCTAACGGATTGTGATAATAACATAAAATTTTCGCAAAACCTATCCATTGCAGATTCTTTATCGCCATACGCACCACCCAAGTGGATGTTGATTTTATTGTACGGTGTTTCACTTAGACCCATAAAGTTCATCATATCTGCATGATATTCCAAGTCTTTAATGCAGTTCTGTACCACATGTTCGTGTGGGGAAGTTAGAACGTTGAATGGTCCAGGATGTGTGGTCAATCTAAGACCATGAGTTTTAGCTTTTATACCAGCAGAATGTAAATACATTTTAATTTGTTCTAGATCTGGGAGATCTGTCCATTGATACTCTGATTTCCAAGGAGCAAGTGTAGACGTCATACGAAAAAACTTGTAACCATTAAGTATGTTCCAATCAATAATTTTATCTAGGTCCATTGCATTTTTAAGTGTGATTTCACTGGCATAACCGTGACCTTTTTCTAGAAACGTTCTTCTAATCATAGATCTACCAGTTGTAATTCTCTGTACACCTTTAGGAGGATATGATAGTTTCATGTTTATACATGCGTATCCGTAGTTCATAATAAATTACTCCATTTCATTAATTTCATTTTCTTTAGTGCCGCACCATTTCGAAGTTCCATTGTTGAAACAATCTTATTCTCTATCATTAGATCCATCATAGCCTTAACATCGCACAATTCTTGAATAAGTTTGTCGTTTTTTATGAACTCCTTTTTTCTGATTGCTTTACTACATTCCTGTATTAATTCACCACATTCTTCCATGGTAATGACCATTAGTTCTTCTAACTTTTTCATTTAGCCTTTTGTTTCCTCCGAGTATACCTTCTTTTTTTAGGTTTTACCTTTATTTCTTTTACTTCTTCATTGTGCCATGGGTATAACTCGTTTTCTTTCTTACCGTTTATAAAATCGATTACACTATTACACACCTTTAAAAATCGTTCCATGCGAACTCCTGTATTATTTCCTTTATCCTATTTACTGCATTACTACCAATCCAACATTCACCGTCTTTAGTTGCTGCATGATGATTGTAGTACTCATTGTATGGTCCTTGTCTTACGTAACTTTCAAATGAATATGCATTTGCTATCGCCTTAATATAAAGTGTTCCATCATCATCTAAATACGTATTACATATGTAGTCGACGTTTTTCTTATTCGCATGATTATAAAAGTGATCGTAATGAACTGGAATCCACCAATCTTTATCAACGTTCGGGCACTTTATTTCTATTCGTGTTCCCTTCGAACCTGTTAAATTTGAAACATCGTACGCATATGGCGATTTATTATATCGAACGAATTGTGGAAAATGCCTGGTAAATGCAACTTCTGATGCTAAACCTCTAAGGGTTGACAAAACAATTTGATCCTTTGATCTACCACGTTTATCTGCTTCATATATTCCACTAGACATACGATCAAGTTCTCTAGTTGCCCAATCTGGTATATGATCTGGATCGAACAAATCCCCGACTGATGTATTAGTTATTGCTGCTTGCATTCCAATGTTCCTTTATGTATTGTTTTAAAACCTTATCTTGTAAAAGTGGGCGTATTATTTTCATATAATCTCATTATCAATTTTCTCATACCCTTAGTATAAGTCTTTGGACTTTTGAATTCACCAGTAAAATGTTCTAAACAAACTGCTGACTCTTCCCATTCTGGTCTAGAAATTGTGGGACTAGAAACACCTAAAGCAACCTGATTTGCCAACTGCATTACCCATGGTTGCATAATATTATTAATGGTTGGTGCAATACCAATCACACATTCAATCTCACCATCTGCAAACGTTGCGTACATTAACATAACATTGTCTTCTATCCAATCGAAAGTCTTTTCCTTTGGATAATCATGAAATTTCAATACTCCGTTATACGTCTTAGCTTGACTAGTTTTATATTCTAAGTAGTCAAACACCTTTCCACATGTAGATTCAAATGGACCTTGCCCATCCCATTTATGGCCAAACCCAGTGTTACCAACATTCAAAAGAAGAGAAACCATTTCCTCTCTCCTGTATGGATTCTTGCTTAGTTCTCGCTTAACCCAAACTGATTCGTCTGGATTAAGCTTCGCTAATATTGATTCTAACATCTTTTTATATCCAATCTTGGTGTCCGTTTATTGCGGCATTAAAATCTGGGTTTGCTTCACAGTAAGCATCAAAATCAAAACTATCTTCATCTATTGAATGAGTAATGAAAGGACCTTTTTCATCGACATCAACATCGAAATGTCCAGTGAGTACATCTACTTCATCATTGTCGACCATGTTATTGTGAGCAAAAAACGCTTCATCACCTGGAACATCTCTGTCCAAGTCTACTTCAGTTGAAACGAAATTGTTATTTGTGTTTGTCATAGTAACCTCTTTTATTTTATATTAGAATCTAAACGTAAAAACCTGTTATTGTACATGCTTTTTTTCAATTATTTTCGAAAAAATTATTCATCCTCCTTGTTTATTTTAATTGTTAAATCTTCTAGCTTACCTTGTGCTGCATCTATATAATACAATGAATCACTATTGATCTCACTATCATGACCTGTGTTATAAGCATCAGTCAACATGTCATCAATCTCTTGTAATAGTTCTAATATTTTATCTTTATCCATGTAACTCACCCCACATTAATAATGAAGAAACAATTAATTCATCACCTGGTTTCCACATTCTATTTTCCGGTGAATCACTATACTCTCTATAGATTTCCCCGGTTGTACTATTCCATATTTGATAAATGTCAACCTCATCATCCTCTAAGAACCACTCTACTGCTATTTCGTAATTGTTAGCAAGGGCTTCATCACGTTCTGGATGTGAGATCAGATCTCCTTCAAAAAGTAATTGTGCCATTGTAACTTCTCTAACACCAGGCCCAGTTTCTTCAACACCTATGTCATCGGTAGCTTTAAAAATTTTTTCTTGTATGTTTAAACTCATTAGTAACCTCTTATTTATTATACTAGAATCTACACGATAAAACCGGTTAATGTACATGTTTATTTTCGAAAAAGTGCGTTTTTTTTCTCAGTCTTCTTACTGTTTTTTGTTTTTACCTACTTGATAAACCCACTTCATTTCTTCATTAACTAATCTGTATATGGGTTTTATGTCTTCCCACTGGTGATGAGCTGAACAGTATTCAGTTCTCGGATTAGCTTTTACAAAAAATTGCCATTGTATGTTGTGTTTGTATTTGTGTATTCTAAGACGAGTATCTATTAATGGATAACGTTTTATTGCTTCTCCATTTTGGTTGATAGAAGCACACCTCCAATTTAACGCACATACTATAAGGCAGCTTAGTAGCCAAATTAATGTTGGCGTATACCTATTCACCTTCGTCTTCATGCGACGATAACAACCATGTTGTAGCAATATATTTGTTGTTACTACGTGGCATATTTCCTCTGTGTATGTACGGAAAACCTGCAGGCCATATACAAAATGTACCAGCTTTGGGTTTAATTTTTAAACCTGTATATAGAAATTCTGTGGTACCACCAACAGCTACATCATTCAAATAAAACATAACAACAAACATTCTTTTACAGAACTTTTTTAGGTATGGCTCTTCATTGTGCCATCCAGAATAATGTCCTTCACCCTTTATATATCGCTGTATTTGCCACGAAGGATAGTGAGAACCCTCAGAAAACATAAGATATGGATCCCACTGATCCTGTTTACCATAGCCATCTAAGTATTTATTTACATGATCGTTTGATCTATCAACAAACATGGCATGTATGTCGCCATCAAAAAGAGACCAATCACGTGTATTCTTTACATCATGATTAATTCCACCTGATGTTTCACCTTCATATGTCTCGTCAATGTTTTCTTCAAACCTATGAATGATAGATCTACATTCTGATCGGGACAATGCATCTGGAAATACTCCAATAGTCTCATCAAATTGATACATATATGACCCGTTCAACATTAGTTTAGATCTCCATTTATATCATGATTTTCCTCATGAACTAGGAATTTTAATATAAATTTCATATCTTTATCCTCATCCCATTCTTCATATCCAACTAGCTTACAATGTTGTGTTGTCATTCTGTTAACGATAAAATCTGTTTGATCTTCAGTACCGCATATGACATATATCATATCCCCATCTGATCTGACAAATATTTGATTTTCTGGATTATTGTATGTAACACCATCTTTCATGACTCAGCTTTCTCCGTATCATTTACCCAGATATTCTGAGACCATTCTACTTCATGTTCTCCGTACTTAACTAAAACACTTTGTAATTCGTCTTCAGTTCTATCTAGATCGTTCTCTAATTCACTTACATGCTTTCTGTAAATTCGTTCTAGTCTCTGTGCATAAAAATACCAAGTAAAGAAACCCATTATATAGCCTAACACCATATAAAACCATGGTTGAGACGTCATCTGAATGATGTACTCATATATGTTCAATTGAACTCCTTTATGATAAGTATTGGTTTACCTTCTCTTTATACTCATCTACTGTCATATTGTTCATGTCTAAAACTTTTGTATCAGACGGGAAAGATTTAAACTCGTTAAAGTCTTCTACCAATCCAAGATTCAACATCATCTTCTGTCTACCAGTGGGATGATCAATAACGTTCGATGTTCCCCATACCTTGTTAAAATCTAGATGATCATACATCTCGCCTGGTCTAATATAGTTTTCTATCCATCTAATACTATCACACATAACATCTTCAGCATTATATGGTACAGAACCTGTATCCTTATAAACCATTTCCATAACCTCATCCATAAACTTCTCTTTGTTCATCCTAGTGGTTGGCTTTGCCATATACTTAATGCATTCTACTGCGTTAGTGCCATAGTAGAACATAGACTCTCTAACGACATACTGTGGAAACCAATCTGCTATATCGGATATGAATGCGGCATATTGAAATTTGAACTTACGAAATCCATGTTTCACGTTCCAATCAAACAACCACTCTCCTATTTCTCGTATTTCTCTTTTGTTTCCCTGTTCTAACCACTCTGCCAATTCTCTAACCATTTTAGGAACATGCTCAACCATAAAATAATCGCCGTTCCGTTTATATTCTGATCCTTCAGGTGGTTTAGGAAACGCAGGAAATTGATAACCAATTGAAGTGTAGAACGGCTCATGTTTTCCATTTGTAATTCTAGTAGTCATCTCTTCTATTGTGTTATCCAAATAGAAATGTGGTACAATTGTGTTATGGTATCCAGACGGTTTCTGTGCATAATTAATTGCAGAACCAGTTAATCTGTGCACCATAAAAACATACAACCATTCTGGTAAACCAAACACTGACTGCTTATCTTTCCATGCACGAGATAATGCATTACGCTGAGGAGACATCATACCCTTTTGCATCTTTTGCCAATACGGATGTTCTTCATTGTATCCATAAAATACATCATTAACAAGCTGACTAAAACCTGCATACTTACGTTCGACAACATCGTACAGTTCTACCTGACACATTAGATCATCTCCACCATCCCACTCCTGATGAGGTATAAATCCTAAATTACAATCTCGTTGCTGCTTCTCAGCTAGTTTAAAATACTTTAAAAAATTATCATAGTACTTTGTTGGTTCTATACTCATACTAATTTATCTCCTTCTCTCCAATGAGCTCTTGTAGTTTTATCAGAAACTGGGTTTTTATCGTAATAGTAAAATGCTAGACTTCTCCTATCAACTTTTGTTTTTACTGGATGACCATGTGGTGTTCCATCAACATCAAATATTACGGCTCTATTCCAAATTGGGTCAACTTCTACATGTTTAACCTTCAACCTACTATCCCATATTTCTAGCTCTCCACCTTGATTTGGCTTCCAACTATCATTTAAGTAGATCAACAAGTTAACCTTTCTCCACATATCCATGCCTTCATGATAACTAAAATCCTTGTGTACTTCTAAATGTCCACCTGGTAATGTGTGATGATAACCACCTCCATGATAGTTATTGTCAGGTACCAAGTCAGGATTTCCTGTAACGTCTCTCAACCATGACATAAAACTATCACTGTTAAAGTACTGACACACCATTCTCATTACAGCAGGCATTTTGGTTATATCTCTAACACCACGCTTTAAATTACTATGTTTATGGTTATCAAATTCACCATCAGAATTTCTATCGTAATCATCTTCAGTGATAGATTTTGATTCGCTTATTAAACTTGTCATAACAGTTCGTTCTAAGAAATCATTTAGAATGAGATATGAAGATGGAGTTTGGGAAGAGTATACGTTATTTAATGGTACATGTGGATTGTATAGTCTAGGATTTATCATCTATTCGTTTCTACTCATCCATGCTTTTGTTGTTTCTGGAAACTTATCTTCCATAATTTTAAGTAAAGCTGCAGCATAAACTTGTATTTCTACTTGTGCAGTCTTTTCATACCTAAGCTCTATAAAGTTCATTATGCCTTGAAAGCTAGCTGTCCAATAAACTTCAGTATATTGAGACAGTGGAAGAATTGCCCGAGCTTGTTCCTTACCCACACCAGATTCCAATAGACTCTTATAAAACATGTTTGCATACCAATGAGCATCTTCCCATGTTTTCATTGCTTTATCCTGATCTTCTATTGCACCTTCAGTTGCCTGTTTGTTATCCTTAGACTGTTGACGAAAAATCTCTGGTGTATAAAAGTCTGTAACTTCTACGTATCTACCTGAGATCTCATTCCAAGCATGATCTTTTGTGGAACTACTAGATGACGTTTCTATTCCAACAACATGCTTGTACCACTGTCGCATAACAAATTCAGGAGCCTTTATATGGAACTGAGCTTGTATGTGCCTAAACGGTGAAAAGTGTTTATACTTTGCCAAGTACCGCACTAGTGCCCTGTCTTGTTTATCAAACGTAGTCTTTCTTTTACCGAAGGAAACTCTTGCAGAATTGACAACAGTTAGATCTGTACCTAACGTATCGACTAGTTCTACAAACCCCTTATCTAATACTAAATTCTTCATACTTCTCTATAAGCTTTCTCTTTTTTTCATTTTGACCATCATAATCACTACTGTCCCAATACCAACCTCTTTTACCTTCGAAGCCAATGGTCATATGGGCAACTATTAGTTCAGCTAAACTTTTAGTGCTAATGTCATGATGCTTTACTCCGTACTTGTTTAATACGTTTTCAATTAGTTGTTTCATCTCTTACTTCTCCCCATTCTCGTTGACTATCTATTCTATCATAAATAGTTTCATCTATCAATTCTGGCTCTCCTCCAACATTCCACATCCATGCACCTGTTGTACCACCTATAGATTTTGTACCCTTATGTTTCATGTATTTCCAAACCTTTGCATCATAATTGTACACGGTTGGGAAAGGAGGCCACCATTCTTTCTTTTCATTTTTTAAAAAGGGTGACGGATCAGATACTACGTCTGATCTACCTAGTTCGCCTTGTTTGAGGTTTCTAGAAACTGCGACTGAATAGAACTTAGCGTTAGGCCACCCGATCTGAAGTCCTCTTGAAAGGACACCAGTGGATATGGCACACCATACCTCATCGGGCTCTCCATAATATTTCGCTATGTTATCCGCCACCCTTACCACTCCAGCAACTACGAGTGGGTGATACAAACCTAATGGAATGAAAGATCCACCAGTTTGTTCTGCGTACTCTTTAGCCATTTTATTTAAATTTGGCATAGCTGCAATTCTTCTAAATTTTGGTACGGCCCCTCTTTCAATGCACACAGCTTGATGATCCGACACCTGTTTTGATGAGGGCATAAATAGCACAACCTTTTTACCGTACCTCTTCGCAGCTTCTAAGATAGAGACTCCTGCAAGTCCCTTCCTTGGCTGCACATAAACGATAGTGTCCTCCTTGACTTGGCTCATGAAATAGTCTCCGAACCTTGCCTTACTCCCCACTATCTTATCATCCCTAACCACGTTAAATCTATCATGCTGAATTACTTCTGGTATACCATACGGATCTACCCAATCTTCAGTTTGTTTAAGATACCACTCGCGATTAAATTCTTTTAGATCCTTGTTCTCACCATCAAGTATATGATTGTCATGGGACATTACTTATATCCCCTGAAAACATCTTCTATTAAGGATATTATTGCAATACCCAATACAAACAAGCCAATAAACTGACTCGTAGATGCACAGTAATCTAGCCATATTATAAAATCGCCCATTCTGAATTTCTCCTATAAAATGGAGGAGCAGTATGTACTGAACCACCTAGCTCCATATACTGTTTAGCGTATTCTTCCCCGTCTATAGTATATCGTAAACTGGGTGGAGCAACTAACGGAAAGTCCCAACTCTTTATTGTACTCATGATCTGAACAGTCTTATTTAGTCTCTCTTCCCTAGTTCCAAAGAAAGGTGTACCCTTAAAGTATCCAGTCTTGGGAATCTTACGCGACTCAAATTCAATGGGCACCGGGGCACACAGTTCGACGGTCACGCCGATACGGTCCCGAAAACGGACCGCCTGGTTTCTATACTCTTGCAGTAGCTTATCCAAGTCGGCAGACTCGGGACGACAGAGGTGATGACGTACATCGATACTTCCCAAACATATGGTTACACCCTCAACACCGGGTTTTACTTCGATATCGTCGAGTAGCCTCTCCTTCAAGGCTCCGAATAACGTACGACCATCCTTCTTTAGTACGGCATTCTTGTGACCGTTAGGAGCATAAGCAGGAGTATGCGAATCACCCCAACTTAACCACGTGTGGCCAATACTATCAAACTTAATATGCTCTACTTCCTTACAGAAATTAGATACAGCTTCACACCATTCGGCAGTAATCTGTTTTGATGTACTTGCAGCGTTTAATCTTTTAGCAAGGAATGCACCGTAATCAGGCATTTCCCAGTCGAGACTTGTTACCTTACCCGCACCAACGGCAAGCAACCGATTGAACCGTTCGAAAACGGAATCGTCAGCTCCCGCAAACAGGTTTAGGGCACCGGACCAATTAACTCCATGGTCGAGGTACACCTTATCGTATTGCATTATATCTTGAGTACAGCGTTCGTTGATCTCCGCGTTCAAACGATCAGCCCATGTTAGAGACCAGCCCCTTACGTGGGACTTCTCATGTAGGGGTATGTTAGTAGCGGGACTTGTTATAACTTTTGACATAGAAACCTCTTTCTCTGTTTATTATATATATTAATTAGATTGCTCAAAATGCAGTTTATTTCTTCTTCCACTCTTTCCACCAAAGATCTACATCGTCCTTAGCCTGCTTAAGTTTTATAGGACAACCCAGCTTCTTGTGACACCAATTACGATACCACTTAATAGCTTCAATCTTACGGTTAATCTCTCCGTTAACTCCGAACCAAGTATCCCTAATCTGATCCAACGTGGCCTGAGGTATCACAAACCTAGGAGATTCAAGTCTACCGTATATAGAGTACTTCTTCCAGAGCCAGTTCATCTCCTTCTTTTCCACTTTACTGATACCAGTCCTATTGTGCTCGTAGTTATCGTATATCACGGCCTGATGTAGATCCTCTTTAAAATGGTCAGAGTGTACGTGATCCTGTCCGGTCTTGTCGGTCTTGGCATTCTCAGCCCAACTCAAGATTCTAAGACATAACAGTTTAGAGCTAGCCATACCTTCGTATCCGGCGGCACCCTTCTTTATTCTGTTCGGGTTACGTCGGGCCCATAGATCATCGGTTTTATATAAGTTGTGCATGTTTAATCCTCCTGCTCAAAGCTGGGTGTACCTGCCTTGATTGATTCAATTTGTTTAAAGTTATCATTCTGGCCGAGGTGATCTCGAACCCATGTTCGGCTTGGTCCCCACAACCAAAATGTAACAACCTTACCATCTGGTTTAAATATTGACATATCTCTAGCCTTAATTTGGTACCAACGCTTCTGTGGCTGGGGCTGGAACTCATTAGTCGTATCAGTCTGGTCATTCATATTATATGAATAGGGGTATATAATTTACCTGGGGTACAAAAACCTTCGTGATGGTAAAATAGGCTTGTGCACGTATAAAAAAAGCATTTCGTTTCCGATTTCCGCCAGAATGTGGTCCGACGGGCCTTGTAGACCCGTCTCGCCGTTTGTAAGTAGAGGTTACCAGTCTCACTTATATCTCATCTCCAGCTACGTCTTCAAATAACTCGTCGGATGACCCGTCGTCTGTGTACTTCTGCAGTAACTGCTTAACAAAGGTTCTCTCTGACTCGACTCCTCCGGCTGCATCGAATTTGGGAAGTACGGCTACCTCTGCTGCCTCAGATAGGGTAAACCCGTCGTACAGTAGGCTTGCTATCTCTACCGTAGATCTTGTACTTATATGGGTGGATAGTCTTCCTTCTTCGCTAGCAGACTCTGTTCTTGTAATAAATGCAAGCTCTGCAACGTTGCTTACTAACTCAGTCTTGACGTTTGGGTATAGTCCACCTAGTAATACTTCCTCTTGATCTTTGTTCAGGACGTCCATCTCTATTTGAGTGAACCTATCCAGTAGGGCTCTGTCGAGAACCCTTGTTGCTGTGTACTCATTACCAATATTGGCAGTTGCGATAAAAGTAACACCATCGGCGACTTTGATTGTCGCTTGGCCGTCAGCCTCATCCAACCGAAGGTATCTTTGTCCTTCGTCTAACACGGTCATTAGGATGTTCCAAGCTTCAGGGTGTGCCCTTGATAACTCGTCTAATAGGATGACGGCGTTCTCAGTCTGTATAGCCTTAACAAATAAAGCTTCTGAGAAATATGTACCTTTGTCTTTGTTATAGTGGGTGTTACCGATAAGAGTAGCACGTGGATCTTGTGTAGATCCCAAATTGAAATAGAACTCTGGTTTGTCTAGCGCGTTAACTAGAGTCTTTGCAGCCATAGTCTTACCACAACCAGCCGGTCCGGTCATCATGATATTCTTACCTCTCATAGCGGATCTGACTAAGTATTTCCACTTGACCTCATTCATGATAAGGCTGTCAGGTTTTAATTGATAAGAGCTGTGAATGTATGACAAGATGTCATTATGTTCTTGACTAGTATCTTCGGTAACCGTGACTACAGTAGCTTGAGCATTCCACTCAGATTCAGTAGCAGATCTCCAAAAGACGCGGCCTGTGCTTCCAACATTACGAACTGCATAACCAGTATCCTGGAGCAATTGCTTACGTTTATATGAAGGCATCTCAGTATCGTATGATTTGCCATCTTGACATACTGCGCGCGTTCTACTGCCGACAGTCTCGATTTTTACTATTATATTTTCTTTAGTTGAGTTCATTTGGGTAACCTCTTGTTTATTATATTAGAATCTACTAACAAATACCGGTTAAAGTACATGCTTATTTTCACTTATTTTCAATTATTTTACTGTTCCTCTGTACCACAGTGGTCTTTGCAAGAAGAGCATATACCATAATCCTCGTATACTTCCTCTCCACAACAGTCGCTAACCAGCACGATATCGTCATTATCGTCAGCTGCATCTTCAACTGTATCGATTGCAAAGGCCACTACCATACTAATCCCAGCTCCTCATTAACATGTCATGGGTACCAGAATCAGTGTTAAGACTGTTCTCTCTGAGCGTATAGTTCTTGCTCCACTTCTTAAGCTGCTTATTAGCCTTATTGATTGCAGACTTCTTACCTCTGGCCCAGACTGAGTTCCAGCCCCAGCCTCCATCAGCATCATCAAATGTAAAATTCCATTCTTTCATATTGTTTGTATAACCTCTTTTATTCATATAAGAATCTACACGCCCCAACCGGTTAATGTACATGCTTATTTTAATAAAAGTGAAAATAATTTAATAAATATCAGGTGGCATATCTGAGAAGTCCCTAGTATCAGACAGCTCCTCTTGATCAGGATCCTCGTAGTAGTCGTCCTTAATACCGCGGGACTCCATGGAACCTGTAATTACTCCGCCGCCGGGCTTAAAGCCTGAATTGTATACAATACCATCGCCGTGCTTCCTTAGATGAGTGTTAACCTTACGCCGCTCCATAAAGTCTATCAGGTCCTGCTCATCAAATAATACCTTACTGTTACTGCGGACTCCCATCTTTATATAGGGAAGGACACCTTTCCTCCTGTACCCGTCTATGGTACTCTCAGT
>Ga0181392_1000027_pt1 | contig 43286 bp, 61 predicted proteins | sample 15SPOviralmetaG_FD_130083 | JGI IMG/M metagenome (GOLD analysis project Ga0181392, IMG submission 130083) | Marine viral communities from the oligotrophic San Pedro Time Series (SPOT) site, San Pedro Channel, CA, USA - 15 SPOT_SRF_2010-09-15 | ecosystem: Environmental > Aquatic > Marine > Strait... | reverse complement strand
CCTTTGGCGCCATCAAAAAAGGTTTTGAGGTCGGTAGAGATATCGAATCCATGGCAGGCGATTTAGGTCGCTGGATGGGTGCAGTATCAGATATCAAGAAGGCCGAAGAGTATAATAAGAAACCACCCCTGTTTAAAAAACTGTTTGCGGCCGGTTCTGTTGAAGAAGAGGCCATGCAAATATTCATGGCCAAGAAGAAGGCCGATGATATGCGTGAACAGTTACGTCAAATCATTACCTATACTAGAGGGCCAACTGCATGGCAGGAGCTCTTGAAAACAGAGGCGGATATACGCAAGAAACGTCAGAAGATGATTTATGACCAAAAGGAAAGACAACGTAAGTTTGTAGAGTACACACTCGCATTTATACTTGTTGCGATAACATCTGCCTTAATTGTTTGGGGTATCTATTTCATCATGGATGTAAAAGGAATGTTGTAATGATGTTGTTTTTTATTGTGGCCTGTCTCGTTTCACTTCTTGGGTGTCTAGGTTATATTATATGGATGGATGACCAGTTATACAGAGAACCATATATTCCAGAGTTTGATTCAGAGAGAAAAGTTCGTGAGATTAAATTACGTCTTGCAGACTTAGAATTCAAACAGAAACAGTCGATACAATGATACACGCATTCATGTTAGTAGTTGTTTTAGGAACAGGTGAGTTTCGACAGATACAACCGAATGCAATGGTATTCAGAAGTATTGATGTGTGTTTGTATTATGCAAAACGTATTCCTAAACAATATGGTAATTACTCATATAGTTCATACATAGACCCCAAGGATAGAGTCACTGCATATTGTAAACCTGTCAAAGTTCAAGACGGGCCTAACGTGTATGACCACTAAAGTACTGGTACTGTTCCTGCCGGTGCGGCTGTATCTTTAAGAGGTTGAGTAGTCACACTTGAACTACTACTGTTATTACTATTATCAGTGTTGTTATAGTTGTTTACAACGACACCGCCCTGTTGACCCCTCATTTCTTCAGACGCATTAATTAACTCTTCCATTCTATCTGCATCACCAGACGCTCTCGCCTCTGCAAACTCTTGAGTAAGACCTGCCGACTTCAATAATGCAGATTGAGTATCATCTGGTTCTGGAAGAATCCTTGCACCTGTGTTTGGGTCAAGACCAGCGAATTCGTAAACACCATCTGGAATAACGGATGAAACTGCACCCCTAATCCAGTTTGCAATTCTACTACCACCTTCTTCTCCAGCAGGATTAGGTAGGATACCACGAAGAATACCTTTCAATAAGTCTTTTGCGGCCTCACCAATATTTTTCATACCAGACATCAAGTCTGCAATCAAATCATTTTCACCAGTAAACAGACCTACAATATAATCAACTGCCTTTGATACAAGGTTGAACGGTGCAGATACAATATCCATCAATAGGTCTTTGAAACTAAAAGAGTCAAGGAATTCAACCGCACCGTCAAACCCAAGTTTACCCATAATCCATGAGACACCATCTTTAAGTAAGTCAAGAGGCATACCAACCAAGTTACCTATCAGTTTAGATAGACCACCACCAACACCATCAATAAATTTAGATACTATACTGTCACCATCTGATTCTTTCCAACCGTCAATGAAACCTGTTATCAAATCAAATGCAGACATAACGATTGTTACTGGTAGGAATAATTTACCCAACACTGTACCAAATCCTTTTGCAAAACCAAGTATTTTACCAATGACACCACCCTTGCCCGCCATTGCAGAAACACTGGTTACTGAATTTCCAATTGCACCAAACACTCTTGATACTGGTTGAAATAAACTTTTCACACCCTTGATAAAATCATCCAACATGGTTGATGCAGTAGTAATAAACTTGTTTCCTTGGAGATTTGTTAGACCTGTAGTGAAGAAACTTTTGATTGCCTTGAATTTGTCACCAATGAATGTAAAGAATCTACCAATTAGAGTGTCGGGCCCTGCGAATGTATTTGCAGTATTTCTTATGATGGCCTTGATAGGGTCAAAAAGTTTGTCAAATGTTAGAATTATCGCCTTGATACCGTTGAATTGTCTTTTGATTTCTGTTACAAACGCACCAACAAATGATGTAATGACTGCACCTATCAAACCAATCGGTGCGAGTAGACCCATACCGACATCTTCTGCTTTGATGTTTGCGACACCTTCTGCAAGATTGTCGATACCTCTTGCAATACTGTGGAAGATAGATTGTGTCTCTTGTTCTTGACGCATCTTCTCATTATCTTTTTCAACTCTTTTGGCCGCACCCTTCATCTCATTTGCACGAGCCTTATCGTCTGCGTCAAGTTGTTCTTGATTCATTCCAATCAACTTATCGACACCCATCAAGAACCCACCCTTGTCATTGGTGAACATACCAGCGGCGATGTTAAATTGGTCTACATCAAATCCAAGTAAATTTTCTGTTGCAGACTTTAACTCTGACGCCTCTTTTTCTTGTGCCTGAAATACTGCCTGTTGTTTTTTAAGATGACCAAACTGTTCTCTTGTAAGACCAAGACGTTGACGCAAGAGTGCTTGTTCTCTCTTGTCCTTCAACATTGCAAACCCTTTGTTGAACAGTGTCTTACCAACTGCACCAAGTGTTTGTACGCCAGGCAGATTTAGAAACGGTTGTGTGAATGAATCAGTGACCTTTTTCAAATCGCCAGCGACTGTCAATGCAATCTCTTTACCTGCCGATTGATTAAAATCTCTGAGTTCTTCTGTAACCCTAGTTAGTTGTCTGGATGCCTCTGCAAACGCTTGGGCCTGTCGTGCGTCATCTGCCATTTACTTACTTCTTTTTATCTGTATATGCATTTGCACCAAAGTATGCGGCGACTAATGCAGAGATGGCAACAAAGTATGTCGGTGCAATATCACCAATAATTGTTGCGGCCTTCTCTTGTCCTAAAATTGATGTAATAAAAATACCTGCCGGATAGAGTAACATACCCAACAATGCAAACCAAGTCATCTTACGCATTGCATCTCTACGGGCATCTGCGTCTTCAAGTTCTTTTCTTTTGAATTCCAAATTCATCTCCATTTCTTCTTGTGAAATGTGTCCATCACCATTACTGTCAACCTTGTCTATAACCGCTGGGTCTGCGGTAACGGTTTTCTTCTCTTCAGACATTACTCTCTCCCTTTGTATTATTTATACTGTGCGTTCTGTCTTTTAATGCGTTCATTTTCTTCTTCAATATGTGCCTTCAACATTGAGACATATATTTCCCTTTCCCACGGTATCATATCATCTAATTCTGTTAGATTGTAATGATAGTTTTGCATCATGATAAAATTAGTCTTATAGTACGCTTTAAGACTATCATGAGAAAGGCCTACCCTAAAAAACTTTGCAATCCTTCAAGTCTGATTTTATTCTCAACATCAGTGTTTGGGTTCTTGATTACAATATCATGTCTCAATCTAGGGATACCATCAAAGAACGCTTGTACATCTGCGAACTGGTCAGTATTCATAGATTCGATAAACTCATCTAATTCATTTTTAGGTAGTTCCTCATAAACCTCATTCTCATCAAAAATGTTTACAAGACATTCACCAATCACACCAAACGTCAACTCTACTGCACCCATCTCACCACTAGTATACTTTTTCAAGTCTTTCAGTGATGGATACTTCATTGTCATACCAACTGTGTCGGTAATCATGATTGTGTTGGAATGACCTTCAGTATGTTGAATTTCAACATCATTAAGATTTAGAGTGTATGGAACAATTGTCTTATTATCGTCTTCACAAGTTAGTTGTAATTCGATTTCGTCACCAACTGACTTGGAACGAATTTTGAGAAACATATACTCAACATCGAATGACGGTAATTGTTCTGGATTTGCAATTGCACCAAAGGTACATGACTTGATGAGTTCGCACATGGCATCGGCCATCTCTGTACCTTCACCTGTCTCTTGCGCCATCATCAAGACCTTTTGTTCCTTTACCAAAAAGGGTCGGAACTTAATTGTTTCCCCTGTTGACGGTTGTACCATCTCATGCGTAGGGGTATTTAACTTAGGCAACGCCATAATATTCTCCTATATTAATAATTAAAATAATCGCCTCAAAACAGCTGGTATCTGAGTTTGTACTTGTTTGATAACAGCGTCTTTCAATATATCTTGAAGTGTAGACTCAAGATTTGCCTTTTGTGGTTCGGTTGCAATATTTCTCCAATAACGATACGCAAACGAAACACTACACTTATTTATCGTGTTACTTGATGCATGACCAAATGGTATTGCATCAATAGTTTTGGGGAACGCCTCTTCAAGACGGACACCCATTGTTCTCTCATCTTTTTCGTTGAGTGCATAAATCTCAACTGCACCAACATACTCTTTATAATAGTTGATGTTATATGTGTCTGGATTGTATGTGACCTTCTGCCATTCCTCAAAGAAATATCTTTCGGCCATGTCAGACCCCATGTAGAATGTTGCGGCAACCTCTGCAAATGTTTGACCCTGTACCATCTCATGTGGTGGGCCATAAATGTTACCATTCATTTGAGTACGAAGGTTTCTGCCTGGCATGGAAATACTGTCACAACGAAACGAAATACGTCTTGCAGTTTCACCATGTAGTTGTGATAACAAGTTACCAGATTGTGCAGAATCACCTGCCTCTGGATTGTTACTACCAGACGGTAAACCAATCACCACCTCATAACGATTTGCCTTTGAATATCCATCTCTGGATGCATTGTGTGAAAGGATTGCATTCAACCCACCAAACACTGCACCACCAAGGACATTACCAAAATTGAATTTTGCCATTAAATCATCTTCCTAGAATCTGACCATACTTCAGTCGCAGACGCTTTCTTAAACCGTTGTACTGGTAACATAATTGCAGTAAGGTTGTCATCATCTGGTATCTTGCGAAAGGCCGACTTTGTAAACCCATACAAATATCTTTTCAGACATGGACGAGTCAATCGGTTATTTTCAATCGCACTGATACTTAGATTATCACCACCAGCCGCATCAAGTAATCTCGCTCTTAATGCATATGGTAGATAGTGAAAGTTAAGACCAAGGAAACCATTACTATATCTTTTCAATGGTAGTACCAATGGGAACGTGTCATAGTATGGTAGTTTATTTCTCAACTTAGGAGAATACACAAACATATTCAATGAACCAAACGCAGGCGTTCTATTTAAATCACCACTACGCAACAGTTCAGGCACACTAGGTGTACCCAATTCCTTAATACGATTTCGATACCATTTAAACGGTTCGTTGCCCGTCTTTATCTGTTTCGATATCCTGTCAAAGTAACTTTCTTCTGCCATACTTCTATTTATATCATCAATTCAACTTCTGTGAGGATGATAAACTCCATATTCCTGTCCTTACACCACTCTGTCGCATTCATCCACTTGGCCTCATTGATTGCATATGTACGCACCTCATTGATGTATTTCTTGGTTTTGCGTTTTGGTGTTTTAGGGGGTTTTGTTTGCACTTTCGGTTTGACTTCTACTACCCACTTCTTGACTTTGTTTTCTTTGGTTTTGACCTTTACATAGAAGTCTGGAAAGTAACGGTGTATCTTACCATCAATGGGTGAACGATATGGAATGAAAAACTCTTCAGAACCCCATTCTATAATTCTGTCATTCATGTCACAATAAACCATGAACTTTCGCTCCCACAAACTACGATAAATAATATTAGATGGGTCGCCTTTATACTTTTTGGGGTTGGATGGACTATATCTTCCACGGTATGCCATGATGTTACACCTAAATAAATAATATACAAGGATATTTATAACGATGCGTGGATTCTTAAACGAAATCAAAAATGTTGCAATTAACAGGGCAACGAACAGAATTAACAATGCACTGGGCGGTTTAGTCAGTCCTTTGGGAAGAGGTATTCCCAATAACATTGGTGGTACATTTCAAACGAATGTGTACAACACCCTTGCAAACAATCCCTTCAAAGGTGAAACCGTCATCTACCCAGAAGACTTAGGGTCAAATGACCAAGGCCACTATGTGCAGTTTTACATCAACGAACAACAAAATGCACAGGTGAACTTCCAAGGTAAAAGTCCAACATTTGCACCAAGTGGTGAACAGTTAAGTGGTGGTACATCAACTGCATCAATCAAACGTGCGCCTACCAAAAGATTGCAAAGTTCAATTTGTATGTATATGCCCGCAACGGTTAGTGCATCACAGAACTCAAAGTATGGTGAAGTAGAAATTGGCGCCGCAGTTGCGACTGCACTTGCAGCGTATAAAGGATACCAAGATGGTACAGGTTTCTTTGGTACAATGGAATCTGTTTTTGCAAACGCATCACCAACAATGAAAGAGAATTTGGCCGAGGCAGGTAAGAAGGCACTTGACATTGCAGCGCCAGGCGCCAAGGCGGCGATTGACATTGCGAGAGGTAAGGTTACAAACAACCGTATGGAGATGGTATTTGAGGGTGTTGATAGAAGGTCATTCAGTTTCAGTTTCAAGATGATGCCCAAGTCAGAGGCAGAGGCGATTGCAGTCGATAAGATTGTCAATATGTTTAGGTTCTACATGGCACCATCATTTGACAGTGCGGCCACTCAATCCAGAACATTCATCGTACCAGCAACATTTGATATTGAGTATTATTATAACCCTGGCAAGAGAAACAAATTCTTGAACAGGATTTCAACTTGTGTTCTTGAATCATGTAACGTCACATATGGTGGAGAACGTACACAGTTCTTCAGACCAACAAGTGGTGGTGTACATGGTGATGGTGCTCCCCCTGTTGAAACTTCTATTGAGTTGTCATTCAAAGAACTGGAAGTTATCACCAGAGAAAAAATTGCAGAGGGTTTCTAAATGTCATATTTTTCTATGTTCCCAGAGATTGTTTACGATGCAAAAGGTAATAACAAGTATACACTGATGAAAGACATCTTTCGCAGAGTGAAGATTAGTTCATCTGCAAGGAACGCCGTCATGGAGTATGATTACTATGATGTACAGGATGGAGAGGCACCAGAAATTATTGCATACAAGTATTATGGTGATGCAGAGTTACACTGGACTATTCTAGTTGCAAACAACATTGTAGATTACTATCACGATTGGCCCATGTCATCACAGACATTTGAACAGTATATGAAAGAGAAGTACACGAACCCAGACGCAATCCATCATTACGAAATCGAACAAACATCTGGTGACACAACTGAGGTGATTGATGTAGGAATGAATACTACAGACTATCCATCTGCGACACCGATTTCTAACTACACATACGAGACAAGAATCCAAGATGTGAAACGACAAATCAGATTGATACAACCGCAATATATTGAAGACTTTGTAGAAGAATTTGAGACAAAACTTAAAGAAGGTGATTAAACATGGCTAGAGGTGACTTGCAATTTGCGGGCGAATTTCTGGTTCAACGTGCAGAGTTATTAACTGCATCTGGTACAGCATATGATATCAGACAGTTGATTCAATCCATCAACATATACGAAGACATTTTCTCAACCGCAGTCAGTGGAGATATTGTTCTGAAAGATACCAACAACATGGTTGCAAACGGCCCAATTGTTGGTGAAGAACGTCTGTTACTAAAAATCCACACACCACAAGCGAATCCAAATGAAGATTCAGTAATCGACTATACAGACACACCGCTGATATTGTATCGTGTAAACCTTGTGACAGGTGAGGGTGAGAACGCATTGTTGTATTCACTAAACTTCACAACACAAGAGGCCATTCGCAATCAAACATCAAGAGTTTCACAATCATACAGAGGTCAACCGTCTGAGATTGTAGAGAAGATTGTAAGAGATAAGAACTATCTGGACTCCACTAGAAGATTATTCCTTGAGGAAACTGCAAACAATACAATGGTTCTATTTCCAAACATCAAACCATTTATGGCCATCAATCATCTCAAGAAGATATCAAATTCAAAACAGTACAATCAATCACCAGCGTGGTTGTTCTATGAAACCTGTAAGGGGTTTCACTTCAGAACATTAGACGGTCTTGCAAGTCAAGAAACCAAATGGGAGTTTGAAGAGAACATACCGAATACGTTAGATGAAAAAGGTGTGATTAGTGCAGAAAAAAATCTACATACGATGAATAGTTTCTCGATTCAACCGACAAGAGATACTATATATAATATGAGTGAAGGTCTTTACTCATCAAAGTTAAGAGTGCATGATTTGTACAACAAATCAGTCAAAGATTATGATTACAATTATTTGGACAGTTTTGCAAATGATATCCACACAGAAACTAATGGTTCACCAATTGTTTCAGACTCAATCGACAGTTCTACAGGTAAACGCCTGAGTGACCATTCGGACACTAAACTATTTGTTTCGACAACAAGTAGTGGAAAACATTTTTACGAAACTCAAGACTATCCATACCAAAGTGACAACTTAGAGAATACACTACAACGAGGTAAATCTAGAGTGCAACAGTTTGAAAAGGGTGTCAAAGTACAAGTCCAAGCGCCAGGCCAAACTTACATACAGGCTGGTGACATCATCCAACTCAAAGTTGGACAGACATCTGCAACGTCAACTGGTAAGTATGATATGCAACACTCTGGAAGATACGTTCTCACTGCACTTAGACATCAATTCAATCTCACTGGTGACCCCAGACATACAATCTATATGGAGGCAACCAAGGATAGTCTAATCGAACAATTACCATCAAGTGGCGCCCAGTACTCTAACAATGGGTCGGCCCAAACAGTAACCACATAGGAGGCAAGTCATAACAACTCAAGAAATCTTTGTCATGATAGTTAAATCACATAGAGAAGGAATTCACATGAAAGCGAAACAAAAACAGAAACTAAAAAAGTTCACCAATTTGCAGAGACAATCAAGGGAGTTAGAACCTATGAACCCAGAGGAACATAAATACATTAAAGAGTTGTTAGAGAAAGTAGACCATGAAAACATTTCAAGACTTACAAGAGGGAGTTTACGACCCCAATATATTTAAAGCCATATTCATGGCAGGTGGGCCTGGCAGTGGTAAGTCTTATGTTGCAAGACGAACCACTGGTGGGATGGGTATGAAGATGGTCAACAGCGATGACATCTATGAAAAGATGTTGAATGACGCTGGACTAGATACCACACCAGAAGACATTTATTCAGACCAAGGACAAGAGATTCGTGGACGAGCGAAAGGTGTTACCAAACGTATGCAAGGTAACTTCCTTGAAGGACGTTTAGGACTCATCATTGACGGTACAGGTAAAGACTACGACAAGATTGCAAAACAGGTACAAGGCCTGAGAGCTCTTGGTTACGAATGTTACATGATATTTGTCAATACATCACTTGATACTGCACAGGAACAGAATGCAAAACGCAAACGTACACTTCCAGAGAAGGAAGTTACTACAATGTGGAATGCGGTGCAAAACAACATTGGTAAATTCCAGAGATTATTCGGTGGTAAGAACTTCATCATTGTCGATAATAACATGGCTGGTGAAGACGTATTTGAAAAGGTCTGGAAAAGATGTATGTTACTGATTCGCAAAAAGGTCACGAATCGCATCGCAAAAGCGTGGATTGCGAAGGAACTCGCAAAGAAAAACAGAAATTAATTTAGAAACCCTTGATTTACAAGGGTTTTTTTCTTTATAAACCTCTTGACATTGTTCTCATAACATGATAGCATAACTATAGAAACTGAGAGAAGAGGTTCTATATTATGTACAACAGTTCAACAGATGCCTACCAAGCGGCTGCAAAAATCATGTCTCATGATTATGCAAACAAGTACGCTAATTACTGGTCAAAGAAAAACAAGGTAATTAAAACAGGTAAGGCCAACTTCAAAGATGCCGGTCGTCAAAAGACCTACAATGCAGAATTCGCTGCCATTGCAGAGTATCGAAACAAATATCCCAATGACGTAAAATTCAAACGATTGAACTGGAAACAGTCAGAACGATATTTCAAGAAGATTGCAAAGTCTAAAACCTATCAGGCATTGTGCAAGAAAGAGGATGCGTCACGTTATGGTCGATTAGACCCACAACTTGAACTTGCACACTTTCGTGGTGCAACCGCTGGTCAGGCGACTTGGTATGGTACAATGCGTCTTCAACAGAACAACTGTCCTTACACAATCATTCATGAGTTCGCACACTTGTGTGGGAATATGCATCATGACATTGGATTCCGTAGGGATGTAATCAAACTGTCTTCACGGTTCTTAGGAACTGAGTTTGCAAAAATGTTAAAAGGTCAGTTTAAGAAGGCCAAACTGAAAGTTACCGTATCGCAACACATTATGACACCAGAGAAGTGGATTGAGAGTGTGATGCGTATGGAGAAAATACGAGAAGGAAATATATGATGAAAATATACTTGGATATGGATGGTGTACTTGCAGACTTCTTTACAGGGTTTGCAAATCACTTTGGAAAAGACCACTGGAAACAAATCCAGAATAAAGAGAAGTCGATACAGGAACTACAAGGTACTGACTTCTTCAATACACTTGATACCTATCCATCAACAATGGAGTTAGTCAACTTTGTACAGACTCTTGTTGGTGATGACGATTGGGGTATCTGTTCTTCACCACTGAGAGGTGATAGAGACAACTCTGCATATTGGAAGAGAGTTTGGTTAACCAGACACTTCATCTTACCGAAGATAGAGAACCTTATCTTTACTGGTCAGAAAGAAAGATATGCAATGGACAAGATTGATGGAAAACCAAATGTCTTGATTGATGACAAACCAGACAACGTAGGACGATGGATTGCGAAGGGTGGTATTGGAATCAGATATCAGGCCAATGAGGATAGTCTTGTAGACCTCAAACAAAAGTTGATAAAAGCCGTAGAAAGTTCTTGACTTTTGTTGTGATAACAGGTATACTATGTATAGATAATAGAGGAGTGATTCGATGGAATATGTGATGGAAAAAGAACTTGTGGACGTTATCAATACTCAACGTGCAGAGGCGATTGAGTTTTCTAAACAACCCAACTGTTGGATGGGTATGTATGTTGAACCCTCTGATACCAAGTATTGGTCAGAGCGTGTACCTTCTGGTACACTAAAGGAGTTCAACCGCATCAATCTTGAAGAGGATGCATACTACGCTGTTGCAGACGCATACAGTAAATCGTATGCTCGTTCTTTTGATTTTGCATCTATGACAGATGCAGAGGTTGAGGAAATCTTTGACGATGCCTGTGCGTCAATGGAACGTGAACGCAAGTGGGAAGAACAAATGAAAAAGGAAGCGATTGAGGAAGAGACAAATCTTGCGAAGTCGCTAGGGATTGATGTTCCCACACTACAACGGTGGATACAGGAGGCAGCGTAATGGAAAACTTTAGTGATTTAAAATTTCATAAGTTCATGGATGGTATCGCCGCCAGTGTAACGTATGGTGAATACGAACTGTCGGTTGTACAACACTCTAGTTCTTATGGTGGTAATGGTGGTCTGTATGAGATTGCAGTGTTCAAGGGTCATGAAATGTTAGAGATGCCTGGCATCACTGAAGATGGTGACACCGTAAAAGGTTGGTTGACAGAAGATGCAGTCACAGGAATCATGAAGAAGATGATTGCAATTGGAGGCCCGTAGTAATGTTGTTTGCAAAGTGGCGTGATTGGACACCAGAGGATTGTTACAAGGGATATGAACTTGGACTTCAAGAACATGAGTATGATGACAATCTCAAGTGGGATTGGACAATCTACAAGTTTGTAGAAGAACGGTCTTATGATGGCCGCCCTCTTGCACGAAAGGTATTCACTCAACAGATGTACGAAGAAGTGTGCAGTTTGGATGTGTCACCTTATGAACGAAACAAGGGTACAATTCGTGATTTGTTTCAAAAACAAGTTACAAAACTACTTGACAATGACAGTGAATGATGGTATTATAAGAAGTAAAATGAGTGAGAAAGGTTTGGTTATGTGATGGATTACGACACACTAGAAGAAGCGGTTGCGGCCGCCAAGGAAATGGTTGTCGATTTGGAAACGATTGTGAAGATTACTATTGAAACGAATGGTAAGTATCAGTTGTTTGGAACTGGTAAGGTTGTACAGGTTGTAGAATGACCAATTATGATTTATTATGTTTGCGTATATCTAAGGTAGAAAGACACCTAGAGAAGATGCAAGATTGGGGTTGTACATCATGGGCAGTAAATTACTGGCAAGGTGTATTGAGTGCGTTATACACTCAGATACCCAAGGAGAAATTGAATTGATGGAAAGGTTTCAGTTTGTAAAGGGTAGGAAATCACCCAAAGACCACATCATGTTATTCAATGGTGTTGCAGTCAAGTTTGAGGACGTTGCAAAGATGTGTCTCTTCTTCATGAAGAATGAAGATAATCTGTATCCACCAGAGAAGGGGTTCAAAGGGGCTACACTGTTCAAGGAATATATGTACGAAGTCTTAGAGACACGACAGATTCCACAGGACAGGAAGTATGAAATCAAGAAAAACAAACTAACCAAAATAACAGAGGAAGGTGAAATCTATGAGTAATCAACGAGCCGGAAAATGGAAATCTGCAACACTGCGTGATGGTGGTGGGATGCAACAGGTGAACTTCTTTAAGTATGCAAAGGAAGTACTTGAGAGTGAGGGTCATGAAGACGCCGCATTCTATTTTGAACAAATTGAATCGTGGTTGCGTGAGGGTAAATCATTACCACAAGATTCACGTTCAATCGCACACGCATTGGGCGTATAGTAAAAGGAGTAAAAAATGAAATATCTAATATATGGTATTGCCATTCTATTTGGATTGGTGATGGCAACAATTGCAAATGCAGAAACAACGAAAGACCATTTCAAGACAGTCTTTCATAAAACACCACACTATGTCGAGGTCTGTTATGACAAACGAGTTAGTGGAGACAAGACAGGCGATACACTGAAGGGTGCAATCCTTGGTGGTGTTATTGGTAACAATGTCGGTGACGTAGAAAATGGTGGCGCTATTGGTGCAATCATTGGGGGTATGTTAGGACACAACAATAGTAATGCATCTGGTGGTACTAAAACTATCTGTCAGACGGAGACTAGATATACAGAGGAGAAGAGAACAATCTATTCTCACTCTACAGTAACCTTCACACATGAGGGTAAATCATATACATTGAGGTTTCAAAAATGACATATGAACCAGACACATTCATGTCTCAACCAGACGGTAAAATCGTCTACGAAGAGCATATTCGATATATCAAGGATGAAAACGGTGTGTTGACCAAACACACAGTGACCAGACACTTCTATGGTGATGGTGACTATCAAGACGGTCAACATTCAACACCACTAAACGGCCCAGATTGGTAATATGATTCTTGCAGTACTGACATTACTGACGGCTCTTGCGATATCGGCAGTCGCCGCCTATTATAGTATCATCGGACTGATTGCAATTTTCAGTTCGGCCATGATACCTATTGCAGTAATGGGAGTTGTTCTTGAAACAGGTAAGTTGGTGTCTGCCGCATGGGTGTATCACCACTGGAAGAGAACACCAGTACTACTCAAAACCTATCTCATCAGTGCAGTTGTTGTATTGATGTTTATCACCTCAATGGGTATCTTTGGTTTTCTATCAAAGGCACATATCGAACAAACCACAGTCAATTCAGACAACACACTTCAAATAGAACTAATTGAATCACAGATACAACGAGAGCGTGGTAGTATAGAACGTGCAGAGAACACTCTTGCACAGTTAGACGGTGCATTAGAGAAGTATGTAGAACTAGGTGCAGTCACTAAGGGATTAACCGCTCGTAAAGACCAAGAGGCAGAACGAAATGAACTCAACGCAACGATTAATGAATCAACAGATGTTATCACGAGCCTCACGAAGGAGATGTCAGAACTCAACGCAGACAGAATTGCAATTGAAGCAGAAGTCGGCCCAATCAAGTATATCGCAGAACTTATCTACGGAGAGAGCACGACAGGAGTACTTGAAGATGCAGTCAGAGGAGTCATCCTCATCATAGTATTTGTCTTTGACCCACTTGCAGTTCTTTTGTTGGTTGCGGCCAATCAGTCACTTGTGCAAGAGAATAGAAGACGTAAACAACGCAATAGTGCAAGACGTTCACGACAGAGAAGAAAACAGGAAACTGCATGGGAAAAGAAGGTCAAGGAAACCAAAGAACAGGGTGTATTGACCAAGGTAACCAGAACCGCTGACAACGGTACAAAGATGGAGTTTTACGAATGAGAACGAATATTAGAGAGTATATAAACCATTTAAAAGAGTTACACCATGAACTGAATAAGGACAAACATCCAACTAAAGAGATGAAGGTTCAGAAACTAAAACTCAAGGACGAGATATTCAAACTTGAACAACAATTCGCAGAGGAATATTGGAGTACATGAATTACATATTTAAGATATGGCAATACGCACTAGGTAGTTATAGTGACGAAAAGACTCAACCATATGACATAGGTATGTTACTTATTAGAACGGCATGGGTTGCACTACACATTATAACGTGTCTGTTCATCATTGTAGGAAACGGAAGGGTATTAGAATTATGGTAAAAGACAATAGGACGTTTTATAGTAAACACATGGGTGTAGACGAATACGCAGATAGAACCGCCTGTATTTTCAAGAACGAACATGGCCATTGGGAAGTAGATTTCTGGCAGGCAGATAAACTAATAGAAACAGTTGTCATGAAAACAGAACATGGTGATGAGGTAGTATTTCATAATGAGACATACGCTGATTCCGCCGCAGAGAATTATGTATTAGGGTATCATAGATAGACTACTATATAATAATGTAATCAGACTGTCGAAAGACGAATTGATTACCCAAATGTTTAACAACGAAAAGGAGAAATATGATGTCAAACATTAAGACGATTCTAGGTCGTGACATTGACCTAGTTACAATTCAACAACAAAACCCACAGTCAGAGATTCAACGCAAACTTCCAGATGGAGTAGATTACGTTGGTATCAAATGGCGTGAAATTCCAGAACATCCGACAGACGATAACCTTGGGGTTCGTGCATTAGGTACACCGAATGCATATGATACACTTGGGTTTGACCTCAAGAGAAACGGTTGGGATATCACCGCTGACCTTCCAGTAGAAGACGTAGATGATGGTGAACTCAACGATGGTCGAACCAGAGAAGGTGAGATGCGTAGATTGGGTGAGAAGTGGATGCCTGTTGTGGTCGCTAAGATTGCACCAGAACTAAAACGTGCATCTGCGGTCAAGTTAAACAATCACAGTTACTCTAAGAGAATGACGATGGATGACTGTGTTGTTGCGTTGGTTGAGGATATCGCAGATGGGTATGTATTACCGAATCAAGATTCGATTGAGACGGCTTTGCATACACGATATAACGTATCAGAACTCTTTCACGAAGGTGGAGGCACATACACCAAGATTGTATTGAAGGTACTCGACAGAGTAAACAATGCGGATGAGGTAGTGCGTAACAAGGAAGGTTCTGGTTGGCAAGATTGGGTCAACGCAAACACGGAGTATTCTGGTATTCATACTATCAACGCTGGAGGCAAGGCCCCACAAAGGTTCTTTGCAGACCATATAGTACCAAAGGGTAGAAAAGGCGAGAAAGTCCAAGTCATTCTATATGCACATGAGACAACAGTAGAGAGATGTAAGGAAGTATTTCGTCTATTCAGAAAGAACACAAACAAACTCTATTCAGATGCATTTCACATGGTCATGAACACAGTGCCAGGCATCAAGATTGACATCCCAGAACAAGGGTATGAGATTGTCGGTATCGTTCCACAAGTACAGAATGACGTACAAAAAGATGCATACGAAAACGGTGAACTCATCTCATGGGATGACTATATGAACCAGTAAAATAAATAAGTGTACAGGGGATAAAACCTCTGTACACATTTCCAAGAGGATAGACATGGACAGATACGACTTATACGCATTCATCATCGCATTAACCCTTGCATTCCTTATAGGGTTTATCATGGGAGAAGGAACACTTGGTATCGCACTGGTAACAGGTCTAACCACATATATCGGTATACGACTATTGGAGTACATATGAATAAGATGTTAATATGTCTATTGGTATCACAGAACATAGTCATCGCTGATACAGGGGAAAGAGATAGAATGTGTGTATATAAGTGTCAAAAGAACGAGAAAGAAACCGTATATACACATCCAGTATATCAATGTCCAAAGAGGTTGTATATAGATGACAAAACAGAGTAAGTATACACAAAGACAATGGGATAGAACAGTAGGATGGGGAACAGTACCAGATGAATATAGTCACGTTTCCACTGACAGTACAGATGGACAAGATAGTAAGACAAGCGAAGAGAGTAGAGAAAAGGTCTATAGAACTGTTAGAGAGATACAAGAAGAATGGACACTTGATGACCCTAGATGGGATGAAAGATGGTATTGCGGAAAGTAATCCCAGAGAAACCCATGATATCCCATGATTCCCCATAAATTAAAAAAAGGTTAAAAAGAATATAGCTGTCTTGTCTTTAAATCCTGCGGCCTATCGGCGAATCGGGCCGAATCACCTGCCAAATATCACACGAAATCCCACGAAATGTTACCAGAACAACCTATGGACAGACTGTCGCACCCCAGAAGCCCTTGATTTATAAGGGCTTTTTCTTTGATTTTTTTTGGCGAAAGCCCTTGACAACTCCTTGACATTCTGGTATTATCTGTATGTAGAGTGAGAATAAAGACTAAATCTAATAACTAATGAGAGGTATGAATATGGATAGAGTGATATGGACTGACGCTGAAGCTTACATGGGTAGAGGTATTAAAGACCCAGAGAATGACCATGAGTACAACACCACTGAGTTTCATAGTGGGCCTGAGAACAAGAGAGAGTGTCCTTGTGATACTTGTCCTATGTTTGATATGTGCGCCAAGGATGGTACTGAGTGTAGTGCGTTCCGTAATTGGGGTACGAATGGTGACTTCAAGGATGCAGATGTGCAGAGGTTACTAAGGGTTGCTGCCTAATGAGAGGTATACTGTTGTTCGGACTGTTTACCTTTGTGATGTTAATGATGCTGGCCAAGTGCGCTGGTTTATAGAGGAGTTGTTATGAGTACAAAAGAGTTTACTGCACAGGAGATTGCAGACATCAATAAGGATTTCGCTGTAGGTAATGCGATTACCAAGTGGAAGTTTATGCAGACACCAGAGTATGCGAGACTGCCTGATGCGGTGAGGTTCACAGTAGAGAAGGAGTGTCTTACGCATTACTTCAACGTATTGACTGATGGTATGCCTGATTGGAAGTTGCCTATCTCTGGTACTATTCCTATTAGAGACTTGAATCCATTCAGAGCCGCCGTGGAGTATTTCACTGGTACGGAACTGTCTGTCATTGAACAGGACGGTACGAACTTCAAGGTGTTCGCAAAAGGGTATTACATGATGGGCGATTAGTACTTGACATTTGGTTGAGAGTGTGGTAGTGTAAGGCTATAGTATGGGTATCCCCTAAAACTGAGTGCCGATTGATAATCTATAAATGCAATAAAGATACGGAGATATATTTGTTAGATAAGTTTCATTTCAAAGTAATCTACCCAGACGGAGAGGTAGAGTATTGGTTTAACACAGTCGCAGAGACAATCGCAGAGTTGTCCAGACTACAGAAGATACATGACAACAAGGTTCAAATCAAAGGGCCACTAACACTATAGGGCCTGTAGTTCAACTGGATAGAATGTCAGTCTACGAAACTGAAGGTTCATGGTTCGAGTCCATGCAGGCCCACCATAAGGAGTTCATATGAATAAGACAGAAGAGATAATGGTCAACACTATGGAAGAGTGTGGCGAACTTGTGCAAGCGTGTTCCAAAGCAATACGCAGAGGAGAAATGTTTCGCAACTCTGATAGTGAGATTACATTCAAAGAAGAAGTAGGTGATGTCTATACAATGATATGTCTACTGGTTGAACATGGTTATATTACATGGGATGAGATATCTCAACGTGAAAAGATTAAACGTGCAAAGTTAAAGAAGTGGTCTAAGTTAGATATCTTGGATGACCCCCACCCCCCAAAATCTGAAGAGAAAGAAAAGAACTTCCCTAGTAATTCTGTTACATGGAGACAATCCACTGATTATAATTATGTGGATGAAAGAGGATATGGTAGAGTTACCTATGTGAAAGAAGACAACACAAATTGGTCTTCTGAACCTATGAGTGAATATGAAGAACGTGAGTGGGAACGTATTGAACAGATTATGGAAAGTCAGAAACGTGGAAAAGAAACTATCTAAGGTAACACCTCTACATGACCTTACATGGTATGTGAAATGGGTGAGTACACTTCTGGTGATTGCAGCCGTTATGTGTCGTTCTCTTGAACTGCATCTATATGATATGGTGTTCAGTTTGTTGGGAGTAATCGGATGGACATTCGTAGGCCTGCGCTGGCACGACAGAGCGCTCACTCTTCTTAACACCGTATTAGGTGTACTACTTATCTTAGGTATCGGTAAGTACTTCGTTTCTTAGTGGTAACGCCCCTGTGGTGGAATAGGTAGACACACAAGACTTAAAATCTTGAGACTTTTAGTCGTGCGAGTTCGAGTCTCGCTGGGGGCACCACCGCCGAATCACTTTGCGAATCATCTGTACGATTCGCTGAAAAAACCTCTTCCCTTCCCAAAAAATCCAAAAATCCGACTCGTAAGTCACTGATATTATTGAGAAAATAAATCTGTTTTTTGCCCTTGACTTGTTATGAAAACATTGGTATAGTATATGTATAGTCAATGAGAGAGGTACTAAAAATGTTTCGTATGAATGATTTCCATGTAGTCGAGGGTATGACTTGGGATGAGGCGGTTCGCATCATCAAGGGTCGTGCTAATGATAACCTTCTTGACGGTATGGAATATATGAACGATGTTTGGAATCGTTATGTCACTGACCAGAACGCCTACTACAATGGTGAGAAGGATGAGATGATTTACGGTGATGATAATGACTTCTTTGAACATTGGTGTTATGAGTGTACTGCTTACAACATTGTGTTTGAAGGTATGGGTAAACTTTTTGGAGAGGCTGCGTAATGACTTTTGATACTTTGGTTATGACTGACTATGGTATGATAGGACGGATTGGTTCTATTGAGGATGTGGATGGTGTTACATACTACACTGTCTATTTTGATGATGGTGCAGTAAAACGGTTTACTGCTGATAACTTGGAGATTATATAATGGAACAGTTGACACAATTACAAAATGAGTATGTGTTCTTCAAAGATATGTTGAAGACACTAGAACGAAAGAAGAAGAAGACTCCAGGCAATGGTTTCGCAATGATGAAGTGCAAAGAAAAGATTGCGGAACTAGAGAAAATCTTCGATGATATTGATTATGCAGCACAGGTGACTTATGACTAATACAGAAACAATCGTGAATACTCTATGTGACTTTATCGCTTATGTAGATTCGTTCTACAATGAAAAGTCTGGTATCTATCCTATCAAGGGTATGACTAATCAAATGGTCATCAATGGTGTACAAACCTACATCACTCAAATCGGTCAGGCCGAATCACTTGAGTGGGGTGGGGGCGATTCGGTTGACCGTGAACGTGTTCGTGACATTATCCTCGCTGACAATGAACTTCAGTGGGGATAAACCCTTGATATTACTAGGCTTTTTATTTGAAAAAAAAGTGAAAAAAAGCCTTGACTTGTTATGAAAACATTGATATAGTATAAGGGTAATAGAGAGAAAGGAAACGAAATGGCTTATATTTCACAAGAGAAAAAGAAAGAACTTGCTCCTGCCATCAAGGCGGTATTGAAGAAGTATGGTATGAAAGGTACTATCGGTATCAACCATCACAGTTCTTTGGTTGTTAATCTAAAGGAAGGTGTTCTTGACCTTCTTGGTGATGCACAGAAACACAATGACAAGGTTGCGGAACAACGTGGTCAACAGAGTTATCCTATTGGTGACCACCTTCAAGTCAATACCTGCTACGCAGATGAGTGGGCGACTGATGAAAAAATCAGTAACTTCTATGAGGAGTTGATTGGTGCGATGAAAGGTACTACTTGGTACAACAAGTCTGATGCAATGAGTGACTACTTTGACATTGCGTATTACTTGGATGTCAATGTTGGTAAGTGGGATAAAGGTTATGTCTTGAAGGAGGTTGCGTAATGTTGAAACAGATGTTAGGTGCGTTTTTTATTTTTGCTGGTCTGGTTGCGATTGCAGGCAGTGCTGGTGACTGTGACGGTAAGTGCATGGAGTATGCAAACACCCTAGAAGAAATGTTGATTATTTGTTTTATAGGGTTGACATTGCTTGTCACAGGTGGTATTATAATCTATAAGGAGAATGAAAATGGGTAAAGTGAAAAACTACATGATGGACATTGAAGAGAATGTCTATGACCTTGTTGGTCTTGAAGATAAGATTTCAGAATCAGAAGATGTTTCTGAAGTGAAGTCTTGGGTTGTTGACCAACTTGGACTGAAGACACATTTCGATATTGGTATCGCCGAAGGTGCGGTCACCGAAATGTGGAATGAACTTTGGGGCAACTATCAAGATTGCCCTTACTAAGAGAGGAAAATAATTATGGGTTTACTAGTGAATGTTTATAAGGATGCGTCATCAAAGTATGATTGCACAAATGGTGGTGTCTCGTCTAGGGATATCAAAGGTCTTTGTCTGACTAACGTGCCTGGGCCGTTTGACCCAAGTGAGGATTATCCTGCCGCACAGTTGGTGAAACAGACTTTCGGTTTTGGTTCTTCAGTGAAAGTTATTCCAGAAGAATGTGAAGGTAAACAGACTATGATGGGTGGTAACTATGCTGGAACATCCGACTCAAGGTTCAGTGATATGATTAAGTCATTTCTTGGTCACGGTTTCTATGGTGCGGTTGCAATCCACGACAGAGTAGAATAGGACAATGCATCCTTAGCTCAGCTGGATTAGAGCAACGGTCTTCTAAACCGTAGGTCACAGGTTCGAGTCCTGTAGGATGCGCCAATCAAGGGGGAACAATCGTTCCCCCTTTTCTGTATAAATATCTATATGCAGAACTTCTTAGGTAGAGATGGATTCATATGGTTTACTGGTGTTGTCGAGGATAGACAAGACCCAGATAAACTCGGCCGTGTTCGTGTGCGGTGCGTTGGATACCATACAGATGACGTAAATAAAATTCCAACAACGGATTTACCTTGGGCATGGGTTATGATGCCGACAACCACTTCTTCTATGGGTGGATTGGGTGAAGGTATGCCGTTTATCGTTGAAGGTAGTTGGGTTGTAGGTTTCTGGCGTGACCCAGATAATATGCAAGAACCAATTGTTATCGGAACATTACCAGGCGTTCCATCTGAAACACAAAAGGTTGACACTGGTTTCAATGACCCTCGTAGTGAAAGTGCGGAACAAAGTGAAGGTGCATACAAATACAAACCAGACTTTGGGCCTTATCCTTTACGAACTAATGATAGTGACGTATCCAGACTTGCAAAGAATGACACAAACAATATTCATACAGAGATTCAAGAACGTGATGGTGTGGTAACAGAAGGCGTACCAACCGCAAACGAAAAAGAAATATATTCTGGTAAAGCAATCGCAACCAACATTGACCCATCTGCAACAACGTGGAAAGAACCAAAGACTACGGATGATTCCGTTAGAGGTGCAGATGCAACAGGCCGCAATCCAGAAACAAAAGAAAATAGAACTGCTCCTTACAAAAGACGCAACACGGAATATCCATACAACCGTACATACGAAACAGAGAGTGGTCACATTGTTGAGTTTGATGACACACCATATGCGGAACGTATCTATGAGAAACACAAGAGTGGAACATTCAGAGAGATTGATGCAGACGGTAATGTGGTCACAAGAGTTGTAGGAAACAACTATGAGATTATTGCAGGCGCAAACTTTGTCAACGTCAAGGGTGATGTCAATCTTACAATCGACTCAAACTGCAAGACTTATATTAAAGGTGATTGGGATATTCAAGTTGATGGTAATGTCAATGAGATAATCAAAGGAACACTAACACAAGATGTTACAGGTGCAGTGTCAGAAACGTATAAAGATACAAAGACCGAAAATGTAACTGGTGCTGTTACTGAAACATATGCCGCAAACCAAACTACAAACATAACAGGAACACTAGACTTGGATGCTTCTTCTGAAGTAGACATTGATGCTGGTGTTATTAACTTAAACTAGGATATGTCATGCCCGCAGTAACAAGAGTAGGATTAGATAGTCATGTAGGTCACGCAAGTCCTACACCAAATCCATTTCACAAAACCGCATATGCATCTGGTTCTTCAAATGTAAATACTAATGGAGCCGCAACAGTTCGTATTGGGGATGCGACAGGTTGTGGTGACCCAGCAGTTGGTGGTTCTGGTACAGTTTTTGTAAATGGTATTGGTGTTCACAGACAGGGTGATGGAACAGGTGGTCATGGAAGTTGGGTGCCGAATGCGTCTGCTTCTGGTTCACCAAATGTTAATGCTGGTGGATAAACGGACTAAATAATAAAAAGAGAGACTAAGATGACAGTACAATCCGCATACAGAGATGCACAGGCAACAAACGATACTAATCGTAATGCACAGGTGTACAAAGATTTAAATCTTAACTTTACAAAACATCCTATCAAAAGAGATTTGGTGCCTTTGTCAAATGCGGCCGCTGTTAAAAGAAGTGTAAGAAACCTTGTTCAATATGGTCACTTTGAAAAGCCTTTTCATCCAGAGATTGGTTCTGGTGTTCGTGACCTTTTGTTTGAGAACATGACTCCCTTTACTGCAAATACTCTTGCAAGAAAGATTGAGGATGTAATTACAAACTTTGAACCTAGAGCGTTACTCGCTGGGGTTGAAGTTATACCAAGATTTGATAACAATCAATATGAGGTGACAGTGGAGTTTTATATCCAGAATGCTCCTGCCGAACTTCAAGATTTATCATTCACATTAGAGAGAATTAGATAAGATGGCAAGCACAGATAAAAGACTTAATGTCACCGAATTAGATTTTGATGATATCAAAACGAATCTAAAAACATTTATGCGTAACCAAGATGAGTTTACGGATTATGATTTTGAAGGTTCTGGTATCAATGCATTAATGGACTTACTTGCATATAATACACATTACCTTGCAATGAATGTCAACATGGCTGCAAACGAAATGTTTCTGGATACCGCTTCGGTTCGTGCGTCTGTTGTTTCTCATGCAAAGACTTTAGGATACACACCAAACTCTGCAAGAGCTCCGATTGGTACAATCAATGTATCTCTGAATAGTTTCCCATCAACATTAACTACTGCAACAATTCCAGCAGAAACAGTTTTCACTGCAAGTGTTGATGATGTGTCTTATCAGTTCGTAACAATATCTGAAGTCACTATACCTGTTGCGAATGGTATTCTTTCATTTTCAAATATTCCAATCTATGAGGGAACATTCACAAAGAACAGATACACTGTTGATATAAAGAACGTAGACCAAAAATTTAAACTTACAAGTGACCGAGCAGATACGACAACTCTAAAAGTTCAAGTATTCGATTCTGCATCTTCATCTAACTTTACAACATATACACTTGCGACAGACATTACTCAAGTCGGTTCAACTTCTAATGTATACTTCCTACAGGAGTGTGGTGATGGTAGATTTGAGGTTTACTTTGGTGACGGTATTGTGGGTCGTGCATTGTCTGACAATAATGTAGTGGTGTTATCATATGTGGTAACTAATAAAACCAAAGCAAACGGTGCAACCAACTTTAGAACAACCGCAACTATTTCTGGTATTACAAATGTTACAACAACAACTGTATCCGCCGCATCTGGTGGAGCAGAACCAGAATCAATTCAATCAATCAAACTCAATGCACCATTAGACTATGCTGCTCAAGGTCGTGCGGTTACCCCAGAAGATTACAAGACAATTATTCCAAAGGTATATGCAAATACAAAATCAGTTCAAGTGTGGGGTGGTGAAGATAACTCAACACCTGTCTATGGTCGTACATATATTTCTATTGTTCCAACTGCTGGTTCTATCACTGCGGCCGCTAAGGAACAAATCGTAAAAGACTTAAAGGGAACTTATGCAATTGCATCTGTGACTCCTGTTATCGTTAACCCTATAACAACCTTTGTTCGTCTTGGTGTAAATTTTAAATTCAACAAGAAGAACACAACAAAGACATCTGAAACTTTGATTAGTAATGTTACTAAGTCACTGCAAAATTATGACACAGAAAACTTACAAAAGTTTGATGGCGTCTTTAGACATTCACAAGTAACAGGTTTGATTGATGATACTGATGATTCAATTTTATCAAATATCACAACAGTAAAACTTTCACAGTTTATCACACCTTCTCTAAATGTCAATACAAAATATACTTTAGAATTTAACAACGCAATCTACAATCCACACACTGGTCATGCATCTGCCGAGGGTGGTGTATTGTCTTCTACTGGATTTAAAATTTCTGGTAATTCAAATGAAATGTTCTTGAATGATAATGGTCAAGGTGTTGTGAGAATGTTCTACTATACTGATGGAACAACAATCACATATCAAGATGAAACTGCTGGTACTATTAATTACAAAACTGGTGTTATTGAATTAACTGCATTGAACATTACTTCTATCTCAAGTGTTGATGGTGCATCTTCTTCTAAAATTAGAATTGTTGTTACCCCAAACTCAACGGATGTAGTGGCAGTAAGAAATCAAATTTTACAGATTGACTTTGCAAACACAACAGTTGAATCTAGTGAGGATACAATCGCTGGTGGTGGTGCATCTGCTGGTGTCGGTTACACGACAACTAGTTCTTATACCCCAACCACATCAAGTACAAGTAGTGGATACTAATAATGTCCTATGATGACAATACGCTGACAAATAAATTATCTTCGTTAGTAAGAACAAGTCTGCCTGAGTTTATTCAAGCAGACCATCCTGTATTTTCTCAGTTTATTAGAACGTATTATCAGTTCCTTGAAAGTGCAGAGGTTACTTTCAGTGAGGTTAATAATTATCTTGTTCAAGAAACAACTTCAACCAACTTTGTCTTAGATGAGAATGGTGACAATGTTGTTCTTGAAGATTCGCAGGCCAAATTTGTTGTTGGGGAAACAATCACTGGTTTAACATCTGGTGCAACTGCAACTGTTCTTGTTGATGACGTTGATGATAATAAGCGCTTGTTTATTTCATCTCAAACTCAGTTTATCATAGGCGAAACTGTTAACGGTTCGGTATCCAATTCATCTGGAACAATTCAAACATATCGTGCAAACCCTGTACAGAACATTCAACAACTTCTTGAGTTCGCAAACGTAGATGCGACAATCTTCAAATTCCTTGACAACTTTAGAGATGCATTCTTAGATGGTGTTGTCGATAACCTTGATACTGGTGTTGACAAAAGAAAACTTATTAAAAGCATTCGTGACTTGTATGTATCAAAAGGTACACGAAAAGGTCATGAGTTATTCTTCAGACTTTTATTTAATGATGATGCAGTTATTTCATATCCTAATGAAAATATGTTACGGGCGTCTGATGGTGTTTGGACTTCAAGAACTATTATGCGTGTTCAAGAAACCGCTGGTAATGTTGAAGAACTTATTGGTCAAACAGTTACAGGTCAGACTTCTGGTGCAGTTGCAATTCCAGTATCTACAATTGGTATTCGTGAAGCGTTTACTGATATCGTTGAGATTGAGATTGATACTGATACCCAGACAGGAACATTCGTTTCTGGTGAAACCGTAAAGGGTATTTCAAACGTATCAGACCAAGACGTTTCATTTACTGTATTCTCTATTATTACTGATGCAGATGTTTCGACAACAGATGAAGGACAATACTATACCGCAGGGCAACAAGTTAACATTGCGTCCAGTGGTTCTCAAACTGCAACCGCAATAATCAATACAGTTGGCGCTGGTTCTGTCAATGATATTGTTATTGATGATGCTGGTTCAAACTTTGCAATTGGTGATGCAATTAATTTTGACAATAGTGGAACTGATGGTGTTGGTATTTCTGCTGAGGTTCAAGTTGTAGGTGGTGCAGTAGCGCCTGAGGCTGGTGATGTCGCACAATATGGAATGTCCTTAGATGACCATATTGTTCTTGAAGATGGAACTCAGTCGTTCATGAACGACACATATCATGGAACTAAGATAGTTCTTGAAGACGCAACCTTTGGTGATGCGCCAGGCAGTTCCGTTGCAGAACGTGGGTCTATTACAGATGTAAGACTTATTAATGGTGGTTTTGGTTACACGAAACTTCCTACTGTTACAAGCATTACAACTAGTTCTGGTAGTGGTGCAAAACTTTTGCCGACTTCGACTTCTGGTATTGGTGCAGTAAAAGATGTTGAGATTACAAACTTTGGTTTTAATTATTCATCGGCCCCAGCGTTCAGTCCATTTAGACACGCCGTCATTAAAGATATTACAGGAACATTTTCTATTGGAGATGTGTTAACATCACACACTGGTACGGTCACTGCATTTGACAGTACACGACAATTGTTATCTATTAATACAACTGCAAACTTATCAAACGGTAATAGTATCACAACCTCTGGTGCAAGTGCAACAATCGCTCAAGTTGATACTCCAACAATCACTCCACAAGTCGGTACTGTTGCAACAACCTCTGGTGAGTTCTTAGGTGAACGTGGTAAGATTTCATCTGATGTGATGAGAGTACAAGATAGTTTCTATTATCAAGATTACTCGTATGTGGTTAGAGTTGGTGAATCAATTAACACATGGAGAAACGCAATCAAGAGAACAGTCCATCCTGCTGGTTGGGCGGTCTTTGGTGAGGTTTCAATTGTATCATCTGTAACTGCTGGTATAAATGCGTTCACTGCCGGTGACCTTAGTGTACCAGAAGGAACATTCACACCAGAACTTGCATCTCTCTTTACTACAGTATTTACAACTATCTTTGGTAGAAGACTTGGTACGGTGGATGATGGAACTTCAGTTCGTGCAACACCTTCAGTTGGTTCTGACGCAATCTTATCTAACACTGAACGTGACCTTACTCTTACAAGAATTAATACAATTAGTGTTGGTGTGGTTCGTGCAAACGCAAACTTGGGTATCGGGCCTACTCTGGAAAACCTTGCAAAGTATGCCTTTGCGGTTGAACCCATGTTGACAGATTCAGAACTTGCACATTATCCAAACTTTAGAAGAACTGCAAGAAGTGGTGAGAACGACAGAGCATATTATAACATTGAACAGTTCAAACATTTCAGAATTAATCAAGTATCAGAACGTGGTGGAAATGTAGATAGTTTTGATGATACAACTCAGAAGTTTGATTCTGACCAAGAGGGGTTTGATGCAAGTGATGTTAATATTCCACAGGCCGCATTTACCACAAGGATTAATGTACCGCCTCCTGGCGAGATTAATATCAGTTCAACTAGTTCTACCAGTAACTTCTCAGATTCATTTATCACATTTGATGATACGATTAATGAATTCTCAGAAAGTGGTAGTTCAAGTGCAACTCCAACTGTGACTGACTTCTCTGAAACACTAGTCACTTTTGATAATAATGCAGAGAAATTTGATGAACAGACTGCTGGTGTTCCAGTAGACTTTAGTACGATAGCAAATACATTCGACCAGACAGTAATTACGATGGACGATGGTTAACAAACCTTATAAATAAAGGTATAAATATACTCTAGGAGAAACCAAAAATGGCATATCAAGCAATCGGGCGTGGTTCTTCAGCCAATGACGGAACAGGTGATGACCTTCGTAGTGGCGCAGGCAAAATCAACGCCAACTTTGTAGAAGTATACACCAAGCTCGGTGATGGTTCTACTCTTACGTCTGACACAGTAGGTTTACTTGCTGCAACTCAGACTATGACTAACAAAACTTTAACTGCACCTACAATCAATGGTGTTGTTGGTGGTACAACTACTTCCCAAACAATTACAACTCTGACTACTGAAGGTATTCAGAATGCAACTGGTGAGTTAGAAATTACTGCCGCAAACCAAGTAGTAGAGATTCAAGGTGGTGGTTCAAACTCTGGTGCAATCACTCTTAACTGTGAACAAAACTCTCACGGTCAAAAGATTATCGCACAACCACATAGTGCCGGTGTGACAAACACCTTGACACTTCCTGCCGGTGGCAATCAAGAACTGGTTGGTACTACTGCAACTCAAACACTTGCTGCAAAAACTTTAACATTACCGCAAATCAATGATACATCTTCTGACCACCAATATGTGTTCGCAGTATCAGAACTTGCGGCCGATAGAACTGTAACTCTTCCGTTACTTGCTGGTAACGATGAGTTTGTCTTCAAAGACCATGCAGTTACAATGACTAACAAAACTATGGGTGCAATGTTTGGTACAGTACAAGCACTTTCTGGTGCTGGTGCAGTGGATATTACTTCACTAATTACACAAGTTACTACAACAAGTGCAGATGCACTGACACTCGCCAATGGTGCAAATGGTCAAATGAAAATTATTACTATGGTTGCAGACGGTGGAGATGGAACTCTTACTCCAGCAACTTTTGCAAACGGAACAACAATTACATTCAATGATGTTGGTGATAGTGTACTCTTAGTATACAATACAACTGGTGGATGGGCAGCTGTATCTAATGTTGGATGCACAATCGCATAAGGGGTAAACAATGGCAATTGATACTATTGGTACAAACGCAATTACAAATGACGCCGTGAATGCTGCAAAGATTGCCGCCGGTGCAGTTGATGCCGATATTACAGCAATTCCAGACGATTCGGTAACAACTGCAAAGATTGCAGCTGGTGCTGTTGGTAATACAGAGGTTGCATCTGGTATCTCTGCATCAAAATTAACTGCTGGTAACTTACCATCAGCACAGATGCCTAGTGGTAGTGTAATCCAGTGTGTTACCGACACCAGAACTGTAGGTAACACTGGCTCTGGTGCCGACATCACAGATTTAACCATTAGTGTAGTTGGGGGTTATAGTTCTGCTACTCAAATACAGTCTCTGAATATCACTCCATTGTTTTCAAACTCAAAAATTCTTGTTCAATGGTCGGGGCAAATGAGAATGAACAGTTCAGGCGCTGGTGGTATTCAAATGTTTTTTGGTAAGGATAGCTCAAATTTAATGACATCAGGCGGCAATGCGGATGCGGCAATTTTTATGTACAACCAAGCGACAATGCAGAGTTATTACCAAGCTCAAGCCGCACAGTTTTCTTTTATCGCAGGGCAAACTACGCAGATGACGTTAGATGTACGCATGAGTTCTTACAATTCTAATGCGCCCATTCTTCTTTCACACGATGGGCTTGAATGTCTTACAGCATGGGAGATTGCACAGTAAGAGAGTTTCAACCCACTTTAACAGTATGAATAAATAAGATTATAGGAAAAAACAATGGCAGCAATTATCACAGAAAAATTTAGACAGTCTAGTGCCACAGCCTTTAAGGATTCATTTGGCACAGACAAGTATTATATGTTCGTAGGTAAATCACAACCTTGGACATCTGAGGGTGCGACTTCTGATAGTCTTCCCCCAGCACCTGTTGATAGTGTTGCACCAGAATCGTATTATTGGGATGATATGCTTGCTGCAAAATTAATTGGTACAACCAATACAACTTTTGCAATACCTCGTAGGGATTATGCAACATCATCTGCATTTGATATGTATCGTCACGATGTATCTGGTGGAACAACTACAGGTTCATACCCAGCAAAAACAACAACATCAAGTGGTTCAACTTCAGTATATGATTCTACTTACTACTTCATGACTTCGGCAAATCGTGTATACAAAGTATTATACAATGGTGACCCTGTTCAAACTGGTGCATCAAACATCTCTGGTGCAGAACCGACTTCTGAACAGACAGGCCCATTCTGGCACGATGCAAATTATTACTTAAAGTTTATGTACTCTCTGACAACTTCAGAAGTTCAGAACTTCTTAACCACAGACTTTATGCCTGTCTCAACGACAGCAAACTCTGCGGCGAACCGTCCTATCCAAGTTGTTATGGTAACAAGTGGTGGTTCATCATATCCAAATGGTACGTTCTATACTAAGGTTCGTGGTGATGGTACGACAACTGCAATCATTAAACTGGTTGTATCTGGTGGTGCAATCCAAGAGTTTGGTAATGGTTCATCATTTACAAGTATGCAAAATGCTGGTGTGGGATATTCCTTCGCAGTAGTAGACTTGACAGGAACAAACATTTATACAGATACAAATGCATCAACATTAATTTCTGGTTCAACTTTGACATCTTGGAATAATGCGACTGCCGGTACAATCACTCCTATCATCGAACCTGCTGGTGGACATGGTACAAATGACATTGCAGAACTTGGTGGTCACTATGTTATGGTTCAAGGAAAGTTTGAACCTTCTGATTCAGATGCAACACAAGTAAACGATTTTAGAAGAGTTGGTATTTTAAAGAACCCAAACGCTGGTGGTTCTGCGGCCTCTGTCGCAACAGCAAGAACTACCAATGCATTAAAAATCGCTGGTACAATTAGTACCAATTATCAAGCAGACGAACTCATTACACAGGCAACAACTGGTGCCCAAGGTCGTGTAATTGAGTGGGATGCAACTAACAAAATTCTGTACTATGTTCAAGAAAAGTATACTTCGTATGGACTTGATACCAATAAAAACTTAACTGCGTTCTCTACGAATGCAGCAGTTGTCGGTGGGTCATCAAGTGCAAGTTATAGTGTAGATACAGGTCACTCTGCAACAACTAATGGTGTCGTATTCGTAAGTGGATATGCAACACCAGAACTTGACAGAGACAGTGGTGAAGTAATCTATGTAGAAAACAGAAGGGCAATTTCAAGAGCAGCAGACCAAACAGAAGATATTAAAGTAGTAGTGGAATACTAAGATATGCAAAAAACTGATTTGAATGTGTCACCGTACTACGATGACTTTGACACCACAGACAACTTCCATCGTGTTCTCTTTCGTCCAGGCTTCGCCGTACAGGCAAGAGAGTTAACTCAACTTCAGTCCATACTGCAAAACCAAATTGAAAAGTTTGGTACGCATATGTTCAAAGAAGGTGCAATGGTAATTCCAGGCCAATCTGGTTTTACTGATGAATACTATGCTGTCAAATTACAATCTACATTCAATTCAAATCCTGTTTCTGGTTATGCTTCAGATTATATCGGTAAGACAATTACTGGTGCAACCTCTGGTGTAAAAGCAACAGTAATCGGTTTCGATGTCGCAACAACTACTGACCCACTTACACTTTATGTAAAGTATACTCAAACTGGTACGGACAATGTTTCAACAACATTCTCTGACAATGAACAGATTCAGGCAAACGGTGTTGTTGGTGGTATCACTGCAAACTCATCATCTGCACAACTACAGGCCTCTAGTGCGACTGCAACTGGTTCTTCTGCAAACGTGGAAGAGGGCGTGTACTTTGTTCGTGGTCAGTTTGTTCGTGTTGCCTCACAAAGAATTGTTCTTGACAAATATAATAACACTCCATCATATCGTATTGGTCTTTCGATTTCAGAAACATTAATTACCCCAGAAACGGATACGTCACTTCTTGACAATGCGGCTGGGTCAACAAACGTAAATGCAAAGGGTGCCCACAGATTAAAGGTAACTCTTACTCTTTCTAAACTCCCACTTGGTTCTGCCGAGGATGAGGACTTCATCGAAATCCTTCGTGTCAAGAATGGTGTCATTGAAGAGATTACAAGAAACACAGAATATTCTGTCTTAGGGGATACACTTGCAAGAAGAACGTATGACGAATCTGGTGATTACTCTGTACGTCCTTTTGGTATTGACATTCGTGAATCTCTTGACGATGGTTTAAATGAAGGTGTCTATGCGGCTGGTGTAACAACTGACGATGGTGCAAATACATCTGAAGGTTTGATGGCGGTTCAAGTATCGCCGGGCAAAGCGTATGTTCGTGGTTATGAAGTAGAGACTGCTGCACCAACTTTTATTGATGTTGCGAAACCAAGAACTTCTGAAGAATTTAAGGGTGCGATTACTCCTGCCGAGGTAGGAAACTTTACAAAGGTTACCAAGGTTCATGGTACACCAGACCTTTCACCATTTATTACTGGTGAAGTTACTGAACCATATAAACAAATTTCATTAAGGGATGTTGCAACTGCAACAAGAGGTCAGGCCGCTGGTTTAGAAATTGGTGTTGCAAGAGCAAGAGCATTTGAACACCGTTCTGGTACAGACGGTACTAGTGACCCATTGGTTGCAAGTGCATCTGCTGCCACTGCACAATTTAATCTTTATCTCTTTGACATTCGTATGACAACTAAGATTACAATGTCTGGTATTCCATCTGGTGGTACTACAATCGGCGCAAAGGTTACTGGTGCAACGTCTGGTGCAAGTGGATTTATTCATGCGGCCTCAAATACGGTTATCGAATTAATCAATGTTGTTGGTTCTTTCAATACTGGTGAAAAACTTATTTCAACTTCATCTACTGAAACTGATGAAATTTTAGAGAACAGTTCAAATGCAGATTTGACAATCTCTGCCGTTGTCACAAATACTTTTGATAAAGTCAAACAAGTATTCATGGACGATGCAGATAGTGGTCAAGATTTTACTGCCGATACAGTTCTTGATACATCGTTCTCACTAAGTGGTACGGTTTCAACTGCTGGTTCTGGTACAACTGTTTCTGGTTTTGGAACTAAGTTCGTAACTGAACTTCGTGTGGGTGATGTTATCAATATTGCTGGTGTGGGTGATAGGATTGTTTCTTCCATCACTGATGATGATACTCTTGCGGTTTCTGTTGCGCCCGGCACTGCAACAACAACTGTGCCTGCAACAAGAAAACGTGTAAATCTTCAAGACCAAAACAAAAACCTTCTTCTCAGAAAATTGAGAAAGAATAATATTAAGACATTAAAAACTGATACCAACAGTAATACATCTGTTACTTCTGCAACTTTCCGTAGACAGTTTGTGATTAACTCCACATCTGGTGGACAGTTAATTATGACCGCAGATTCAAATGAAACTTTTTCAGCCAAATCAAATACAGATTTTGTTGTTTCGGTTCTGGATGATAATGGTTCTGGTGCAATTGCAAAGGGTGACCTTATTAACTTGAATTCATCAAACACAACATTCAATGCATCTGGCAATACACTTACTATTACAAATACTAATGCACTTCCTATCGCAAACATCAAGTGTAAAGTTACAACAACAGTTACAAGAACTGCGTCTGCCGAAATTCCAAAGACAGCACAACTTGCATCTGTCTGTGTTGTAGATAATGATGGTGTTGCTGGTGGTGCCGCATATGGTACATCTGCACATCACAAAGATATCTCTCTTGGTGTTGCAGACGCATATAAACTCTGGGCAGTCTTTGACTCAGAAAACGCATCGGCCGATGCAATTCTTCCACAGTTTACATTCACTGGTTTGAGTGGTGTCTTCACCAAAGGTGAGGTTATCGTTGGTGGAACTTCTGGTGCAAGAGCAATTGCAATCCCTGGCGCCAGTGTCCTTTGTCACATTGTACAGAACAATAAAGAATTTCTTGCAGGCGAAACTGTAACAGGACAGTCATCAAATGCACAATGTACTATTGATACATTGACTGATGGTTCTAAAAATATTACTGAACGATTTACTCTTGACACTGGACAAAGAGACAACTTCTATGATATTGCAAGGATTGTAAGAAAGGGTAATGCGGTTACTCCTACTGGTAGAATTCTAGTAGTTTACAATTACTTTGAACATGGTGCTGGTGACTTCTTCACAGTTGATTCATATAGTGTTGACTATAAAGAAATCCCAACATACACTGCAACAAGAGTTGACCCAGAGGTTCGTGAACCTTCTGGTGAATTTGACCTAAGAAACTCAATCGACTTTAGACCAAGAGTTGCCGATGCAACTATGACTTCTGCAACAAGTGGTCAAGGTATCGCAACCAAGAAGGTTACATCTATGTCCTTCAACTTTGGTTCACGTTCATTCACTGGTACTGGTGGTCATAACACTCTCGTACCAAAAGATAATTCAAATATCGGATATGATTTTGAGTTTTTCCTTGCCCGTGTAGATACACTCTTCTTAACATCTGAAGGTGAATTTAAGGTTGCATCTGGTACTCCAGCAGAAGACCCAGACGCACCGAAACCAGTTGAGAATGCAATGAAACTTGCAGAGTTAACATTCCCAGCATATATGTTAGACATTGATGATGCAAAACTTACTAAAGAAGATAATCGCAGATATACAATGCGTGATATCGGTCAACTTGAACAACGTATTGAGAATGTAGAATATTACACTGCACTAAACTTATTAGAACAAGAGGCCCAGTCACTTGAGGTTTTAGACGCAAATGGTCTGAATAGATTTAAGTCTGGTTTCCTTGTAGACAATTTTAAAGGTCACTCTACTGGTGACGTTCAACATCCAGACTATAGAAACTCTATGGACATGGAACTTGGTGAACTTCGCCCACAGTATAAGATGAAGGGTATTACTCTTTCGGAAGAAAACACTACTGATGCACAGAGAACTAATAACAACTATCGTAAGACTGGCGATGTAGTAACACTTCCATACACAGATATTGTTGCGGTTCAACAACCATATGCAACTAGAATTGAAAACCTTAATCCTGTTCTAAACTTTACTTGGACAGGTATCTGTAAACTTTCCCCATCTGGTGATGAGTGGTTTGAAACAGAAAGAGCGCCTGCGTTGGTTATCAACCGTGAAGGTAACTTCGATACCGTCTTTGCACAGAACAGAAATGCAATCGGTACGGTTTGGAACGCATGGCAAACTCAGTGGTCTGGTACAACTACTACAACAGGTGGTAGACGTAGAGAACATAGATTTATTAACCTTGGTCAGCCTAGAGGTCGTGCGGTTCTTCAAAGAACAACCACAACTACGACTACTAGACAGACAAGACAAGGTATCAACACAAGAGTTGTTCCTCGTATTGACAGAGAGTCACAAGGTGATAGAGTAGTTTCAAGAGCACTTATTCCTTTCATTCGTGCAAGAAATGTTTCGTTTGATGTTACTGGAATGAAACCTCTTATGAGAGTTTATCCTTTCTTTGATAAACAAAACGTATCGCAATATGTTACACCAACAGGTGGTTCACTTGGTGGTAATCTTGTGACAACTGCAAACGGCTCTGTATCTGGTGTGTTTGCAATTCCTAATCCAAACACAAGAGGTAATCCAAGATTTAGAACTGGTGAAAGAGTGTTTAGACTTACATCGTCTTCTACAAACTCGACTAACCCAGAACCAGAATCATTCGCACAGGCAACTTACTCTGCAACTGGTATCTTGACAACCGTTCAAGAGACAGTCATTGCAACTAGAAACGCAGACGTTATTAGAACATCTGTGAGAGACAACAGGACAACAACCAACACATCTACTAGAGATGCAGTCGTTGGTTGGTGGGACCCTTTAGCACAATCCATTATGCCTCAGGCAGAAGGTGGTGAATATCTTACTAAAGTTGACGTATTCTTCTCTGGTAAAGATGAAAGTATACCTGTTACCTGTCAAATTCGTGAGATGGTAAATGGTTATCCAACCACAAAGGTTCTTCCTTTCGGTTCAAAAACTCTTTTGCCCGCAGCTGTTAATACATCAAGTAATGCAACTTCGGCCACAACCTTTGTGTTCGACTCACCTGTCTATGTCAAGAACGGTGTGGAAGTTGCAATCGTCTTACAAACAGATTCAGACAAATACTTCGCATGGATTTCAAGAATGGGTGAAAAAGATGTGGGCGGTTCTCGTATGGTTTCAGAACAACCGTATCTTGGTGTTCTCTTTAAATCACAGAACAACTCTACTTGGACTGCATATGACTTTGAAGACTTGAAGTTCACATTGTATCGTGCATCTTTCAGTACAAATGTAAATGGTAAGGTCACACTTGTAAATGATGCGTTACCTTCTAAAACTCTTGAAAGAGATGCATTACAATTCTTTGCATCCTCTACAAACATTAAGGTTACTCATCGTGACCACCATATGTACGATGTTGATAGTAATGTCACAATCTCTGGTGTAAGTTCTGGAATTACAACCACACTGAATGGTGCAATTTCAAATAGTGCAACATCTTTAACCCTTGCAAGTGTATCTCTGTTCCCATCAAGTGCAACTTCTGGAAGTATTCACTTGAAGATTGGTGATGAGATTATGACAGGTACAATTTCTGGTACAGGTGTTTCTTCTCTTACCAGAGGTGCAGACAGTACAACTGCGGCGGCCCATAGTAGTGGTGCAACAGTTGAATTGTATCAAATCAATAACGTACCTTTAACAGAGATTAACAAAACACATACTTCTATTACAAATCCAGCGCTTGACTATTATGTTATCAGTACAACTACACAATCTGATACTGCAAGTACAAGTGGTGGTGGTAATATTGTCGCAACTGAAAACGCAATGATGGATGGTGTACAAACACTTGTTCCAATTATTGAACATCCAAATACACAAGTTACTGGTGAAATTCGTGCAACAACTGGTACATCACCAAGTGGTTCACAGACATCTTATAGCACTGCGGCCTTAACTCCTCAGAATGCAGAAATTATTACCCTTGGAGAAAACTATTACTTTAACAATCCTAAACTGATTGCATCTTCTATCAACGAAACAAATGAACTTGCTGGTAGTAAGTCAATGTTCTTAGACTTGACAATGCAATCTACTGTAGAGAACTTGTCTCCTGTAATTGACTTGGATAAGAAGACTGTAGTTGCATTTACCAACCGTCTTGATAATATCGACAGTTCTAGTGCAGTGTTCCCAACTTCTGATTATGTCGCTCCGACAGAACCAGATGGGGATAGTAACGAGGCAATCTATTGTACTAAGAGAGTTACACTGCAAAATCCGGCAACCGCATTGAGAGTTCTTCACAGTGCAGTAAGATTCGCTGGTGCAGAAATTCAAGTCATGTATAAGATACTTCGTTCAGACGATGCATCCGACTTCGATGAAATCGGTTGGAGATACTTTAACACAAGTGGCGGGCCAGATATCTCTGTCAATGAATCTACAACAAATGATGACTTTATTGAATACGAGTACACACAGAATGACCTTGAAGAGTTTATCGCATTCGCAATCAAGATTAGAATGCAAGGGGTCAACTCTTCTGAACCACCAAGGATAAAGGACTTGCGAGCAATCGCATTGGCGACCTAATGAGTGACTATTTAAAAGTAGAAGGACACGAACACCTTGTCAGAGACATGGGTTCTAAGGCAATTGTTAACACAAACGTATTTGCATATAGGGCCGCAATCGAAAGGTCAAAGAACGCACAAAAACAAAAAGATGAATTAAGGGATGCGACAAGAGAGATAAATACTTTAAAGTCAGAAATGCATGAGATAAAAAGTCTCTTGTTGCAGATGGTAGAAAAAGATGGCAGATAGAAACGCACCAGCATCCTTCACTTTTGAAGAGTGGAGAGTAGAATTTAACGAACTCGCAACTGATGTTGGTGACATCGCTAATGTTACTGGTGCATCTGGAATTATCGCATCTGCTACAGATGTGGTAGAAGCAATCACATTATTGAACACAGCAGTTGGTAACACTGATTTAGATTTTACTGCTGATAGTGGTTCTGCTGGTTCTGTAAGTGAGAGTGAATCTCTTGACTTTCAAGGAACTGCAAATCAAATAACAACGACAAGTGATGGTAATAACCAAGTCACTTTTGCACTTGCAAACACTATCAATGTCGGAACAGGTTTTACAAACAGTGGAATGACAGGAACATTAACATTTCCAACAATTGGTGGAGTAATATCTACTGAAGGATTTGGTATTGCTCTTGCCGTTGCATTAGGATAACAGGAAGGTAAAAATGGCAAACAATTTCGTAAACAGTTTTGCAAGTATTGTGACTGCTGGTGAGTTCTATCAGTCGGATGCGTCAGATACTTCAACTGGGCCGCAAACAGTTTATACTGCGAACAACGGTTCAAGTGGAGTCAATTCGATTCTCATCGAACTGGACGCAGCGAACACTGGAACTTCTGGTATCACGGTATCTGCATTTATTCAAGATACAAGTGCGACACTAGGAACAGTTTCTAGTATTGCATCTTCTTCAGACGTTGCAACCGTAACAACTGCATCTGCACACGGACTAAAGGTCGGTATGTATGTGAATGTTACAGGTTCATCAACAAACTTTGTGAATGGTGTGTACAAGGTAGCATCCGTACCAAGTGCAACAACATTTACATACGCACAAAACTCTGGTGCAGCAGACGGTTCTGCTGGTGGAACAATCTTAATTTACAAGGCGTATCACATTGTAAAAGATGCTCCTATCCCTGCCAGTGCTACTTTGAAAGTGGTTGCTGGACAGAAGGTTGTTCTAAACTCAAACGATAAGGTAATCGCATACGCAAGTGCAGGCACTTGTGATATTGTCGCTGGAATTCTACAGGAAGTAACGTAATGTCTTATATTGGTGTACAAGCAACAAATAGGTTAAGTCCATCCTTTGTCAAAGAGGATTTTACTGGAACTGGTTCTGCCACTCAATTCACTCTGACGAATGAAGTGCCTGGCGGTAACGAGGATAATGTTATGGTCGTGTTATCAAACATTGTTCAAGAACCAACTTCTGCATACACCATTATTGACGATAGTAATAACCTTCCTAAAATTTTAAAGTTTGATTCTGCACCTGCTCTTGGTGAAAAGATTTATGTAGTGCATCATGGTATCGGAACATATACTAGAAAACCTGCTCCTGGCTCAGTTGGTATCAACGAACTAGAAGCAAACATGAAGACATTTCCTACTGACACGTTCACAGGTAATGGTTCGACCGCCGCATATACATTAAGTGAAACACCAACTAGTGCATCTAGTGTTATGGTGTTCGTTGATGGTATTCTTCAGAAGTCATCAACAAACTATGGTATATCTGGTGCAACTTTAACCTTTACTGCAAATGTAGCAAATAACGCAGAGATTGAAGTGAAACATCTTGGATTCCGTGGAGTTCAAAGAAGAAGTACAGGTTATCAATTAGACACCTTTACAGGTAATGGGTCATCAACAGCATTCACTCTTTCTAATGCAGTGGCCGTTAATGACGCATTTGTATTTTACAATGGTATTTGTATGCAACCAACAACGGACTACGGAATTAGTGGTGTCACTTTGACATTTACTTTTACTCCACTAAATAGTTCAAACATAATGGTGAGGTATCAAGTCTAATGGCAACTAACGCAAAAAATCTCGCAGAACTTTTAAACACAGACACCACAGTCGCAGTCGGAGACATTGCAGACGGTTCAGTAACAACTGCAAAACTCGCTGATGGTGGAGTTACAACTGCAAAGATTGCTGATGATGCAGTATCTACTGCAAAACTTTATGCAGAAAATCTTGGTCGTAGAAATCTTGCTATCAACGGCGGTATGCAAGTGGCCCAGAGAGCAACTTCGGTTTCTAGTATATCTTCTGGTGGGTCATATCATACTTGTGATAGGTTGAGACTTGCAATAGATACTTCTGGAACATGGACACAAACTCAAGAAACATTAGCAGTTACAGACCCACCATTTGTGCAACATGGACACACTAAAGCATTAAAGATGGATTGCACAACTGCAAATGGTTCACTTAGTGCCGGTTCATATATACAATTGCAATACCGTATTGAGGGTCATGATTTACAAAGATTAAGAACTGGAACTTCAAGTCCGGCACCAGTAACTATATCTTTCTGGGTTAAAGCAACCAAAACTGGTACAAATATTGTAAATGTTTTCCAAGATGAAGGTGGAAAACAAGTTGCATTTTCTTACACTATTAATGCAAGTAATACATGGGAACATAAGAGTATTACTATTCCTGGCAACACTCATGATGCAATCAACAATGATAATACAAGAGGAAGGCAATTTACATGGTACTTGTCTGCTGGTTCAAACAGAACTAGTGGTTCATTGCAAAGTACATGGCAAAACTATGCAACTGGCGATGAAGCAGTTGGTCAAGTAAATCATGCAGATAATACTGCAAACAATTTTCATATTACTGGTGTCCAAATTGAACAAGGCAGTTCGGCAACAGATTTCGAGCACCGCTCATTTGGGGAAGAACTATTGCTTTGTCAACGCTATTATGAACATACCTATCCATACGGAACTGCAGCTGGCAGTGCAAATGGTGGAATAGGTGCTGACCACCGATATGTTGGCAGAAGCACAGGAAATAACTATGGATATTTTACTGGACATTATAGGGTAGAAAAACGGGCTGCGGCTACTGTTACAGTTTACTCGTATGTTGGAACAGCAAATCAAATTGCACACGGCGATACAGGCAGTGATTCTGGTGCTGTTGGAGTTATTCAAAACGGTACAACTTCTTTCTTGCCTAGAAACACATCTGGTAGTGGGGTATCGGAAAGAGCATTATTGTATCACTTCAGAGCAGATGCAGAACTCTAGGAGAGTATTATGGTAATTGAAAACGCAAAATATGAACAACATCTTGGTGAAAACTGTGGTATTGAGGTTACAATAGATGGAGAAGTTTGTCATGTACCGATTGACCAAGGCAATAGACATTATATCGAAATCATGCGGCAAGTTGAAGCAGGCGAATTAACAATTGCAGACGCAGAATAAATAACATTATAGGAAAAAGAAATGTCAGAATCATATATTGGATTAGACCCATCATACGGTGCATTTGAAAAACAGTTAATTACTGGTGACGGCACTAACTCAACTTTTGACCTTGACTACCCTGTTGGTCAGGCTGGTCAGTTGTTGGTGTCTCTTGATGGTATTGTTCAAGAACCAGAATATGCATTCTCGATTCAAATGGCATCTGGTAGTCCAAAGATTAACTTCGCAGACGTACCATCAAACGGTGCAAGAATTTTTATTGTATATATGGGTAGACAATTATTATCTGCCGCACTTGCACAGGCGTCACCACACATTGATGAATTTAATGGTAATAACATTTTAACGCAATTTACATTGACACAGACACCTGCCGCAGCGAACGCTGCAAACTTCATGGTGTTTGTCGATAATGTTTATCAGAGGTATGGTTCAAGTTATGCATACACGGTTAATGGTAGTACTTTGACATTTACTTCTGCTCCACCCACTGGAACAAATAACATTCAAGTAATACAGTTATCACAACAGAACACACTAAATACTGTTGCAGATGGAGCAATTACTCTCACAAAGATGAGTTTTGACCCAGCAGATGATGCAACTGCATTAGCAATCGCTTTAGGATAGAAATATGGCAAACACATTTAAAAACGCTTCAGTCGCAAATGTCGCTAACGGTTCGTATTCTACATTGTACACAACACCGGCCACAACTACTACAGTTGTGTTAGGTTTATCTCTTGCAAACAAAACAACGAATGCAGTGACAGTACAGTGTCAGTTTACAGACAGTTCAGACTCAAATGCAACCAGACAACTTTTGGAAAATGTCTCCATCCCAGCAAACACCACACTTGAGGTATTCGCTGGTCAGAAATATATTTTAGAGGCAGGAGACATCCTCAAAGTTAAAGCTGGAACAGGGTCAGCACTTGACGCCGTTCTGGGTGTAATGCAAATCACATAGGAGATAATTGATGCCCTTTATAGGTAAATCACCAACCGCTGGTTTCGCATCAATCGTCAAAGATGATTTAACACCAAACGGTTCTACAACAGCATTTACGTTATCAAAACAAGTTGCAAACGCAAATGATATTGCGGTGTTCTTGGGTAACGTAAGACAAGAGCCGACTGATGCCTATACGGTTTCTGGTACAACACTTACTATGTCAGAAGCGCCCGCAAGTGGATTGAACTTCTATGTTCTTCATATTGCTGGAACTCTAGAGAGTTCGGTCATTCCTGCCGATAATACTATCTCTACTGCAAAGATTCAGAGTAATGCAGTAACAACTGCAAAAATTGCTGATAATAATGTTACATCTGCTAAGTTACCATCTACACTTGATTTGTCTTCTAAAACTTTAACAATTCCAAATGTATCTGTTAAACCAATGTTTCTTCATGCAACATTGACTTCTTTACAAACTTTAACTAACGATACCTTGACAAAAGTTGCACTTAATAATCAAGCTCACGCAAATGGTATGACATGGGATACATCAAATAATAGACATACATTTACTGCTACTACTGCTGGTACATATCATGTGTCATTTTCTATTGCAGCTTTTAGTAGTACTAATACATTATCAGAAATAGTAACACAAATTAGAAAAAATAATAGTAACATTAATTATAATTTACATCTTGCTAGTGGTAGTGGTGGTGGAACTGTGCCTGGTGCCCTGAGACACTTCTCTGGCTCTGGTGAGATTGTTCACACTTTTGCAAGTGGTGATTATATAGACTTCTGGGCACAAATCCAAGTAAACTCTGGTAATGCAGATGTTCATGAAAATCAATACGGAACATGGCTAATAATGAATAGGATTAATGACTGATGATGACTGAACAAGAATATATATCTGCTGCTATTGGTAAACTTGTTACTGGTGGGTTTATGCTCTCTGGTACTCCAACTAATGCAACTGAATTTAAGGAGATGTATACTAAGGCGCAAGGGGATGGAACTCATGCACAAGATACATCTATTACTTGGACACAAGTAAAGTCAAAAGTAACTGAAGTTAAAGAGGAATATAATTTATTATTCCTTCGTCAAAAAAGAGATTTGTTATTACAACAATCAGATTGGACACAGAATAGAGATGTTACTCTTTCAAATGATGCAGATTGGAAAACATACAGACAAGCACTTAGAGATATCACAAAAACATACAAAACACTTGATGATGTAACATGGCCTACGAAACCAGAATAAATATAGAGAAATAGGAAACGCAGATGCCTTTAAGTAAAATACAAGCAATTAACGGACAAGTTACACCAAATCTTGGTCGTAGGAATCTTGTCGTAAATGGTGCCGCAGAGGTGTATCAACGAGGAGCATCAGCAACCGCTCATAAT
>Ga0181392_1000026_pt1 | contig 44147 bp, 52 predicted proteins | sample 15SPOviralmetaG_FD_130083 | JGI IMG/M metagenome (GOLD analysis project Ga0181392, IMG submission 130083) | Marine viral communities from the oligotrophic San Pedro Time Series (SPOT) site, San Pedro Channel, CA, USA - 15 SPOT_SRF_2010-09-15 | ecosystem: Environmental > Aquatic > Marine > Strait... | reverse complement strand
CACTTTCAAAAACCAAATGCCTAATGACATTGTTAGTATAGGTGGCAAGATATTTATGGGTTGTAATGCCGATTCATCGGAATTTCCTGGCGCTTCTACTTTTGATTTACCTCTTGTAGAAAGTGTTGATAATTACACTTTTATAGAATCTGAATCTGTATACTTAAGCAGCCAGTATTCCGGAACCAACGCTCCCGTAACTGAGTTTGCGACAAATTTAACAAGGCTATATCCTTCACCCTATGACTCTAATAGAGTTTTTGCCGTCGGTAAATTTAAAAGTGCTTCTAGCACTGAATACGGTGTAATTCTTTATAGAGAAAAACCAGCCAAGAAATTCTACACACCATACACACAAGAGGATGTTTATTACTGGAGAGTTTTGATGGGAAGCCCGACAAGCATACACCCCTCTCTATCCCTTAGTGAAGACGACGCCTGGATATTATCTGGGTTTAAAGATATAAACGATGTTGTAATTTCTAAAACAACGTCTAATATGGTGGTAGTGGGCAAACAGAGGGCTTTTGGGGATTATAATTTAGTTGTTTTCCCAAGACACTACAATTTCGATGACAATGACTATAAAACACAAATGTTAGATTTTGAAGAAATATACACTGTATGTGAATTCGAAAATTTATGGATAGTCGGCGGAAAACCAGCAAATAGTAATAGTAATAAATGTGTTGCTTATACATACGATTTAGTAAATTGGAAATACATAGATTTTACTGGCGGTGCCGTCACTGATAATGTCACATTTAAGGAAGATTATCCATTTTTTACAACGCGTACATCAGTTTCGGACGACATAAGCAGAAAAACCGATGCTAATAATTTCGAAGCAAATGATATCAAACCAGTTGAATTAAGCGGGCAAACGGCGATATTACTTCAAATTTCTTTTAAATATAACATTCCTGTGCACCCCGCCGCGCTCCCACTCGCCTTGGTCGGTGAGAAAATATACTTCATATACAAAAATGGAAATAATTTAACCATTGAACAAAACGACTCTTATCCAGAACCTAAAATTGCTTATAGTTTAAATAGAAAACAATTAGTACCAAGTTTTACAACTATTATAGATAATATAGAAAGAAGAATTGTATCAAGTGAATACCCTTCCGAATTTAATATGTTTTACGTGATCTTAGAGAATAATAAATTTAAATTGACTAGTTATATTTCCAATATTGTCCCACCAAGTGTTGCAGAAAGCGGTAATAAAACCGAACAGAAATTTAGAAAATTTATAAATATAGACGAAAATTATCTCTTCAAAAGAACAAATGGTCATTGCTACAAAATAGAAAAAGTTAAGAATGATAACTTTATAACAGGTGTAAATTCTGCTAGATATGTAAGTATTGGAAAAGGAAAATTTTCAAGTATATTCTGGTCAGATGATTTATTGACGTGGAATGACTCTAATGTAAATGGTATTTTTGACGTAGTGTTTGACGTGACTCATAAACATGGGATGTGGATTGCTATAGGCGATGGGAGATATGAAGTGGCGCTATCTAAAGACGGTAAAAACTGGACGGGGGTTTACCCTCAATACCCGGACAATTTTCCTGAAATTACATCATTAGGACTATCATTTAATTCGTTAGATTATCACGACCCATCCTCGAACAATATTGCCGATGTTCTTCCTTATATACCCAATATTGAGGGAATTTTTCTTAAAAATTTATCTATATTAAGGCTTTTTGATAAAATAGAATATTACGTAGGAACTCAAATATGGCAAACATTAACTTTTGACGACCTTAAGGCATTGATTGATACAGAAATTGGACGTTGTGAATATTTAAATTTACTAAGAAATACAAATAAAATTAAAAAATCAGGAAATGCAGATTTTTCGGTTATGATACCAGGTTTTACAAAGTCTCTTAATTCAAAATTAGAAACTTTTACAAATATTTCCGAAAGCGGGTCATTTCCAAACGGTTTACTAGACAATCAAAAACTTTACATTAAAATGTATTATAAAAAATTAGAAGAAGAAATAGGAACCACGGTGTCAAGTTCTCAGATGAGCCTACCCGGGGTTACATTTGACAATTTAATGAATAATACACTAATACCTGTTCTAAGAGACAACAATTACTATGTCGATTCTTTATTAGGAGACAATTATGGTTTTCAACTGGGAGATACGTATAAAAATGTAAATGGTTATTTCAGTGCTAATTTTTCAACTGATATAATTAGATTAAGGATGTACTACAAGAATTTTGAATTATCAGAACCGGATATAAATAAATTTAAATTAACTCGAGAACTCTCTCAGATTACTAAGTTAACTCAAAATTTATATTTTGAAACTCAAAATAAATCAGAAATTAAGATGAATTTAGATAATTTTTCTCTATACTCGTCGCATTTAATTTTATCTGGATGGTTCTCAACGGGAACATACATTACATCTATGTTTTTGGAATTAAACGGGTATAAAATAAATAACAATACGTCAATAAAATTACTTGAATATGCCTCAATTTATTCATTGGGATTAAATTATAATCGTTATTATTTTAATGATATAGATAAAGAAGATGGAATCGGTTCAATTGTAATTCCGCTTGCTAGCACGGCTTATTCTGGTTCAAGTATTCCACTAGATAGATACGATTCTATAAAGCTGAGAGTATTTTTTAATCAGAGCGCGGGTACAAATTCATATCTTAACGTTACATGTGTTGGACAGGGTACTATAACGTATAACAATTCTACGGCAAATTTAAATATATACTAAAAAGAAACATTTATATACACGGAATAAAGTCCCATTTTAAATCTATGCAAATTTTTTTCCAAATATTTTCCTGTTCAAATAACTTTTCTCTACTTTTAAGGAGTGGAAAATAAATTAGATATTCATTTTTATTTAACAATTGAAAAAATTTATACAATGTATAAGAATAACTTAAAAAATTTTTTCTATCTTTTGGGCAATGTTTTTCAAACGGATCTTGTATTTCATTAAACATATTAACCAATTTAATCTGAAGTTCATTATTGATAATCAGCTGTTTATTGCCCGTTATTTTATGTATAATATTAGGAATATGTTCATAATATTTATTAAGTTTAATTTTTTTAAGAAATTCTTTTATTTTAATGTACGTGACTAAAGATTTGTCTTTAAGACGTTCTTTTTTAATTTCTACTATAAGCAAATTTATAACATCATTTGGTATAACAGTACCCTCGCGTCCCTGTATTTGATTAATCCATTCTTTGAAGTGATTTGTTCTTTTATAACTATAAGGTTTTATGTATTCGTGAGTCTCTGCATGATTCCATTCTGGAAGATTTGAAATATTACATTGTTCTGTCAACCCACAATTAAAACAAATGGTAATCCCTGCTGCGTTATCGTTGGTTGTTTTATAATTACATTCTTTACATCTAAACGTAGACATAGTGTTACACTGCGATGTTTTAGAAATTTCAGATGGAAAACATTTTTCCATATACATTTTATACATCTCTCCTCTATTATTTTTAGAATCAAGGGAAATGTATTTAAATATACCTTCTTCCGTGCTGTTTTGTACTGTAGTACACTCGTTGTTATCAATATCTTTAATAAACCCAATTGAATTAAATAAATATTCAGTCAAATCTGTATCGTTTTCGATGTTTTTAATCTTACGTTCTAATTCTGCTATTTTTTCAGCTATATTATTAATTTCTGATAAATTATTTTTTTTAAGACAATTTTCTTTAATTTTTCTAAATAAAATCAATTCTGAACGATATTTATCTAAATTGTTTTTATCTTCATCTATTTTTTTAATAGTTTCAAAGTGTTTGTCTATTATTGAAGTTCTAGAATCTGTGTGTACAGTTTTTTTTGATATTTTAAATGATGACATTTAATTATCTTTATAATGTATTTTTTTATATTAATATATATAAAAAGAAATATTAATTAATTAGATGATACAATTTTCTAATATTTTAACTGTAAAATGTTTAAGAAATATATGTAAGATTTATAAAATTAAATTTAGGGAATACGTTAAAAAAGACTCACTTTTAGACGTTATTAATAAGTCTATCGCGGCAAAGATAATTCAAAAAAAGTTTAGACAAAATATAGACTTTAATAGTATTTGTCCAATTTCACACGAAGAAAATAAATATCCTTGGGTGTGTATTAAAAGCGGTAAAAAATACATATACTACGATTTTAATACATTTATAATATATTTAAATAAAATGTCGGACTTTCGGGATCCATGTACAAGAATTAAATTAACCAATAAAAAAATAGAAGAAATTAACAGGTTAATCATGTATTATAACAAAAAAGATACTAATAAATTAATAATATCAGATGACATGATTAGAGATGTAGATCTTAATATATTGACATATTGTTTATATGATATTATAAACGATGTAAACAAAAAAAATTTAAATTTAGAAGAATCTTATAACATATATTTACCAAGGTTTATATTTTATTTTACACATCTTATAAACAATCATTCCAAAGAAACATCGGCAATGTTATTAAAAGCCTGTAAAGAAACACTACATGAACCTATTATTAATGATTATATAGACATAGTTCAAAATATAAATGCATTTAGAGATATTTAATTGCATAAAATAACTATATAAAGAAACATTATAGTATATAAAGAACACGGTAATTACATTATGACAACCTGTTCAATATGCGATCCGCGTTCTCAATATACAGATTGTATATGTAACTCTAATTTTAAAAATTTTAGTGAAATTTACGAAAAAATACGTCAAAATGACCTATATGAGGGGTTTAAAATAATTAAAAAATGGGATATTTCTACCATGACGGTGTGTTGTTGTTTCAATAGTATTATTAATACATCTCTTTATGTAAATAAGTATAACGAAGAAAATGGAAAAAAACAGTTTTATAATTGTGCTAGTATTTACGTGAGCGTTAAATACCAGAATAAACCTAAAGTTTCAGCCAAGATATTTTCAAATGGTAATATACAACTTGCTGGCGTTTTAAATCCAATGTCTGCGACTTATGCTATTAGAAAAATTTTCAAAAGATTAGAAGCTTTAAAGGCATTTTCGTCATCTCCTCAAATATCAAATGTGAGAGTATGTATGATAAATTCTGATTTTAAAATTGATAAAAATATAAAACAAACAGATTTATGTAAAATTTTAGATACTGCTAACTTAGAACATCTGAAAACTTATTCATTTAATCCAAATAAATACCCAGGTGTTAATATTAAAATGTTAGAGCCGGATTTTAATAAAGTAATGTCATGTATTGTATTTAGACCCGGTAGTATTATAATTACGGGTGGAAATGATATTACTTCATACGAAAAAATATACAATTGTATAATTAATATGCTTATTAAAAATAATTCGATGTTATCTATTCCTCAATAGTCTCTAAATTTTCAGCAAGGTCAAGATCTGTTATATCTATTTTAGACTCTGGTTTTTCTGTCTCTTCTTTTTCTGGGGTTTCGAGTGAAAGATTTGGTTCATTGTAAAATTGATCGAGTTTATTATTGATTTCTTTCATTTTAGAAAATAAATTATAAACAGAGTATACAATAAGTAAAACTATACATGTAATACCAACCTTAAAAAACATATCGGTATCGAATAAAAAAGACCCTGATTCTTTAGACATTTAACATTTATTAAATAATTTAAATAATTGTTTTTAACGTATAATTTATTCCGGGTCGTCTTCTTGGATTTCATTATCATCACTGGGTATGTCAATACCCATCAAAAATGATGTACGTTTAACAATTATGCCACTTTTGGGAGGGTATTCTTTTGAACTTTGTTGAACAATTTTGATATTATTATTAGTAAATATACCCATGTAATAATCTTTAGTAAACTGTTCTCTAAACAAATTATTTTCGCGACAGTGGTCATTAAACATCTGAGAAAATACCTTTAGGGGTACATACAAATTCTTTCCAAATACTACCTTTTCTGATTTCAAGAAATGTTGAAGAGAATTAGTAGTTTGCTCCATCTCTTCTTTATTTTCCTTAAAATATTGAGGAAGAATATTCCAGATTCCCTTTTTACCGTGAATTTTAAGTGTATGATAATATCCTCGAATACACATTTTCATAATGGTTGGAATTTCTTTCGCTAGTTTTTTATCAATTTCAGTATCTGTATTTACAACCTTTTTCCAAAAATTGACTACCGCTGTTCTCCGAGATACACTCTCAGAATTATTTTTGTATCTCATAATTTTATTACCACCCATCATCATTGGAACTTCCCAGTTAATAGTTTCATCTGATTTATATTTTTCGGAGTAAGTGTTACGACCTCCTTCTACCAAAAGCTGCCAATCTGTTTGTTCCATTTTAAAATTTTCGGCAATCTCTGGAGCCAAAACCATAAATTTACTTACGTGAGGTTTAATACCATACTTTGCATCGATATTATTTGCAATAATACCTACATCTTCTTCTTCATAAAATTTTTGAATAATTTTCATTACAATAGTACTTTTTCCGGCCCCTGCTTGACCAAGTAGATACAATAAAACTTGCCAATTATCCATATCTCCGAGGTTAAAACACATCCTGCCCATAAAAGTGCAAAACCATTTTTGTACTTCTTCTGTAAATTCTTGATACTCAAGCAAACTCTTAAATGTTGGACAGTGTTTCATAATATTAAACCATTCATCTTCAGAATATTGATCGTAATTATCGAATTTTACATCATGGTATTTTGCAGCAACAGACAAATTGTTTAGATAAGGGTGGCTTTTACCATATGGAACAAATACATCTGTGTATACGGGGGTTTCTCCTGGTTCAGCAGTATTATATTTAGTAATATAATTTCCATTTTTAAATGCGAACAAATGACGGTCTTTATTTAGTGAAGGAAGTTCTGGACCTACAAACTCATTGAAATATTTTTCTGCATTATTTATATTGCTAGTACCATTTGCTGTTGCATTTTTCCATTGATTAAAATTAATTTTATGATCTGTTTTTTGATAAATGTAATCTTTTATTGTACACTGTTTTTTCCACGCATGTGTATTGTATTTTTTGTAAATAACTGGTTTATACAAATTTCCTCCGGCTTTTGTAAAACCTTCTTCAGAAAACATTTCTAGAAGGTAAAGAAGAAGACATTGATAAGGTGTTTTTTTAGAATCATCTGTAAAACGAGCATATTTAAACAATACATCAGGGTCTTCATTACTCAACGAGTTTCTAGCTGGCTGATCTGTTTTATAAAGTATATAAACATCGCGAATTAGCCTTTCTGAATAAAAAATAACCTCGTAAATTTTATTCCATCTGTCTTGATAGTTCTGAAAATCTGATACACATTTCTTAAATTTGAAAAATACAAGCGTAGTTTCAAAAATAGCTTTTTCCAATTCAACAGCAAGCATACTTGTATCAATAGTTTCTAAATCTGTAATACCAAGTTTTTCGCATACAGCAATGATGAGATCTTTTTCCCCGTTAATTGACCATTTTTTATCTAAAATATGAAAATATTCTAATAGTTTTTCCTCGTCTGCCTGATCTATTTTTTCCTTGATATCATTTGTCCAATTAACAGGTGGCTTAGTCATTACTGAATATAATTCATTATAAAATATTTTTTTATATAATTTTATTATGTAATATTTGAGGTTAAATTTATTATTTAAAATGCTCTTTTAAGAGTGTATAATGAAGTCATATTTAATTTTTTTAAAAAACGGCGAAATTTTAGTTAAAAAAACAAACTTAAATGTTTTTGATATAACAAAATTCAAAGATTTTGATTCATTTAAAATCTATTCAGAGTACATAGTTATGTATAATAAAAGTGAAAATTCTGAACTAAATCTAACAGTGTTAAATTTTACGACTGATAGGTATAATTCGGATATAGGTTTATTGAAAATTGAAAAAGAATTAGATATAAAATCGTTGACATTAAATAACTATATAAAAGTTTTAGAACGGGAGAAATATGAATTATATGAAGAAGACACGGATGTCTTTGATATTACGAGATGTTATAAAGATATTATTACATTTTAAGCTAATTTAGTAACTAATTTTTGCGTTGGTACTTTTTCGCGCCCTTCAATGTAAATATAATCGTGTAAATATTTCGCTTTTTCTTGGGGGTTCATTTCAGTTGTTTTTTCAATATCTTCAGAGAAGAACTTATATATTCTATCGTATACATCTCCTTTTGTAACAGGTTTACTTACGGATGTATTTTTAAGTTCTAACTTTGAATCATCGCCAACGTGACACACATCAAGATCGTTACTTGACATAAAATTTAAAACTTCATCTTGTTTTTGCTTTTTTTTCTGCGTTAGTTCTTTAATTTTATCTTGGTAAGGTTTCATTTTTTTCTTAAGATCTTTAATTTGATTATCTATATCATTATAATCTCCTACGTCTTTTTTAAAGAATTCAATTTCTTGATCTGAAACAGGCAACTCCATTTAATTTAAACTTTAAATGTATTATTTTTTTAAATTAATTCAGTTTTTCTAACATTCTATATAAATAATAAGAATTTAATAAAAATATCAAAATAATAATAATACAATAACATTTTATAGGGAATAGAAATTTATTAAGTACTTCGTTTAATTCGGTTTGGCTTTTTTCGTCTAAAAATTTAGAAAACATATTAAATATAATGATATAATGATATTTAATATTTAACATTTAATCGCTAAATGCGCCTGCATCATCTAGATCATCATCTGGTGCAGAATCGTAAGAATCAATGTCAAATGTGTTGTCATTTTCATTTTCATTGTCATCTACGTCGCTTCCTTCGCTATCATCAGAAGGCAAAAATTTACCTTTAGACTCATCATCGGTTTTTTCGTCTTCTTTAATAAGAGCGGATAAGTCTAATACCTTGCTTACGGCGATTTTCTTCTTGATTTTTTTGATTTGCTTTAACTTTTTCGGAACAGTTAGTTCTTCTGGAAAATCAACAAGTTTTACTGGAAAAATGTTAACATGTTCGATAGTTTTGTTACGTACGTTTAAATCTATTCTTAATTCTAGTTGAGAAATTGTTTCTTTGTTTTCAAAAAATAAAGGCATATTCAATCGTTTAAGAAAGTAGTTTATGTTAGCTTCATGGGTAGCATTTAATTCTCTGGGTAAATGAGAAGAAATTTTAAAAAGATTTATGCTCGTTTTAAGCTTTTTGACATAATCAATAATAACTTCGCTAATTTTAACTTGAGATGTACACTTTGTCGTGTTTTTACCAATTAGCGTAGGCTCTTTAACTTTTTCAGTATAAAAAAACTTACATTTATTTTTTTTCTTGGTCTCGAGTGATTCGCATTTGAATATCCTGAAAGTTCCATCGGTTGTAATTTTTTCAAAAAAGAATGCACGGTTTCCGCAATCGCAATTCATCGTATATACAATATTTATATCCTATAATTTTAAGCATAATTATTTTTTGTAATAATTTAAAGGAATAACGGATATTTATGTATAATCTATAATGATTACAAATGTTTACCCCAAATATGAACCAAAAACAAATTGGGAATATCAAACAAAGGTAAACATGAACATTAGAGATCTTCAAGGAAAATACCCAAATGGTTGTCAATGCTGCGGAAATATTTACACAAGGGATAAATTTTCAATTTTAGTAAACAGTCACTTCAAAACTAAAAAACATCAAAAAATGTGTATGGAACCTGCTAATGTTATATTCGAAAATGACTTTCGAAGTGTTAATGACATAAACACAGCTTATGAAGAAACATGTAGAGAAAACAGGCAGCTAAAACGTCTTAATTATGAACTTTTTCAAAAAATTAAAAATCTAGAAGAACAACTTAGTGTTTATAAATTTCCTGGAGATACAAACCTTATAGATATAATTTAAAGGAATAATTTATATACACTTATAATGGACCGTGTAGAGCAACTGAAAACTATTCAAGATGAATGTCGCGAACTTTTTTCTAAGAAAAATTCAGATTATGGTGATGCTTTTGCCACATATGGTACAGTAGGTGTTATGGTAAGAATCGGAGATAAACTCCAAAGATTTTCTAAAATTACATCAAAAAGCGTTGAAATTGAAGTCACTGATGAAACACTACGCGATACTCTAATGGATCTTCACAATTACGCGGCGATGGCTATTATGACACTTGATAAATCTAAGTAGATTTATTACAAAAAAATATAAAGTATAGGTACGATCATGATTAATAATTTGTATTCAATTGATTATGACTGAATCTCTAGACGGACTGCGCAAATTTCACAACTGGATCAAATCTCGTCTTATATCAGATGCTCAGCGAAAAACCAATGGAGAATATCTTTTAGATATAGCAGTTGGCAGAGGCGGCGACATAATGAAATGGACTAATGCGAGATTAAAATTTGTTACGGGGTTTGATATCGATGCAAAAAGTATATACGAGAAGAATGCTTTTGACGGAGCAATCAAAAGATACAATTCTGTTAAACATTTACCAAATGTTCCTCGATGTTACTTCTGGAAAATTTCAGCAACCGATCCTTTTGTTCTAAACTTGATTAATGGTAAAGACAATGCTAAAATATACGACATAGTTTCGTGTCAGTTTTCATTTCACTACTTTGTAAATGATATGGACATAACATTGAACTTGATTTCTAAAAAACTTAAAACGGGTGGATACTTCATCGGAACATCGGCAGATGGGGATGTTATTAACAGTTTTCTTGCAGTTCACGGCAATGACTTTGAAAACGAAGTGTTAAAAATAAAAAGAAATACTGATCCGGGAATGTATTCATTTGATCTAAAATCGCTTAAAACGTCTCGAGAGACATATTTTGAATATCGAGGTGTTTCAAATGAATACTTTCTTTATAGAGATCACTTAATTGAAAAATGTAAAAGGCATAATCTCGAATTGATCGAAATTAAAAATTTTTCCGAACTTTACGATGAATATAAATTTAATTTAACACGTAACGAACAGATGTGTAGTTTTTTAAATTTTTCATTTGTGTTCAAAAAAGTTTAACGTTTTTTAGAATTAGACTTAGACTTAGACTTAGACTTAGAACCACTCTTCACTTTTTCCCAGGCCTGTTTTAATGTAATACCTTCTTTGTGTTTAAGCTTCATTGCCTTCGCGGCAAGATCAGAGCCTTTTTTGGAAGCCGGTTTATCTTTTTTACCAGAACATCTGCCAGTTTTTTCGCTACGAGTCTGATAATCTTTACATTTTTTCATGTATCTGTCAGTTTTTGGATTGTAATCATAACCCGCCAAGGCAGGTGGATAATATCCTTGGCCTTTTTTACCATACATAAGAATTGCGTTTAGATGAGATATTGCTTTCTGTACTTTCGACATTTAATTATTACATAAACTACATTTTTAATTTAAATTTAATTTATTTTTCAAATATCTCTTAAAATTACTCGCTTCACGCCAATCGTCTGTTATTCCTGGAGAAGTCTGCGATCCAAATGTATCAGATATATTTAGAAAATTTAAGTTTACATATTCCTTAAACGTGTTAAAATCTTGGAGCAATTCTAGATAATAACTTTGATTTTTTTGTTCATTCGTATACACAATAAATTTCTCTATATTACTTTCAAAAACTGTACGTATCAGTCTCCAAATATTATCGTACATACTATTCTTTTTGTTTTGTTTATCTATTTTTTGAATTTCAAATTTCCATTGTTCTTTACCGATATCTTTCAATAGATATTTTACCCGTAGATCAGTCAAATTCTTTTCAATACCCAGTTCGCGTTCTGGAATAGTTCCGACAAGCCATTCTGCGTGGCGATAAAATCTATATATATTGGTAAATGCCGTTACAATGTCTACCCTGTTTGGAAAAAGATTTGTAGCTGTCCGCATGATGTAACGTGGACAGCATTGAACACCGCAAATAGTCTGTCTATTTACATTTTCATAAGGATTTCTATCAATTTCTTGTCCAGATTCGCGAAGCCAGCGGAAGTATTCTGGGTTGTGATTATATCCTTCCATTTTTTGACCGGTCCTCCATGAAAATTGAATGTGACATTTGATACACCACATTTGATCGCAGCCGTCAATTTTTGATATCCTTTCTCCGCAGCCTGGACAAGGTTTAGATTCTTTCTTAATGGCTTGAACGGTAGCTTTTGTTTCTTCATTACACACGTGTCCATCTTCTTTTACTTCCATACACATCTTGCAATATTTTGTTTCGCACATGCTACAATAATATTTATTGTCCAAAAATCCATTACAATCTGATCCGCAACATTTGATAGTAAAATTTTCATTAGCAGTATCTTCAGTAGATGTACCATAATAAACCCGGTTTATTTCTAGGAGATATGAACTAATTATTTCGTCTTGATCTTTAATTAATTTTTTAAGCCTATCTTTTTCATTCCGTGCATTTAATAAATGTTGTTTAAGCTCCCGCGTCTTCTTTTCTTTAATAGCCTCTGCCTGTGTTTCGGGAAGAAGGGAAATTTGTCTTTCTACAAAAAGATCTTCATTGTGTCTTTTAAGATCTTTTTCAACGAATGTTTTTGTTAGATTTTTAATAATAAACTCACGCTCCCAGGGAGTTTTACAAAACATACACATAGGATCGTTTTGGGAGTTCAAGATGTAAGTTTTGCAACAAGTTCTGCAAGCTGCATCTGAAATGTCACAGCCTTTGCATTCGACCATTAAATGGTTAGAAGCATTAAAATTTTCGCAGCAAATAGAACAAGCCATTGTAATTACATTATGTATTTCTTTTGTTTTTAAACTAATTAAAAAAATGTAATAATTCTATGGAGACGGCGGGGCTCGAACCCGCGACATTCGGCTCATAAGACCGACGCTCTGACCGACTGAGCTACGCCTCCATGGAATTATTTTAGTAGATGTATTTAATACCCTCCGCGTAGTCGTAGGACTAAATGAAGAGTATTTTCTTTTTGAATATTATAATCCGCAAGAGTTCTACCATCTTCTAATTGTTTACCAGAAAAAATAAGTCTTTGCTGATCTGGCGGAATACCTTCTTTATCTTGAATCTTTGCTTTAATATTATCTATCGTATCAGATGGTTCTACTTCAAGTGTTACTGTCTTACCTGTTAATGTCTTAACAAATATTTGCATAATATATTATAAACGTTTTCTTTATATACATTACACATTTTAATTAATTTTATTTTCATTTTCATTTTTAAGTTTTTCACATTCTGTTACTTTTTCATTGTATAGTTCTTCTAGATTTTCGTATAATTCTTCAATTTCGTTAAGTTTTTGTTCTGTAACAAACAATGTTTTTTTATAATCTTGCAGTGTAAATGTAATATTATTATACGTTGTATACAATTCTGAATAAGTTTTATAAATAAATTGACTAAATGAGTTTGTCTTGGCCAACATATTAACAGTTTCACGCATTAATTCTTTATAATTATTATTATCGTTTGTTTTATTTTTGATAATACCTGTAAGTTCTGTTATATGTTTATTATGGGTTCTATTTTTGTATCTATATTCGCGGTCTGTAAAAATGCGTAGTTTTGTCATTTTGATATAATATAATATCGTTTAATTCTTTAAATAAAATAACATCGATTTAATAATGTACATATGAATTGTTATATGCGGAGGCATATTCGCAGGTCTAACAGCCGGGATTATGACAGTACAGGGCGTTTATGCTACTAAAATGATATAAAAAATAAATCATATGTATATATAATGCCTGTCGGACGACGAGTTGATCTAAATAAAATGTCTCTTAAAAAAGACTTGACAGTTACTCCCTTTATGCCTGGGGCCCCCGTTCCCATTCATTATACATTATACAAACTTACAAATAAATTTATGTATATACCTAGATATTTTAGCGAAGACGGTGATCTAATATTAAATGAATTAAATAAAGTTGATATTAAAACTGAATTTAAACCAAGAGATTACCAAGAAGATGTAATTCAAGAAATTTATTCTGAATTACTTAAAAACGGTTCGTGTATAGCGTGTTTATATACGGGATGGGGTAAAACTTTTGCAAGTCTCTACTTATCACATCTACTCGGAGTTAAAACAATTATATTAGTAAATAAAGAATCTCTCATGGAGCAATGGAAAGAACAAATTGAAAAATTTTTAGGAGTTTCGCCTGGTATAATTCAAGGTAAGAATGTAGACATAACCCCGTGTATCTGTATAGGAATGATTCAGAGTATATCAATGAAAGATTACCCGCCGGAGATCTTCAAAGATTTTTCATTTGCCATTTATGACGAAACCCATCATTACTGCTCAAAAATTTTTTCAAATGTATTTTATAAAATAGGGGCAAATTTTAATCTTGGGCTTACTGCCACTTTAAAACGTGCAGATCGCTTAGAACATACTTTAGAATGGTTTATAGGTAAAATTGCCGTGAATGTACAGTTGCTAATAATAGAACCTACTATAAAAGTATATAATTTTTCAAATTTTACAGATAATGTAATCAAATATTTGCCAAACGGAAAAGTAAATTCTCCTGCAAGTATAACTGCTATAACAGAGATTGAATCTAGAAACGAATACATTCTAAATTTAATTAAGGAATGTTACATGTCTAATAGAAAAATTTTAGTACTATCAGATCGCAAAGCTCATTGTGATAAATTATTTAATTCTTTAAGTGGCTGCTCAGTTGGTTTATATTATGGAGGAATGAAAACAGAAAATCTTAAAAAGTCCAATGAATGTAAAATTATAATAGCAACTTACCAAATGGCGTCAGAAGGATACGATAATCCAGGGTTAGACACATTAATACTTGCTTCACCAAAAGGTAATGTTGAGCAAGCCGTGGGTAGAATTTTACGCAGGAAAAATGAAAATCTACCGATTGTCATAGATATCAATGATACAATAAGCGTCTTTAACAATTGGTATCGCAAAAGACTATCACTGTATAAAAGTAAAAAATTTAAAATTGATTATGTTAATAATTGTTACGGAAATGTACCGGAATGTGATTTAGTGATTAACGAATACTCTATTCGCTAATTCTGGACACATGAACACCCGTGTTTAAAGGAAATTCAGATAATTTTTGTCTAGAGCCTAATGTCGAATATGCCTTGCTGGAAGAGGTTTTATTTAAAGCATACATTTTACCAAAACGCGAATCTCCTCCTAGTCTGTATTCCTCGACGCTTCCGATAGAAACCGGGGGCGGGGCCTCAACTTCAATACCTGCGGTGGCCACCGCGCCGATGTTTTTACGTTCAACTAAAACAGTTTCATCCGGTATTAAATCCTCTGCGGCAGCCATAACTACCCCAGTCGATACAGTAGATTCCTTCGGTACAACTACAGTTTTACCAGATTTTACCTGCGAAGCTTTAACAACAACAGGTTCTGTTGGTTCTATTTGACTAACGTCTGCTATTACATTCTCATCAAGACTGACATCATCTTTTTTAACTAATACATTTTCACCAGATATAGCACTACGCTTTAAAACTTGCTGATTTGGTTTAACTTGCGATGGTTTAACAATCACTTTTTCCCCTGGTACAACATCTTTCGCTTTAACTATAACATTTTCATTTTGAACTACGTCTTCTTTTTTAACGGCAACCTTTTTCCCAGGTTTAACTTGGTTAGGGGATACCCGAACTTTAACAGAAGGATCTACATCTTTTGCCTTTGATAAAACTTTATCTTCATTAGATATTGAAGAACTTGTGGCAAATCCATATGGCCCTTTCTTCTGATTTAGAATATAATTATCGTCTAAACGCATACCATCATTTAGTATATCTTTTGTAATTCTATCGTCAAAATGAAACTTATTCGTGGCCGAATCGTCTAATTGATAGGCATTTAGCTCCGCTAAATTTTTCTGAATAGCACCTTCCGGCGAAAAACTATCCTTATTTCTGTACTGTTTTCTTAAAGAAAAAACACCCATAGCAAACATCGAAGCAAGCGCGACGCTTGCTACAATAGCAATAATAACAGATACGGGTAAATTTGGAAACATCATTTATTAATAAATAAATATATTTTTTTTAAATAAATAAACCAATGAGTAATAATAATTTATTTAGAGAAGTTATTATTGTTTTTATAATAACCGCTTTATGGGATGTAATTTTACGAATGGTATCCGAGGGTAAAATATATTTATTTGGAATAGAAAAAATGAAATGGATAACTGTTTTAGAAGACTATTTTGAAGAACATACCGTTTTGGGGGCTGCGCTAATCGCGGGTTTTGTAGGGGCTATAACACATGTCTTAATAATTTTAACGCTTGACGCATTTAAACTATCTGGTATTACCTTATATTCTACCATGGTTTTATTATTTGTATCAGGAATTGTTGGAATTCCTATGAGATATTCAAAATTATTTCCACATCTTAAAGTGTATTATTATGACCGCCTTGGTTTTCCATACTCTTTTGCATCAGATGCATTTTCGGGTATAGTTGTTGGCGCATCTTATCAATTCATGAAACATTTAAAAATGATATAATTTAAATTTTTTTAATTTGTTTACATTTATTAAATGAATACTAAAGAAAAAATAATTGAACTAAGAAATAAAGACTATTATGTCAAATTACTCAATAATTTTAGAAATAATGGTCTTTACGACTTAATAACAAGTGAAGAAATAGATTATTCACTAATTGTAATCAATTTGTTACATTTTTTAAAAAAAAATAAAAAATATATTAAAAATTTTCAGTCAAAAGATTTTGAAAACATTCTTATATTATGTATAGACGAAATTTTAACTAAAAAATTTAACATGGATGTAGATCATGAAAAATTAAATGTAGTAATTTTATTGGTTAAAAATTCATATTTGTCTAAAACTATTTTTTTATACATAAAAGACACTGGACTTAAAATATATTATAAATATAGATGTAATTTTTGTTTAAGTCAAAACGATGACGAAGTAGTTGAATTTGATAATAAAAATCGAACTTAATGATACCAACCGCCCCCGTTTCTATGACCTGTTCTTTCAGGTGGTGCAAAATTTATTTTATCATCACTGGGGATTACAAACGATGCCGGTGGAGAAGCCTTTTTCTTATACATGAAGGCAGTTCCATACGGATTATCAATGTGTTCTCCCTTTATAGCTTTATAAAATACACATGATCTTCTTTCACCTCCAAAGTCCCGATCAAAACTGAAGTATCTACACTCAGGATCTCTAGTACACGCCTGTGAACACGCGTCTATGTGACATTCTTGATTTCTAAAAAAACTACAGTGTTTAGATTTAAGACCATGTTCATTTGTGAATTTAATAGACTCCGTGGGTAACCCATACGACGGGAATTTAACCCTGTCGTAACCATTTGGATTTGGCGGGGGGCAAGCTGTATGACTACCGGGACCGGGATTTCCAACATGGGCTCCTATTAATAGTTTACCATTGCGCCCATATTTAGGATCTGGGCCGCTATCCGGCGCAGCACATTGATAGGGTGCACCTATTTGGCCAGACGCTTCGTTATAATAGGCTCCGAGCTCTTTCAAGTATTTTTTCTTTTCGATTTTAATAATTTCTGCCTTTGCATTATCTTTAATGGGCCCTGATGGAAGACTTGATACATTTCTTTCTGCGGCAGCGGTGATGGATATAAGTTTTTTCTTATAATCAACGTAAAACTTATCAAATGCCGCTCTTTGGGAAGGTGGTCGGAAACATCTTGCTACATGATGGTCGCCTTCGTGAACTCCATGAGTAATAAAATGTCTTTTTACAGCATCACGAAAACTGCCATTTTTCATACATTCTTTTATATTAGTAAAGTCTGTCTGACCGGGGTTGTGGTGGCGGCTACATTCATGCCTTAATACGTCTTGATTGTCTTCAAGATAACACGCTGTCATGTCGTTTGTCCATAAAGCTCTTCTATGGCGGCGGTAGAAATGGTCAAACCATTCATCTGTACACATTTTACCCGAATTAATCTTATTCGGATCTGTTAATATTAATATAGCAATGCGAACCCAGTCTTTTTTGCCTTCTACTAAAGGCGGTTTAATTCTATTAAGTATAACAAGTAAATTATCAGTAGCGGTTGGTGATGAGTTTATATCTGAAGACAAAATAGCAGCTTTATCTTCTGCATAAAAACTATATTTTTCAAATGCGGCTTTTTTATCAGGTTTATCTAATTTAAAATAATTTTCTATAAAATTATTTACATCTGATTTGGCACATCCCGATAATTTAGTTTTTTGAACGTGTTCTTTTAACAATTTCTTTATAACATTAATTTCATACAACTTAATAGGAGATTTATAACGATTGTCGACTAATTTTGGACACACAGGACATACTGGACAGGGTTTAGTTTCTGGCGGCGTTACTACAGGACATACTGGACAGGGTTTAGTTTCTGGCGGCGTTACTACAGGTTTGGTTACTACAGGTTTGGTTACTACAGGTTTGGTTACTACAGGTTTGGTTACAGGAGATGGCGTATAGGATGCTGCAGGTGTAGCTGTAGGTGTAGAAACTACTGGAATATTATCTTCTAACATGGATTTTATACCCGGAGATGGTAAATCTGTAACTGTTTGTATTTCTGTTTGAACCGTGGGTGGATTGAGTACTGGAGGCGGCGTAGAAGACTGACGACGTGGACGAGATGTATATAAAGACAATGCCGATACTTCCTCAACCGGCTCATCCGGCTCTTCAATTGCAACTTCGTCCGGTTGTGACTCTTTTTGTTCTTCAATGGCTTCTATTTCATTAGTTAGTTCTTCAAGTTTAGTTTCTAACTCAGTATTGTCAGTAGAATCGTTGCTTATTATTAAAAATACAACTATTAAACAAACTAAGAATACAGCACCTATTAAAAAAACTTTAATTTTATCCATTTTATCCATTTTATTATATGTATATATTTTTTTAATTAATATTATTATTTTGGTGCCAAACAATATTTTATTTGTCCTAAATTAGCCACGTTGTATAATATAGCAAGGGGAAACCCGGTCTTTAGATAAATTTCAACTGTACTACACAAATTTGTAGATTTTGTAAATAATTGGATATATTTAATATTAAAAGTTCCGCTTTGTTCTTCCGTTTCTGAGTTATTATCATTTGTTTCGTTGATAGTAATAGATTGTTCAGCAAAATCTCCCATTGAGTGTAATCTAAGAGAATTCATGCTATATTTAAAATGTATTTCATTCGAAATACTCGAAAGATCTGATATATAAGTTTGAAAATCAGTGCTAGGCATCGTGATATAATTGTTAAATTTAATATCTGGGATATTATAAATTTTTTCGTCCATGTCTAACAATTTAACTTTTGTAGAAATTTTTGAACGTTTTTCGCTATTTTCGGATTGAATATAAATATGTCCATCCTCGTTTTCATAAATACTAAATGAAATAGTATCAGCATGTTTGATACCTTTAAGAATTTTAAAAATAGACAATAAATTTATTCCTATGTTAGTTGTTCTAGTACAAATATATTCTTCAAATTTATCTTTATTTAAAAAAAGATTTACAATAGCGGTATTTGTGCCGTCTATCGTTGTTAATTTTAACCCAGTATTATCAGCTTTAAAATTAACGTCGGCTAAAATATTTTTAAGAGATTCGAAAAGAATTCTTATAGCATTTGTTTGTACAGTTTTAAATCTAAATAATACTTTGCTTGAACTATCGTTATGCATTATTTATATTTAAAATAATCTAGTTTTTTAAATACATTACATTACATTAAATTACATTTACATTTACATTACAGTTTATTTTTCTAAAAGATGGTCATCTCGAGGATCGACTGCGGCATGTCTTTTCCAAATGAGTTTGCTAGGAAGAGGTTTTGTAATACATTTTCTCCCATTAAGAGGAGTTTTATTTGAAATCATTAAAAGTGTACCATTTTCAAAATCTATGTCTTCATAATCAGGATGTTCCATTAAAGCATCTTCCAACTTAATAGGTTCTTCGCGGTCAGAATAAAAATTATAATAAGGCCCGAGCCAAGGTCTAATAAAATTTGTTACGTCCATTCCATTTAAAATTATTATTTCTGGATAATATGGATATTTTGTCGGTACGATGTCAAATGGGTAAATAGGAAACGCTATGTCTTTTGTATACGTGATGTATTTCATAAATTCACCGTTAAACATATATTCAATTACGATATATTTAATCTTAACATCTAGATTCTTTTCCATTTCTTCGAGACTTTCAACCGTTACTTCTGATTCTGAAATTTCAGAATCATCTTCGAATTTAATACGGTAACAAAGTAAAAGATATTCGTCTTTTTTATAAACGTCTTCAAACGTTTTATACGGGCGCAAATAATTATAGACTTTGTTTAGAGTGTATGTTAGTAAACCTATAAGAGTAAAAGTATATAAAGCAAACATTTATTATTTTTAATAAGTAGTCTCTTTAAATTAATTAATGGAACAGACTGTTAAGAAAAGAGGCCGCAAAAAAAAAGAACTAAATGTTGTAGAAGTGGTAGAAGAACCAGTTGAAGAAGTTGTTAAAAAAAAGAGAGGAAGGAAAAAAAAATGGGAAACGACAACATTTAAAAGTAATTACATAGATGAAAAAAAAAATGAAGAAATAACATTTGACGTAAATGAACAATTGAATAATAATTATTTAACAAATTCATTATCTTTTGGAAATTTATGTATACAGGTTCATGATAAAGAAAAAGAAGAAAGTACAAATATTTCAGATTTTTTTGAACCGTGTCAAAAAGAATGTAATATAATTGTTTCTAGTGACGAAGAAGATACTTGTGATATTGTAAAAGATAATGTAAAATCTTTAAAACACTACAATATGAACATAGATGTCACCCAAAAAAAACAGGCTGTTAACAACATTCGCTGTTATAACTGTCATCACACATTTAGTAATATACCATTTTATCTACCAATTAATTATTGTCCTAAATTAAAACGATATAAATTATTTGGTAATTTTTGTTCACCAAACTGTGTAAAATCTTTTTGTTTAAATAATAAAATATTTGAAAATAAAAGTTATTTAGTTGGTCAATTTTATAGATCTCTTTTTGGCCAAGATTTCAGAATTCCAGTGGCGCCAAGCATATATACTTTAAAAGAATATGGCGGGGATAAAAGTATAGACGAATTTAGAAAATTATCCTATACTAATTCCGGATACACGATGAACAACATTAACACTAAAATTATTAATCTTTCTTAAAATATAATTTATAAATTATAACTATTAGAAAAAACATTATGATCATTAAATAATTATTATACATTTTATGTTGTATAATATTAGATTTATACATAAAAATTAATTTTTCATCTGCGGATAGATTTATAAAATTTTCTTCGAGAAGTCTGGAATATAACTCGGTCGTACCACCGAAAATAGTATTCGAAAAATTTTCTAAAAATCCTTTATTATCCGGATAAATGTCATTATAATTTTTATCTCGAGTATAAAGGTGGTGCTGTGCTTTTTGAACGTCAGCATGCGCTATATCTGCAGGAAGCGCTTTTTCAATTAAAGGAGGTCCTTGATTATAATATAATACCATTGTATATTATAAATTAGATATTATTTTTTTTAAATATTAATTGCTCTTTTTCCTTTGTTGTTAATAGTTACTTCTTTGGAAGTTTCAACTGTACTATTAGATATAGAATCTGTATCCCGCATCATACTTGCCAAATTCATACTTGGTCCGGTAATTTCATTTGAGTTTGGTTTTTCATTAGAAGTGCCTTTACTCATGGCCGCCGCAATGTTTTTCATAATTTCAGAATTTTGTAAACCGTCGCCGGCAGGAAGGGCGCTACTAAAAAGTGACTTTGTTACATGAAACATAAATGCGCTACCTGCTAATGTTACCATTAATTGTAATTCTGGGGGTAATTCTGCCCGAGTTTTGTATTTTTCGTGTAATCTCTCAAAAACAGATTCATAATCATCTAAGTTATCCATTACCGATTCTGACCACCCTTCGAGTTTGGCACCAATTGGGTCAAATTTTTTATTAGCAAATTCAAGTCCGGTAACTGCTGCCATTAATATCTTCTGCTGAAATTTTACGCTCATTTCCGTTTCAGTATTGCTTAGATGAAGTTCTAATTCGAAACGTAAATCTGACAACTTAGATGTCATAGAATATTTTTTAGTAAGTTCAATGCCCTTCTTTTCTAAAGCAAGTAACTTTAGAAGTATTTCTTGTTTTTCTTTCTTTGGGTCTTTCTTTCCTTTTTTAGAATTTTCGCTCGAGCCCGAATAATCAGAATAACCTGAATCAGAACCTGAATCAGAACCTGAATCAGAACCTGAATCAGAGTCAGAATCAGAACCGGAGCCAGATTCGGATGTGGTTTTTTTCTTTGAATTATTCATAAAGTTTTGATATTCTTCCGCATTAAATTTATTTTTAGACTTACCATGTTTAATGTTGCTTTTTTTATCAGGGACACTTGGTTCTATTGTACTACCAGATGCGTCGGACGCTGAATCATCGTCTCTAATAATATCTATACCCTTGACATTAGTTGGATTTTTAATCTGTATAGTAGGTCTAGAAGAATTTTCAGTTTCGATTTGTATTTTTGGTACAAGTCCGCTCATATTATAATTATTAAATTTTATTTTTTTGTCTTCTTTAAAACGAGTAAATAATATCTTTAACGGTGGCTCGACTTTATAGCGACTTATAAAGTCAGATGTAGTCATGCACTCAATAGAATTAAGATCTTTTTTTTGTTTAATTTGTTTTAAAGATTAAGATTATGTATATATAAATGCTAACTAATAATATAATTTACGGCGCGGGTATACTTTTTTACAGTAAAAGTATAGATCAAACTCCTTATTTTTTCTTAGGTAAAGACTGGGAAAATAAGTGGTCAAATTTCGGAGGAGTATGTGAAGCGTCTGATAAATTTGATACCGAAATAACAGCTTCCAGAGAAACCTGGGAAGAAACATTGGGATGTATAGAAGATTTTGATCTTATTAGAAATACATTAAGTAAGTACAATTCTCAATGTATAATATGTAAAACACCGTCTGGAAATCCTTATTATATGTATGTAGTTAAAATACCGTTTAACAATAATTATAGGTATACGTTTTTATCCACTAAAAAATTTATATCAAAGATAAATATTGATAAAAAGTTTTTAGAAATTAATGATGTAAAATGGGTATCGTACCAAACTTTAAAACTTAGCATCAATTCAAAAAAACCTCTTATAAAACTAAGAAACATTTTTGAACAAACGTTTTCAGATAATATAAACGAAATAGATAAAATTATTTCTTGACTATAATTTTTTCTTTTATTGTCGTAACAGGTGCTATAATAGGCGGCATATTAGTAGATTCCGCGCGGCGATAAGTATTCATTGAATTAATATTGTTTTTTGGAACAACATCCGACACTAACGAAGTTGGAGCGATAATATGAGACATCAAGTTTTTATCTGTAATACCGGAAACTTGATTTTTTGGTTTTACTTTTTCAATAATTATTTTGCTATCTTTTGCAAATTTTGTCGTATCATAATTATGTGTTAGTACATTATGTATATCATTTTTTGATTTATCATTAACATTTAATCTGTCAATAAGATCGTTGTAATAACTTGAACGCTCGGGTATATTATTTTTAGTAGCATATTCTAAGCTGTAAGGTACGTTTTTTTTATAAGATATAACCCTGTTTGACGGAAGAGCAGGAATGGTTTTAACCTGTTTGGGGTCTTTATTTGGTAAGCTTAATATATTGCTAATATTATTAGAAATATTTTGTATTTGTTTATTGTTAAAGTTTATATTACGATCAATAACATTCATGTTGTAACTTAATTAATATTAAATATTTTAATTTAAATTGTAATTACGCGCCACATTTTTAATATCAGCAGCTACTTTATCTATTGGATATAAACGTTCATGTGTTTTCATATGATCGACAGTGTCTTTAAAACCTATTAAATTAGGTCTTGTTTTAACTTCAAATGTTCCAGACATTTCATCTAATGCATTTAATTTTGGTTCACTCTTCTCTTTTAATTTATCCACATTTACATGTCTTACATCTGGTAGAATTTTATTTTCATATCCTATTCTTGTTTTATATATATCGGCTGCGCGTCTTATATAAGTATTATTTGCATCAAAAGCGTCTGGATTTTCAGGTAATATCAGTGTTCCAATATTGGAATTTTCTTTAAAACTTCTACCAGTTAGATTCATTTGGGAATTTAATATTTTAGATTCTCCAGAATTCATTCTAAATTCTGCTGTTTTATAAGGATAATTCTCTTTATAAGAGGCATTATTCTGAGCAGGCAAACCAGTCTCGTCATCTTTAGTAACCAACGAAGGTCTTACCCAACCGTCTACTCTTACACTAGAACCACTTTTAATATTTTTACCAGTGTTTAAAATATTTTCTTCTTTGATTTTACTTATTTCTTGACCTATTTCGTTATATTGTTTGGGTTTTTCTTGTGTAATATTTTCATCTTTTGCCATATTAATTATATCATCTATTTCTTTTTGCGAAACACTCTTTGCCGCGTCTATAAGCTTAGGATCTAATTCTAACTCTTTAATAATATCATCTACTTCGTTTGAAATTTTTCCGGTTTTAGACATCTCAGACGATCCAAAAATACTAGACATTTTTTGTGATACATTTGTCATTAATTCTGGGTTTCTAAGATCTGTATTACCGTACAGATTAATATACAAACCAAACACAGACAAAACTATAATAGATGTAGTTAGTGTATTCATAATTATTATAATTAAATATTTTAAATTACAATAATAAATTAAGATATTTAATTAATTTCAGTTCTACAAGTCGGGCACGTATTAGATTTTTCAGTGAGCCATTTTTTAATACACTGTTTACAAAATGTATGATTACATTTTAATTTTATGTTTAGTTTTTTATTTTCCATACATATACAACAGTTTGAAAATTGTTGTGTACATGTCAAATCATTAAATTGATCTTCAGATAAAGTTTTTTTTTGTTCTTCCGTATTAACAGTGTTGATGTCTTCCCCTAAATATAGCCTATGAGTGATGGCCATTAGTAAAGGGTGTAAAGCTACATCATTTTCATATATTATTTCGAAATCTTGGAAATATAACAAATTTTCGTCTCCTTCGATTTCAATTATACCACCATTTGAAGAATATGTAACATTTCTTACACTAGACGACATATACATACTTGCTATATTCTATACTTAATATTATATTTTATTTCTTTATAAAGTTTTATCACCTGGTCTTAATTGCCGCGAATTAATAAGAGCAGCTTTATCTATTACATTGGATGTACCAATGGTTTCATCTAAAAAGTTAAAACTAAATGGAGCCTGAAACGGCGTCTCTTTAAAACCATTGTTGGTATAATCTTTAACAATAAAGTTGTCGTCTTTTTCTGCGTGTATATGTTCTGTATCATACAACATATAGTGTCTGATATTGTAATCAACTAACTTATCAGCGTATCTATCATTAACACCAGTTGTGTCACTGTTTACATTAATAGATTTATCTCTGGTTCTTACGACAACTGGGTTCAACTTTTTATTAAACCCCCTAGAACCTATACTTTGTTTATTATATTTTACGAGAGATTTTACTTCTCTATCTTCTACTTTAGCAGAATTTAAGATATTATAATCAATATTGTCCTTATATCTACCTTCAGTATTGTAATTTATAACTTTGGTTTTTGCAGTCGTGGCAGTATAATCCATTTATATATATAATATATAATATATAATATTATTTTAATTTAAATATTTCTATTTAGTTTAGATAAACTTTTTGTAATACCATATGTAACTCTTGGTCCAGAAGTTAAAAAATCCTCTGGATTTATATCAACCGGTACAATTGTATCTTTTGACTTATCTCCTTCTAGAAAAAATATATGCTTGCGCAAATCGTCTGTATCAGGAGGAGAATAATCTAATGTAATCTGGTTTTGCTGATTAATCACAATATCATCTTTGATAATTTTATCCGCAGGCGTTTCATTTTTATCTAAGTATTTTTCAGATAAATTTTCGACGCTTTTTGTATTAAACGTTAAAAAATAAATTACTACCGAAATTGTTACTGATGAAATTCCGGCGAGTATTACATTTATATCTTGGGTGTAAATATAAGATATTATAGTTACCAAAATTATGAGCCTAGTCAATGAATTATATTGAAAATTTTTATCGTTGCCAATAAACGGTATAATATTAAGCGAGGAATACAAAGCGCAGAAATTACTTAACCAGTAAGATGTCATTTAATATTACATAACTATTTTATTTTCTCTAAGAATTCTACAGAAAAATTATCAGTATGTAGATTACTAATTTCTGTTTTGTAATCGGATGCATACATACTATTATACTTATTAAATAGTTCTTTGTTTTTATTCACTATAATCTCCCCAAGTATAAACAAGGATTGAATATAATCCCATATAGCCTTTTTTGTTGAAGGCGTAAGTTGATCCCAGTATTTATCAAGGCCACAATCTTGAGTAAAATTTCCAAAATTTCTGGCGCGAGAATTGACGAGTTCATCATTTAAAAAAAACAAATCATCTCTTTGTTTTATCTGCGTTTTATAATCTACACAACCGGCCATGAATAAGTTTACCGGGGAAGAGGGAGAGGACGTTTTCAACATTTTAAAACATTTAAGATAAGTTTTAAGTTTTGCGTACGGAAATTTAGAAATTATCTTTTCTAAGAATTCTTCAAATAATTTGTTAAATTTTTCTAGTTCAGTAGACATTTATATTATAATAAGTACTTTTTTTAAATACATTATAATATTATATTTTATTATATTATATTATAATAAGATGTCTATCAAAATAAACGGTATTAACGTCTTTATCAATAGATTTGAAACACCAGTAGAAATTGTAAATATTGACAAATTAAAAACAGATTTTCCATTAGATGAAGACGAAGAGGGTTTTTATAAATTAAGTTTATCACAAAAAAAATTTTTAGGCAGAGAAACTATTAATGATAATTATAATAGACCCCCCATAGGACCCATAGAAAAAGGTTTATATTGTAGTATTTGCGAATCTATTGGTACACAAGACCATAAAGAAGACTGTGATGTTCCAGAAAAAGAGAGTTTATATCTTACCATCAAGGGTGTCAAAGATTATATTTTAATTCCTAGTTATAACGGAGATTTTTTAGATATTAAAAATAAAATCAACAGTGGTACTATAACCCAAGAAGAACTTGATGAAATTTTATTAACAGAGGGCGAAATCTCACCAGATGAATTTTTAAATGGAGAAAACGAAAACGTATTAACTCAAATTGCATTTGATACAGAAGGCGTATTTAAAAAACGAGGTCCCAAAAAATTAGCAGCGAAAACAACAACTACACAATTTTTAAACAATGTTATACTTTCTTATGAAAAGCCCAGTGGCAAAACATCAATCAGAATAAGTAAAAATGGTCTTATAAATTTAATTAATGTTCCAGAAGAAAAAGCTGAATACGATGAAATGGTATCAGAATTAATAGAGAGAGTTAAAGATGCCGATGTAATAGACGTCGACGCTCTAGAAGAAGTTACAGGAGAAAGAGAATATCGTCTATTCCCCGAATATTCTTACACTCATTCAATATCTGCACAATTTACATTAAATAACATGGATGGTAAACAAATTAATTTTGAAAATCTCGATAACTTAATAAGTCCTTATGATTCTGAAGGTAATTTAATAGCAGGTAGAATTACAAATGTTGAAACTTTACCATCTGGTAAAAAGGTTATAATTTTTGATGGTATTAGAATAATAGAATGGGAATATTCGCTTGGTAGAATAACTAGAACAGGTGTTATGTCTAAAGACTATATAAAGTTTGTCAATACACCGGCACCAGGTTTAAAAATGACTTGTATTGTCAATAAATATGGAATTATAACAATGACAATATCTAAATGCAGTGATAAAAATATATCACTTGGATTATGCGAGCAGGGAAACACGGATATTACGATAGATTTATTTGACAATATCATGTCATCTTTTAATAATTTGTTTACAGACCAATCCGAAATACTAACTATTAAATCTCTTGAAAAAATTTCAAAAGATCTTAAAGTTTATAATACTGTATCCGGAAATGCAGTACCTTCTTCAGTCTGTAGAAATACACAAACACGAATAGACGACGATGGTAATACATGGAAAGAAGGTAAACGACCAGAGCCATATTCTTGGAGTGGTACGTGTCCGGATCCCAATTATCAATATTTATCCCCCGAAGGTGTACAAGGACCAGATGGGCTTTGGTATCCATGTTGTAAAGCAAAAAGTGAAAAGTCTATTCAATTGATGAGAGATTATTTACTAAAAGGATTTCCACGAAATCAAGTTGAAGCTGATAAGTATAACATAATTAATGGTCAAGACATAGGTTCGGGTATTTTAATACCAGACAGTAATAGTCCTGGATCAACTGCTGAAATAGAAATAGACGGGCGCACAGAAATAGTGACCGTTATTAAGAAAAAAAATAAAAAAACTAATGAATATACCGTTCGAACCGAAGATGGAAGAGAAAAAGTTATTCCTGGCGACGCATTTAAAAAAGATTCACGCGTATTTCCTGGGTTAAATACATTCAATAAATTACAGTTAATCGAATGTGTTAAGTCTAATCTAAAAAGATTAGACTTGGTTATAAATCAAGAAGGTAATATAATTAAAAACAAAGTTTCAGAATTCAACGAAAAAAATTTACCAGAAAATACAGCCATTTTTAAAAGTTTGATAGGCGACGAATCAACTATTTCAAAAATAAATCTTACATTATCTAGTTTAGAATTGTTTAAAACTACTCCTTATGTAGTGAAATCTGTACCAAGCGACAGTTACCCATTTTTTCTTTGCCTCGGTCCTGGCGGGAATTTTTACATTAATACAAATTTAATGAGCATAGACTCAGAAATCTCGAGTTCTTTTGATACCGATATAATTTTATTTGGTTATTTAAGGAAAAATGAAATTGAAAACGTTAATGAGTATCATGTAGTAGATTTAATTTATTATAATGAATTGTTTACAAATGCTTCTTTTAATATTAGAAACCAAACTATAATAGATATCCAAAATTCGGCGTTAAATACAGTAACAGACGAAATTATAGCTTTTCCGGATTTTTTTAATGATATCATCGACGGAAGTAATTATTTTATAAATGAAAATAAAATGAATATATTGGCATTTATAAATACAGAAACGTGTAATTATATTACATGGGGAGAAAAAGATACAATAGATGACATAATAGAACTTCAAGTTTTAGAACTTACAAAGGGTTCAATTATAAAATTTGGTCACAGTAATATGCCGTTTCCCGAAGGATTAAGTTTTTTAAATAAGTATGAGTTTACAAAAAGAGAAATTCCTGATAAATTATTACGAGGTGATTATGTAAATATTAAGATTAACAGGGATTTTTCTGGAAACATTGTTCCTAAACGCAAGATAAGTATATTAAATAAAAAAGATAGAAAATATGATTACGATAAGGTTTTAAACAACTTATATACCAAGTTTAAACCAATTGGTGCAGCGTTGTTCGATGATTCAGAAGAATGGTACATATCCCAAGATAATAGACTTATATATGATGGAAATGTTTTATCAAACGCTTAAAAGATGTGTTAAAAATTTAAACAGTTCATTAATATTGATATTAGCACTAAGAAATTCAATTTCTATTTGAAATTTTTCGTCGGGGTTAGCATTAGTTTTAAACATTCTTGTTTCTGGACTATATTCAATCGAAGTTATAGCTGTAAAATCTACCCTGAATAATGCGTTTGGTTCGATGTAAGAAATCCGATATTTTCTTTTTGTATCACCGGTGGAATTGTATTTCATCACTCTTGTTTCGGTAGATAAAGAAAATCTTGTGTCAAAATTTAAAGCATTTGAAATATCTATGTCTATATTAGACAGTCTGTTTTTAATTATACTTTCATATTGTATAAATTTTGAAAATTCATGTGAATAAATGTATCGAGTTCGAATACCTTCATCATAGATGTCTATAAAATCATAAATTTCTTTTTTAAACCCAAATGATTCAATTTTAAGCAAAATCTTTTCAAAATCTAGTCTAGATATAATAGGATTAAAAAAAGTCTTGCCAGTTTTATTAATTTTTCCGAGTCTCATTTCGACTTCAATGTCTTTGGTAGTATTTACATTTTTAATCATGTCGTTGATCCGTTTGATGTCTTCATCTTTGATAAGTTTTATATTTTCATGTGCTGCTATACACTTGAATAATTTTGCTTTGGAAGAATGCTCGAGAATAACACGGTATGCTTTTTCATTATCAGGTTTGAGAAAGTGTATAAGGTTATCTAACACAACTGGATTTTTAAAACTACGCATAACATTTAACACTGTCCTTATTGCATTAGGTCTTAATTTATCGATTCTAGAGTTTTTCCATTTGAAATCGGCTGTAAATTCGTGAACCGTCCCGTTTTTTGCAGACACCGGTACATTAACGACGACGGGTCTCCCACGGTCTTGAAAAATTTCCAATGTATTACCTTTTATAACTTGAACATTTGCAGTTGCGTCTGTAATCTTGATAATTCTTAAGTCTACAGTTTGCTCCGTGGCCGGTTTCCATTTATATTGACCAGTCAGGATTGTATTCCAATTGCCTATTGTATACAATGTATCCGCCGCCGTAAAAATTAAACCGTCTAATGCTAATTTTCCTCTAAATTTATCAGCATTTTGTTTAATAGTACCGACGTAATCATAATATTTTTTTCGATGTTCTTTGAGTTGTGTCTGAAGCCAACCAGACCCGGATGTATTATACAGAGGCAGAGTTGCGGACAATAATGTTTCCAAAAAATAAATTGGTTTTAGTTCAATATTGAAAAAATCTGCGCCTTTGAATGCATTTGGTAGTAAAGGTTCTCCTTTGTTAAATTGTACTAATTCAGGGTTAATCATTTTAGCTAAAATGTCATATCTTGAAATATACGGCCACGCTTGAGATCTTAGTTTTCCATCTTCTGGAACCATCATTGAGAAAGATTGTCCAATTACTTTATTACCGTCTGAATTTACAGAAATATTTTCGGGACCAAATAAAATATCGAATGCCATAAAAGAAACACCCCTGATTTTAACCGGGTCTAGTTCTCTATGAGGTTTACCGTTGTTGTCAAAAAATACCAATTCTCCATCCAAGAGCATTTCTGGTGTATTTACATCTGGTAATTTCATACCCGATATAACATGTAGTTTCATATTACGGTCTACAAAACAAACTTGTCTTTGTTTTATATTAGCAACCCCTGTATCAGGTCCTATATACATAAGATATCTAGTTCCATCTACTTTTTGTGTAACAGTATATTTTGATTTACCGTTCGGGCCTTTCATCATTAAATTTGGCATATCAGTTTTTTCTAGAGTAATTGGCATCCCACCGATGAATTTAGACATCTCATAATTTTCATTTTTGGATAAAAAACCCTTGACTAATTTATGAAACTGATCTTCAATCTTTTGATTCTTAATCTGTTCCATTGGTATGTATTAATTATATATCATTTTTTTAATTTTAATATTAATTATTTTTTGCAATAAAGCATAAGGAAAATAATGATAAGTAAAAATATTTTTAGTTTATATGATTTAATTTCAGCGCTCGCTTTACAAATTAAATAGGCTTTATACCACCCCATTTTATCTTCTCTAAGTCCTTGTATATTGGTTGTAAGTCTATGAGCCCATAAAGGGGCCCCTTCCCAGTTCTTAAAATTTTCTGTATCGGATAAAACCTGGACTATAAGAGGTTCATGATATACAAGAACATTTTGTTCTGAAAAATAAAAAGCATCAACATGTCCAATAAAATTTTTACTTAACATTAATTTTTGCATGTCACTTCTAGAATTTTTAGATATAATCTGAGCTTGAGTGTGAGCCATTGGGTGTGTTTCGTAAAACATTTTATTTTTCTTAGTAAAAAAACCAAGCGAACCCATTGAAATAACGGTAAAATTGTTAGAACCTATGTAATTGTCTATTTTTTTATAATGGATCGGATTATAGTTTAGAACTTCCGCGTCGTCTTCGAGAATGATTATATTATTGTAATTTTTAGAATATTCAAAAGCGGTATAATAAGCATGAGTTAAATCTTCAACTGTTCTTTTAATACTATCGGGTTTTTTACAAGCCTTGAAACCTTTATTGTACTGATATACTGTTTTCTTTGATAAATTTAAAAGAAGATTGTCTTTTTTAAACCTATTAGAATCTTTCATTGTTAAAACAATTGTTAAATCTACATTTTTGAATAATGGATTTTCACTTTCCGCAATATTTTCATATGAATAACAATTTGTCATTTATTAATATGAAATTATTTAATTTTTGATTTATTTATCTATCTCATTTCTGGAGAAATATATCCATATCCAAGAAAATCGAAAATGTCTCGTTCTGTTTTTGGAAATTCCTTATTTATCGAGCTCATATACTCGGTTTGTGTTACTTTTTGACCAGCGGTAGACTTTTTCGTTAAGTTTTGCTCATTTAATGAATATCCTTTTTCAAGGGCAAATTTTCTCATCTTGACGTTAAATTCTTTAGAACCAGTTGTGAATAATATAGCAAATGGAAAAGTTTCTTTAGGATGATAAAAAATATCAAGATGGCGATAATATTCGTCTATACTTGCCACCGCCATTATTTTGGTCGGTCCCTTTGCAATAATGTCAGACGGTTTTATTATGTTCCGTTTTACAAGATTGTTGTAAAAAGTTGTCATTACTCTCGGATTCTTTGTGTCTGTTGTTATCAAGGCATCAATGTCTCCAGAGTCGGGAGTTTTTCTTCTATAAGAACCAGCAAGAATAAGTTCCCCTGTTATAGAAAGTTCAGTCATTGTTTCTGCAAAGATATCTTTTAGAATTTCATTCCATTCGTCCATTTCTTTTCTAGGAATTCTAAGCATAAGATCGTCATAATGTTTTAAACCTATGGCCTGTTTATCATTTAAGATTTCTTTGTTTATCGAATATAGGTATTTAAGTTCTTCTACTGTGGTTATTTCTTCAGTATCATATATTTTGCCGGCGGTAGAGGGTCCAACGTTAGGAATTTTAGTTAAATTTTCAATTGCAAGAGCCCTTGGATCTTGCTTTGTAAGTGATATTCCATCGGTCTGTCCAGTTTTTAAGATGCTGTCTATTTTCTGTAGTATAGAACTTTTCCAATTTCCATTCTTTGCTTTAAAACTTTCTTCTCCAGCCAATTTCATATCACCATCACGAAGAACCTTAATATAATCTTCTACAGATTTTAATTCCATATTATCCTTCAATATTTCGTTAGCCTGTTTGTAACTTTTAACTTTGAAAGTCCAATTTGCTTCTTTTTCAGAAACTATTTTGGCAATAAGTTTAGATAAAATAATTTTGACGTCTTTTACTGGTATTTTCATTTGTTTAGGAACAGGCATGTCATCGCGTATTCCTCTATAAACAGGGTGACGCGGTACACCCTCCTTTGTCATTTCCATATAACTAAAAGAAATTATACTTCCAATCGGGATATAGTCTGATGAATTTACATTTTTATAATTTTCCCGCTGACTATCATTTAAACCTGTTCCTATTTGAGTAAATATGCCATTTGGTTTACCATCTGTGATCAGTTCGCATTTCAAAGAACCAAGCATACCTTTATATTTCCCGTCGCCCGGAATGTATTCTCTGAGTATACACTCAGCATCCTCTTTGATTTTATACTTAAGCATATATTTACTTCTTTTAGTTTGATAAGGAGATCCAGGTGCTCTCAACATTATACCTTCAGCGCCTTCAGAAGTTAATTTAGTGTATAAATTAACGAGTTGTTCCATAGATTTAATTTTAACTTGTTCTGTAAACTGAAGAGGAAATATTTTTTTACCAGGATAAACTAGTGAATTCCAACAAATTTTACGATCTTTTACAATTGTCTGAAGAAAAGACATTCTTTTTTCAAACGGTCTAGAATCATTTGGTACATCAAAAACTTTAAAAATAACAGGAGGTTCGGTGTCTCCGGTCCATATTTTTTCAATTTGTTCTTCGGTGTAACTTTTTCCGGGTTTAAGCGTTGAAAGTCTACTGGTTTTTTGAAAAAGTCCTCTTCCTATCCAAATTTCTCCGTCCAATGGTATACCCGGTGGTAATGTATTTTTAAACCATTCTGGGATATATGTATAAACTTTTGGTTTACCAACACCTGAACCACGCGATATCATTTTTTCTCCGTCCCATAAGGCTCGTATTCCGTCCCATTTTTCTGATGCCCACCAACCAATGGGTGGTTCTGTTATATTTAATTTTTTTGACATCTCATCTGTAAGTTTGATTATATCACCTGATTTATTATCGTACAAATTTTGAGCTGTCATCACCTTTAAGTTATCTACGTATGTTTTATCATCGCTTTTAGAAATTATCTGAATTTCAGGGTAAACAGCTACGTAATTTGCGTCGCAATTGTTTTTTTCTTTGTATCTAGCAAAATCATCTAAAGAGTCAAAACCTGATTTAAGAGCTAATTTTACAAGACATTCTTTAAGTTTTTCAACTTGCATAATATCATTGTATATATTTTATTTTTATATAATAATATTAGGTTATGTATTTTTTTGTAATTTAAGGCGTAGTTAAGTCTGATGTTATTATGTTAATATCTGCAATAGTCATAACGTTTTTTAAATTTGATATTATCTCTTCTTGAGAAGGTCGCCGAGAATATTTGTTTTGAAAAGTAGATATGAAATTAGAAACTTTGGCTGCTTTTTCGGTGTATTCTTCCTTTTCGATTATTATTTTTTCGTATTTAATTTTTTCGGCCATGTCTATTTCTATTAAATTATCCGGTCGTTTAAATACTGAATCTTTTAAAGTGTTTATTTCGTTAAAAATTTCAGGTTTAATAAGTCTATTAAAATTTTTATTTTTTCGAATAACATCATGTTTATCTATTCCAGTAGTCAGATGTTTCTTAAACATTTCCAATATATTTTTATCTATCCCCGGACATGTTTCCATTAATCTATCAAACTCGTCTCTAGAAGTTTTCATAAAATAGTTTACATCCGGACGTTCTTCAGGAGCCTTTATAAGTTCAATTCTGATACTTCTATGAAACTTATCCCATGCTACACTAGCCGACCTATGACTCTCGGTTAATTCGTTTAGTTTTAAAAATTGACCAACCGTTGTTATTATACCTGCCAATATATTAACACTTCCAATAGCAATGGAACAAATGTCCTGATACTCTTCTGGAAATCTTTCTAATGCAAAATTAGCTGTACCGGTAAGTGTAGACATAATAATAACAGGGATAGTGAACATATTTCTTTTACTAGAATATTTTAAATAAGATTTATCGTGAAGCCATTTATAACACGATGCTTTATCTGCCCAATCTACAAAAATAGCATCATGGTGAATTTCCCAGGGCGTGTGTTCCTTATAATTTTCCAGCGAAGACATTTATGTTAATATTTTAAAATAAATTATTTAGTAAAGATTAACTTAAAATGTCAGAGGAAAAATTTATTAAAATTGAAGATTATAAAAATGATATAAATAGGATTATTGAAGAAATTAACGATAAATGTATACAATTAGACATTATCTATAAAAAATACATAAAACAAATTGAAACAAATTCAGACTTTACAATGTCTTTAGATACATTATTTTTTCAAATAGCCATGACAAAAAGAGATGCTCAAAATTATAAAGATTTATTTAATCTTTTTTTGTATCAGATGTATGGGCAATATTATAAATTATTCATAAAAATTAAAGGAAGTTATATAGATAACATTGACATAACAGAAAATATACCAAGTATAGATTTTTCACCGTTTGATGATATACATTATAAAGTATACACTTTTGAAGAAATTAGTAAAATACACGATACTATAGTTAATATAATTAAACTTTCCAAGAATCATGTATCAAAAAATGAATATGAAATCGAAGATGATACTGTAAGAGTTAACAAAGGTATAGGAATAGATAATTTAGTTTTTGAAAAACAACATCATACTCAGATACTCATAAATAAGAATACGTTACATAACGAAATGCTAAATAAATTATACAAATATCAAGAAAAATCTTTATCTAGAATAATGTTAAAACTTAAGTTATTGTATTTTCAGATTGTATCTGATATTCAATTTGAAAGTTTCAATTACACATCTACATCGTCGGCTAGAGAATCGATAACAAACGCACTAGATAGTAAACTTAAAAATGTTGCACATCGACAAAATTTTGAAAATTTACTAATGGAAGAGTTCAAAGATGACAAAAACAATCGCTTTTCTAAAATTATTAAATTTTTTAACAAGTTCTGTATTTACACTTGATTATATTTATCATAAGACTTAATAGTATTTGGAACAAGGTTTGTAATCAGACCTTTAATTGCATCAGAATATTCTTTAATTTCTGACTGGGCGTTATATGCAGATCTAAGACGAATAAAGTTAAGAAGATTATGAAGATCAATACTCCAATAAAACTCTGTATACATATTTTGCGGAAGTCCAATTCTTGCAATCTCACGAGAAACTCCTTTACTAATGAGAAGATTATAAGTATTATATTGTTTCATAGAATTATCCATATAAGTCTGAAACAATTCATTAGTGTTTTTACATTCTATTTTATTTCCAGACATTTGCTTATTCATTTTACCCTGATCATAAATAGCTTTGGGGTAGTAAAATTCCGGTTCAATAACAGAATATCTTCCAGAGATTTCGTTAACACTTGCCATGCGATGACGAATCCATTGTCTTTGTACAAAAATTGGGGTCTTTACGTGAAATTTAAATTTTACCATTTCAAAAGGACTGGTATGTTTATGACGAATTAGAAAATCAATCAATTTGACATCTTTTTCTGGAGTTTTAATACCTTCGTTTAGTGAAACTCTTGCTGCTTGAATAATGGCATGATCGCACATCAAAGATTTACAATTATCAGGGATTACACGTGGCATAACATCCACAATTTTTACAAAGCCGGCGTTTCCAAGAAAAGAAATTTTATTTTTCAAATTTACAACTCTCGATGTGTTTACGAAAGACATAATGGTTATAAATATAACTATTATATTCTCTTAAATAGATTTAAAAAGATACTGTAGTTGTATTTATACAAATGACCTTATTTATCACTATCAATCCAGAAAATGATTATTACTGGAAAAATCATCCCACTTACACCAAAGCACGACATAACGAAGACGTTGGTCTTGATATTCCCATGCAAACCTCAGAACTTGTGCCAAAGAGTGCTAGATCTCATAAAATTAATCTAAAATTCAACGGAAAACAAAATAAAAGTTACATGCTTGTACCAAGAAGTTCTATTTCAAAAACCACAATTCGCTTAGCAAATTCATTGGGAATTATTGATAAAAATTACCGAGGAAATGTTATGGTAGTAGTGGATAATCTTGGTGATACTGATGTTCTTCTACAAGAAGGTTGCTGTTATTTTCAAATTGTATCATTTGATGGAATACTCCCAAAGTTTCAGATTTCAGAAGTAAATACTGACACCTCGAGAGGTGTAGGAGGTTTTGGAAGTACGGGAGCATCTTAAAATATCTCAAGTGTGTTTTTTGATGCTATTTGTTCAGATTCTTTTTTAGTACACCCAGATCCTTCTTTATATTTGACACTGTCTATTACAACCACACTCCTGAATATTTTTTTATGTCCAGGCCCGGTCGTAGAAATTAGTTCGTATTCTGGATTAATTTGTAGCATTTTTTGACACTTTCGTAACAAGATGTCTTTGTAATTGTTATCTTCTAGAATCTCATCAAAATTTATAAATTTTAAAACAGTGTTTAGAATAAAATGTTCTACATATTTATATCCTAAATCTAAGTGTATAGAACATAAAAATGCTTCAAATATGTCTTCAAGAATTCTATCATTTTGTCTACCATTTATTTTTTCTACGTTTTGACTTATAATCAAAAATTGATCTAGATTTAATTTTTTTGAAAAGAAAGCAAGAATTTTACCATTTACTAATTTAGTTTTAATCTTAGTTAAGAACCCCTCTTCTTCTTCTGGATATTTATGAAATATGTAATTAGCAATTACAAGATTCAACACGGAATCTCCCAAAAATTCAAATCTTTCATAAGAATTTTTCAAATTTGTAGTGTTTAAAAATCTAAGGACACTTTTATGAATAAAAGCTTTCTGATAAGTCAAAACATTAATAGGATTGTATCCCGTAATTCTAGTAATGTCTTCACGTGTGATACATTTATTTTCTTGATTAAAACTGTCAAAATGAAAATCACCCATTTGATATATAATTATGTATTAATCTATTATTTAAGTTAATTATTTTTTTACAATTTTTCAAATGCGTAATTATTTTTTCCGCAGGTATCAACTGTTTTAATAACGTCTAAAATTTTAAGAAGACTAGAATGAGAATTATATGTGTCTGTACTTTCATTTTTAGTAAATATAATATTAAAATTGTAAACGTTTCCGTATTGTATACTATTTTCATGTGATATATGAAAAGTATGACATTTTCTTGTATAAAAAGTCTCTTTTTTAATGTATTCTTCCGAAATATAAACTGTTTGACTTTTTTTACTTTCGGCTGTAACAATCATGTCGTATGGGCTGTTTTGTATTTTATAAATAAGAGTGTCTATAATCTTAAAAGTTGTCTTATTATTTACATTGAGAGTGTTTTCTTTTTTCCCTTCCCAATTATCGTTTGAATTTAGTAGATTTAGTATAAGATTGTAATTTTCTTCGTGAAATAAATTTTTTTCAAAATTAAACTCGTCGGTGTATTTACCGAGTGTAAAGTTAATATTTGCTACACATTTATAACGCTTGATAAAATCGGCAATTTCAGAAATGGTGTTTTCCATATTGTATAATAAATATTCTATTTCTTTTAGTATATTAATTTTAAACGCACGGGTTAAACATACTTAAAGAAAAAAAACATAAATAATTATAATAAAATGACCGACACAATGGAGACCACACCTGTTCCTGTTACAACCCACGAAAAGTTTGAACTTCTTATTAAAGATTTTTCTTCTCTTATGGAGACCACCAAGAGTCTTAGTGCTCGCATGAAGGTTCTACAGAAGGAAGTTAATAAGGGTAAGCGCGTAAAGCGTGCCCCACAGGAAGTCGATCCAGATGCGCCACCCAGGACGTCTGCTCTTCACAAGCCAGTTGCTATTTCCAATGAGTTGTGTAAGTTTCTAGGTTTTGAGCCAGATACCGAACACTCGCGCCGCGATGTTACACAGGGTATTAACGATTACATTAAGAAGCATGATATTCAGGATCCCAAGAACCGCCGTTTTATGCTTCTAACAGAAAAGCCCGAAGGTCTAGCTCTTAAGGCTTTGCTTCGCGACCCGGATCAGCCTGTAACATTTTTTAACATTCAGCGTTATCTTAAGCCTCATTTCCCAATGTCTGAAAAGGATAAGAAGGCTCTTGAGAATGCGGAAGCAACTCCGGTAAATGTACCAGCCGAAAAGCCAAAGTCTACACGCAAGAAGCCACTACCAGTCGATGTTGTACCTGACGCTGATGTAGTAGATGAAGCCCCAAAGGAAGAAGCCCCAAAGGCTCCTCTAAAAAAGAAGGCAGTTCGCAACCCAAAGAGCGCTTAATTAAAAAGAAAATTTGTAAAAAGTATCTTGGAAAAAAATTAAATTACGTATTATACATGTATTACATTTTAAATGAACCCAGAATGGGACATAAAAAAGCATTAGTTTATGCTAATAAATACATCAATAATATTTACATTAAAACACCTTATCCAGACATTAAAGAAGTTAAATTTTACGCACCATTATTCATTGGTAATGTACCAGACAATTTCACATTTTAAAACACCAAAGAGCCCACGTGGCGCAATTGGATAGCGCGCAAGACTTCTAATCTTGAGGTTCGGGGTTCGATCCCCCGCGTGGGCTCTTTGTTGTTAAATACACTACATTTACACTATTTTATCTCATACATGCAAATCCATTCTTACAGTACCATTTATTGGCTCCCGAGAATTCAAAGAAAAGATGACCAAGGATGCCTGCCACAAAAAGAGTGATCTCCATTGCGTAAAATTTATTCCAATTTTTACATTCCTCTGGAAGATCCACCTTAAAATAAGGACCGACAACTAAGGCCGCGATATTTCCAAATATTACAAATGCTATACCTACAACAATGGCTTCATATATCAATTGCATCATATTTATTATTACAAAATAAAATAATTATTTAATAATAATATGTCAAAACAATTGACAGCATTGTTGTTAAAAAATAAAATATCTGTTAAAAACGAACAGGACCAAAAAAATTACCTTATCGAATGTCTTAAAAAACAAGGTATAATCGAAAGTCCGGTTATATCTCCAAACAGACCCGTAATATTACCTAGTATATGCGAAGTATGTAAATCAGATGATGTTATTTTTTCTTCTCACGAGATATTATGTAAAAAATGTGGCGCTACAAAAAGTGACAGTTCAATAAATCCATTCCAAACATTTAAACAAGACTTGAATTTTTCAAAAAGTTCTTTCATAGAACCCGGTACTTTAACGGTAAATGTAATGAAAGATGGTAAAATGGTATCCAGAGACCTTTCAAAACTAAATACATGGTTAACATCTGACCCCGAAGATCAGAGAATAGTATCCAATATGAAAAATTTATTAGATACTATAGATAAATTAAGACAGTATTATAACCCGATTACATTTGAAAGAGTAGAAAAAGAGATAATATCAATGTGGTATAACATACTCAATGTTAATAAAACAATGTATGGTAAAGAAAAAAAAGCTCTTCTCGCGTGGTCTATTTATTATCCAATGGTATATAATAATTTAAATGTTCCTTTACAGCGTATAGCAAGTTTAACAGAAACGTTTATAGGAGATATATATTCATACAATTTTAGATTAAAAGATCTTTTTAAAGGAACTTCATTTGAAAAATACATCTCTATACCAATTGGTACAAAGAGTGATATCGTTCTTCCGCAAAAAATTCAAGATAAACTTAAAATAATGAAACGCGACTTAAGAGATTATATTAAAGAACCCATAAAAGATAAACAGTTATATGGTATGATTTATTACATTTCAAAAAATGTACCTGATAAATTTTTTACATTGGCAGAACTTGCCGAAAAAAGTTTATTAAGTACAGTAACAATATTAAACGAAACTAAAACGTTTGAAAAATTCTATAAAAAGTTTCCAAAACTTAAAGAAAACCTTTTTAGTTAATTGAAAAATATATATTATAATATACATTTTTAACATGATTGAGATCGTATGAAATATCTTGTACTTCTTCTAAAAGTTCTGCTATAAAAACTAACTGCCAAATAGGATATTCGTTATTATTTTTATTTGAAGTAGTTGTTTCGATTATTTCTAGAATTTTTTGACTAGAAAGATTATTAATATTAGAAAATTCGGGTTCTTTTGAGATAAATTCTTTAAATTTTGAAATGACTCTCCATTTACGTTCTTGTTCTAATTCTATAAATGTTTCGTTATCATTTTCAGCTCGTTCGTCAATATCGTAATCTTCGAGAGTTGTCATTGTAATATTATTATATAATATTTTTTTAAATAATTTTATATGCTGTAAAAATATATTTAATATAATCACATATTTCATACATGTCTTTACAATGCTCTTTATTTCTTTTAAATATATACACCCCATTTCCATAAAATTTTAACAAATCGTAGCAACTAATTTGAAAACCTGGATTATAAATTTTATCTTTTTTAGAAATCATCGTGTAAAACGTTTGATTTATAAAAGATATATCTTTGATGTAATCTGTCAAAAAAATTGTATCTATACATATTGTCCCACCAATCTTGAAAGTTAAACTGATTGATGTATTAATACACACAGTTCCCCCTTGAGATATTCCCAATAGATATATATTTTGTGGTTGTATATAATTACATTCGTTAGATATAATATTTGATAATTCATCGCATGAGTTTAGAAATTGTCTATAATTGATTTTATCATGTCTATTGTGATTATCTCTTTGTGTATAGTAATCATACCATTTATTTTCTTTACTTTCAAGTATTAAATATTTTATACAATCATACACTTCGTTAATTGGTTTATATATACATTCCATATCAGCAACAGACTGATTGAATCCGTGTAAAATTATTATTGTTATACTATGTTTTCCCAAACATGGAATCGTTTTCATGTACTTATGTAATAATATATAATATTACTGTTATTTATATTTAAAGTTTCTACCTCAAAATCGACGTCTATATTATAAATTACATCTTTTTCCATTAGTATATTTTCATCTTTATAGTTTAAAACGATGTTGTAATTGTCTTTAATTAATATACTCCCAGGAGACTTTAAAATAGTTTTACCTTCTTTTGCCACGTATTTATCAAATTTTAAATCTATTTTAACATCAGTTTCCGTAAGATATTTAATAGGAACAGCCTGTTGATTTTTAGGTATTATACCGTATATTTCTATGATAAAAATCGATAATATTATTACTAAAATTACATACATTTTAATTAGAGATATGTATTTTTTTTTACAAAATTTTAACCTACTTAAAGATTAATTTTATAAATAGTTATCAACAGATACACAATGACCAGCAACAACATTCTACTCGCTAATGAATTTAAGAAGGAATCCGTTACTTTTTTGCCTCCTCGCCAAAATAAACTAGGCGGACAGAGTGTTTTGGTAAATTACAATACCGGAGACAAGAGTGGCCCTTTTTTCCTTCAGACGTGCCGAGTACGAATTCCATTTGGTATCGATAGTTCCAAGCCTGAAAATGGCCCCGTAAAGTATCACATCTCTTTGTCTTTGGCTAATGATGAAACACAAAATGAACAACTACACAAGCTAACTGAAAATCTTCGGTTTATTGATGAAAAGACTAGGGAAATGCCTACAAAGAATTCTGAATGGTTTGGTAAGACTCTAAGTAACGAACTTGTAAATGAATTTTACAAGTCTGCTGAGAAGTTTCCAAAGGATACAAAGTGGCCTTCTAATCTTAAGGTAAAGCTTCCATTTGATCTTAAGAAGAATGAACCACTATTTCATTTGTATGACGAAAATAAGAAAGAAATTAACATTCTAGACGAAAATGGTGATCTTAACAGCGGTGCTATTCCTCGTGGCTGTGAAGCAGTGTGTCTAATTCAGCCTACGGGAGTTTGGTTTGTAGGAAAGACGCAGTTTGGCGTAGGATACAAGCTAGTACAGGCAAAGATTTACAAGAGTAACAAGCTATCTGGATACTCTATCGTAGACTCCGAAGATGAAGATGAAGAGGAGGTCGAAGTTACAGACGAGTAAATAGATTTAAAGAAATAAAAAATACATATTTACAATGGACGCTGTAGATCATACAATGTACGTTAAAGAAATTATGGAAAACCCAGAAAAATTAAAAGATCTTCTTCAAACAGACAAAGCACTTGCTAATATGATTTATGATATGATTAAGACTAAAATATCAAAAAAAAAATATTAAAATACTTATTAAAAACCCCGTATTTTAATTAATACACTCCTCCATAGCTCAGTTGGTTAGAGCGTGCGGCTGTTAACCGCAATGTCTTCGGTTCGATCCCGAATGGAGGAGTATATTAATTTTACTTTCCGTTGTAGTCTAGTGGTTAGGACTTGTGGCTTTCACCCACACAACCTGGGTTCAATTCCCAGCAACGGAAAATAAAGTTACGATGTAATCAAGCTTTCGTGGTCTAGAGGTAATGACCGTGGACTTTGAATCCACTAACCCCGGTTCGATCCCGGGCGAAAGCTTAATTACATTACATTACATTACATTACAT
>Ga0181392_1000021_pt1 | contig 46818 bp, 48 predicted proteins | sample 15SPOviralmetaG_FD_130083 | JGI IMG/M metagenome (GOLD analysis project Ga0181392, IMG submission 130083) | Marine viral communities from the oligotrophic San Pedro Time Series (SPOT) site, San Pedro Channel, CA, USA - 15 SPOT_SRF_2010-09-15 | ecosystem: Environmental > Aquatic > Marine > Strait... | reverse complement strand
CATGACTTGCGTTGCATGGTGCGTAATGTTTTGTCACAACGAATCTTTTTGGGGTAGCGAGACGCTCACCTCTAACTTGTACGAAGCATTGAGAAGCCCATACGCTTGTCACACAGGACGTGACGAAAAGCCAGTGTACTTGCTGTCCAAGCATATTGACGATGGTGTGATGGCAGAGGTCTCCAGACTACTCGATATATACGGCATGGACTTGTCAGCTATCACAACGTCAGCGCCGCAACCTGCGCCGACTGAGACGCCAGTCAGGGAGACATCGCCTCCTGCGATGAACGACACCATGCGGCAGGCTGTGGATTTGATGCTCCAGAATACCAAGCACAAGTCCATGTCCAACATCGAGACCACGCTAGACGCTCAGGATGAGAGGATTGCAGAACTTGAGAAGTCGTTGGCCAATGCTGTGTCAGCACCGACGATGCAACCCATCGACATCAAATCGACTGGCGAGATACCAAGCGGCACTGTGGTTGTGAAGAAAGCCTTTGATGTGTTCGAGGGTACATCAGCGCCGTTGTTCGACATCGACGTTCCCGTTGGTGAATGGGATGGTGTTCATCCGTATGTGCCAGAGAAAGACGATAGCTATGTGTTCAATGCGGACACGTTGGTTCCGTTACTCGTTGCCATTCGTGATGGACAGAACCCATGGCTGAAGGGTCACACTGGCACAGGTAAGACGACGCTTGCCGAGCAGATTTACGCACGTCTCAAACTGCCAGTGTATCGTGTCAACCTGGACTCGGACATCACTCGTGGCGAACTTGTCGGCCGCGAGGTACTGACCACCAATGATGGTAATACTGTGACCAAGTTTGTGGACGGGGTTATCCCGAAAGCAATGCAGGAGCCATGCTTGTTGTTGCTCGACGAGGTCGATGCCTCACGGCCCGACCTTGGGTTCGTGCTTCAACGTCTCACCGAGGGTAACGGGTTCATGCTGTTGGAAGATGGTGGCCGCACAATCCAGCCGCATCCGTTCTTCCGCATCATTGCGACTGCCAATACCAATGGTCGAGGTGATGACACTGGGTTGTACTCTGGTACTCGTGCGTTGGGTGCGGCCTTCATCAACAGGTTCAAGCCATACATTGACGTCGAGTACATGCCAGCCGAAGAGGAGCGCTCGTTGCTCCAGTCCAAGGTGGGTGTGTCGGAAGACGACGCTCGCATTATCACGAACTACTCCACCGAACATCGGGTGTCGTTCATGCAAGCCAACCTTACCCTGCCGTGTTCGCCAAGGGACACTATGGCTTTGGGTATGGCCTACCTTAATTATTCGCGTTTGTTTGCACACAAAAGCCGTCAGGAGCAATGGGAACTTGCGTTCAATCATACGCTCGTCAATGCCGCTGACAGTGATGATGCGCAAGTCATTCGTGGGTTCATCAATCGCGTAGTTGGAGAGTAATTATGAAGAAGATAACAGGTGACAAGCTACAGCATGAGGTTGTGAAAACATCTCAGGCTTTCTATAGAGACCAAGACTTGGAGATTGAGTTCGGTGGTGAGACTGCCGCAACCAATGGTAAGACTGTGATGATACCAAACGTGCCTACTGACCATGAGTTTACGCTAGACGAAGCCGCGGTCATTCGTGGGTTCGTTGACCATGAGGCAGGTCACGGACGTCATACCAACTTCAATCTTGCCAAGCGCAGTCGGAGCATCAAGGCCGACATAAAGAAGTACGAACACTACATGCCCATTACCAACGGCATCGAGGACGTTCGTATCGAGAGGCTCATTGTTCAGGAGTATGTGGGTGCGAAGACGAACATCGCTCATACCAGTGCATACGCTAACAACATGTATCTCGAACTGTATGAGCAAGACCCAAGCGTTGCCAAAGACATCGCCGCTGTTGGCGCTGTCGCTATCACATGGGAAGGCAGGCGTCGCATTGGTTACGCTGACCCGACCATACAGAAGTGCTTGGACACGTTGCCCAAGGAGATACTCAAGAAGGTCGAGCGTGTCGTGGACAAGATTGACCGATGCAAGGATACCAAGGGTGCGTTCACACTAGCCAAGCAGGTGTTGAAAGACTGGGGTCTCGACGCTGAGAAACCTGAGACGCCCAATGGTGAACAGCCACAGGATGGGCAGAACTCTTCCGACCAGGCAGGTGGCCAGGAACAAGGCAGTGGTGCTACGTCTCAGTCTACGTCTAAGCAGTCACCAAATGGACATGTCCAGACAAATGGACAAAGTGTCCAACCTAGTGTCCAACCTAGTGTCCAACCTAACGCCGAGGGTGAGGGTGAAGGCCCGCAAGTTGTGGCCAAGCAAACGTCCGAAGCCATGGAAGGTAGTGATGGTTCTGGTGAGCGAGGCGATGGTTCGGGCTGGGGTATCGGCAACGAGGCAGGCCAGACACAGAAGCCTCTTGCTTCTGCGATTGAGGTCAATCTCGACAAGGCGATTACCAATGTCATACCAGCGGGTGCTGGGCATGGGTATCGTGTCTTGAACGGGGCGGATGACCGCCACGTCACAAGCAAGAGAAGTGGCGCGCTGGGCGACAAGTTGAGGCATTACGAAGGTGAAGCCAAGCGACAGGGTGCTTTTGCCAAGATACTCGAAGAGTCGAGCGCACATACCAATCGCATGAGACGCAAGCTTGAACGTGCGTTGCAATCCAAGATGGAGCGCACGTGGCGTGGTGGTTTTGAGGAAGGCTCGCTGAACAGCCGCGCTTTGGCAAGCGCGCTGTCAGGTAATCAAGCTATCTATCGCAGTCGCCAAGACGTCGAGGAGCTTGATACCTGTGTCTGCATGTTGCTCGATGCCTCGTCTTCCATGCGTAGACGTTCAGCACTTGCGCTTCAATCTGTGATTGCGCTGTCCAAGCTGTTCGACAAGATGGGTATTCCGTTCATGGTCGCATGCTTCAACATGGACGCGGCGTATCACAACCCGAAGCGGAAGATGAATTCATACAAGCGTCAGTGGCAAGATTACTACGAGAACCACGGCGATGATGCGGCACAAAGTGTTCGGCCGTTTCCAATTGCAGTGTACCTGCTCAAGCAGTTCGAGGAGCAATTGAAGGCATCCAAAGACAGGATTGCGGCCTACGATGACATCGTGAATGGTTCCAATATTGATGGCTGTGCTGTGCGCCAAGTTGCGGACAACTACCTGCTACCTCGGCACGAGAAGCGGAAGATACTCCTCACGTTCTCGGACGGCCAGCCTTGCGGTGGTGACGGCGAGTACGCACGTCTATCTAACGTCATCAAGTCACTGATTGACGACGGCGTCGATTGCATCGGCGTTGGTATCAAATCGGATGCAGTCAAAGAGTATTACCCGAACTGGGTGGAGGTGCAGGACTTGGATGACTTGAGCAAAGCGGCGATGGATAAGATTGCCAAACTGCTCATGGGCAAACGCTTCAAGGTGGACTCACGTGATGCGGCCTAAGCGTAACGTAATCATGCACACAAGCTGGTACGCATTAGCCAGTAGACAGTGGCCTTATCTCTTCTGGTTCGGCGTTGCCGCCGACGTGAAGGATGGGGGCATCAAACGCAACAAACTAGAAGAGGTCAAACGAATTGTTCAGAGACATGAAAGGAGCCAAAAATGGCAGAGATACCTGAGATTGACATCAAAACCAAACTTCGGATGGCAGTACATTCCAATGAGACTGTCGCGTACTCAACGGAGGAGGGTTTCACTGGAGGATGGACTGCTCTATGTGCTGAGGCGCTAGATGAAATCCTACGTCTGGAGGGTTTGATACCCGAACCTAAGAAACCAAACTACCAGCACACCAAAGAATACCACGGCCCAGTGACTTGCAAGCAATCGCATGGAGAGTTTGTGCGGGGCGAAATGTACGAGGGTGAATTGCACATACACAAAAGCGGAACGACAAAGAACTTCGCTTGGATTGTGTGGGACAAGTACGGAGTGAAGCCGCACGATTTTTCGGTGGTGGATTTTGATATTTATTTTACTAAAGGAGAAATCAGAAAGGACATAAGAGATGAGTGGAGGGACAGATGAATAGCGTAGGTAAACAGGAAGGCGAGACCACAAAAGAAAAGTGGTGGCGCTGGCATAACGCCAACCCGCAGGTCTACGAATTGTTTGAACGGTTTACCAACGAGGCGATTAACAATGGTCACACACGTCTAAGCGCCTGGCTGATTGTAAATCGCATACGTTGGGAAACCATGGTCGAGACGAAGGGTGATGACTTCAAAATCAGCAACGACTTCATCGCCTATTACGCCCGATTGTTTATGGCATACAACCCACAGCACGAGGGCTTCTTTAAGACGAGGCCAATGAAAGGATAACAAATGTATCGAGTACGGATATGGCTGGAAGACGGCCGCATTGAAACGCAGTTCTGCCAAGACGAACGCTACGCAGACATGAAGCAATCGCGCGCCGAACGAACGGGTCACAAATGTGAAGTGATGGATTGCGCGCACTTCAAAAAATCTATGGTAGAAAAGATGAATGAAACAGTTCATCGGGTGGCAACTGGCATAACAACACAAGAGGACGCAGACATTGTGACTCAGTTATTTCATCGCCTCAACAATGAGATGCCAGACGAGATGAAGTTTATAGAACACGAGGGTGACTGACTAACCTTTCGGCGGGGTACATGGGGCATCTCGCATCGACAACCACAATCTTGTTCTTGGCTACCCCTCACTGTGTATGTAGTAGCCAAGAGACGTAGCAATACTGTGTCAGTCCTAAAGATGGAACAGGAAATTGTGGTCAGCCCCAACAACTTATGGTGTGTGTATACACGTGTTAATACGTGTTGCACACACCTTTAGATTTTTTTAACAACTTTTTGACAACTTTAGCACTCCCCTATAGACTCTCCCCTTGTGTCAGGAAATCATTACAACTAGGGTTGGGAGAAAGGTAAATGGATGAAGAAGATATTAAAGAGCAGATGAGAATTTTGAATAGGCGCGTGGAAAAATTAGAACAGAAAAACAATTCGTTGATTAGTTTTATACAAGGCTTAACGACATACTTCAACGCACAGAACCAAGAGCCTTTGCAGACACCCCCAGCGGAAACATTGCCCGCCCAAAATATTACACTTTCAAAACTCACAACGAAACAGCATGCTGTTTTGCAAATGCTGTTGTGCGGAAAGTCTAACCAAGAAATCTCAGATAGGCTTGGGGTGACGGTCAACACAGTGAAGGTGCATGTTAGAGGTGTCGCACGAAAGTATGGTTGCAACACTCGAAGCCAAGTCGTTATGAAAAGTTATAACGAATTTGAATCCACACCAGACAACCAATACAAAGCAATAAGCGGTGGCCTACCTAAAGAGTGGGCAACCAATTACTTAGATAAGCCTACCAAAGACGACCCATATTTTAATTTATATCAAGTTAACTAAGGAGTATTAAATGTTAAACCTAAAGAAACGGGGAACTGTGTACTACGCGATTGGAACGCTTGGGGGAAAGCGCGTCCGAACATCGCTCAACACAGCCTCGCATAAGATAGCCAAGATAGCCTTGGAGGATTTGCAACATGAGATTTTGCGTGGGGGGAAATCCAGCAGTTCAAATAAATATTTTAAAGACGCAGTAGAAAGTTACCTAAGACGTAACCCTGATGTGTCGAATACAACATGTCAGTACCTGGCTAAGTTCACAAAGATTTGCGTTATACCCCTGTCAGAAGTATCGACTCAGGGTATCGAAGACTGGATTGATGACCGACTTGATGAAGGTGTATCTGGCGCAACAGTTAGACGTGAGATGAACGCGTTCATGCCAGTGCTACGTCACGCACAGAAAAGAGGTTGGATGGATGATGTTCCCTCAGTTGTGCGGCCCGCCGATGGCGAGCCTCGATTACGTTATCTAAACGAACAAGAATATGAAGCGATGTTTTTACAGGAGCAATGCAAAAGTAAAGGCGGCGCTCATAATTATGCGTGGCATCTAGCACACATACTGGTCAACACTGGTGGCCGTATCGGAGAGTTAGTTCAGTTGACTTGGGATGATGTGGTGATGGGTACAAACGACCCATACATTCGCCTGACCACGCGCAAAAGAAAAGGCAGTAAGAAATCAACTCGCCAGATACCACTTAACTCAATCGTGTTGCAGAGTTTTAATTGTATGTTGTCATCATTCAGCACAAGGCCACCCAAGACCGCAAAGATATTTCCAATGTGGTTAGACCAGCGAGCGGCAGGCAAGCAAGTGCAGAAGGTTGCTACCTCTGTTGGCATAGATGATTTTAGACCACATGATTTGAGACGTACCTTTGCTACCCGATTGCTTAACTCAGGCGTTAATCCAAGAACAGTAGCAGACTTACTTGGTCATACTGACTTGACCATGGTCATGCGATACATGGTTCCGCCCGATGAATTGAAACGCTCTGCGGTGGACTCATTGGTGATGGCTCAAAGGTCGCTAATGCAATAGAAATTGACACAGGTTTGTCACAGTTTTTTACCCCAAACTGTGTCAATTGTGGCGTCCAAGTGGCACACAATTGACACACCAATTAAAGAACACCTAAAGCGTCAAGGATAATATAGACATGAAATACCAAAAAGTAATTGATACAATCAGGCTTCAAATTAAACGGAGAGGTGGCCGAGTGGCTGAAGGCGCTCCCCTGCTAAGGAGATTCATCTCCGAGGTAGGGACAAATGCTAAACTATTAGCCCTCTATGTTGCCTCAACCGACACCTTTGTTAACCTAAAAGAGCGTCTAAATTACTCCCTAACAATTCCGCGGAAATCCCACGTCGCAGATTGGCACACCGTTCAAGACGTGTATGACACACTGGTTCAAGTGTTAGATTGCAAGACACGTAATCTAGCCGAGCCTTTGCCTGACGAGTTGGGAGAACTGCGGGACACCCTTGTTGATATGCAGTTGGCACACCGTGGCACAGGGTCAAAAATAAACAGCGACTCGGTTGGTGTCTAACAGGACAGCCCCGTGTCCTTGAAGTGTGATGCGGGGCTTTTCATCAGTTGGAATGTCATCAAAGTTTATGCGATGTGGGAACCGCCCGTTGTGTATATACATGTGTCCTAGCTTGTAGGGTAAGTAATGATAGTCATTGTTCTCGTCCCAGTAATCCAAGCCACCCCTGTCTCCTGTCAACGATATGGCCAGAGTGAAGCTGAACGGGTTAGCAAACGGTTCGACCCAAAGTAATCTTTGAAACGGTTCGTCAGTATGTATGTTGCCGCCTTCGTCTTTTCTTTTGTGAGATGTACTGTCGAATATATGAAAGCCCATCAAACCTGCGAACGGCAGGTCAACACATTCTCTTTTGTATAGCCTTCCGATTATGTCTCGCACTCCCTGTAGTAGCGGGTTGAAGCATGCCTCAATAATCACATTGTTCTTTTGCGCTACCTCATAGTAAGACGCGTGACCCTCTTCGTGTACCATCAAGTCATTGTATGTAGACGCACCAATAGTCCAAAAAGAATTATCGCCGCGGGGTATCCATTGGTCTTTGAGAGAAAGCACAACGTCTTTAACTTTACCGCAATCTTCCTCACTCAGTATGGGGAACTCTAATATCTCTATCGGATTCTTAAATGATGCCTCGGTCCTAGCTTCTTTCGCAAGTGCAGACCACGCTTTTTCTTTCTTCGCCTGCTCTTTGTCGGTGATTGGTAAACGAACGATGTTTGTTTCGCCATCAGTAACTCCAGATTGCGGGAGAGGTATAATTTGTGCAGACGTCGAGATGGATGAATCGTCCATTGATTGGTCCCTTTTGTTGTATGCCTATACGAGTTATGCCATTGGCAAGCGCACACTCGATTAGCTTGAGCGCGCGCTCACCTGAGACGCCAATGTCTATGGCTTGGCCAGAGGCGTGCGCCCCTGGCTTTTCTTTTCGCACCTCGATTGGATGCAAGGGAGAGCGATAAGCTGAGTTAACTGGGAATGGGAAGCCTAGCTCGTCTCGCATCTTGTCTACGAGTTGCATGAACTCTACGTCCATACCTTCTTGGCCAGAGTGCTGGCACTTCAGTTCTTCACGACTAAAGTATTTCAGGTCGTCTAGGCTCATTTCTTTTTTCCTGACCAGCCAGTCACCGCCCAGCGGATGCCTAGTGAGCCAGCTATGGCCCCGCAAAATATCCAACCGTACCAATCAGGCGCGTGTTCTGTTAGGTGTTGCCAGCCGATTGCGACGTAGTCTTGCGTCCAAGGCAAGAACGACCCAATAAAGGGCGAAATTACCACGAGCAAAGCTACCTCGTCTTTCCACGAATACCTCGTCTCTTTGAGCGCCGCGATGTCATAGTCGGCCACATTTTTCGCCGCATTTTCAATCTGCGCGATTTCGGCCTCGACACGAGCCACTTGTACACGCGCCTTTGCTTCTGCCTTGATTTGGCGGTTCTTGAGTACGCCAGTGGCAATGGATGATACGCTAGAGACGATTGTTCCCCACATTTTACTACCTCTTCTTCCAACTTATTCTCTTGGACGACGTCTTCTTCTTCGCCGCTGATGTGCATTGTGCTTTTGTCGGCCGACATGCTGGATAACTCTTACGCTTCTCGCCCTTCTGTCGGCCGCAAGGCTTACCTGTTTTACAATCGACCCAACCTTTGCCGTTGTTTTGTGCGAACCACGTCTTCAGACTATTGGATTTCTTACCTTTTCGTCGTCCTGCCATATCACTTATCCTTCCACCCATGCCATTAGTGCGACCACTATGAGCGCTGAAACAAAACCTGCGACGCCGACCACCGTTGCAACGATACGCATTGTTTCTTGCGTTTCTTTTTTACGTCTAAGGGCCGCTTGCTTTTCCTCCCGTATCCGTTCCTTTTCTTCCTGTAGTCTCTTCGCCCGTTCATTAACAATCTGTCGCCATGTCCCATACCCAAAGCGGTTATCTATCAGTATTGATATCTCTTCCATTTGTTCCTGTGCCAGCTTCGCATCAATGACACTGTGAGCCGCGTCCTTGGTTTGACCAAGCACCGACTTATTGCCGAACCGTTCCTGCTGTACTTGTTTCTCGCCAGCAAACAACGCATCAATACTGCCCGCAATGTCTCTAATATCATTGGCTGTAGAGATGTTGCTCTTGATAAATTCAACAGACTTCTGCACCAATGCAATACCAGTTAACGCAGTGCTGATAGGTTCCATTTCACTTACCCCCTACGTCCTTCATTGTGTGGAAACCACTGAATTACTAGCCAGTAAGGTATGTCCACAAGTCCGAGACGCGCACTCTGCGCGTCCTCGTGGTGTGCGTTGTGATAAGTTTCAGGTGAATACACAGCGGCCATGAAATGATTTTGCGGAAACCACTTCCAGTGACCAGTGTAGACGCTGGCTACTTGGTGTCCGACCACAGTTAAGTAGACAAAGCACCATTCGGGAAAGCCAATCAGCGATATAGATAATGCCGCAGTAACCATTGAAAGCGGTATGTAGTAATGATATTGCGCGCGATACAAGTCATTGCGTAGCAAGTCTCTTACGTACTTCACTCGCGGAGGAATAAAACTAACAGCTAAGTTATGCCAAATGGAAAACTGTGGGCCGTGAGCATCACCCTCTCTATCTGGGTGGGCGTGGTGCTGACGATGTATTGCACACCACTGTATCGCTGGAGCCACGCCAAGACCACCAGACGTAAACGCAAACAACACATCCAACCACCTGGGACATTCCCAGGACTTATGACAGACGTATCGGTGGACGTAAGCAGACGCAAGCACTCCGAACACAAGAGTACCTGCGATGTACCACCAAAGTAGCGACCAGTTACCTACAATCAACAACTCATGCAGAACTACGGCCGAGCAGAAAACGCCGACTCCCATCAGTATAGACGCAAGTCGGTCGTTCATTTCGCTCAGAAAGTAATCTATTTTTTCTTGCGCTTTTTGGACGAGTTGCCCCAATTTTTTGCTCCTACTTTTCGGCATTTAACCAAGGCCCCGCTAGAATACGCGCTCGGCCAAACCTTGTAGCGCGACTTTACCTTGTGGTAACAGGCGTCCTTCTTGGCCGCAGTCTTTTTTCTTTTCGCCGCCATATCACCACGCCTTACACGACCAATACCGTGCCTTCGTCTTTGGGCCTGGGTTGTCGCAGTTGTGGCGTGCGCGGAATGACTTACGTCTAGCTGGTATGTTCTTTTTAATCTTCATGTTCGGGTCTCCAAAACGCACGACCTTTACACCACCGTTAGACTTAACGCATACGCCAGACTTCTTCGACCCACCAGGAGTACGGAAAGGTTTGTTAAGAGACTTGCCTTTGCAGGCCGCGGAGACGCGGCCTTTCTTCTTAGCCATAGTAAACTCCATGTATCACACTGATAATGTATCGAGTTCTTTTGACTTGGTCGTCCCGATTACCGCTTCACACCATTCAATAAGTTCGGATAACGTAAGGGTTTGCTTCATCTTGTTAATCACGTCACACACCAATTGGATGTTGCTCCACTCATAACCAATAGAGTTGTCTATTCTGTCGATAGACATGTTAGTTGGGACGCTCTTACCTAGCCCACGCTGAGTAGTCATGGGCTTACCTGTAATTGCGCAACGCCCGTCTTGCAAATACCATAGAAGCAACACTTCGAGTGTGCATATATCCCAAGAGTGTCGAGTTCTATTCCCGCGCCCACGGGTAATGTCCTTTATATATATCGCGTGATGAGATGAAATCTCAGCAGAGCGCTTGGAGTTGCAGTCTTTACAGCAACCGTAAATAATTCCTGCTTTCTTCCCAGCGCTGGGGCCGCGAATCCTAAAAGATTCAAATGGCAAAAGCGCCGCACAGACACAACATCTACGCATATCAATGGGCCTGTTGTCGGATGCTCACTATCTCAAATATTCTGGCCTTGAGAAATTCAATGTTACCAACGGCGGCGGTAGGGTTTTCAAATACATCGGGAGACCAACCACAAAAGAGTCGCTCTGTATCATCATCGCTGGTTACTTTCGCAATCAGTATGACTTGCTCAACTAAACCACCCTCTGAAACCTCGTCTAAGGCTTCAAGCATGTCATCAAGCGTTTCAAAATCTGCTGTTTTCATTAGGTAACAATGGGGTAACAGCGGGAGACTGTCGTCCTAGTCGTCATACCCGCGGCTTGCCCTACAGCTTTTGCAGTAGTACCAGTTCTTAGGTCGGTGTTCTTTAGCGCCACACTCCATGCACGGCCGCTCCCACATGGCCACACTTTCTTTGCGCGCGACTACATACTTCGCACCTTCAAACTCTCTTATCCCTTCGCGGACCAGTATTCGCTTAAGAGTATCAACACATACACCGATACGCGTTGCGACGTCATTCAAACTCATTGCGTCGTGATTCTCTCGAAGCCAATCCATCTGGTCATCACTTACATTGACAACTTTTGGCATACGAACCTCAAAAATTTACACTTTTGGTGTGTAATATGCCTATTGTTTGTGATTTGTGACTTACATGCAACACCTTTAGGTGTTAAATTTGACAAGACGCCGCGAATATGTTAAAACTTCTTTGTGTTTTAGTTATTTAAGAGTAATTAAAACCTCCCCTTTACCCGCCTCAGCTTCGCTAGGCGGGTTTTTATTTTATAGGTTGGTTTAGATATGACTTCTACAAAGAAGTTTCTCGGCCTGGACTTAGCTACAAAAACTGGTTGGGCGCACTCCGATGGGGTGGGTGGAGTAATTAATCTCGCCAACAAAGATAAACACCGCGGCCAGATGGCCGCTCAATTCGACATTAATATTAGAACAATTCTAAGAGAGCGTTACACATCGCATGTTGTGTGCGAGCTACCTCCTGTTGGGTTGATGGGCAACGCACGTCTCATACTGCTCGGTTTATTCTGGCAGGCACAGCACATAGCCTTTGACTTTGAGCTACCCTTCATCCCAGTCAACGTCTCAACGGTTAAGAAATGGGCGACGGGCAGTGGCAAAGCAACAAAAGAAGACATGATAAACGCCGCGCGCGAACTCGATGGGGTGGAGCCAGTTGATGATAACCATGCCGACGCCATGCTAATTTGTCGTTGGGGCGAAAATACTATTGAGTAAACTCCCACCCTTGGACGCCGACACTAGAGCAAACTTTACTGACTCTGAGTGGGCAGAACTTATTGAGCAATGGAAAAAAGAAGCACCCGAATTGTTCGAGTCCGCTAACAAAGTTAGAGATATTTTTGGAGAGGGTACGAGGATTACCTACGTTGGTCCGATACGGGTGAATAAGCAAGCCTCCTGAGCAACCTCACTCACCCGCTCGGACACCCTTACTACTGATATTCAGTTTCGATTTCAAGCCATTTGTTTATAACATCGAGCGGCCTGTTCAATTCCATAGCAATTTCAGATGGAGACTTGCCAGTAAGAGCCATTTCTTTTGCTCTTTGTTTAGTTGAGTAACTGCATACCAACTTAGATTCGCCTGTCAGCTTGTGGGTTGCCCACCCAATAAACTGTATAGGGTCGTGCAAGTCTGTCCACTCTCGAACCTTACCGTAGCGAACTTCGAGAACCATCGACACATACCACTCTTCAGTAAGTTTCTGCTGGAGTAAGTCAATCGGTGGACGCTCGTATTTACCGTTCCAAATTCCAGCTTTTTGTTTCGCCGTATCTTCGTCACGATAAACCTGCGCTATGCGTATCTGTGTTTCAAGAACCGTAAGCTGGTTCGTTGAACCAGCTTCACGTCCAAGGCCATCGTCCCCAGGTTTGTTCGAGTGATGTAGCATGATGACAGACTTACCAGAGTTTCTTAGACGTAGAGCCAGTTGGTTTACTTGGCTCCATTCGTCCGCCGAGTTCTCACTCATGCCAGACCACGCTGTTCGGATAGTATCAATCACAACTATGTCTGGGTTAGTAAAGTTTATCCATCCTGCTAGTTCGTTGAGGCCAGAACCAGTTCGCAAATTCATTTCAACCTGCTCTAGCCACGGCGTCCACACTTGGAAGCGGTCTCCCGCATCACCGAATAAACTTTTCAAATCAAGCATGCGCCTGCCAAGGTCGCCGCTTGATAACTCGAAGTCCAAGTATAGGACATTGGCTGGCTTCCATATTTCAAACGGACCGAAGTATCTTTGCCCAGCGGCCATAGCGTATAGCGCATGCTGTAAGAACATTGTCTTACCTGAGCCACTGTATCCGTGTATCTGTATAATTGTGTTTGGTCTAAGCCAAGGTTCGATTAGGTATTGTCGGCTCTTACCTTCCTCAACGAGCCGCTCCGCATCCGAAACGGTGACTAGTTTGCGCGCCCTCTTCTCATCGTCGATAACTACAAGGTCTGGTCTTCTGTAAATATATTCGCCAGTTTGTGGGTCAAACCTTTCGGGATGATTGCGACGCTCTGACTTCTCTATGCTTGATACAGTTTCCTCAAACTCAACGTCTCGCAAGTGTTCAACAAACCACTTGTCCATAAACGCCCTGACTTGCACACGTAGTTGCGGCCCAAAGTTTCCAAGCAAAATCATTTCGCTGGTGTAGCGCATCACCCTGTCATTACGCGCGTTTCCTTGGCCAGTGGGTATCTTGCTGTCAGGAAACCCCATTTCTTTTACGAACTCTTCAGTCCTATCCCATTCGCTAACTTTGTCGGCAGGGTCGAATTGAATAGATGATAAGTCCAAGTCTTCAAATGATACGTCGGGAAACTCTGCTGGGTCGTTTACAGGAGACCAGTCTTCCCAAACGGGCATATCGTCTTCTCTGTCCCAGCCCTCTGGCACAGCCCATTCATATCCCTTGCTGGGTGGAAGCAATGCATAAGAGCCATCGCCCCGAAAGTCTAGGCCATTAACTCGCGGCCAATCCTGTCCTCTTGAATTGCCCCCAGCCCTTGGGCCTCGACGAACTCCGTCCATAGGATGCTTGAACCACAGGTGGTGGCCACGCTTTGTCCTTACACGTATGGTCGATTCCATCCCACAACTTATCGCCGCGTTCAGAGCTTCTTCGTTATCGCAATCGACGATAACAACTCCACTGATACTGCCAGTCACAACGGCGATGTTTGCATCTGGAAACTTATCGAACCAATCCGTTACCTCGTCAGCCGTTGGCTGACGGCTTTGATACTCCATCCACTTAACAGCAGGGCGTTTCGTATCAGGTCTTATTGGTATAATTGATAGACCTTCGTCTAGGTACTCAAGCGCCTGGTTTACCGTTTCCATTCTCATCCTCCTCAAAATACATATCCACGTCTAATGAAAAATGTTTTTTGATTTCGGACAATTTGGTCGTTGTAATCATGTCTTGTTGCACCCACCTGTATGGGGTTGTGCGGGACACACCTATAGTCTGGGCGAGGCGAGTGACCCCACCGCAGTCTTCAATCAGTTGTTTTACATTAAATTTCATATTGGATAAATTAATAACTTGTTGACATTGTATGGCGAACATGACACCTTTCGATATGTAATTCAACTAAAACTTTTAATTTAAGTGACGATATGAAGATATTAGGACTTCCTAACCAAGACGATAAAACCAATCCAAAACCACAATTAAAGGAAATCACCAATTATCGAGGAGCGCACAGCGCCTACACGAATGGTGACGATAGAAAAATTTTCGTTGAAAACCTTGACGATGTTTTTCACCAAGTAGAGCTTGGCCACCTAGCTCTCGCTAAAGCTAAGGAAAAAATAGAAGAAGCAGAGAAAGTGCTTGCACAGGTGGCGCGCGATTTCCAGATGTCGGAAGCGACGTTAGTTGGCGATGAGTTCGAGGCCGATGTCATAGCGAAAGAGCGCGTTACTTGGAACACCGACCAACTGGAAAGCATCTTTCACGCCGCAGATAAATTACCAGACCACGTTAAAAAATTATTACGTGTTGATAAAGAAGCCTACGAAAAACTACCGCAGGCGATGAAGGATATTCTGGAACCCGCCAGAATTGTGAACCCCCAAAAACCTAAAATTAACGTAAGGAGAAAATGAATGGGAATGTTCAGTAGCACCAGCGAAGCTGGTATGAAGCATCATAAGACACTCTTATATGCACACCATGGTTTTGGTAAGACTTATCAGTGTAGGTTTTACGCAGATAACTATGGTAAAGGTCTTATACTTTCTGGAGAAAGTGGATTGGCCTCGTTGTCTGACGTAGACATTGACTACGTTGAGTTCCACATGTGGGACGAAAGCATGAACCCAAATCTCGCTAAGAAACTTCCAGAGGGCGGGTATTCTTTTACAGGCATTGTTAAGTTAATTAACTCACCTAAATTTAAAGAACAAAATTACAAGTGGATAGCCATTGATTCTCTGACCGAGATGTCAGATAGGTGCATGAAAGATGTCGAGTCTTCGTTCGACCAGCCTACTGATATGAGAAAGTGGCAAGTGTACGAAAACCAAATGATGGGTGCGTTGAAGTTTATCAGAGACCTGCCAATGGAAGTCTTTGTCACATGTCTTGCGAAGGAAGAGAAGAACGATAACGATGCCCATGAATACTGGCCGATGGTTCAGCAGACTAAGGTTGCCAAGAAGTTGCCAGCGCTCTTTGACCATGTGTTCTGTGGTTTACGCTCAACAGACGACAGCAGTTCCGATATACAGGTGAACCGTCAAATCGTGACTGACCATGTTTATGGTTGGCACGGCAAAACTCGTGACCCATCCAACTGCCTAAGTCCAATTGAGAAGGGCGGCAATATTGTTGAACTTCTCAAAAGAATCCAAAACCCGAAGAAATCCGAGGAGAAAATTAATGACTGATTATAATGGATTTGGAAGCCTTGACCTTTCTAATGTAGAAGGGGGCGGTGGAGACCAACGCAAGACAATCCCACCTGGAAATCATATTGTCTCTATCACTGATGCGTCTATTAAAGACTCCGCAAAAGGTGGCAAGTTCATTCTTGTTATCTTTGAAAACGACGCAGGACAGTACGTCCAAGAGCGTCTAAACATAGTTCACAAAACATCTCCGCAAGCTGTAGAAATTGGCATGCGTAAGTTGAAAGAACTTTTGGTGTGCGGTGGACACCCTACTCCTGATAAGCCATCTGATATTAAATCACTGCTTGGATTAAAGCTGGGTGTTCGCGTCCAAGCTGGGCAAGACTGGAGAGATAATGAAGGGAATATACGTCCAGGCGGGGGTGAGTTACGCCCCACCTCTCCGTTCTTTAAACCAGATGATGGCAAGGTATCAATTGGCGATGCGCCAAAGGACGACCAAGTGTTTGGAAAAGCGGATAGTAATGAAGATGATTTGCCTAAAGAGGACTTAGACGACAGTATTCCCTTTTAGTCTTACCTCCCTCCCAAGTGCTAGAAGGGCGGGGGTGGTCTTTGGAGAAGGAACCACCCCCATTTTCCATGAAAAACAAAGATATTATAAAACAAATTGATGCGGCCTCTGTTGAAGATAGAGAGTTTCGTCCATACCTTGGCGCTTCTTTAATCGGTAATAATTGTGAAGCGTTTTTGCAGATGCAATTAAAAGGCTATCCAGCCAAAGATTTTGCACCGCATACGCTACGCATATTTGCTTTAGGCCACGTCTTAGAGGACATGGTTGTAGCCGACCTTAAGAAAGGCGGCTTCAAGGTCATGGAGAAAGATGACCTGACAGGCAGGCAGTTTGAGTGGAAAGAGTGTGGTGGTCACGTAAAAGCACACGCCGATGGTTTGATTGATATAGACGCTGGCTCTCTGTCTCTATTAGAGATTAAGTCGATGAACGATAAGAAGTGGGGCGAGTTCAAGAAAGAGGGTGTTCGTATTTCACACCCAAATTATTTTGCTCAGTGCCAGATGATGATGGGAATGGGGAAGATTAAGACCGCCTTGCTAGTAGCCTACAATAAAAACACAAGCCACTATCACACGGAAATAATTCCATTCGATGATTTGGCTTTTTCTCACATTGCCATGAAGATTAATAGAGTTCTGGCGGGTGGCAGGGAAAGAACCTCTGACTCACCTGACCGAATGGTTTGTAAGTTCTGCAACCGAAGGCCTGTTTGCTGGACTGAAGATATGGATTCCTTGATTGCAAAAGAATGTAGAACTTGCAACTGGTCAAAGGCTAACGATGACGGTTCTTGGCAGTGCATGAAGCATGAAAAAAGATGCCGTGAAATATGTGATGACTGGGTACGGATTAACCTTGAGGAACAAGAGCCATGGATTTAAAGAAATTTAAGGAATTTAGTAAAAAGATTATTGAGGTAGATGAAGTGCTTAGAGAGGACAGTCTGCAAATAGAGTCCATCAATGACCGTGTTCACTTCATTACTATCAGCCTACATTGCGCCGTAGAGGATGACGAAGTCTTTCGTCTCAAGGATGATTTACAAAGAGCAATAGATAAAAAGAGACACCTTTTGCGAATAATGAACGAGCATAAAACCACCAAGGACAAGATAAATGCAGATATGGAATTGGAACGGAGGGCTTCCAGTGCAAGTTGAGGGTGACGACAACGTCAATCATCCCTCTCATTACACCAATGGAAGTGTAGAGTGTATTGATGCTATTCAGTCAGCACTAACGCCAGAAGAGTTTGAAGGTTACTGCAAAGCAAACGCCATCAAATATCTATGGCGCGCTGGTCTTAAAAGAGACAAGGTGGAGGACTTGAAGAAAGCAAATTGGTACATCGAAAAACTAATTAGTTTCCTTTCATCCAGTTCTTCATAAAGTCTGATTTACTTGCGCCGCCACCTCTACTTGGTGGCCCACCAACAGCGTCTACAATTCCTTCTCGTATATCCCTGTATCCGCCAAGCACAGGTATGCGGTTCGCTACTACTCGTGCCGCGGCTCTTTCTGGGTAACGTCTCGAATCGTTTTGGTCAGCTATACCTTGATACACTTTAACGGCATCGAACGCTAACCCAGCAGTCGGCCCACCGAACACTGAAACTATGCGTTGCGCACCATAAGTCCCATTGTCTGCTTGCTCTGCGGTTTGATAGAAGATGTCTGCCAACAAGCCTAAGCCACCCATTTGTATCATGCCCTCTACGTAGTTACCCCAGAAGGCGTCTGCGCTAATTCCGTATATATCGCCGTGGACTCTTCCGTCCCAGCCAACTGACTCGGCTAACTCGTTGAATGAGCGTTCACGCGGTTGCCTGGTGTTATCTTCCCCGCGAGCTTGGACGTAATCTTTTACAAGGTTTGCACTTCCACCACCAATCATTGGCGCTACAGAAGCAAGCATGATTGCTGGAGAGAACCTACGTCCACCACCTGTTACGGGGTCTGCGGCAAGCCCAAGACGTCCTACGTCATAAGCTGTTCTACCCATCATCATCGGGAATGATTTAAGCTGATATACAATTTGCCCTATAGGAGACTGTGCAAACAGGGGTATGTCGTTTGCATTTGGCGTAAAAATAGTCTGGTTAGAAAACTTAATAACCGCTTCCTGCACCCGCGCTTTCGCGTCAGCCCTTTGAGGGCTGTCGCTAGGAGATGGTATAAAGCTATCAAAGTCATCAATCCGCTGATTGGTTGCAAGCAATTCGTCTAAGCCGTATGCACGAAGAATACGATAAGACTTCTGGAACTTTCTGTTCTGTTCCCTCAAGTTGGCCGCGGGATTGAAATTTGCTAAAGCAATAGCATACTCAGCCTTGAACCATTCATGCCCAACAGCAGATGAGGTGCTACGCCAAAAGCCAGTCCATGGGGATAGTAACGTAGCGTTAAAGAAAGCCACTGTATTCTTAGATGAATCCGCGCCATACAAACCCGTCATGCGCTCATGTATTTGGTTTTCAAGCGCGGCCCCAATGTTGCGTGTCATTTTACGGTAGTGGGGGTCGGCCATGTATTTGGCCATGGCCTTTGTATACGCCTTAAAACTACCCGACCTTACGAGTGGTAGAACCGCGTCACCAAGGGACGTGAATACTGTTGAGCCAAGTAGTGTAATAGCATTAAAGTTGCGCACTACTTTAGACGCCCTAGTTCCGTGTGTGCCAAATATACCGTACCCACCGTTACCCTTGCGCTGTAGGGACTCAAGAGTTCCTATGGCAAACTTTTCTATGTCCCTGTCTATTGGGCCAGACATGTTTTGGCGGTCAAGTATCGCGCCAATGATTGCGTCCATACGTTTTGAAAAAGCTGGCTCACCTCTGCCAGTTTCAAAGTTGCTCATAAACTGACGCATCGCGGCTTCGCCTTTAGGGGCAAGTCTTATTAGGGTCTCGGCCGCTTTTCGCGCGGCGATGTCGTCGCCCTCAAACGGCATTGGTGATTCGCGCCTAATTTCTAAACTCTCGTCAATTTTATCATTTAGCTTATTAACAATAATTTTGCGCGAAACTTTCTTTGTAGATAAAAGTTTTGCAATTTGGTCTGGCATGCTGTTGGCTGTGACTATGCTCATGTAGTCGTAAAAGCCATGAGTTTCATTACCGTATTTTTCTGCCAAATCTACGCGACGCACAGCGTTGTCAGCGTATTTACTAACAATAGCTTCTAAGTCATTCTCAAGATAAGAACCAACATCATCGAGGTGTTCTTTAAATTCATCGAGACGTATTAAACGCTGGTAATCAACGTGGTCATCGTTAGTGTCGCGGGTTCCATGGGCTGGCGTGTACACACCGTCCTCTTCCACAAGTCGTGAGTAAACTCTACCTGCCTTATCAAGAGCGCTATTAAAAGGTAAGACTCTATCTTCGTGACGTTCTGACTCGGAAACAAAGTATCTCGCCAAAGCCGCTTTAAAATTGTCTGGGTCACGTAAGATTTTTTCTACGCTCCAAACTTGTGGGAAGTAGTCTTTGACGCGACCCACCATTACACCCGCTTCCGTGAGTTCGTAATGAATGTTCTGGAACATAGCGCGCACTTTTTTATACGCAAAATTTTCAGCGTTCGTAAGATTTTTTACAGCGTTAGAACCTGGTCCGCGTCTAATTGCGTTTACAATTTTTTCATAACCACGAGGCTGGTCTACACCCATAGCGTGATGTAGGCTGGCCTTGCCAATGTTGAAGTCACTTGCCTTGCGCGCCCAATTCTTAATACCGCCACCTCCAGGCAACCCAGCAAGAGCTTCAAAAACTGGAGATACGTGGTTAGACGTGCGTCCCGCAAGACGCTCATAGTGTCCTGTCCCCTCCATACGTGCAGGAGAAATCCAATCAGCCACCCAGTTCATTCCAAAACGTCTCATGTTGTGGGAGTTTTCACCAAGCCCTATATTAAGAGCGCGTCTAAGAGCGCTTTGTTGACGTCCAGCAGGTACTTTTCCTCTAGCAATTTGACCTACAGCAGAGGCCGCATTTGCTGAGACGCCAGCATTTCTTAAGCCCTCTTCTATTGTGACAGTCTGAGACTCACCGAGTTGACCTTGCTCGTCCATGGTGTTTATAAGCTGGCTGTTTATTCTCGACACCTCTTCTTTGTCATAGAGGTATCCAGTAATGTGACGGTTGTCATCAAATTCGTCAGCCATAGCGTGTTTGATTTTACCTTGGGCCTCAAACAACATGGTAAACGGATTGTCTGTGGTAAGGTCGCCGTCTTCATGCCCCTTAATTCCATCATAGCCCTGGTCTTTTAAGATTTTATTTAGTCTTTCAGACGCGCTGGTTAATGAAATTGGTCGTCCACTATTTTCCCTAGCAACCTCTTGTATTACGTCTACAAACTCTTGATGCAGTGCATCGCCTGTAATGTAGCCTCGTGAGCTAATCATATTTATAGGAGACTCAGTGTCGAATGATGAGCGTTGGTCTATAGCGGCCATGACACCCCGAATAAAAGAGATGTCATCCACGCCGTACTCTGCGCCAATAGTGAAATCAAAAACTCTCGCATCGGCCATGTAAACAGGGATGTGCTTGTCTTGGCGACTTACATTAAATCCATCAAGTATTTCATCCAACTCTTCATTGATGACTAGTAGGTTGTCATAGACGTTATCTATTTGACGTTCAAAATGTCCAATACCTTCCGAGTTTCTTTCTCTATCAAACGATTTTGCTTGGAGGTGCATAATCGAGTCTTTCATTACCTCCCGCATTTCGAGCAAATCGTTATACTTATTTATATCACCTTCTGGTGCGCCCGCTTCGCGCAAAGCACCGACCATAGTTTCGTGGTATTGTTGCTCTTGCTCGTTAACTAATTCACGTACTTTAGTGCCATTACCGTAACGCTTGTCTGTTGTGACCTGTGGTTCAAGACCGCGCTCACCTAAGACGTGAGGCCTCTTGCCACCGACATCAGCAACAGTAAGTGTAAACATTGTAGGCGGATTATTTACATCGGCGTTGCCTGTAAAGTCGTTAATTGCGTCTTTTCTATTTTGACTAGAGTTATTCCAGAACGCTTCGGTAGTTCTTTTTAAGCCAGACACATCGCCCGTAGCCTCGTCGTCATAGCGACTTGGGTAGAACACTTCATCAATGCTTTCTCTTTGTGATTCGAGGTTGAACACGTTTCCGTATGCGTCAAGTACAGGGTGGGCTTTCTTAAGTCGTGTGTCCATCTGGCCATTCAGTATGTAGGCGACGTGCTGTTTTACTGTATGCACATGGCTTGGCAGAACACCCGCAGTCGCTTCATCAAAAGGCTCTGTTCCCGACATATTGCCAGAGACTTTTTTGACTAAATCATTTAGCGCCTTGTCCCAGTTTGCCTGAGTAACTTCTAACCCTTGTCCGCCTTGGTTTTTAGGACCAAATGTTTTTCTCCATATCTCTTGGTGAAGTTTTTGGCGCGGGTCCATAATAACAATCGCCCTGATAACATCTTCAACGACGAGCTTTGCGTTTTTTTGACCTGTCGCTTTTTCTGATTTAGGAGAAAGGTTTGTAGATAAACTGCGAATTTTATCTCTAAGCTCTTTAAATTCTGGCCCATCTGTTTCAATTTGTTCATTAAGATAATTGGCAGGAGGCGAGCCAGGTAATTGGTTTTGGGGGTCAGACGTATTTATTCTTCTGGCAACTTCGTTGACATCGCTAACGCCCATCATTGCTAGGTGCATGCGACGGTTGGGTCGTGCTGTTCCCACTATGTTTGCCATGCGGTAAAATACTGTCCGCATAATATTAGTTCTATCGACGTCTCGGTGGCTAAGTTTTTCTTGCGCTAAGTTAATGCCTGGCCGCGCGCCAGGGCTTACATTTGTAGTCGAAATCCCTTGAGTTTCTTCAATCTCCTTGCTAATAGCGTCAAGCGTGTACTGGTCGTCTATTTGCTGAGGCTCTACTTCGTTGGAAAGTGGAGCGGTGCGCTCGTTTTCTTTCATTTGACGCGCAACCATTTTACCGTAATCTGTTTCGCCGTACTTACCTAGCTCGTCAGAAAGTTGTGTCGCCGTTGCTAGCCTGTAACTGACCGCCTGGCCATCGTCTATTTGTGCAACTGTGGGAGATTTATTCAGCCTAGCGGCGTCTGCGTTTTGACGAGTTTCTTTGGTTCGCTTTTCTTGAATACGTTTTTTCTTACGTGTTCCGTCGCGCAACATTTTAGAATATTTGGCGTACCCTTTGAGTGGTGACTTAGGCGCAAACTCAATGCCTGGATAACCACCCTTCATTTTTACAGGTTCATCAGACAGTTTGTTAAAAGCCTTACGTCCATCATTAATAATGATGCCCATAAGTTCATTGACATCAAACTTAGAGCCTTCGTCTTGGCCGTAAAAAATTTGTCTAATTCTATCTGCGTCAGCAATCATGTCCCGCGATACTGCGTCATAGCTAAAACCAAGATTTTCAACTTCGCTAACACTTAATGTAGAAACATCTTCGCCAAGAGCGTCGTATATTTTGCCGTATAAAGTCTGGGACAGTTTGTGAGTTTGACCAAAAAGCATAAACGGTTTGCCTTTTTCACCAACTGGGCCTCTGCGTTTATATTCTGGGGCCGCAATACCATAAAGCCTGTTGGCCAACATTTGGGCATGAAAGACAATACCCTCGTCGTTGCCACTATCTATTGCTTCTTGCAGGTCATCTCGGTACATAGTCAAATCAATCATTGTTCTATGCACATCCTTGCCTGCTTTAGACGTGGGTGTCATAACGCCGTCGGCCAATGCCGCGGCTTGCAAATTATCAGGAATAATTTTGCTGAATATCGGAACCAAGTCTGGGTCCACACCCTTTCTGTGCAAAAAGAAATCCACGATAGACTTAACGTATCTGGATACATCTCTCATAATTGGGTTTTTATTCCAGTAGCTTTCTTCCCTAAACTCTGGAGCTAGTCTTTCGTTCATAGCCCAATTAGAAAACTGTGTAGCAAACCATTCTTGCGGACTTAGGTGGTGGTTCGAGCTAAATTTTTTGTCTCCGACTCTAACCACGCCCCCAGGGTGGTTTAACATTTCTGAGTGTATTGGGTTTTCTTCCAAGTTGTATAGGCTTCTAGCCAACTTAGGCTCGTCTACTAAACCAGTGTCTGCGTCTATATAACCTTGAGCAGTTTTCCAAAATTCCAACTTATCTTCAGGTGTTAATACATTATGATAAGCCCAATGACCAAGCTCATGTAAAACAGTCCTTATTTTGGGATTACTTACATTTTCTTTTTTAGACAATGCGACGTGATTTAAACGGCTCAACCTAGACTTATCATCACCATCTATTGAAAAATCAATGTAATAATTTCCATCGCCCTCTTTGAAGGCGGGAGCTAAATCGTCCGCTTGCTCAGACAGGGTGCGTAGCACAGAGGTAATCTCTGCGGTCTCTTTCCCTGACATAGTTCTAAGTATTCCCTTAAGCTGTCTTTGAGACTCGCCAATAGTTTCGCCAGGAAACCTTATGTCGTCAGGTACAATAGATTTTCTAAAGTTGTGCAGGGCTGTAAAAATTTCTGCGTAGCTTCTTTTTAAATCTCCCTGACCTAGACGCGGCCAACCAATATCGTTTTCTATTGAATTTATAGCCGACACAAATGTAAGTTTGTCTACTTCGCCCGCGCGTTCAGCAAGACGACTAATGGTAGTAGAAATTGATACGCGCCTGTCACTAGGCATAGGCATATCTTCTACTAATTCTTTTAGGCCATCCAATTCCTGCACAAACTTAAGGGGTGTTAAATCAACTACTTGTTGAGATGCTTGCTGGGCAGTTAAATATGCTCTCTTGGCTCCATCAGGAGACCAGACTTCAAATTCTTCTGTAGCCGTTTTAGAGTTACGCGCACCCTTGGTGTGTCCAATATCAAAGTCTTCAATGTCTGCTTTCCCAAGAAGTGCTTCGAGTCCCTTCCCGTCGTCTATTTGGTTCTGACCAATAACACGTATATTTCCTGTTTCTTTGTTGCGTAGCGCTATGCGCTTTCCATTTGTGCTTAGGACGGGAACATCAGGGACTTCGCTAGTAATAGGAACAAGACTGTTTTTGCCAGTATTTTTGACAGCCTCACCGAGTGCCGCCATGTCGCCGTCAAGCTCAAATCTCTCAAACGCTCTATCAAGTATGTCTTTGTCTGTATCTACAGGTACGTCTGTTGATGCGTAGTGTGTTTGGTTCGGGCCTTCGCCACGAGCCACCCGCATGTTGGCTTCGTTTTTCCACGCCTTGTTGGTTATAGGGTCGTGCCAATAACTCTGACCTCTTGTGGCGGCTTCTGGTTTAATAATATTTTTCTTGCCGTCTGCCCTGGGTAACAAGCTTCCTTGGCCATCAGCAAGGTACTCGCCACCTGTTGAGACGTAACGAACGACACCTGTGTTTGGCACTCTACGCGTTCGCGTTTGCACAACTTCTTCCACAGCGTTCGGATTTTCTTCCGTGGGGGCGGCTCTTTCAAATCTAACTTCGTATTCTTCTTCGATTAACTTATTAGCCTCAACAACCGCGTTATCATACCCATAAATAATTTTTGTATCTGGGTCCAAACCTTCAGGAACAGAGGGTGCGCGGCCAATAAACTCGCCGCTTTTCAAAAAACTTTGTATCTTATTAAAAGTTGTTCTACCTGCTGTTGTTTCAATAGGCGGATTAGCAAGCGGGCCTTCTAGGTCGCCACTGCTTTTTTGAATTTCAGAGCCGCGCATTTGCACGACTTTCATGGTTGCGGCAAGCTCGGCTGTTTCTTCAGGTAAACCAAGCGCAATCATATTCTTAGTAAGTTGTTTTACTTTTTTCTGTTCTGTAACAGTAAATTCTGGCTGACCATCAACATTTTCTATGCTGTTTCTTTCGTTCGTAATTCCGCCATCATCCAGAGAATCTACCAACTCATTGAATATACGGTCCCCCTGCTCAGGGTCTTCTTTTAAAATTATCTCCCTTGCTTTATCTGGTCTTAACTGTACTATTCTTGCAAACACCCCACCCAAATCTTTATCAATTTTTGTTAAAACACGCTCTGCGCGCTTTTGGTACGCCAAGTCAACAGGGTCCACGCCCACGTCGTCAAATGCTGTAAGAACCTGAATAATATTCGGGCGTTTGATTTGTTTTATTGTGCCGTCTTTTGATACAGGTATTCTGCCTTGAGCAACGGCCTCAACTATATCCTCTTCTGTTTTTCCAATTTGAGATAGAACATTTTGAATAGCAGTTTTCTGTTCATTGCTACGGTATCTCAGAGTGCCAGTTGTTAGCGGAGTAATTGGTCCCGCGGATTCTTGCGGCAAGGAAATAGCCGCCCCATCTTTTGGGTCTCGCACAATTATTCTGCCTGACGTTTTTTCCCTATAGCCAGGAAGCAAAAATTCCCCGTCTTGCATCATTATGTATTCAATCGGAGAAGAGTCTACGGAAGCCGCTTCTACATCAGGCTCAGGTGTGACTGGCTCAGGCGTCACAGCTTCAGGCGCAGTAACAGGCTGAGACGTAGCTGGCTCTGGTGTCTGCCCTGCCTTAGACGCTATGATTTTCTTAACATCTTTGACGTTGTATTTTTTACCTGATTTTGTAGTTGGAGTAACACCCTCAAAGTCTGCTTCTGTTAAACCAGCGTTTTGCGCCATACCTCTTACGGCAGAGGTAGAGAACATGCTTTGAGGTAACTCTGCACTTGTTTCCACGGGCGAAGGAGCTTCTACTGGCGCGGCTTCAGTGACGGGCGCTTCGGCAGGAGTTTCTACAGCTTGTGTTGCTGTAGGAGTGGGCGCTGGCGCTTGACTTGCTGGGGCGGGGCCACCAGCTACTACTACTTGTTCGCTTTCTTTTACTGCTTGGGCTGTAACAGCATCGCCATTGCGAGTGAAGTTTTTATAATCAGCTATAAGTGTACGTAAGTCACCGATACGCTTTTGGGCCGCGGCTATTGTAGCGGCGTTCGGACTTACTAAGTCTGCGGCAATTTCATCTTGGTAATTAGAAATTCTAGTGGCAAGCCCCTCCATCGAGGCGACAGTGGTGAGTTCTTTTATTATTTGTGCTTCGTTTTCTGTGTCACCCTTTTGGCGCGCCTCATTTAAATCCTGTTGTAATTCAACTTGTCGCTTTGCAAGGTCCGCCTCTGATTCAGCTAGCTCTTGCTGTAAACCTGGGAATCGAGAGTCTTCTACAACGTCCTCTCCAATAGCGTCAATCTCTTCTTGGGAGGGTAGCTCTATATCCTCAGCATTACCTTCCTGAGTGCGCACCATATAGTCGTCTGCTTGTATGCTGTTTCTTAAAATAGTCGCTATTTCTGCTTTTGCGTTTTGACCTTTTTTTTGTGCCTCATCAACTAACTGTGCAATTTGAGCATCAGTAAAACCTAACTCGTTTAGACGTGCGTTTTCAGCTTGTAGAGTAAACTGCTTTCCAAATGGGCCGTAAACAGCTTTGTCTAAAAAGCGTCCCGCAACACGAGCAGGAGCCAATACAGCGCTGGCAACTTTATCTGTTTTAGACGCGCCAGCACCAGCGCGAGCTTGCACAGCGGCCGCACCACCCGCAAGACCAAACAACCCGCCGAGGCCAACCCCTAAAAGGCCTTCCGCCGCTGCCGCGCCAATGGCGCGCGTAGTATCAAACTCATCCTGGATGCCTGTCGCTAGGTCTCTGTTTTGTTGTAGAGTATCTTGAACCCCACCAACACCAACACCGACAACACCTTCTGCAATAGCACCAGTTTTTGCCGCTCTTCCAAGCATTTGTTTTTGTGTGACATTGGTTGCGGCTCGTGCGGCGGCTTTAGCCGCTAAAGCACCAGAACCAAAGCCAACGATATTAACTGGGTCAAGAATTGCCGCGGCCGCATTTTGCGCGAACCCGCCAAACCCACGACCACCCTTGTCAAAAGCGTCTGGCAAGCTGTCAAAAACTTGCTTCATACGCCCTTTAAGTTGAACTTGACGCTCGTCCTGCCCCCTTGTTTCCATAATATCAAGAACCGCTGAACCCGCGTTCATACCTTTCCACGTCTGGTCTTCGTAGAATTGGTCGAGTAGTTCTTCGATGTTTGATGGGTCTGCGACGTCTCCTTGCTTGCCGTAATACTCCATCAGTTCAGAAATAAACTGTGGGTCTTGCAGAGCGTCTAGCCCTGAAGAGGAGCTTAAAACTCCATTTGGATTTACGGGGTTGTCAAAGCCTGTAAGATTTTGTTCAAAGCCTACACGTCGGGTGGGGAAATCATCTTGTGCCACTAGGTTCTCCAGTTTCCATTGGTGGGTATTTCACACAAATGTAGAAGAATAGAGGCGGGCTGTCGTCCTTGTTATGGCAACGCGCGTAAAATGGCTTCAGCCAATTGTAATTGGTCACGACTAAAGTTTCGGTTTCTGCCTTTAACCATCACGCCGCCTACGACGCCGAGTGCGGCGGCATATTGCCTAGCAATATTTTGTTTGTCGGTCTTCCCAGTGCGGTCCATATACTTTTGCATAGCTTTAGCCGCTTCTTTAATTTCGTTTCCGTCAAAATCTTTAAATTTGTCGTTAAACCGACGGTTTCTCTGACTAACCCTTGCCTGAAATGCACGGAGTTCGTCTTGCCTACTCCCAAGGTTTTCTATGTTAGCTTTAATATTCTGTTGCATGGCGTCAAGTTCTCGGCTCGCTTTCGCCTCTAACTCCCGTTGGTTTCCAGGGTCGCCATCTTGCCCCTTCACAGTTGCTAAGAATTTTGATTGATTAGAGATGTTTCTTCTAACCCCTTCTAACTCTTGAAATGCCATTTGTTGGTCCCTGATAGCAACGCTTATATCACGAACATGTTGAGCATAGGCATCCGCAGTCGGTAATCCAAACGCATTAGTGCCACCGTAAAGCTCTGCCGTGGTTTGAATTTGCAAAGGGGTTGTCGCATCAATATTGCTATCAGTTTGTTTTGTTATTGCTCCATTTTCTCCGAGGTTCATTCTTACGTAGTCAGGGAAAGTTTGAGGACTTCCGCCACCCAAACCTCGCAGAGATAGATACGAGTTTTGCTGGTTTTGTTTGAACTGAGACACAGGAACTTTACTACCTGGCGGAAGGGCGGCGTCTATTTCAGCCAGGATATCTTCTGAGTTGTTGGCAGTTGTTCTTTCAAGAATACCTTGGACTATGCGGATAGACGTTGGGTCCAAAACATAACCTGCCTGTAAAGTTCCTAACGCGCCCTGAATCGCTATATCTTTAGGGCTGTCGCCACCCGCAAAATGTGCAAACGCCATCGTTTGAGCCTCAAGCCTTTGTGACGTGCTTGAATCACCGTATTCTAAAGCATCCTTAAACGCCGCGCCTTGCTCTTTATTCCAAGTATCTTGAACCATGGCGTTAGACATAGTGATAAGATATTCATCAAGTTCCCCGTCTTTATTGTATCGGTCATAAAAGTCTGGGCCTACTTTTTCTCTAACAAGAGATAAATCGTTCATGCCGACAGCGCCTCTCAATTTGTCGTCTTTTAGATAGTTAGCCGCTTCTCCGAACACCCTGTCTCTTATACCCCTGTCATACCCTCGAATCTGACCATCCAACAAACTGTTCGCCGTTTGTCCTTGTAGGCCTGCGGGTAGTGATTTCTGCAAGGTCGATTGGTCCATTCCTTGTTCTACAAAATTTTTTATCATTTCTTGATTTTCACCAAGTAGTTGATAAACAGTATTGTTGGCTAAAGAGTCTGCTCTTTTTGAAAGACTGTCTAAAACTTTCTTAATTTGAGAATCCATAGATGGGTCGCCAGGCAGATTTGAGCCGAATAACTCTTGTGTTTCTCGGAGCGCGCCTTCGCTGTCGCCACTAGCCTTAAATCTATTTACGAAGAAGTCATCAACTTGCTGTACAAACCCTTGCTCTTGGTTCAACGCCTCTAATTTCTTCTTCCTATCCGCGATAAGGCGGTTCTCTTCGTTAGTGTCCGCAATGTTTTGTAGAGCTTGTCCAGTGGCATTTCCAGGCCGCAGGTAAAAGTCGCTTCCTACAAAGGAGTCCGTGAAGTTCTGTAGGTCTAGCGCAGTCGCATACGGGTTGTCTCTGCGGTACTGCTCGAAAGCCTTCGCAATTTCAACGCGCCGCGTATCATTTTGATTCTTTTGATTAAGCATGCCCTCAGCGGCATCAATTGAAAACATTCCAAACATTTAAGCTTTCCCGTCACCAAAGAAGAATTTGTAAGGCCCAACTGCTGGTTCGTTTAGTGAACCGTCTCTATTATATGTGGGTCCGTACCTGTTATCTAAGAAACTACCAGCTCCAGAAATTGCATTTTGCATGAACTGTCCACCGAGTTGGCCCGCTTTGGAACCCGCCGCCGTAGCGTCGGCATAGCCTTTGTTTGCTGAAGCTAACTGGTCTTCCAGCATTGACTGAATATTAGTTAAGTCCATAGATAAATTAGGAGAGCCTGGCATATTCAAGCTACCCAGGGCGTTGTACTGTGTTCGATTTCCGTAGGGGTTACTCATACTGAGCATATCAGCAACGCCACTATTTGGGTTGCCATAAATTTTAGCTAGGCTGTCTATAGATAGCGGCCCAGTAACACCTGTGTTTGATTTGGTTGGCCCCCTTAGCAAGTAATTGTTTACTGCTGAACCTGTGGCTTTATCGTAAACACCGCTCGTGGTACGTCTAGCATTTGCATCAAAGTTCAATCCTGTTGTGCCAGCCATTTGAGTATTAGAGAGCTTGTCTTGAAGTGCTTGTCTAAGTAAAGCAAACCTGTCTGTCTTTATTTTATTTTCACCAGTGACTTCTGCTAGAGCATCTGAGTAAGCAGACTGCCCAGCTTTCTGCACAGCGGGGGCTATTCGAGCTAGAACCTCAGCACGTCTAGCATTTGAGTCAGCGCCATCAGTTCCAACGCCACGCCTTATAAGGTCTGACTCTGTTTTAGACAACATTTGGTCTACTGCGCGTTCAATTTCTTGATTAAGAACTTGAAACTTTTCGTCTGCGCGCTCGCCAATCTCTTCCTCTCCAGCAAGCTCAGGGGTCTGCATGTTTCCCTGAGCCTCAAGAATAGATGTAAGCTCGTCGCGTGTATTTGATGTCTGACGCAATATATCATTGGCCAGAGATACTTCGCGGTCACGCTCAAGCATTTTTTGTTCGCGGTCTTGAACTAGTCTTTCTTCGCGCGCCTCAAATTCTCTGTCCAGCTTTGCTTGATTGCTGTCCATGTACTCACGCTCTTCTTCGCGTTCTTTAGCCCGTATTCGGCGCTCACGTTCTAACTGCTCTAATGCGAACTTGCGTTCGTTTTCGCGTATCTCTTTGTCATTTGCTATCTGCTCTAAGTCAAATATGCGTCTTTCGCGTGCGGCTCTCTCTAGCGCTCTTTGCTGGTTTGAAATTCTTCTATTTTGGTCTTGCGCAAATTGCTCACCTAGCTGGTCTTGCTCACGAAGGTATCTTTTATTTTCGAGCCGCTCGTCCATCTGGTCATTAAAAAACCCCATGTCACGTTCATATTGTTCTCTTGCTTGAGCCGCCGCTCTTTCTTGCTGGGCGAACTCAATGTTCATTAAGTTATTTTGTTGTTGTCGATTGTCTCGCTGTAACGCCGCATTATACTTTTGCCACTGCGCGGCACGTTTAGCCGCCTTACTTGAGCTAAACATACCGTAGACGTTACTGGCTACATTGAAAGCAGTACCAAAACTCATGTTACACTCCCTGTGCTAACAAGTTGCGAGCAAATGAACTGTTGTATGCTAAGTTTTCCAATTCGTCCTCGTCATCTAGGCTAGCTAAGTAAGCGCGCAACTGCTCTTCGGAAACAATATCTTGAGCGCCGTCTGCAACAGTCGGGAATGTCAAGTTGCCGTAGGCATCCAGCAATGGCTCAACCGAAGCCGCATCCGCTTCTTCACGAGAGGCAACAGCATCAACATCTCCCTGCAACCGCGTTCTTTCATCGCCCAGTAGTTCTGAAATAAGGTCAAGTTCGTCTTGAGCTTGTGTAGCTTTGTACGTTTCACTTTTGCCAAGTATGGTATTAAGTGCCTCCTCAGCCGCCGTTACATCGTCTAGCGTGTTGAAGTCCTGCCCTCGGTATCCCTGGAGCGCCTCAAGCGCCTCTTGCTCAATGCCGCCACGAGTTTGAAGGAGTGCGTCCAGCAAGTCATCCACACTATCTAAGCCGCCCTCAATAGACTCACGGTTAGTATTTAAGCCTCCTGTAAAGCGGTCCAAATCACCAAGCTCGTCTATAAGATTGTTTTTTAGCATGTTCATTGTGGACTCATCGAAGTCTGAAACACCGTCGATTTGCGACAAGATGTTATCGACATCAGCTTGCTCGTTAGCAAGTTTACCTTCCCTGTCGGAGATTAGTTGAGATAACACAGCTTGTGGGTCGTCTGCCCCTGCAATAAGGTCAGAAAAGTCAAAATCCAAATCAGACTCAAACCCAGATAGGTCTTTAACAAAGTTGTTCAAATCTGACTGAGCGTCTTCAAGCGCAAACAAATCGTACAAATTCATACGATTGACGCCCTTAGTCCCAGAATCAAGAAGCGCTTCGTATTTATCGCGGAAGGAATCAATCCTAGATTTTTCCATGGCGCGTTTGTCTTGCAAGGCTGAGAGTGCGTCCTCTAATTCAAACGTCGTATTCTGGTCTCCAGTAAAATTAAAATCTAACTCAGAATCAAAACCTTTAATTTCGTCCTGTAGAGCTTTTAGCTGGTCAGTGTATGACGTTACATCTTCAACATCGGCTATACCAAGCGCGTCTATATCGCCTCGCAAAGAACCAAGTCTATCATCTAGGCTTGTTTCAAATCCTTTTATTCGAGCCTCTTCAGCGGCCTTCTCTTCCTGACGCCCACCAATAATTCCTATTAGCTCATCGAGTTCTGTTTGAGCGCCAGCTTGAGCATCACTAAAATCGAGCTTACTTTCAAAGCCACCAAGTTCATTTTGGGCTTTTTCTACTTGGGCCATGTATTTATCAAAGTCGGTACTCAGTGGGTCATACGCGACATCAATGTCATAATTATTAAATTCGTCCGCGTAATCACCAAAGTAATTCTTAATACGGTCTAGCTCAGACTGGCGACCAGATTCTAGTGAGCCAATCATTGCCTCGTATTCTGCCAAGTCTCGCATAAATTTATTTGCTTGGTCGAAATTCAAACCAGCAAGCGTTGGTGTAGCGAGAGCTACTTTTTGCCCATAGGAGGTTCCCGTGGGATTAAAGTTTGGATTAGTTGGCAAGCCAAAGGCGTCGTAAACCAAGTCTGGCGTGTTCTGTCGTTTCAGTTGTTCTGAGGTAGCGGCTATATTTTTATATTTGGGGCTGTCCAAGAACGCCATATTGGGGTCTCCCCCAGAACTAACTCCGCCCGTCGGGGCCAGTTTTTCAGGTGGCGAGTAAGCCGTCAGACCTGAAACATCGCCCGACAAGAAATTGCCAAGCAAATCCTGTATGTCATCAATTTGATTACTGTATCCCGCTAAATCATCTACATTGTAATCAATATCAAGACCGCCAAGCGTATCTCCTAGCGTGTTAATTTGCCCCCCGTAACCAGTCAACTGTTCGTTGAAATAGTTAATCGCTTTATTATAGTCGCCAGCCTGCTCGTTTCTTGCCGCGTCAATACCCTTAACATACTGGTCGCGTTGCGGCGAGTAATCTGGGGGCGGCGGCGGAGCCTTCGGTCCTGATTTTTTACCCATAACTTATATCCACTTACACTCTTCTTTTAACATAGCAAAAACTACTGCATCTACATCGTTCGGAAAATACTTTCTATACAATCCTTCTCGAACAAAACCCATCCGCTCCATCATCTTCAAACTGGCCGTGTTCCTTACAGAAACTAAACCACACAACCGAACCACACCGCACTCCTCAAAAGGATAGCTAAACATGGTATTAAGATTCTTCCTGCTCCAGACAGACCTGTCGTCCACCCATATAGCCGCCCAAATCTCGCGCCCTGTGTAACTTGAATAAGTGACGCCACCTACCAAGTTCCCATCCTTTACGAAGCCTATAGAGGAGTTAGGCTCTGGAATGGGAGGGCATTTGCACCTTACGGCGCAGACCTTAGCTATCACATCTTGTTTGTGGCTAGTCGGCTCTGCCGCCATTAGCTACTCAAGATACTGAAGGCGAAAGTCACCTCTAAATCATTCAAGCTCGCCGCATTGGTTATATTAAAACCAATCTTCTTGTTCGCAGAAGTGGCGTCTATTTCTTGCGGTGTGGACAGCGTCACGCTGTTATCGCTAGATGAAACATTAACTGTCTGACCTACATTCACACCATTTACTTGTATTTGCACTGTTCCTGTACCAGAGGCGCAGACAACATGTACCGCATCAATTTGTATGCGTTGTTTAAAAATACGCTGGATAACTTGCGCACTATTTGAGACTGACCCCGCGACAGACTTGTAAAAACTACCAGATGAAATAGATGTGGGCAGTTGAGCCGACGGCAGTCGGCCAGACGAATCGAGGGACGCTACGCCGTTGGCGGCTCCGCGTTGTGTCGTAGCAATCCGAGACGAAAGGTCAACGGCCGCGTACTGCAATGCTGTACCCGTACCATTTACCTGGACGACTTGGCCAGCGTTAGACGTAGAGAATGTTGGCAACCCGCTTTCTGGCGACGTCTGAAGAAACTGCGCGCCGTCGTAAAACTTAAGGACGTTTGGCGACTGAGACGTATCTAGCCAAAGGTCTCCAGTTGATGGGCCTGCTGGTGTTGAGCCGCTAGTCGTAAGTTTCGCGGCAGACGCAATATGAGAAACAAGGCCAACTACTTTTGCTTGAGCTACATCAGCGTCTGCAATTTGCAGTTTACTAAATGGAATTTTACCAGTGGCGGTGTCTGTAAATTTTGTTTCTGTCATCAGGCCAGTGATTGTATTGGCTGATGTATTTTCAACAGTAACGATTGTAAGTATGTTGCCGCTTGGAATGGAGCTTGTCATAGTGACTGTGTCAGATGCGGCATTAGTCACATAGTCGTTAGCGCCACCCTCTCTTTGCAAGATGCCGTTTTTATACACCTGCAATACAGTGGAGTCATCATGTACAAACGGGAACACTGTCTGAGACGAAGTGGTAACTGTATCAGAGCGTGTGAAACCAGTAATCGAAGTTGCTCGAATTTTGTAAATGGTAACAATGTGGCCAGCAGTCAGGCCAGAGTTAAATGTCACCGTGTTTCCTGCGGCACTACTTGTGTAATCATTTGAGCCGCCAGAGCGTTTTAACAAGCCGTTTACGTAAACTAATAGCTCGTCTGTGGTGTCATGCGCGTAGTTAACAACGGTTTGAGCAGAGGTAGCTACTGTATCCTGACGGGTGTGAATGATTGGCGCACCAACTGTTCCAATGTCTGAACCGCTTGCGCCGCGCAGACTGTCGAGCGTAGCCAGGGTTGTCCAGCCTGTGGTGGTGTCATTGTAAGAGCCAACGCGATATTGGATGCCAGCAGAGCTATCATTACGGAACTCAATTGGACCCTGCCAAACACCATCTTCGGTGAACAGAACCTTGAGAAGCTCTCCAAGAGTTTTTTCTCCAAGTTCTGCGCTATTCAGATACCTAATAACATTTTCAAACTCAGCGTTGATATTGCTACTTGCCACATAGTTTTGTGGGTTTTGTTGTCTTAACCTTGCCATTAGCTCTTCCTCAGAATCACGCCAAACCCAATAATTCGGCAAATACCTTTTCCGCTTACTGTTAGTTTGTACTGCGCCCCTCTATAGCGGCCCGCAAACTTACGTTCATATTGCCTAGATAATGGAACATCAGGGTAGTTATTGTCGTCCCCACTATCACTAATCTCGAATGTATCTGAATGAATTACCTGCTCCATATCATCAGTAACTTCCAGCAGGGCCGTCCCATTCCCCGTGGCTTGAATGAGGACAGCATGCACTGACTTGGTATCAGTAAATGAGCCGTGCCATAAAACTGGGGTTTTAACCACCATGTCAGGATGTACTTCGGCTTCTTCTTCAATTTTTTTAATGTCATAAATACCGCCACTTGAGCCAAAAACTATTCGCCCACCAAGAGCCGCGCCACACCGCGCATTTAAAAAAGTACCCGTAGACCACTTGGGGTCTATGCCTGGGAACAAGGTCATAGTTAGGCGCTTAGTTAAAAAACCACCGCGTTGTGGGAAGAAAATATGGTACTGCCCCATGTCTTGGTCATAGACAGCGGATATATCTTTTGGGTTTTCTACTGAGGAAACTAGGTTTCTGTATAGGGTGTCTATCTTGAACGACAAAGATTCGCCCTCGATGGTCAGCCCGTTTTCCGCGGAGCGTCTTAGGCTATGCACCCCAGAGCGAGAACAGAATAACAAATCACTACCAGCGCTTTTTACAGTTGCATGACTTACACAACCAACATTTACAGACGCTTTATCATCAAGCGCCCACAAACCTATATCTGTATCAATTAAAAAGATGAGAGTGCGGTCAGTTGTAAAAACAGCCAATCGGCTTTGCTCGAATTTAGATAAGCCAGTAATAGACTCGGATGCACCAAGCTGGTTTGATATATCAATGTTGCCAGCGCGGAGGACAGAAACACTGTCAATAGGCTCGTCGTCAGGGAATATTTCATCATTATCTACTCGTGAGATTGCAATAGTAGTTTCTCTGCCGTTGATTCCAGCAACACACAACCGCCGTGATACGGACGTTGAAAAAGAAGGGCGTAGCTTGTCTAGCGCTGGGCTGGCATTAAAATTATAGTTTGTCCCATCGTAGTAAATTGGCGGGTTATCTTGCGAAAAAAAATGGATACGTCTGTTGAACACCGAGGTTGTGATAACACTGTTAAGGGGAAAAGCTCCCTCCTTAATATGGTCATCTTCACTGACAAGGTTGATGCCAGCGCCATCTTGCTCTGCATACACCACTTTGTCTTTAGAATAAAAGTTTACAGCATTAACGGGACTGCTACCTTTTAAGTAGTTACACCCAGGGTCGCGGGTAATTTGTCCGCGCCAGTCGCAGAACGAATCTTGACACACAGAAAGGTGTTGATTCTTACCTGTATCTAAAGAAGTTCTATCACGTGAAACATCAAGCCCTTGAAAGTTTTCATAGGCTACGCTTTTACTTGGTATACCTGATGGTGACTTAAAGGTGCTTGTCATCTTGTTGTGCCGTTATATTTGCTAGTTTGGCCCTGATGGTTACGCTTATTACTACCTTCATCTGTGACGCGCATTTGAATAGCGGTGTTTCCATTGAGACGTCGCCACAACTGCTGGCCAATTGTACGAATAAAGCTAGACGCAAATTGTTGGCTTTTTTCTGAGCCTTGTTGTGTTGCGTAGTGATATAGCAAACCGCCAACCATAATTACGTCTGGCACTTTGCGCACGTCTGACAAGTGCTGGTAATAATCTAACTCACTGCCGTCCCAGTATGGGTGCATCCGAATTTCATCTATCACCATGTTTGCAAATTCAATAAACATTAGCGCGGCGTCTCCAGATAGTGTTCCAGGATTGAAATCACCAAACCTGCGTACAGCCTGTAGCACCATAGTTTCTAGGGGCGAAAACTCATTTGTAATGTGTGGGTTAGATGTGCTGTCTTCTTTTGGGTTGGTGACAAAAACCTGCACACTACCGCTGTCGTGGGAAGCGCCAGTCATAATCCGACCATCGGCCATCGTGTGAACGTCGCCCCCATACACAGTGCCGTCTGAATTGTAGTAAGCCATCTTACACCTCTACGACGCGACCACTTTCAATGTGAGCGTGGCGTCGAACAAACTCAGCCTCTTCTGCGCCAAACTCCCATTCAATGCGACCATCTTGGCAACGCGATGCGTTTTCGCCGCGTATCTCAAACTGCGTAGCTTCTGGTTCAGCGCTTCTAAAAATAACAGTTGTAGGTTTGGCGGGAGCTTTTGGCTCCGCAGTTTTTTTAGTTTTCGGGGTTTTCTTTTCTTCTGACATAAACTCTGCTCCTAACAAAAAGGGAGTGCCGTTTCCGACACTCCCTTAAGTTACCCTCAATCAAGGATATGGTCGTCCGCTTATGCGTTTGAAGACCAGTTCTTAATGTAGGCGTGAGTTTTGTCCTGAAGGAGTTCCAGACCACACTCGGTCAGGTACTCATGGATAACTCCGTCTACACCGTTACCTTGACGGTTCTCGAAGAGGGATGTATCCCGACCTTCGAGGTGTCGATACTTCAGGTAAGGGAAGTCAACAATCACCATGGCATTGTCCATACCTGGAACCTGACGGAACTGCGGGTGCAGATGTACCATCAAGTCGCCTGCAAATGTGCTGTAACGTGTAAGGTTTACACCATACGTGCCTTGCACACTTTCTGGACGCCAACGGTTCTTGCCGAACTCTTGCAGGTGAGAAGCTACTTTGTAGCCCACAAATGCAATTTTCTCGGTTGAACCAAACTTAAAGATGGTTTGAATGAGTTGCTCATCAAACTGCGCCTCGTTCATTGTACCGTCACCATCAATGTCACTGTTACAATCAATGACAGTTGTGAGTGAGGTAGTCAGTCCGCCAGTGTAGCGGCGAGGAGTAGCAGATGTACCACTCTCTTCAGCTTTTTTGCCGAAGAACATGGCGCGCTCAATGTCACTCATGTGCAACTTGAGAGCCTTGGTCATCGCTTCATCTTCTTTATCACCAGTCCGCAGATAGGTTGACTTCAATGTGTTCGACACACCGAAGGCTGTACGGAAAATCTGAGTGAAGTTGGAAGCTACCGTTGCGTCGAACGTGATGGCGGTTCCGACATCAGCGTTTTCAGCCGCGGCAAATCCAGCAACAAACAGCATTGCGTTATCTGCGATTTGGTGAGTTGTGCCACCGATGTTACGAACAACAGTCAGCGTTGTGCCTGTTGTATCAGCGGAAGCACGCATAACTTCACCAGTTTCACTGTTGACCACAACTGCGCCGTTTACGGCAAACTTGTTGTTGTCACTAGCGTCAATGGTGATGCTTGTGGTTGAAGTGCTGGCTACAGCGCCGTTCACTTTCAGAGTCCGCTCTGGCAGTTCATCGCGGAAGTTTTTGTATTCTGGGTCGTCCGTAGACTCGGATGAACCAAAAGACAACAGAGCGTTGAGCGGTGCGTTACCGTTCGGCTCTAGGAGAGTAAATAACTCTCGGTAGTTTTTAGGGCGGAAATCAGATGAAAACTCACCAGTTCCGCGCACACCTTGAATAGCCATAATAGTATCCTCACTTTCGGCATTAGGTAGTTACAGATTTTGGTTGAGTCTCTCACCCACCGAGGAATTTACCATCTCTTAGGGTCTTAACTCTTTTTAGTAAACAGGGGCCGTAGCGCCATATAAATAATTTAACAAAAAAAGCGGGACGTTTTCGTCCCGCTTTTAAAGTTTTTTTTAAATTAGACTCTGCGTTGACCAGCAAGCCTATTTAGAGTTGGGTCGCCCTCAGCTTCTACGCCTGTTTCAGAAGCCATCTCTGATTGCGGCGTATTGCCAACTGTGCCTGTGAAGGCTTGGCGTCGTTTTGCAATTTCCCTTAGACGCTCCATGTCACCAGACTCGATACTGTTTTTGTAGTCAGTGCCGACCTTCATTGCCAACTGTGGGTCAAGGAAATCTTCAGAAGTGTAGCCGCGCTCAAAAGCAAAGATTCTAAAATCCTCTGCTTGGTCTTCGCCCAAACCAGTCTTCTGAGCCATGCGGTCAAGGTTGTTAGAAATTCTCGTGGCCATTGCGGAGCTTTTGTCGGCTATCCCGCTTGCGGCCAACTCCGCTCCTTGCTGTGCAGAGCCTTGAGCGTTTCGCATCATTCCTTCTACTGCTTGCATCAACTGTTGGTTTTGTTGCGTAATCTGGGGCAACGCCGCCATCATTTCACGGTAGCCAGGTGGGAGGGAGATTGCGTTGTCTTCCTCGTACTGCGCAAACATATCACCAGGTTCTTGGGCTTGCTCTTTCAACGCCACGTTTGTCGTACCATCAGTGTCACCCAACTGCGTGTTCTTGTCGCCAGCCTTCATAAGATTAACAAGTTGGCGCGCCGCATCCAAAGGGTCTTTGGCGAGGCCATTCTTGATAGCCGCTTCTATAACCATATTAACTGGTTTCATTTCGGCGTTCTTATGGTTCAGAGCCGCGTATCTTTTTAATGTTGAAGAAATTTGCTCTGGAGACAAATCACGATACTCGTCGTTACCGTCCGCATCCTGACCCATCAAAATTTTATAAAGCACTGGGTTTTCTGCCATAGCATCTGACTCTACTTTCGGAGAGCCTTCCTCTACAGCTTTTTCTGTTTCTGTGGGTTTTTCTTCAGCCTGTTTGGGGGCTGGGGTTTGTGCGGTGTCTACACCCATTTGGTTTGAAGCCACTCTATCAATAATAGCGGCGGCTACTTCTTGAGGCATTTCTTCAGCCATTTTCTACTCCTTCTCCCAGCCGTGGCGGGGAATTAAAAATATCAGGCGAGGCCATGGCGTCGCCCAGGTCATTTGCCTCAAGAGCTATCTCTGATTCCAAATGTAACTGGAGTTTTGAGGGTAGCTCTAAAAGCTGTTTTGCGGTCCATATAGAACCGCGTCGGAAGTGCATCTCTTCTACGGACATGGCAGGGTTGTTTGCCATGGACATAGCCGCACCAACGATTTCTTTTTCCATCACCTCAACGATGTATGACCATCCACGAGATGACGACAACTGCGTAACAGCCTTTAGGGTTGCTTTAGGTTGACCCATTAAGAGCGCCTATAAACAACAGTATTAGTGGTTGCTCCTCGCGCGGCGTCTTCTTGAGCAACTCTGGCATCAGCCATTGTTCTTCCAAGCCGAGCGTCCATAGCTTTTTTAAATGTCATTCCCCTGTTCATTACAGGGTCAGTGTTGGCGTTAGATTGGCTGTCGGTAAACATTTGGCTGGCCATAGAGTTAGTTTTCCCAATGTCTGGCATATCTACTTTCTTTGAAAATGCAGTCATCTCCAAAGCACCAGCCATAGGCAGGTCTACCATACCCCCAAAACCAGGGGGTAGTTGTCGGCGCACCCTTGTAGGAACGCCAACTTTAAAACTTCCCATTAAGTTTTTACCGAAAGCCATTATTTTCTCCGTCCGCGACGGCTCTTTGCCTTACCTGGCATTACTTTTTTAAAAGCCTTGTCTTTAGTTCCAGTACCGCGCTTCTTTTTCATAGCGCCTTTTCTTCCCATAGCCATAATCAAATCCTCACTTGCTTTACGTCTAACACTTAACTCAGACAAATCTTCGTCAGGAAGGTTGTCGTAGTATCCTTTTATTTCGAGAACCTTACTTGCATCATTCAATTCCGTTAGGTTTTGAACAAAGACTAGAGCGTATTCATCATCAATAAGCTCCTCGAAGTCTCCATCATCTTCCATATTTTCATTCGGGTCGTCCTCTGGGTGAAACGAAATTAACCACAAATCTTTCTTACAAACTTCCCGATTATGGAGCTTCGTCCATTCTTTTAATTCTTTTGCTGAAAACTTCGGGTCTATTTGTGCATGTATGACCATCGACATTTCTTTGGGGTAATTGGCAATAGTTTGCATAACATCACTCATGTAAGGGCCAAAGCCGTACTTCACATGAGCGAAGCCCTGCTGTAACGCGGTTAATGCAAAGGGACAGGGTGGATTGTCGTTGTAGTATTCTGTTTTTACAGAAAGAACGTGGGTGGCCCAGTTAATTAATTCTTGTTTTATAAGGGCTTGAAGTTTAGCTGTGTCTACCATTTACTCGGTCGGCCAGTTGGTAATCCCTATCCAGGCGGCGATAGCGCCTAAAACTGCAACGGTAAAAAACCTAAGTATGGTTTGGCCTACTGTTGCCTTTACTGACCTCCAGCTATCTAATAAATCTCGTAGCTCGTGCATATCATGTATCGCGTCTTCATCTGCAAGCCCTACATCTTTTAACGCACGTCTAGCGCCGCGTTCGGCGGCGCGTTCAAGCATATCTTCCATTTCTTCAGGCTCGTAACTCATCCCAGCCACCTGTCTATTTGTTTTTTGCCGACATACAAAATGCCTAACCAGATGGTGAAAAGCACACCATCAAAGTAACTTAGTTCATTCCATGCGTTTACTAAATCCATAAGTCAGTATTAGTTCTGTTCCCAGAACTGTCGTCCTCTATTTGATTTGCGGCCCTGTAAACCAACTTACAATGCTGTGTCTTTTACCGCCTGTTACTGGTTTGACTTGATGATATAAAAAGCTAGGAAACACAATAACGGAACCGCGGTTAGCAAAATTATCAGGTTCATATCCTTCATCTCCATCTACAAATAAAAACTCACCACCTTGGTAGTCTTCTTTTGAATTAAGTTGCATAACAACACTTACCTTACGCATATCATCACACAATTTATGCGTGTCCATGTGCGCCTCATAAAACTCATCCACTCCATATTCAGTGAACTGACAGCCGTCCATATTATCAATATCAAAATTCCAAGCCTGCTTGTTGGCTAATGTTGCATAGTGATAGCACAGGCCAGCAATCCAATCGTTATGGTCGAACCAGGCTATGTGAGACTTACGCATATCAAGCACAACCTCACCTCCAGCAACACCTAGCTCTTTGTTCATTTCGTTGCCGCGCTCAATAATTAAATCGCACAGGCCATCGCTCAACACACTGTCGAACAACCAAAAGTGAGGGTCAAAAATCATCTATATACTTTCAGGAGTATCGTATCTGTCTTGGCTGTTACTGTTACACTAGGCGAAGAAATTCTAATAATCTTATCTTTGCTGATAGTTTTATCTCCGCAGATTAAATCGCTTTCAACAGAAATAAAATAGCACTCATCGCCCGACTTGTTTATTTCAACCGACTTGCCAGCAAGCAAAGGCAATGCAAAACGGTTCCAAAACATATTAAGGCCTTTTGGAACTGTGCATGCCAAACGCGTGGTGGGGTCTAGCACTTCTTGTTCGAGACGAAGCCAAAGAGGGTAGTAGGGAGCCGCCACGCTCTTCCACTCTGTTTGCCTCCACCATACAGAAGCGTCCAACAGTATTTCAAATATACCATCAGAGTTGAGGCCAGCGTCAAAACAATCAGTGCTTGAGACAAAATGCTTAGATACTTCGTTTGCGCTAACACCATTTTGCAAAATTGGATAGGTAATACTCATATACGAACCCTCTGACGAGTCAGGGGTGGGTGTGTAAAAAAACCAAGGGGATGTGTCTTTAATTAAACTATTAGTTTCTGGGTGGTACTCTGCTTTAGTAATGTCAACGCTATGCGTGCTTCGGGGCCAAATAATGGTTTCTTTTTTTTCGTAATTTACTTTTGACAAAGTAATTCCGTCTGAAGACGTAAGCACTTCGTCTAAAATTTTTGTTGTATGACCTTCTGTCATACTTCTTCTGCCGACAAATCTACTGAAGAGCCAGCACCCACAAGGTCAACATAGTTGGTTGGGGGGCTTGGAGGAGTCCGAACGGCAAAAACATTCTTTACCTCTGCCTCAATGACTTTGGTGGTTTCCTCTTTATCTACCAAACCATCTACCACAACAGCGGGAACATTAAATTTCTTGTCGTTAGCTAAAACCACATACTCAAAAGTAATGTCATCAAAGGCTAAAATTTTGTAATTTATTTTACTCATTTTCTTTCCCACATAGTCTCTCTATATATGCCTGGGTGACTTGTACGTTTTTTACGCAACAATTCAAGCGCATCAGACTCCCTTGGCTTCATCGCCCGTATGTCGGCCTTTCTGCTAAACCCTCTTTTAAAAGGTATTGCTTGAACGACAGGATAGCCTCGTGGAATGATAAATGTCGTCCCTGTATGTTTTAAGAAGCTAGGGAAGTTTACAAACTCAAAATATTTATCCGTCTCAACAACTCCAGACATAGGTTCAAAATATTCGTTAACTCTATTCAGTGGAGGGACAAACAACGTAGACCAACCTGGGGGTGTTTTCATGTGCCAGTAGTTCATTATTTTTAATGGCAGTCTAGGCAGGGACGGGTGTCCTTTTATTTGTTGTATTGAGTGGTCCTCGATTACGCTGTGACTAAACTCTGTGTCCCACTCCACACCACTGCCGTCCTCATTGATAACAACCCTCATTTCTGCGGGCGTAGTTAATATCCATCCACTTACCATTGCATCCAATACTGGAGGGCAACGCTTTATACTTCTGTCAGGCCAGCCGCTAGGGTTCTCTGACTCAAGACTACTAAACCCTTTTAACTTTTTAAACCAGTCAGGCAACATTGAGCGCGCAGGTACAGGCTCAGGAATTACATCGTATAGCTCTGGATAAGTTGTAAAAGTAACTTTTGGGTTTCCGAAAATCATTGTCTCTCGAAGGTAACTACCATTTCTGTGCCAGAAGCAACTGTTAGGGCAATTGCTTGCTGGGCTTCAGTAATTCTTATTACTTGGTCTGCGTAGGCAGTCGTGCCTCCTGCGGCTCCCGCCGCTCCTGATGCTCCCGCTTTTCCTGCCCAAGTAGATGGAGCCGCGCTACCTGCATTGCCAGACGTAGCGCCTGAGCCACCTGCCCCCGCGTTCCCAGCGGCTCCAGCGTTTCCTGGGTTTCCAGACGTAGCTCCACTACCAGCGTTTCCTGGGTTTCCATTTGCGCCAGCATTTCCTGGATTCCCGCTAGAGCCGTTATTGGCTCCATTGCCGTTGCTTCCTACGTTACCAGCATTTCCGTTTGACCCTGCGTTACCGCCTGAGCCGCCACCACCGTTATTGGGACGACCACCGCGCCCACCAGTTCCGCCTCGGCCCGTATTGGCATTTCCAGTGGCTTGGCCATAGCTAGGCCCGCCTGCGCCACCATTGCCAAAGGAGTTTCTATTTCCGTCAGGGCTACCAATGCTTCCGCTAGGAGCGGTGACTTGTCCTACATTACCCGCCGCACCACCATTACCGCCACCACCACGGTTTCCTCTTGCCCCTCCACCGCCGCCGTTACCATTGCTTCCAGAGTTTCCTGAGTTACCAGGAGTTCCTGAGTTACCTGCGTTGCCCCGTGCGCCACCGTTTCCTCGAACACCGTTATTGCCGCTATTACCAGGATTGCCTGCATTACCAGCAGAGCCGCCATTACCACCGTTGCCAACAGTTCCTGGGTTGCCATCTGCTCCAGCATTACCAGCAAGACCAGCGTTTCCGCCCGTACCACCTGGACCACCTATACCACCTGCTCCGCCAGCACCTCCAGCACCTCCAGCACCTCCAGCAAATGTGTGATATCCACCAAATAAAGAACTAGCCCCAGGACTTCCGTCTGCACCAGCCGAGCCTGTTGCACCAGCGGCTCCTTGTGCGCCAGTGTTGCCAGCAGTACCGTTGCTACCAGCGCTACCAGAGCCACCCGCGCCCGCGCCCGAACCAGCAGAGCCAGCGTTTCCGTTTGCCCCGTTGTTGCCTGCGTTACCAGACGTGGCTCCATTACCATTACTTCCTACGTTGCCCGCGTTGCCATTTGCTCCAGCGTTCCCAGGGTTGCCCGACGAGCCTCCGTTGGCTCCATTCCCGCCACCGCCCGTGTTGCCGTTGTTTCCGTTAGTGCCTACACCTCCAGCGCCACCTGCGTTTGGCATCGTCCCGCCAACAATAGCGCCAGTTGCAACCGAGTTACCTTGCGCGCCTCCAGCACCACCAGGGCCAGGGGATGTGCCGCCTGGAGAGCCATTCGGGCCAGCATACAGTTTTATGCCTACACCACCCCCTCCGCCGCCTCCGCCTCCGCCGTTTCCAGCGCCGCCTGAGTTCCCTGTTGCGCCTGGATTGCCTGCATTACCTCGCGCGCCACCATTGCCGCGCACTCCGTTATTTCCAGCGTTGCCTGGGTTGCCAGCAGTGCCTGGGTTGCCAGCGCTACCGCCGTTTCCAGCCGTACCGTTGTTACCCGAATTACCGTCGTTACCAGGATTACCAGCCGACCCCCCTGCTCCGCCTGCTCCGTTGTTGCCTGAGTTGCCTGCATTGCCAGTAGCGCCTTGACTGCCATCAGCCCCAGTACCGCCTGGAGAGCCGTCTGTTCCGTTTAGCCCCTTAGCCCGAACGGTAACAACAGAAATACCTGCGGGGACGTTGAACGTCCCGTCTGATGTAAAAGTTTGTTGACCCCCAGGAAACAGGGGGTCTGCTCGAAGTGAGACCCCAAGTAACGGCATTACGACACCTTATCAACTAGCGTTAAAAAATCATCTGGTAAATTTGACACGTCCGTTACATGTTGACGGTGCGCGTATCTATCGGACTTATCGTCCGCTTCCCACATCACCCTGTCATAAACAAGAACAGGAGTGTCAGTAAGATTAATGTCGTTGCCTTCTTCATCTTGAAACCATGTAGATAGTGCGGCCAACGTCTCAGTGGGGTCTTGATAATCTAGGTTTGTAAATGCAACCCCATTACTGTCAAGCCACTGCCTCATTGTCGCGCAAGCGGCCTGACCTGGTTTCGCATATAAATGTACCTCGTCATAGCGAACAGTCATGTTAAGCCTCATAAAAAGATAGTGATACGTATATCGTGGTTGAGCCTTTAACCAAGAGCGCCGTGTATATGGTCTCTTTGTTAGCGGCAGTTTGCACCGCAGGCTGTGTACTCGAACTGTTGTATTTGATACTGAAGCCCGTTGGAGCGGCAAGGGTAAATGTCCTACCGCCTGTACCATCCTGCTTTACAAAGATTGTCACTGTGCGCGCTGTTCCTGCTGGCAGTTCATCTGTGTCAGGTAGTGTGACAGTGGTGTCTCCTGTCAGCGTGTAACTGACATTGTTGGTTGCGTCTGGAACTGTGACAGCGCCAGAGACGTTCGTGTTAGACGCCATAACTTCTTGGAAGTTTTCAAGCGTTACGTCTGTTGCCTTGTTGTTGTCAAAATCAACATCGCCTGTCATTGACCCGCCAGCCAAGGGTAGCTTGGCGGCAATCGCATTAGTCGTCGTGCTGGCAAAGTTGGCGTCGTCTCCAAGAGCGGCCGCTAACTCATCGAGCGTGTCTAGTGCCGCAGGCGCGCTGGACACAAGGTTGGCAACTTCCGTGTCTACATAACCCTTAGTCGCGGCATGACCTGTTGCTGTAGGGGTAGCAACTGTGATTGTGTTGGTGGTTGTCGCACCTACATCAGTCAGAGCTTGTAAGGTGTACGCGGTAGGCGTGTATGCAGAGCCACTAAATACAGGCACTTGGTTTGCTGACGGCGCAGTTGCCGCTACGTTTGCCAAGTCCTGTAGGTTGATGCTGGAAAAAGCCGCGGACGTAACCCAAGCGCTACCATTATATACTTTGAGTTGGCTGACTGATGTGTCGTACCACAAATCGCCCGCCCCAATATTGGAGCCTGTCGGTGCAGTGCCGCTTATAAAATAAGTATTTGCAAAGTTGTTTACGTCTGCAAGGTTGGTGTTGACGTTATTGATTGCAGTTAGCGCGCCATTCACATTGTTGAT
>Ga0181392_1000020_pt1 | contig 48770 bp, 29 predicted proteins | sample 15SPOviralmetaG_FD_130083 | JGI IMG/M metagenome (GOLD analysis project Ga0181392, IMG submission 130083) | Marine viral communities from the oligotrophic San Pedro Time Series (SPOT) site, San Pedro Channel, CA, USA - 15 SPOT_SRF_2010-09-15 | ecosystem: Environmental > Aquatic > Marine > Strait... | reverse complement strand
TATAGTTAAAAGATGAAAATAGAAGTATCAAACGGAGAAATATTAGATAAGCTTACTATATTAAATCTAAAGCTAGACTTTATCAATGATCCAAATAAGTTAGCTAATATTAGAAAAGAAGCTGCAGAACTTAATCCTATAGCAACTGACATGTTTCAGAATTATGGAGAGGAATTAAGGGACCTTTACGAAGATTTGTCAACAATAAATACCAAACTTTGGTATATAGAAGACTGGATAAGAGATTTTGAGAAAGAAGAATCCTTTGGTCAAGACTTTATAGACTTAGCCAGATCAGTGTATATTACAAATGACAAAAGGAGTGAAGTTAAAAAGAAAATAAACATACTAACAGATTCAGAATTCATAGAAGAAAAGTCTTATGAATAAACTATTTAACATTATAAAATACACTATAATATCTTCACTTCTTTTGCTTGCAGTGAGTGGAATATTGTTTTGTATAATACAAGTTATTATTGACCCTGCATTTAGAATTGACTAATGAGCATAGAAGACATAGTATATAGTGCTGAAGAACACGGTAGAAGAAATCTTCTATTCAATGAAGTGAGCATATTAAGAAAAAAAACTCCTAATAGAGATCTAACAGAGATATATGAAGAGGCTTATAGAACAGTGATGAATACCTAAGATATGAAAGAGAAATATATGAAGATTATAGCTTGGACTATAGTAATAGCGATCACAATAGTTATATGGAGCAGTTTATATAACTTAATAATGGGATAATGAAAAAGATAAAAGCTACATGGAGACCACTACTTAGAGCAATGGTTAGAGACAGAAGATTATCTCCTATAGAAAGACTAGCCACAAGATTTGGTTACATGGGTGTGGGCTTTCTTATAGCAGGTCAGTGGACCATCAATCCTATATTATATATGCTGGGGTTTACCTGTGTACTTATACAGGTTTCAACTAGAAGACAGTGGAATCTAGTGATACTACAACTTAATGGACTACTAGCATGGACCATTCACTTCATAAACTCTATGTAATAAAAAAGCCTCAATTAAGAGGCTTTACTATATTACTTACATCCCATTTTGCACTTACGTGTTGAGCCACCTTTTTTCATATAGGCTTTACGTGCAGTCTTTCTAACCATACCTTTCTTGGTACCTGACTTTGCATAGCCCATTTTATTACGTACAGCTGTAGCTAGTTTCTTAAGTCCTTTCTGTGAAGGTTTAGGTGTCTTTAATCCAGCCTTAGCTTTCATTGTTTTACCATATCCAGCTTTCATTGTTTTACCTTTTTTAGCTTTCATAGATTTACCGTATCCAGCTTTTTTTACATAAGCTTTACGAGCTGTTTTACGTACCATTCCTTTTTTTGTTCCCATTTTATTTAGATTATTTGAGGTTTAACATTTCCACCTACGTCTAGCTTGTCTTATTCTAGAATTAGGATCATTTTTAGTTTTTGCACTGCTGCGTTTTAACTGCCCCAAACTTCTAGCACAGTAAGATTTGCGTCTCTTAGCTGATTTAGATCCCTTTTTTACTTTACCAGTAACGGCTGTCTTTAGCTTACTACCAGGATTAGCACGCCTGTATGCTGCTACTCCTTTCTTAGTCATACCAGCTCCAGACTTAGTCTTCCGATAGTTACCACCTTTTCCGGTAGTCTTACGAATTGCTTTTGCTCTTTTTCTAGCCATTACTTTTTCTTTTTACGTTTAGCACCCATCTTTTTAAAAGTCTTTGCAAGTGCTTTAGCTCTCCCTGTACAACCTTTCTTGGTTATAGGAGTGCACTTACCTTTGGTGCCTCGTTTTTTGATAGACTTATTTACTGACTGTATCCAGTTTTTCTTCTTAGCCTTACCACCTTTTTTAAGTTTCTTAGCTCCTTGTTGCATGTTAGATCCATACTGAGCCTTTTTCTTTCCATACTTTGTGTATGTAGCTTTTTTACGTATAGGCATTACTTTTTCTTTTTAGATTTACGTTTACGAAGAGCACTTGTTCTTCTACCCATACCCACTCTTTTCTTCTCAGCTACAACTGCAGCCTTACGCTTGCCCACACCTTTCCAGGTTACTGGTGTCTTCTTGCTAACTTTTTTACTAGGACGACATTTCTTAACGCCTTTATTTTTGGAAGATCCACAGGCATTACCTTTTTCATCTTTCCATTTCTCTTTAAACCAACGTTTAAGAGCAGCACCTTTCTTTGTCTTTCTAACTGCCATGATACTATTTCTTTCCAGCTTTACGCTTTCTACATTTAGCAATAGCACCACTAGCATAAGCAGAAGGGAAGACTCTATACCTAGCCTTGACACTGTGATAGCACGCATCATGATTAGGTTTAGAAGACTTCCCTTTTTTAGCCTTGACTACCTTTTTACGTACTCTCCCTCCTACTTTAGATTTCCGTTTAACAGCCATAATTTGTTTTGTTTATTCCACAGCCTGTAAAGTTGGTTGTGGTTGTTCAGAGTTTTCTTCTTGTGCTTCTTTAATCACACCGCCTTCAACTCCTTGTTTCATTATCTTTTCGATTACATCATTAGTTTGCATCATCAACTGGTATTTACCAGCTTCTTCTGTTGCTAAATATGATCTAACCATGTTCAGTATTAAACCGAACTCTTGTCCTGAAATTTCAAACTTATCCTCAGGTTTCCAAGTGTACCTGCTGTTAGGATTGTACTGTGCATTATCTGCCATTTTATTTGATTTTAAAAGTTAATATAGAAACAAATGTACTACATTTTTACTCTCCAAGCAAGTTTATTCTAAAAACTATCGTTCCGGAAGACTTGATACTCTTAGACAGATCTAACCTAATTTTAAATAGGTTATGTAGTTTAAGTATTTCTTGTAATAAAGACTCTCCATACCTGGGCATGCTAGGTGCAATTCTAAATATGTAGGACTCACCACTCTTAGTAATTTGCATACTAGAGTATTCATCAATAGAGTCGATCACTCCTTCTAAGTGAGCAAAGTAAACTTTGTCATTCTCACGCATTATTTCTGGAAAGAATTTTCTGTGTATCTCCATCGATTAGTATATAAACCCAGGGACACTGGGTCCCTGAGCTATATAGTTTGTAGTTAATTTACGCACATAGATTTACTGCAGTTACAATTCCGTCAACTGCTACTTGTACATTCCAATCTTGTCCATCTGTACTTGCAACTCTGTGATATGCTCCGTCTCCATCATATGGATTTTGTCCAGATGCATCTCTGTAGATTATGTCACCAATAGCTATAGCAGGACCTGCTGCTAATTTAAGATAGACAGTAGTGTCTAGTGTTAACGCACATGCATCAGCTCCATCAGAGGCTTCAGAAATTTGTCCTCCTGGATATACGATTGCTGCTGTTGTAGTTGATGTTGTAGTAGGATAACAGCACTCGTATGCTATATCTTGTGGTAATTGCTTCCAATTTCCCACTTTAGGTATCTTGCGTCTTAAGACAAGAGAACCAGCTACTACACGTCCAGATCCATCATATCTGACGTACGCATTCAAAGGTCTTTTGTTAATGCTTCCCATTTTAATTTGTTTTAAAGGGTTAGTAATTTAGGTTATATTTAGTTTTTAACTCATGTAATTTCATTGCATAAAAACCAGTGCAATGTTTCATACTTTTCTCGTTGTTTAAAACAACGTCTAAGTGAGGGTCTGCCATAGGATCTGATCCTGAATGGTACTTCCCTTTGTAAAAACACGGATACCCACCTTGCTCAGTGGATACAATACCAGCATTGTGGTATATAGGGTGTGTCTTTAGTTTAGTTACTGGGTCTGGTCCCCAGGAGAATCCCATTTCTGGAATCACTTTAACTTCTTTTTCTCTTACCCAAAGGTTCCATAACACGGCCCACATGTCTGCACACCATGATTGAAATCCAGCATTTTCATCTTTAAAGAACTCTCTGTTTACTTGCTGTAGATAAGTTCTAATCAGTATACAATCATTCATAACCTTGCTCCAGAAAGATGCATCTATACCTTTAATTAGATATTGTGCACCGCCAGAATGATCTTTGTTTTCTTCAGCTAATTCTCTGCTTATACCAACTACGCTTCCTATCTCTGCTAAGATGTCTCTGTTCTTATACTCTTCAACCTTGTCCGGTAGTACTTGGTTCACCTTACTGTCAAAGTAGAAGGAATTGATATAACTGTTTGTATCTGATACATAACATACATCATCTTCAATGAAATCATCTACGTTAAAGTCTTCTGTCCAAAGGATATCAGAGTCACAATAAAAAACAGTAGCGTCCTTCATCTCTGGGTTTTCTGACCAGTACTTCCACAATAACCAAGGTCGTAAGACAGGTATGTATATACTAATAAGATTATTAAGAGCACCTTCTTCATCTTTATAAAAGTTGAATTCAGCTTCTGGATATAGATCAACAATCTTTTTCCACTTTTCGTTAAAAGGTCTAACTTTAGGTGTATAGACTAAAACAATTGCGTTGTGCACTTGTCCCATTTCTTTTAAACTTTCCAGCCACATGTGAACTTGCCATGTGTAGTACGTATCATCCGGTTGAGCACAGATGTATTTCATTTGTTCCATTATGTAGTTATTGGTTTTAGTTTATGTTACGGTGCAGTGGTAGTGGTAGTTGTTGTGTTAACTTTTCCTGTAACATTGATTAGTCTTTCTAGCTGCTTGGATATTCTCCAAAGCATTTGATCTGTGTAGCCTGAATTGACAGGTCTTGGAGGTATTGCCATGATGTTTCTTTTTTAACAAATTTATTAATATTTTACAAATTATTTCAACATTTTATCAAATTAAAATAATCACTTTAATTAGAATATCTTATATCTCACTACAATACCATAACCACCTGGGTTATTAGGCTGTACAAAAATTCTAGCACCGATATCTATTTTAGATAGGCCCACGGTAACTTCCCCAAATAGTATGGGATTGGTGAGTGTAATTTGATCTGTCTGGACACCTAGATAGCCTCCGAAGTTTAGCTTCTTTTTAGCATCAATGATATCCTGCTGTGTTGATATGTACTCTTCCTGGGACATGATTATCTTATCCTTGTTCTCCAGGCGTTTAAGAAAGTCTATCTCTTTATTCTGCAAGAGTGATATCCTATCTTCTAACTTTTTAGTTATTAGTTTTAGGTTGTCGTACTTAATTAGATCCTTTATTATCTGTCTAGCCTGAGTTTCATTCAGTACTACGACTGGGGTATCTGTCTGTGAAAAACTCTTGAAGCTCACTAATAGGCATAGAATCAACCACTTTAATTTGTACATATTCCTTTTCTTTGATGGTTTGTATTTCTTTCACTACAACAGCATCAGCTGTGTTCAGAGAATCTATTTTCTTCTGGAGCTTTCTGTCCTTCTCTTTATAGATTTCAATCTGATTTTCTATCTTCTCTAGTTTTAACTTATAAAGTTCAACTTCTTTTGAAGATTCATAACTTGTCCATAACAGAACAAGAATTATAAAAATGCCAAACCATTGGTTTCTTATAAAATTTATCACTTGCATCATACGATATCGTTTGATTCTAGTAAGGTGTATGAAAACTTATTACCCCATATATCCGCAGCTTTCTTGCAGATACCTAGGAATTCGTTCCAGTCTTCGTTAGAAGCAATCACTTGACACCCTGCAGACCATTTGTCTACACGCCAAGATCTACCACCTTTTTTAGCTGTAGCCCTGTGTATGTTTATACCGAACATTCCTTCGTGTACATGTTCTTCTGTAAGATCATACACGTGGTCTTTGTTCTTGTCTCTATACACCTTAACAGGGGCTCTTTGACATAGAGCATCATATTTACCTTGATGCTTGTTAATCTTGTATGCACCTCTGTATTGCCCAGGCTTGAGCACAGCTACACCTTTTTCATTAAGAAGGTTGGCCATCCAATGTGTACCTGGATCTGTTGTACTTTTATAACAGTGCATCTTCCATTCACCTTCTTCTTTATAAGAGATGGTGATGCAATCATCAAAAGCATTTGTCACTCTGTTCTTTGTTGCAGAGTTTCTTACGCCTACAATATTCACATCATAATCACCACCATCGAAATACTTGTATCCGCAGGTAATCATTGCATCTTCTATTTGTTGTCTGGTGTAACAAGACATAGGCTACAATATAATGTTTTTAATTCTTATTGCCAAATGTTTTTTCTATTCCGGATATACCGAAACATCCGAGCGTAACAATTACAAAGGCATCATAAACAAATTCATTTATAACCAGGTCTCTCCCAATCACACCACTGACTAAATCAGCAATCATAACAATACACATAATAAGGAACGAGATAAAGCCTACTATAGACTTCTCATTCCATGTATTGTCATCTTTGAATATGTTCTTCCAGCTGTTCATTTAACACTGTTCTAAATGCGAACCATCACAGTTTCCTTCAGGATCTTGTGTGTGTCCGCATGTGCATGTTCCAACTTTACCTGTTAATATATCTTCTATTGTTTTCATATTTTTGATTTTATTGCAGACTTCAATAAGTCCCAATTTTTATGTGCAAAAATTCCGAAGGCTACGCCAGCCCAAATCTTAAAGCCGAATATCCAAAGACCAATACCGACCAATAGGCCAGCAGCTCCTTCAATACCGTTTCCGATTATCCAATCTTTTATTGTGTTTACTACTTTTTTTATTTTACTCATCTTTCTATTGTTAGTTCGTAAATACGTTGTTCTAGCTGCTCCACTTTCTTAAGAATAAGTTCTACATCCCCTTGGGTATCCATTATAGCTGCTCGAAGCAGTTCATCTTTAAGATCATACTCCACTTGAGTTATGATGGGTTTTGGTTCCTGCATAGCAACTGCTATTTCAGACTTTAAAGATATGTACACTGTTGTTAGTGATACTGCAAATGATATAAGGATTCCTATTGTTTTGAAATCTGTTGTGACCTTAGTGGTTTCACTTATGTTTTTACTCATGATTTTCCTTTTTAGGGATAAGAGGTTAATGATACAATTGGATGTTTGTACCCTTCTTAGAATTATTTGAATTGAAGTTGGTTTATAACGCCTGTAGTATGTGTAGCGTATAAACAAATATACAAAAGGTATCTCAATCACCAAACATTTGATTCAAATAATTTGCTTAATATAGCATAAAACTTTACTTTTGAACTAAAATCAACAGATATGCCACATAGTTACGACTTCTTTAAACAACAAGTAAAGGATTGGATCATACAACATGTTCCTAAACATAAAAGAATTCTAGATGTTGGACCTGGTATAGGTACATATTCTAAACTAATTAGAGATCATGGATACAGAATCGATGCTGTAGAAATCTTTGCACCATATATAGAAAAGTATGACTTGATCAGTCAGTATGATAATGTATTTGTAGGTGATATCTGTAAGTTTGACTTCAAAGATTATGACTTTATTATCTTAGGAGATGTTCTAGAACACTTACATGTAGAAGACGCTGTTGATCTATACAATAGGATGATAGAACAAGATAAAGAAGTATTAGTTGCGGTACCATGGGAAATGGAACAGGGTGAACATGAAGGTAATATTTATGAAACACACCATCAAACAGATCTTACTCCACCGGTATTAAGAAGCAGATATCCAAAATTGAAACTATTATTTAAGAATGAATATTATGGTTACTATTATAAATTAAATCGTAAGTGGGAAAAAGCATATGTGCTCTATGCAAATTCTGCATACTACGATACAGTATGTGCAGCTGTTAAATCAATTAAAGCTTTTAGTAACATACCGATAATCGTTTACTTACTAAATGATGAAAGAACTGTACCAGGTGCTATTGTAGAGAATTGGAAGCATGAGGAGTTAAGTGTAGAACAAAGTGAGTACATAGATAGAAACAACAGTGATATATATAAGTTACTTATACAAAGACCATCTATAGTTAAGCACGCACTAAACAAGTACGCAAAGACAATAGCATATATTGATTCAGACAGTGTAGTAACTTCATATATAGATAACATATTTAACTACATGCCTGAAGATTCTTCTTATCCCTATTTTACAAAAGGTATATATGACTACCTGTTTATAAATGGTAGAGGTGGTGTAGAAACTAGAGAGGAGTTACATAAAAGTTTAGAACATCCAGCTTGTGAATTATTTGGTGTAGACCAGTCTGTTCGATCGAAATATCATCAAACAGGATTTTTTACAGCAGGACAATCATGTTTTGATTTCCTTGATGAGTGGGAGTGGATGTGTAACCATCCTAAGGTTTTAAGTAATCCACAGTACTATGCTCCTTACCATGAAGAAACTATAGCTAACGTTCTTTTGTGGAAGAATGATGTACATGAGGGTTTACCTTATATGTATATAAACTACACAGGACATATAGATGTTGATGACTTACCTTTTACTGGTGAGGATAATTATTTATCAGAGTGGGTGAGATTACCTAAGGTTAAAGAAGAACTACTTGTACTACATGGAGAGAAGAGACCTGAGTACATGTTAGAGGTTCTAAACTCTAGAAAGAAAAAGATATTATTTTTAGCTCCACACCTGTCTACAGGAGGTATGCCTGCATTCTTACTTAAGAGAATAGTTGCATTGAAAGAAACCTATGAAATATATGTAGTGGAGTTTCAGAATTATAGTAATGAGTATGTAGTTCAGAAGAACAAAATAAAAGAGCTGGCAGATCACTTCTATACATTAGAAGAAGATAAGCACGAACTAATGAGAATCATTAGAGGGAATCGTATTGATTTAGTACACATAGATGAAATGTCTGAACACATGGGTGATGACACTGTAATAAAGGACTTATATTGTAACTGTAGATCTTGGAGAATAATAGAAACATGTCACAACATATCATTTAAACCAGAAGAAAAAGTTTATAATCCTGATGCTTATGCATTTTGCACACCTTATCATATGTCTACATTTAAAGATACTCCAACACCTATTAAAAAGGTATTGGAATTTCCTATAGATGAGTTGTCTGCAAATAAACTAAGTGCTATGACACAGCTAGGTTTAGATCCTATCAAGAAGCATGTGGTTAATATAGGGTTATGGACACGTGGTAAAAACCAAGGAGAAGGTGTAGAGTTAGCTAGACAGTTACCAGGAGTACATTTTCACTTTGTTGGTAATCAAGCTGTTAACTTTAAAGACTATTGGGAACCAATCATGGAAGATATTCCTAACAATGTATTTGTTCACGGTGAAAGAAATGATACACACTTATGGTTAGAAGCAGCTGATGTTTTTATGTTCAATTCTACATGGGAGTGCAACCCTCTTGTACTTAGAGAGGCTATTAGTTATGGGCTACCTATACTTGCTAGGAACTTACCGCAGTATGAAGACATGTTCACTTCGTATATCACTGATTTAGATCCTATTAAAATGAAAGATCAGTTAAAGACTTTATTAAAAGATGCGTGTAATTACATTGTACCTACCGACAATACATTACAAGACTTTGCCTCTAATCATGTTGAACTGTATACAGAAACATTAAGTACACCTAAATTTAAAAACTCTTCTCCATCAGATTTTACTATCTATCGTGACTTTGCTCTAGGACCCTATATAGATATACGAGGAAATAGCAAAAGTGAATTCAAAGTGGAAATATATGATGAGGAGAAACTGGTATATAACAGTGTACTGGGAGTAAATAACTGGTGCAAACTTGACAAAAGCTACTATGTTAATTGGAGAACTTCAATATATAAAGATGATCTACTTATATTAGATGATAAGTTAAATCTAGAAGGACGAAGAGTTTATATTGCATTTGAAAGTTCTTCTCTCGGAGATACAATTGCATGGATTCCTTATGCTTTAGAGTTTCAAAAGAAACACAACTGTAATGTAGTAGTTAGTACATTTAAAAACTTTTTATTTGAAGATGTGTATCCTGAGCTTGAGTTTATAAAACCTGGAGAAAGTCCTGGAGATATCTATGCTAGGTATAACATAGGCTGGTTCTATGATTCTAATAAAGAACCTGTTCTTCCTAATACAATACCTCTGCAACAAGCTGCATCTAATATATTAGGATTGGAGTATGAAGAAATTGTGCCGAGAATAAAAAAAGATTTTGGGAACCCTTGTGGAATGAAAGATAATTATCAAGTTCCAGGAAAGTATGTAACTATAGCTACTAACTCTACAGCTGGTTGTAAATTTTGGACTAGAGAAGGATGGCAGGAAGTTATAGACTTTCTCTACTCTCAAGGATATAAAGTAATTAATACATCTATAGAAGATAACCCTTTCAATAATTGTGAGAAAATAGTAGACACTAATATAGAGTATACAATTGATTGTATAAGACAGAGTGAGTTCTTTATAGGACTATCTAGTGGGCTTAGTTGGTTAGCGTGGGCTTTAGGTAAACCTGTTGTAATGATATCAAACTTTACAGAAGCTAATCATGAGTTTTCATGTATACGAGTAACAAATACCAATGTCTGCCATGGTTGTTGGAACGATCCACAATACACATTTGATAAAGGTGATTGGAATTGGTGTCCTGTACACAAGGGTACTGATAGACAATTTGAATGTCACAAATCTATTACTCCAAAAGATGTTATAAATGTATTACCTGTTTAAGTATAAAAACAAGGAATAGCTCTAGATGTCTTTATATCATTAGTAAACGTGGCTGTATAAGAACCGTCTTTTGTATACTCAAAGTTTTGCCCAGATCTTCTAAATCTATATGTACCTGTTGATAAATTAGCAGGTGAAGTAAGTGAAGTGTTACTATATAACTGAGTTACATATTTAGGCATCCACTCTTTAGCATATACTGTTGTAGGCATAGCAGATCCACAACCTGCTCCAACAAGAGAAATTTTATATTCATAGAATGCTGCAGTAGGTGCTGCATCATCAGTGTCTAGACCAAAGACATCATTAGTTGTCTGTGGAGTAGTACATGATGAATAGGCAAGAATAGGCCCATACAATGCACCCATTGTTATTCTATATTCTCCTGGATTATCAAATATAAAATATTGAGTTCCAATTTGGCCAGTTCCTGTAGGGAAATTTGCTGCATTAAATACACGAAGTAATCCATTACCACTAGTGTTTTCTGATGTCATACCACCGTAAACAGCATTCCATGTAGCTCCTGGTCTACATATGTCTCCAAAAATATCTACAGCTCTATTCCAATTTTGAGTATTGTTTGCTCTATACATTACAGCACAGTTTTGATCTATGTACTGTTGAGCACCTCCTGTTTGTCCTTTCTCCATACTAAATGCAACATAGAAAGATCCTTGGGTTAGTCTTCCTACACCTGAATCTTGAAGTAATTCTCTACCAAATGTAAACTGCTGATATTGATTAGGTGGGTTGTTAACTGTACATTTTAAATCAGATCTAGAACCATTATCAGATGTAGTTAAAGAACTTCCATATATATAAGCATTAGGTATACCATAATTATTAGCCCCATCTAGATTTGTTAAAGAGTCTGCAAAGTATATTCTTTGTCCATCTCCATCAAAGTTACCATTACTACTATATGTAAATCTTGTACCTGGACTTGGATTTAAAACTGTCGTACTAGTGGTTGTAGTTGTAGGATCAGGACACTCAGTAATTCTTATCTTCATATCACCATTATCGTGATATAATCCATATAATGGTATCCCAGCTTGAGCAGCTGCACAGTCATTAGCATAGTTATGATGTTCACCAACTTCAGGTAATATAACACAACTCTCTACATTTGATACTGCACCCACATTTGGAATTCCTCCTATGGTTCCTCTCTTTGTAACAATGATAGCATTTCTTCGAGCATTAGCAAAGTTACCATAACCTGCACCTAACATAAATGTAGCAGGCATATAGTTAGAAGTATAGTTTACATTATCTCTATCATTATATGAGCCTACTAAAACTATATCAGATGATGTAGTAGTAGTATCGGAAGCTCCTTGTGTACTGTTCGGATTTACTTTTAGGTTTCTTCCTATTCCGACTGATTCCGATTTAAAAATATCTATAAGTCTTCCTAGTCCTCCGGAATTGGAAACCGCTGAAGAAGTGGTGGCTCCTATAACAACATCTCTACCAATTGCAAAATTATTATTACTACTAGAATTTGAAATCTCATTACTTGTTCCTGAAGTTATATGATTAGTTCCTTGTATGCTATTACTGGTACCTACTACTAGAGATCTAGTGGTTGTAGAATTCACAGTATTGGTTCTTCCTGATATAATAGTCTCGCTAGCACCTCCAGTATTTCCATATCCACTAATTATATTATTTGAACCACCAACTTCGTTGTTGTAACCTCCAATAATATTACAAGCGTTGTTGAGTGATGCAGTTGTGGTTGTTTTATTTAGTTCTCCTACTACTAAACTATTATTTACATTTAGTCCTCCCCAACCACCAGCAGAAGTTCTACCATTTCTTCTTCCTCCAATGATATTATTAATTCCATTTATAAAGTAGAAGTTAGTTCCCACCCCTGGAACGATCTCATCTAAAGCATGTAAATCTCCTACCACTAAACTATGTTCCATGTTTATGTTGGACTCGTTTGATGATATTATATTATAATCTGAATATATAGTTACTCCAGAATTTTCTGTATCACCTACGAAGTTCTTGAACCCATTGATGATTCCACCTTCCATACCAGTTCCAAGACCCACAAAGTTTTGTCTACCTCCGACTGTAACATAGCTTACATCTCCATTAATACCGTTGTCTCTACCACCTATAAGGTTAGCAAATCCCATTGCAGTAGTATTAGAGGCACCAAAGTCATTACCGTATCCATAAATAAGAGTACCGTAACTATTAGAATTACTACCACTCTTTTTAATAGTGTTATTAAATCCTCCAATACTAACAGTGTTAACATTTGATATGACGTTACCAGCACCCCACATTATATTGTTATTACCGTCTAATTTGTTATTACTACCACTAACAAGAGCATTAGCTGCATCTCCATCTGTTGTATGAGCAATTCCTCCAATCATAGATCTTACGATCTTATGAGTTATAATGTTGTTTTGTCCTGATAGAACAGTATTTATAATTGTACCAGTGTTAGGACTTGTTTTATTAACAGTGTTGGTTGTACCCACTACAAGTGAGGCTGTGTTTACAAAGTTAGTTTGTGTACCATTTACCTCATTACCTTGTCCTACAACAAGCATTTTATCTCCTGTAAGATTGTTGTTAAATCCAACAATACCTAAGTTACTTGATGTTGCATCTCCTACTACATTTTCACTACCACAGATCAATGCTGATCCGTCATACGTTGTAGCATATATATTAGATACATATGTAGTTGAATCTTCGTAAGGAGACACTTCAAGTCTTGGTGTAATTCGCGTTACGTAATGTGTACCGTTACCTGGTTGTGTGATTCTTATACCCTCTGTTATATATGTAAAGTTAGTAGTAGTATAAGTTGCACCTATCTTTATTATATCATTATCTAAAACTTCTAATGCAAAATTAGTGTTAGTTAAAGCAGATGCTTGATCAGGGTACAAATAACTTTCACCGACTACATGTAATCTATAGTTAGGAATCTTTGTACCTACACCTAAATAACTATTGTCATTATCCCACCAGTGATTATTATTTCCAGCTATTACTGTTGTTACAGCATCATCATCACCAGTCCAGAATGCAACTTGTCCATCTGCAATACCAGAACCAGAAACTTGAAGGGCAGGAGTAGAGCCAGATGTACCATCAGCACCACTTGAGCCACTTGAACCACTTGAACCAGATGTACCAGAGGTACCTGATGTACCAGAGGTACCAGAAGTTCCTGAAGTTCCGTTATTTGTAAATATAAATGCACACAGATCACCATCTACAATCACCCCACTACTGTTGTTTTCAGATGCAGTGGTAGTACAACTAAGAATCCTTGTATTGAGACCATAAGGACTATTACCAGTAACATTAAGTGTTATAAACTCTTCTACATCTGCAAGGTTTGTAATTCTTAATTGTGCATCTCCTCCTGCACTTTGAATATCTTCCAGTAGGTTAAGAATAGTTGCTCCATTTGAATCTGTCGTACTAACAGTTAAATATGTTATATTACCAGCTAGACTATTGCTTGATCCTAATTGAAACTCACCTGAAGCTTGACTATTTGGTGAACCTGTAATGTATCCATCAAACTCTGAAGTAAATAAGAAACCGGTAGATATACCTGAGGTACCAGGACTACCTGGACTACCACTATTACCAGAGGTTCCACTACTACCAGAGGTTCCACTTGTACCAGATGTACCACTTGTACCGCTCGTACCAGATGTTCCTGTTGTACCGCTAGTACCAGACGTACCATCATTACCAGAAGAACCACTTGTTCCTGAAGTTCCATCTATCCCAGTAGTACCACTACTACCAGAGGTACCGGACGTACCAGATGTGCCATCATCACCACTGGATCCAGATGTACCTGACGTTCCAGTATTACCTGAAGTTCCTGACGTTCCAGTTGTTCCTGATGTACCACTTGTACCATCGTCACCAGAACTACCTGATGTACCAGCTGTTCCTGATGTACCAGTGGTACCACTCGTTCCGCTTGTTCCATTTTCTCCATCTTCTCCTGAAGTTCCACTTGTACCTGACGATCCAGCTGTTCCACTTGTACCACTAGTACCACTATCTCCACTGCTACCAGATGTTCCTGAGGTTCCATCTTCACCAGTTGTACCAGAGGTACCACTAGTTCCACTTGTACCATCATCACCACTCGTGCCTGATGTTCCATCATCACCACTAGTACCTGACGTACCGGTTGTTCCTGAAGAGCCACTACTTCCAGCTGTACCAGAAGAGCCACTACTTCCATCACCACCAGAGCTTCCACTTGTTCCACTTGTACCTGATGAGCCACTTTCTCCACTAGTTCCAGAAGTTCCACTGGTACCACTTGTACCAGATGTACCATCTTCACCTGTTGTTCCGCTAGTTCCTGATGTTCCAGTTGTTCCAGAACTTCCACTAGTTCCGGATGTACCAGAGGTACCAGTTTCTCCACTTGTTCCACTGGTTCCAGATGTACCTGATGTACCACTCGATCCACTATTACCAGAGCTTCCTGAAGTACCAGAGGTTCCGGATGTACCAGAACTACCGTCAACACCAGGATCTCCTTTATCACCTGTAGTTGCAAAGCACATCAATACATCATCACCATTGCTAAATATTACTCCTGTTCCTTGTGATGATGCTACAGCACTTATATTTATTGTCCACCAACCAGAATTATTAGTTAAATCTGATATAGCAAATAATATAAAGTCAGCAGTGTTGAATTTTTCTGATATTCTAACATGTCCTTTTACAGCTGAAGTTGAACTGTCAATTGCTTGTAAGAAGGAATTAATAGAGTCTCCATTATCATCTAAGACGTCTATATACATAGCACTAGCACCTGCTTGGTCTTGGTTATTACTTAACCTTACCTTACCTGTTCCTGGATCACTAGAGCCAGTTGAGATATCAAATGTATAGTCAAAACATGCACCACCAAAGTTACCATCTGAACCAGATGTACCTGCACTACCAGAACTACCTGACGTTCCAGATGTTCCACTACTACCACTGTCTCCACTAGAACCACTAGTTCCAGATGTACCGCTGGTTCCTGAACTACCAGAGTCTCCTGAAGATCCACTACTTCCTGATGTACCACTTGTACCTGAGCTTCCACTGTTTCCACTAGATCCGCTAGATCCACTTGTACCGTCTATACCACTTGTACCTGTAGTTCCTGCAGTACCACTAGTCCCTGAAGTACCATCCTCTCCACTAGAGCCACTACTTCCTGCAGTACCACTACTTCCACTTGTACCATCTTCTCCGCTAGAACCACTTGTTCCAGATGTTCCACTAGTTCCGTCTATACCACTAGACCCTGAAGTACCTGTTGTTCCAGATGTACCACTAGTTCCATCTTCACCGGTTGTTCCTGATGTTCCTGATGATCCACTAGTTCCACTAGTTCCATTTTCTCCATCAGTTCCTGAACTACCACTAGTACCGGATGTTCCACTAGTACCACTAGTTGCACTGGTTCCTGAAGTTCCTGTTGTACCTGATGTTCCATTACTACCATCCTCACCACTTGTTCCACTTGTACCGGTAGTACCGCTAGTTCCTGATGTACCATCTTCTCCAGATGTTCCACTCGTGCCACTTGTAGCAGATGTTCCAGAGGTACCACTGCTTCCGTCTGCTGCAGATGTACCAGAGCTACCTGAACTTCCGGATGTACCAGAAGTTCCAGAGGTACCAGATGTTCCACTGCTACCAGAACATAATCCATTAATCCCTACAGATCCACTAGCGTCAAATCTAGGTAAATCTTTAGAACACACATCGATTGCATTTCCTTCGGATATAGTAATAGATTGAGATACGTTTGCACAGTCTGTATATGATGCATCACAATCACCTCCACCATTTGGACATGATAGGTTATAGCTTATACAGCTACCACCAGATGAACCGGAAGTACCACTTGTACCACCTGATCCACTAGTACCACTAGTGCCAGAGGTACCAGAAGTAGCAGATGTACCTGATGTTCCATCAATAGCTGATGTTCCACTAGTTCCAGAAGTTGCGGATGTACCAGATGTACCAGAGGTTCCAGTAGTACCGGACGTTCCTGTAGTACCTGATGTTGATCCTACAGACACTCCCACTTGTACTGTATTAAATACTACAGAAGGTGCAGCAGGTGCTGGGTAAGGAGCAGTTTTACTTGCAAGGGCATCTATTTGAACTGTTGGATTATCAGATGCAAAATATAGTTCTAAATAATCTTGCTCTTCTAACTCTACTATATAAGATATGTATGGACTGTTAATCGCATCTTGGTGATGTATAGAATGTACTCTATCCTTTCTTATAAAATCTGTACCGTTCTTTCTTAACCATATGTCAACACTAGTGTGACCTCCACCACCTTGAGAACCTGTTCGCTCAAATTGTATAGAGTATCCCACTTCATATATACCAGCATGTGGATATCTTACCTGCTGATTGAAGTCTAAAATAATACCATTAGAAAGTTCTGTAGTACTGAACGTTACTGCTGTTGGTACATTTGTACCATTAACTGGTTGTATTGTATTATCTGAAAAACTAGCATACCAGTTTGCTATTGCAGCACCAGATGATCCATCTATACCGCTTGTTCCTGCAGAGCCTGATGTACCTGTTGTACCTGATGTCCCTGTTGTACCAGCTGTACCAGAACTACCGCTTGTTCCAGAAGTACCTGGTGTACCACTAGTACCTGTTGTTCCACTGGTACCAGATGTTCCACTTGTTCCTCGTGTTCCAGATGTCCCACTTGTTCCTGTAGTTCCACTGGTTCCTGTACTACCTGAGCTTCCAGAAGTTCCAGATGTACCACTTGATCCAGTGTCACCACTTGATCCACTAGTTCCTGTTGTACCAGATGTCCCAGCTGTGCCAGAACTACCAGATGTACCAGTCGTACCACTTGTCCCAGTCGTACCACTTGTACCACTTGTGCCTGTTGTACCACTTGTGCCAGATGTACCTGTTGTTCCACTAGTACCGCTGGTACCAGAAGATCCATCTCCACCAGTTGCTCCATCAAGATTGATACACCATGAAGTATATGTACCAGATCCTACTACCTTAAAAGGTGGGGTGAAACATAACTGTCCTGTTACTGGATCATAGGATACTACATCGCATTCTTGGTAATTATTTACATCATGAGCAATAACAATAGATTGACCTGCAGTGTATGCAAGTCCAGTGTCTACAGTTAAACATTCATTAATAGTATTACCTAAAGTAAATGATGTTCCTGTAATACATGTTTTATACTTATCTCCTTGATCTCCAGACGTTCCACTAGTTCCAGACGTTGCACTAGTTCCACTAGAGCCTGATGTACCACTCGTACCAGTTGTACCACTTGTACCGGTGGTCCCTGAAGTTCCAGATGTGCCACTAGTACCTGATGTGCCACTAGTACCTGATGTACCAGAAGTACCAACCGAACCAGATGAACCGGATGAACCACTAGTTCCACTTGTTCCACTTGTCCCAGTGGTACCAGATGTACCTGTAGTTCCTGAAGTTCCAGCAGTTGCTGAGGTACCGGAAGTACCTGTTGTTCCTGAGGTACCAGATGTACCACTAGTGCCGGAAGTCCCAGCTGTTCCAGATGTAGCAGAAGTACCAGATGATCCTGATGTGCCTGAAGTACCGGAAGTACCTGATGTACCACTGGTACCATCAAGTCCAGCTCCAGAACATAGAAGTTTATCTATATTCTTAAGAGCGTCTTCTACAGTCATATTTGTTCTGACTCCAGAGCATACTAAATTTGGCCCCTCATAAAATACACAAGCTGCACTTAGTGTAATAGGGCAAGGATCAGCTGCACAAACTAGGTTGTTACTACTTTTACTCATCTGAATGGATATATGTTATTAATGTACTATCTTAAGAAAGTCTCCTGTACGGTATACGTCACCCACAGTTAAGCCAGCAAACACAGCAGCTGAATTATTAGGATACTCAGGAGCACCTGTTATAGGTACAGTTAAGAGTACTTCCCAATCAGACGCTGTTCCAGCAAGATTAGCAATGTAGACTTTCCCACTTGTTGCACTTTGATCAATGTGTATTTTTCCTACATAAGGTGCAGGACTTACAGGCGTAGATGTGTTAAACGAAGGAACCAAGTTCAAATTAATGTTACCTAGTATCGTTTGTAGGTCATCGCCAGGATTTATAACAGCATTACCTAAGTATCTACCATTATAAATAATACATTCTGCATTTTGATACACAGCACATGTGGGACAAATTTCAGCGGTTCTCATATTATTACAAATTTATGTTATTATTTTTTATTTTTAATCATTACTAGTAAAATACCTTCGTATAATATAGCAATTGTATTATCTTCTTCTCTTTTCTTGGATGGTTACATCAAAATCTTTAGCGAATTCAGCATCAAACATAGCTATCCACTGTACCATAGACTTAGTTACAGGAAGCATTCTCATTCCCTGTTTTATAGGAAGAGCATCTTCTCTAACTTCTATTGGTCCTTTATCAAGATTACCAAATTCAATACCTGTAGTTTGTCTACTCATGTGTTGAACAAAAGTACTGAATTCTTTAAGCAAACTTAATGATGGTAATATACCTCCACTTAAAGTTGAACTCCACTCTGCTGGATTGTAAAAGAACATAAGTTCTTCATAGAATCTATTAAAAGATTTTCTCATGTATCTATAAGAATTCTTTTCAGCTCTATCTGCATCATCATCTGGTTCAAAGAATCCTGTTACAAATAGCATTCCTTGGAGTGTCATAAGTATAAGAAGTTCTTGTAGTTGTTTTCTTGTATTCTGTCGTACCATTTCTATGAAGTCTTCTCTGGACATGTTTAATCTTTCTCCGGTTGTTTCTTCATAAGACTTAGCGTACTTCTCAAACATTTGATCCATTTTTTCTAGACCTGCATCAGTTATATCATTACCAAATGCACCTATAGATATTAACTCCCTTACACTTCTTAGTAGATTAAGATGAAGAAAGTTTCCAGCAAACAATCTAACTCTTCCTATGTCATACTTCTCTCCGGTAGTCATACCATCTTCTCCTACTCGTGTAGTAAAGTCATCACCTACTTTTCTGAACTCACTAAAACGTGTGTCTACAAGTTTAGGGATCCAACCTTTAAACACCATCATGGACTTAGTCCAAATATTCATGTTCATTTTAATTTGATCGAAGTCTGTAAAACCACCAGTAGCATTTCTAGCTATAGTTCTTGTAAGATTTGTAAGACGTTGAATCTCTTTTCTATTCTTTAAATCTAAACCTGGTACTACAACTTTACCATCTACAAGTTTTTGAGTGGCTGTAATAGATTTATTTTTCTTTAGTTCTTCAATCTCTTTCTTTATGGTATCCTTTACTGAATTATATGTTGCAGCATCCTTATATCTATCTTTATATTTATTTCTTACAAACTCTTTTATATTAATTAAGTTACCATCTATAACCATGGTGTTATCTAAAAGAGTTTTGAATAGAGATCTTTCTAAGTGTAGTTCTGGTTCTCTAAAGAATGCAAACAATGTATCCTGTGCACCCATATCTAGTTTGGCAGACTTGGAGATAACAGAGTCTTTCAACTTTTCATAAGTAGGACTCTCTTTCAGTGGCATAAATATCTCTACCAACTGCTCGAACATATCTCTCTCTTCACCTTTACGCCATTTATTTCCTACAAGTTTAAGCTCATTAGCTGCAAACTCTCTAGCGTTGAAATAGTTACCTGCTTGAGCTGCTACCTGTATGTTAGAACCAAAAATGTTAACAGCACCAGACAGAGGTTCTAGACCTAAAGTCTTTGCTTGAAATGCATTATTAAGTGTTTGCATAAACTTAATAATAGAATAGTTACTTCCTTTTTCTCCTACATCAAACAACTCTTTACCTGTTAATTGTTTAGCGATCTTATTTATTCCTGTTCTTAATCTACCAGTAGGTACACCAAAGTCTTCACCGTCTGCAGGGAACTGATTATCATACATGATTGTTTCCATAAACAGGTCGAATATCTTTGCATTATTTTCATTACCTTTCTCTATAACTGGTTTACCACCTTCCATAGCAGTTCTTGAAAACCTGCCAGTTTTGTAGTGATCCTTAGCATGTACTATAGTTTTTACTAGATTCATCTGACCTTCTATATCACTCATGTACTTATACTTATTCATGTGATTGATATACAAGATTTGATTCTTAAAGAACTCTAACGATACATCAGTCATATCATTTGGTCCACCCTCAGAGTCTGCACTAAAATCAAATGTATAGTATTTAGGAATAGCATTCTCAGTAGCTCCAGTTATTTCATTGATAGAACCGTATCCTATATCATCTGCTCTTGCAGTTAATCTAGCTCCAAAATTCTTTACAGCACTCAGACTAAAATCCCATGCCATGCTTTCTGCTGTACCTTTACGTATAAAAGGTAGGAATGTACTTTGTACTCTATTATCTAAATAACCTATGTCTTTAGCTTTTTCATTCATCTTTGAGATGAAGTTGTACAAATCTAGTAGGTCTGGATTCTTCTTTATTTCTTTATACTCTGTAGATTCCCATTTAGATTGTGGATGTCTTTTAATTACATAGTTGTTCCATCCATTAAAATCATTTCTACCTATATCCCACTTACGTTTGGCTTCTAGTATAAGTCTATCTCTTAAAGCTTCATCATCGTATAGTTTGTTATACTTGTCTATTTCTCTTTTTAAAAGTTCATTAGCTTCTTTTTTGTAGCCTGCGATATCTATACTTTCTTGTAAAAACTTTTTACTTCTATTGCCCTCTTCTGCATTTTGATCTATAGCATCATAAAAATCTCTAGAGTATTTATAGATTAATTTATTTACTAAGCCACCCTCTGTGTTTGTTTGATACAAAGGTCTTACAATATCTAATAGATTACCCCCTTGTTGTTTTAGTTTATCTCTAATTGCAAGAAGTTCATTAACTTCACCAACAGAAGTTGCTTGTGCTTCTGATTGTGCAACTCTAGCTACCCTCGACAATATTCTTAAAGAAGGTAAAGGCAACTCAGATAAACTTCTAAATGTAGACTTCAATCCTCGTAATAGTGTTTGAGGAGAAAGTAAACCACTTACATTATTCTTTAATCCTACAAACTTATCTGCAAATTCCCCACTTATCTTCTCTATCTCTCTTAGATTTCTACTTATTTGACGTGCTTTTTCATCTATGTCTTTTAAGTATGAAGCTTGTTCTTCCTTACTAAGACCAGAGTTTTTAATAAGTGGTTCTAGGTCTAAGTTAATTTGAGAAAATACTTTTCCTGTTTCTAGGTATTGAACTATTCTATCTGCATAGTCTGATAACTGTGCGTCCTCAAAGTCTTCAGCAGTAGGAGGCCTGTTCTTATATGTAGTTTCAAACTCTGCAATAAGGTTTTCACCTTCTGTTTGTTGCACAACCACCGCATCGATTAAAGGTGATAGGTTTTGATTTGCTTGTGCTTGACGTATGGCAGACTTTAGTATGTTAAGACGATCTCTTTTACTTGATCTATCAACCTCATCTGTAGGCTTTGTTTTTTCTATCTGAGTATAAACTGCATTTAATTTTTGAATAAGCTCATCTAAGTCTCTCACACCAGTAGTCTCAGTCTTTTCAGATACAGGAGTTAAAGTTAAAGGCTCAACACTTGAAGGATTAACACTTCCTATACCTATTCCAACAAACTCTAATGGAGACTTGCGATCTTGAAAGTTTTGTCTCTTTAAATTTAATAGTATAGGAACAGCTCTATTCTTTCCTATTTCTTTTACTCCATAGTTATCTTTTAAGATTTGCTTGTATGTACCAAGTTGTATACCATATGCTCCTTGTTTGTACCATGCTACATCTTTTGCACCTTTAGCTACATTCATAAACTTCCAGTCATATATATGTGACTTTCCATCTTGATCTACAATCAGTAGGTCAATTGTGCCTGCCTCTTTATTCTGTTCATCATAAATCATGACTTCAGAAAACACCATAGGGTTTTTATTATTTTTAGAAAACTCTGCTATAAGATCTGTGTAATACTTTTCTAGTTTACTATATACCTGAGCTTTCTTAACGTCTTGTATAGTTGGTGCAGGACCTGGAACTTCCCTTCTCGTACCATCTGAGTTAAAGAATCTTCCATGTATCTCTTCGAACATATCGTGAAACTCTACACCCAGTTGTCTTTTTAATTCATTATCTCTTTTCTCTTCTGCAGTAAATGATTTACCTCTAAACTTACTAGCGTACCATGCCTTTACTCTATCTGTAACTCTTTTTAATACTCGTTGATACTCACCATTTACAAGAACTTCATAATAGTTATTTGCATTCTCGTCATCTAGTAATAAAGGATTAGCTTCTTTTGTACTCTCAACCTTCCTAAGACTATTCTTAGTAGCTATAAGTTTTTGCTGTATTGCCTTCTGTGCAGGGGTAATTGAAAAGTAAATTTCTTTTGCACTAGCATCAATCAGGTCTCCTTCTACACCCTCTGTTACTTGTTCTGCAGCTTGTTGAAATATGTCTAGATTAGATTGTGCATACTGCCCTCTAAACCAATCTTTTATAGTGTTCCATATCTGTCTAAAAAAACTAGTATTTTCTTCTTCTAGTGCAGCTGGATCACTTAGTTCGTTTAAGTTTTCACTTACTAGATATGTAATTAGTTTATCCGCTGCCTCTTTCTTTATCTTTCTAATATCAGGTCTACCGTTCTCTAACTGATAAACTGGATTGTCTCTATATTGATCTAACGTATCTTTGTATATCTTAAATCTATCTATCTTAGATATCATCTGAGTAACTAGACTTGGGTTCTGTTGCTCTAGTATAGCCGTAGCAATGTGAACCATTTCCTCTGTAATGTCTATATCTGTTGCTCCTTCACTTACAGCAATTATCTTTCCGGTAATATCAGCAATTGCATTAGCTGAACTAAAATCTATTTCAGGATTTTCCTTTGCATAATCTTGTAGCTCTACAATGTTTACACCCATCTTAGCTATCAACTCTTTTACTCTAGGAGTGATAGAATTAACTCCAGCTACATCTGTATATTCCTGTGCAGGAACATTACCATTGTAATTATTCCATAAAAAATATGCTCGGTCTTCTCCTTTAGCAGCAACTAATTGTTTCCACTCCGGTAAATTTATGTTAGGACATCTTGCCATTACTTACAAATTAGTTTAAATATTTCACCAGCTTGATCTTCTGTGTAACCTAAGTCAAGTAACATTGGCACATTGATTTCAGATATATTAAATTCTTTTGAGCCAGTTCTACCTAGTTGAACCATGTCACCTTTCTTAGCAAACATAAGTTTGTTAGGTGCGACAGATTGTGTAGGTGCAGTTCTTGTTTTTCCTTTATTATTAAATGCTTCTACAATTGATGAGTCATGCTTTTCATCAGCTTTTACTGTACCGTTATCAAATACTGATGGTCTAGGTCCAGTATAATATTCTTTAGCTCTATATCCATCTCCTAATGCATTGACATGTTTATAAACAAAATAAAGTTTTGGTTCACTCTCACCTTTTTTTGTATAGGAGTGTATAAAAGGGTCAGCAGTTGGGAGCATACTAATACTATTACCTCTTACCTTTTTAAATAGTCCTTTATTTATGAATGAATAATCTCCTTTGGAGGCCATCTCTTTTCTTTCTTTTGCATCAAAGTTTGGATTGTTCCAACTAAATGTAACAAGATCTGATTGTGCAGCTCTACTACCTGTACTTAATGTCATCACTTGAGGAATAGCTCCGGATGCTACAGAAGCTTTTACACCCTTTGGAAGATATGCCATTGCTGGATTATACACATACATACCGTTTTGTTGTTGTATCCACCTTGCTCTTTCTTGAGGTACAATTCCTGTGCTTGATTCCCAGTTGTTTCTCTCAAACATGTTCAAGGTATAGAAGTCATCTAAGGTATCAATTTTATCTAACCTAGACAAGGTTTGATTGTATATTTCTTGAAAGTCTTCATACGGCATTAAAGAAGTAAATGATATTTGTGAGTTATCTAGTCCGGACTGCAGTATACCTGTCACTATAATCTTTTTATAAAGAGCAGGGTCTATGTTTTGTTTAAGTTCACGAAACGCATATATTATGGTGTTCTGCTCATATACCTTTCTATTATTATTCCTAAGCTTTATGTTGTTAGGAGTATCTCCAGAACGTTTTGATGGATCTGTTTCTAATAACTGAATTACCTGATTACCGTATAGTGGGTGTTTAGGATTTCCAAGTACCTCAGTAACAAATGATGCCACCTCACCTGCTGTACCATCGTTATCCACAAGCATAGTTTTTAGCATCATATTTAACTGTTGGTCTGTTTGAACAGCATAATCATATAAGCTGTTAACAGCTCTTCTAGACACTTTTATAAATTCACTATCTGGTAAATTTGTATAAGGTAGTAACACATTTTGTAATATATCTCTAGTAGTTGATTGATCTGATGTAAGCATTAAAGACATAGCTTCTCTTGCCTCTAACAATGATGACACAGTTTCTTTTAAGAATGTATTATCTATAAGAGCCATAGCTGCAGACACTGACTCACCTTTATTATTCATTGCATAGAACACTGGATCAACACTTTCTGTAAGAGAAATTGCTTTAGATAATTGTGCTTGTTTCTTAAACACTAAGTAAGGATCATTAAATGTTGTTGTATCCCAATTAGTTCCTTGTGTAAGTGTAAACAAGTCACGTGCTTGTTCTGCATAGCTTATAAATTCATCTAATATAAATCTTTGATACGCTTTTTCTTTATTGCTCATATTGGTTTTACCAAGTTGAGATCTCAGGTAATCTCTGAAAGGGAGTAGTTCAGACTCTTTCTCTGTTAGTTCTGAAGGACTTCCATATTTGTCTTCTTTCAGTTCATTAGCAAAGTCTTCAATAAATAACCAAGTATATCCACTCTCCTCAATTCTACGTAAATAATCTCTAACGATTGGTTGATTCATAAAGTAGGATACAGTGTCAACAGGTACACCAGCTTTAATTAAATACAACCAAGTAGACGCTGTAGCAGGTGTCATACCTAGTTCTATAATCCACGGTCCTGCTGATATGTCTACCATACCATCTATTACCTGTCCATTTATATCAGATATAAAATCACCAGCCGCATTCTTTACACCAGACAAAGACACTGCTTCTCCAACACCTGGTATATTTACAGTGTTCTTTCTTCTAAACTTTATTTGTTCTGGCTTTACATATAGTAGAGAATGTTGATTAAGAGCTAAGTTAGTTTGATTAACTGCAGCTATACCAATACCTCTTTTACCTTGAACAAATGCATTACGTAACCTAGACATAAACCTTTTATCAAGTAAGTTTCCTATGTTACTGTAGTCAAATGCTCCTGTTCTAGTTTTATCCACAATCTCTTCTGACAATGCTTTTAATTGACTAGCATCATTAGGAACAATAAGTCTTTCAAAGTTCTCAGGTAATGTAATAATATTTTCTGTAGACTTTATATACTGGTTCTCTAAAGATCTAGAATACATTCTATCTACTACTGTTTGTCTGATTCCTTTTTCTTGAAGCTCAAACATGTAATCATCTATAACGTCTTGATTGTCAAAGGTTTCTCCAAAGATAGCTTCTATTAACTCGCCTTCAAGTTCTCCAGACTCAAAGTCTTTTATTCTTTGAGCTAGTTCTTTCTGTTGAGCTTTATTAAGTAGTGCCCCACTGTCATACAGTTCTTCAAACCTTTTCTTAGCTTGATCACCATATCCATAGAAAGGTACTTCTTGTAACTTACCATTAACTACAACTGCATTCTTAAGATACATGAAAAGTTTATCAATATCAAAATCCGATCCCACCTTCTCAACTATTGCTGCAGGAACTACAACATTATCTCCAAACTCTTTAGGTAAGAATTGTTTTATTCTTATAGCATCTATAGAGTTTTGTTTCTGTGTAGGTATACGGAATGCTACACCGGTCAATAACTCTTGACCTTCTTCAGTGTTATTTAGGTAGTCTAATAGTTCTGCATCTGTCATTCCCATGTTAGAGAACCAGCGACCCACCATAACCTCCATAACTCTTTTACCATCTGCATCTTCATAGAACTTAAGGACATCAGAAGTATAACCAGTCTTTCCATTGATAGTAGTCTTAGCTACACGATTAGACTCAAACAGAGAAGAAGGTATTTGCACCTTTTGTCCACCTGATATTTTAGGACGTATGATATTCTTCTGCACTATAGAGTATAAGATATTTCTAACTTGATTGTATGCAGGTGTGGCCTCTAATATAACATCACCCACTAAGAATCCATCAAGAGCAGAACTTATGTTATCATTAGTTTCTCTTTTAAATATCTCTTCACGCAAAGTTTTAGTAGCTGGAGCCATGTCTGTTAATTGAAGACCATCTGCTGTTTGTTTTATACCTAACTTTTTAAACAACTGATCAAGACCTTCCTTGGTCATCTCATTAAGTAGCTCTGTGTTGTTGGCAACCTCTGCGTAAATGAGTGAAGCTTTCTGTTTTTGTTCTTCACTTAAACTAAACCATTGATCAAGTGTACCAGTGTAATCTATAGGTAGACCATTATCTAATAAATCTAGAGTTAACAATTTAGTAATTTGACTAGCAAGTGTAACTCTACCATCTTCTTTTGATGGTACCTCCGATTGTATGCTCATGATATTAAAAGGAATATTTACGATGTTATCATAAACAGCATCATTAAATGACCCATCATCATTGTATGTAGCATGTGTTGGACCAGCCCCAACCTTTCTACCAGACTCAAATATAATATAGTCTATATCCTCTCTAAGCATTTTATCAAATAACTTCAGACCATTAGATCCAGGATTTACTTCTTTCATCACTCTGTATGACAGAGGATAAAGAGCGTATTTGTCTAATACTACATCATTTGTATTGTTGTAATCAAAGTTCTCATTTAGCCTAGCTCCAGATACGATAGGTTTCAGTGCTTTGTATGCACTTTGTACACGAGGATTACCTTCTTTTAAAAGATCCTGTTCAGCTATGCTTAATGTTTGGTTCTTATCTCTTTTATAAAAAGCAATGTCATAACGGAATTGTTTCTCTTCTGCATCATTCCAATCGTTAGCTCGTATTCTTATTTGTCGATAAGATTTAAATCTAACAATACCACCACCATCAGTTTCTACCATCTCTTTATAATTAGGTAGATCTATTACACTAATCACATCTCCATGAGTTACAGTTCTTAATCCATCTTTGGTAAACTGTGTAAACCCAGGACTAAATTTATCAAAGTCTCTATTCCATAATCTGTTTGCGGATGCATTCCAATTAGGTGAATTAGATACTAGTGGTTGTCTAGGAGACAAGAAGCTCTTTGTACGCTTAAGCTCATCCTTATATTTGTATGGATCACCATAAAGAATCTTATGCATCTCTATGTTGGCAATAATATAATTAGCCTGTAGTACAATAAGTTTTCTATTCATATCTTGAATAGTCATATTAGTCATTCCTTGTACTCCATTTGCTGTGTACTTGTCTATGAGCTCTCCTGTTTTTTCGTTCTCTTGTTGTGTTATTACACCAAACCTCATTAAATAGTCAGCATACTGATCCTTACTATTTATTACATAACTAAAGGTTCTGTCAACAATTTGATCTGCATGTAAGTCATACACCTCTTCAGCTGAAAGTGAAGAGTCTAATATATTTACTTTTATATCTTTATGAATTTCTTCCCCCAATATGTCTTTAAAGAATCTAAGATCAGTAGCATCTCTATCTCCTACTTTTGCTATAGCACGGTCCTCTCTAGCTAGATTAACTTCAGATATAAAGTATTCTCTCATTATAGTATTGAATACAACATTGTTTTGAAGTAAGTCTCTTTCGGTTATAGGGTTACCCATTTCTAAAGTGTGCTCTAAAGAAGAGTCTCCAGGGACAAGGTTCATGTATATACCACTAATGTTGTAATTTAGTTCTTGTCGAAGTCTATCAGGAAATTGAAGTCTACCTGATTTTTTAGAAGTGCCTTTTTGAGAGTTTAGTATACCACCAGCATATCCAGATTTAAACAAGTTAAGCTTGTCTGTTCTCAAGTTACCTTCTCTATCATACATTGAGTTTAATATAACAGACCCTTGAGAGAATGCATCTGTAAGTAAATAAGCATAAGGTGTACTACCTAGTTCTTCCTTATTGCTGACAGATGTCATAAAGTTATGAACTTCAGATGCTGCATTAGGTCCAATATATGTTTGAGCTCTTTGTCCTTCTATATTAATGTATGTACTACTTACCTCCGGATTAGCTATGTCTACTTTTAACTCAGCTAAATTCAACAGACGTTTAGATAAGTCTAATGATTTAGTAGAGAATATTTTTAAATTCTTAGTATCCTGAATACTTTTCTTTATACCATTTACAGAAGAAGCAAATATTTTCTTTTGTGTTTGATTAAGTAATGCATACTCTTTTGAATTAAAAGGTATACCTAACTCATCTAAGAATCTAAACATATTGTTTAAGGTAGCTAAGGAGTATTTGCCCAACTTAACAGTATCAGGATTAAATACACCATCTGTTTCTTTGAATATACCGTTACCTTGTTTAGACTTAGTTACAATAGAGTTTAGATACTGTTGTTGCATTTGTCTAGATGCTAAAGATAAATTAGCATCTGTCAAAGCAGTTTCACCGTTCTCTAAAACCATCACCATCTTAACTGAAGGATCTTGTAACTTGAAGGTTTTCCAAAGTGCAGTGGCTAATGTAAGCTCGTGTGTTTCATTAAGTGTTCTAAAATCAAATGTACCTTCACTAGCATTTTGTTTTGTAATACGTTTATAAAGTGCATTGTAATTAGGGTCACTGATAGCTATAGATCTAAGTCTTTCTATCATGTCTTCCATGCTAGTGGAAGAAGATAACTGCTCTAGTAATGTAATGTATACTTGTGTAGTTGGTAAAAGTTTAACACCGTTAATAGTACTAGGACTAAACCTTATGTCACCATTATCGTTGACATTAACTATAGGAAGTGTTCCCATTAACAATCTTAGGGCTACATTAGTTTTCTTGAAGTTGTCTATTTGAGTTGCATCTAGATTAAATCCTTTGTTAGACATGTCTTCAGAAGCCATACTCATAGCACCTTCATCAAAAGTAACTCCAAAGGATCTCATGTACTCTTTGTGTTTCTTTACAATATCAGGCCATGAAGTACTGATGTTCTGCATAAGAGAAACAGTGTCTTGCAGTCTTACATCTCTTTCTTCGGACTGTGGTAAAGACTCTAGAGTTTTTACTATTTGTGCAGTTGATGCTAATACTTCTCCTTTTAATCTTGTATATAAAACATCTTCATTAAGTAATGCATTCTTAATATTGAATAAGCTCTGATTGTTTTTAATTAAATCTCTAAGTGTGAGATATGTCATGTGCTGGATAGTGTCATGCGTAGCAACATCACTTAACCCTGCCACTCTAAACACAGCATTGTTTCCTGGTATTGCAAAGTCAACAGTGTTGTTTGAAATGTCTAGATTAAAAGGACCAAGATCTTCGTAAGATTCACCAAAGAATTCAAAACCACCTCCATCAATCTTGTTAAACAACTCATCAGTATAAGTTTGTGACTGTGGACTAATAAACCATTTTTCAATAAGATCCTTTAATTGTTTAAATAATCTAGAAAAGAAACCACCTTCTGGTTTTTTCTTGTCTTGTATATAATCTCTAAAGTCTTCTGCTAACTGTTCTCTCATTTGATCCAGTGTAGCATCTTTATGCTTAACTGTTCTGCCGGTTGGTCTATCTACAAAGCTTCCTCTACGAGATTTAAACTCGTTAAATAGTTTCTCTTTTTCTTGAGGAAATAAGAATTGTGCAAAGACAGCTTCAAATGCTTCATGATAGACTGTACCTACTTCTGCATTTTCATATACATATATACTATTGTTTTCAAAGAATCCCCATGCTTTTTTTCCACCTTTAGTTTTTATTACATTCTTAACTCTGTTGAAATTAACACCAGGTAAATTCTTAGACATCCATGCTCTTGCATCTTTCCAGTTTTCCTCACTCATTGCTTCTACAGAATCAGTAATAACCTCACGTAGAACTTCATTGTTCATGTTATTCTGACCACGCTCTAATGCAGCTTTAACATCATCATCTAGTTGCTGATCTTTAGATTTTTGTAACTCTGCAAATTGTTCAGGAGAAATCTGAACTGACATTTCTGCTTCTTCTTTCTTAAGTTTTGCAAGAGTAGGACTAATGTAATTATATACTCTACCTTTTATTTCATTTTTATCTTTACCACTCTTTTCAACTAACGCTACTACTTCTGCTAAGTCACCTCCTTCAATGAACTGTATCTTCTTTTTATAGTTTGATATTGTAGTATCAGCAGGTGCTCTAAAGATTAACTTTTTACCTTCTGGACTAGTATATGTATTAGCAGTTTGACCATCTAATACAATACGTTCTGCATCAGGAGTCACCTTAATTACTTTACTAGTTTGTTGTTCTGTGTCAGTTGGTGGTACTTCAGATATAAAGTCTCCAGCACTATCTTCATTTACAAAGTATACACCTTTTCTATTAACCTCTTCGCTATCTTTTATAACAGGTCTCATTGTAGTATGTAGAGGAAGTTCGAAGTCTTCTCTAACACCACCCCCTGGAATATTTTTAGATAGTAGGTAGGTTTGATAGTTTGGCCAAACGATAGACTCTACATTTCCTTCCTCACTAACTGATGTGATTTGTTCGAACTCTTGGTCTAGTTTCTGTGTATATGCATTATCTATATTGTTATACATCTGCCCTAGAGTATCAATAATAAGTTGTTTACTTTTATCTAAACTAGCAGGTCTTAAATCTATTTTTGTGTTAGGTCCTATTTGTAAAACTAACTTACTAAAAGATAAACCTTTTACAGTTGTGCTTTCTTCTCTTTCAAAGAACACACTATTCTGACCTGTGTCTTTTCTTTTACCCTGAGCATCTTTTGGTATACCCCAATAGGTAACACCTTTTAAGAAGTTCAACATTCTTACAGACATGTCACTATTAGCACCTTGATCTGGATCAACTATTTGTTTAGATAATGTATACAATGCATCAAATATAGCTTCAGCCTCAGATGTAGTATGTCTCCTATTTCTAAGTTTTACATAACCATTAGGTAAATCTAAATACACACTACCTAAAGGTTGACTATATGCAACTGTTCCTTTAAATATGTTCTTGTTTGTAGTAGGAATAAGTATGACTTGATCTTTAGATAGATCCTCTTCTGCAATAAGGTCTGCTTCTACAACAGATGTAGCACTAAACACATCATTGCCTTTAGAATCTTTCTCATACTGAGGAATACCAAACGATGCTTCAATATTAAAAGGTGCACCTATCATAGTCCTGTCTAGAATACCTTTTCTGAATACACCGAACTGTTTTTTAATTTCAGCTGTTTCTGCATTCTCCTCTCTAAACAAACTACCTTTACTGTTTGTGAGATTTGCTTCAGGTATAACTTGGTATATAGCATTGTCTAGCTTACTTTGATTTTCACCAATAGCTTGACCGTTCACATCTACTAGATTACCTGCAGCATCTATCATCACCATGATAATAATACTGTCACCAAACTTATCCATAAGTTCCTGATTACCATCATCAAGTATTCTTTCAACTACACCATCTAGTAATTGATCTTGTGTAGCACGTGTAACATATACACCACGAATTTGATTTCTGTTTTCAAACTTATTTAAGTTTACTCCAAACCTATTAGCTCTAATATGATGATCTTGTACTTCACCTGCAGGTTGTCCTATACTAGCTCTTGGTACTACGTCATTAGACTTTTTAGGAATAGGACTAAATGACTTTGGTTCAGATTCTATAACAGGACTATTAGTTTGTGTATTTAATAGTTGAGCTTGTAATTTAAGATCCTTAGATAGTTTATCTTGCTGTGCCTGTTCTTGTGCATACTCATCTATTATTCTTTGAAACCTATCTGCTATTACTTTCTTAGCCTTGTATTCTCCCCTTAGACTTTCCAGCTGCTCTTCAAGTTCCTTAATACTTTCCATAGCATCAAACACGCCTCTTTCTCCTACACTGGTATCTAATTGTATATCGTTAGTTAGATTAAAGTTTGCCAACTCTTGTTTGAGCAAAGGCCAGACATTAACTAAGTCTTCCCCTTTAGCAGCTTTATCTAAAAGCTCTTTCATATAATCACCATAATCTTGGTCAAATACATACGTGGTTTCTAGAGCACTTCTAAGTAACTTGCTTGCTTCTTTTGCAGCTTTAATTATTGCTGTTACTAACTTTTGATTTTCAGCTATTTCTTTCTTTACAGCCTTTCCGTTTTGTTCTAGTAAATTAATTTGATCTTTTAGTTCCTGTAAAAACTCTCCAGTATTTCCTGGTAGATCTAATAAGTCTGTTTCAAATGCTTTGAAATAAGATATGTTAAACTCCTGCTCTTCTTGTTCTTTAGACAACTGTTGAATACGAAGTGCTGTATCATCTTGCATTTCTGTCAACTTGTTCAGAGCTCTTGTAAAGTTTTTCTGTGCCTTAGAATACTTTAATTTGATTCTAGGACCACCTTCACGCATTTCATATATAGCACTTATATCTTTGTTGACATCAGCTAACTTCTTCTTATCTTTTTCTAACTGTTTGTTTATCTCCTCTAGCCTTCTTTTAGATTCAACACCTAAGTCATTCATTATCTTAAGCCTGTTCTCTCTGTTCTGTGCAAGAGTTTGTTCGTTCTTTGCTAACTCTTCTGCAGACAGGAATTGAATAGTTGCATCTTTTTGAGATTGAGTGACAGTTCCTACTGGTCTTATTCTAGCTTCATTATATCCTTCTTGAGGTGTAAAGAATTTATTTGCTAATTGTTTTTTGAGGACTGTACCATTAGCATCTTTATATACAAACAATAACTTACCATTATCATACTGTAATCTTCCTCTTCTTTTACCACCAAAGTTCTTTCCGAAGTTAAATTCAAATATATTGTTTCTGTGTCTGAAGTAGAAGTTTGCGGTTTTATTATTATTTACTGTTTCAAAAGGTGCCACCTTATAATCTATAAGTACATCAGGAGATATAGTTTTAGTTTCACCAGCTGGTGTTTTTATTTCTATACTACCATCTTCTTTCTTTCCAATAACAGTGAAGTTAGGAATTACCACTGGCTCATCTAGTGGTGTATCTTTTAAGAAGTTTACACCTTGTCCTACAAAATATTCCTGTCCTGCTTGTAGAGTCTTTTCTCCATTCTTTGTTTGAACAACTATGCTTTCAGTTACATCATTAATGTCCTGTGTTATATCTGTCTCTGCCGGTCTTACATCAAATTCCTTAGGGTTGGTTTTTATATCCTCGTACTCTTGGAGAAGTTCTTCTCTCATTTTAGCTATAGTAGCTACATCATTTAACTTTTGTCCTAGTGTATCTTTTGTGTCCGAAATTACATCTAGATTATTTATTTCCTCAACTGCTGCGTTAAAGCTTTCAGCCTTATTGTTTAATACATCTTGAATGATTGTGTTAACATCGATATTAGGCAATGCAGTTTGAAGTTCTTGTGTAAGCTGAGGTATACGTGTGTCAAAGTCTGTAATCATACTAGCTGTATATAACATCTTATCCATTACAGCTGGTCCGTATACACGTCTTTGTTTTCCATCTGGACCCTCTTCTGTTATACCTCCGTATCTCAAGTTTAAAGACTGGTAAAGACTTAATGTACTTTCAGCTGTATTTTTAAACCTCTGCATGCGTGCAAGAAATGCATCTCTAGTATCACCCTCTTGTATCTTACCCTCAGCCTGAAGTTGAGCAAACCCTTGTTCTGTTTGTGCTAAGTTTATAACATCTGCAATCTCTTGTTGCACCATGTCGTATCTTCCATACTTTATTCTAGGAGTTAGATAATTAACTATATACTGTAACTCTAGATTCTTGTAAGCTAACTCATCTCCCATACGAGCTGCTGTTTCTATTTCTTGCCCTATAACCCCTGCTCTATTCACAGCATCTATAGTACCATTTGTAAAATCAGAGAAGGTATAAGGCTTACCAGTGATTGGGTTTAATCTATTAAGTGCTTGTAATGCTGCTTGTGTATTAGATTCTCTTGCACTGTTTCTTCGGTATCTTCCTCTACCAGTCATTATAGAACCAGACAGTCCACCGATTAGTGCATTCTTAGCTCCCTCATCACTAAACACACCTTTAGTCACTGCTGCACCAGCTGAGTCTAACCAAGAGGTTGCTTCATTATTATACTTCTTATTATAATAATCTTGAGATCCTACACTAGCACCAAACTGTCCCACCTCTTCTGCAGCTTCTGTAGCTGAAAAAAGGTAAGGTCTAATTTTATTTACTCTGGCTAATACAGGATGTATCTTACTTACTTTCTCAGTATACTTACCACCTTTGTATACTATTTCATCTGTTTCTCTTACTAAGCTGTTGATCGCACCTTTGTCTCCTTTATATGTGAAGCGTCCTATACGTGGAAACATAACGTAGTTACTTGCACTTAAGATTCCTACATTTGTCCAGAATGAAGCATTCCCTGCACCATCAGCAGCATCATTAATTACTTCTAGTGCTTCAGAGCCTGGTGTTACTCCATACTCATCTTCATATTCTTTTATTAATTTATCTCTAAATTCATTTGAATTATGTAAAGCTTCAATGCCTGCCTCACCGCTTGTTGCAAGACCTGCAACTACAGCTCGTTGTCCTGGGTTTAATATATTATATTGTGTTAGTAAATTATCAGACAATGCCTTCACCTCACCATACACCCCAGCTCCTTTGCCTGCAGCACTTAATCCTTTTTCTGTGGCTGCAACTGTCTCAGCAGCTTTACCTACACTAACTAATTTAGCTGAAGGTATTACTGATGTCATAGCTTTTGTTGCAAGATTTATACCTCTACTAAACACACCACCGGACGCATATGCACCTGCTGCAAATCCTAAGTTTTTAACTACACCATCCCATAAAAAGTTTCCTGTTAGTAAATAGTCAGGACTGTACCACTTAGCATCTCTTTCTCTTTGTGTATAATAGTTTGGAAACTGATCTTCTGACCACTTGTTAACTGAGTCAAGTTTTCTATTAAATTCATTATCATAGAATGAAGCAAACCTACCATCAGAGATTGCTTTATATGTTCCGTTTACTAGCCCCACGGTACTTTGTAGAAATGTATTAACTGCAAGTATGGATCCTTTGGTAACACCATTAACAGCTTTACTACCAAAACTTTGATACTTTGCAGCAAGCTCTTCGTTGTCCACACCCATAGAAGTTGGTTGGAAATAATCATACCTTCCAGATCCTTCATACTCATCTTGAGTTGTTATCCTACTTCCTGCACCTTTATTACCAGGCCTTGATGTTTCTTGAATAAGGTTGTTAAGTCCACCTTTTCTAGGTGCCATCATTGGACTACTAGGAGTATATTGAGAACGACCTTGAAGATTAGAAAACATATTAGGAGGAGGGGTATACCCACCAAACTGTGCATCAAATGACCCAAAGTCTAACTGAGGGGTAATAGGACTTGTAGCCATTGGTGGTATGTTAACTCCTTGTTGAGCTTTTTTAAGATCTTTTTTACTTGCCATAATATCTTTTATTGTCCTATTTTACCATCACCATTCAGATCTCTGCCAACAAACTTTTCATAATCTATATTTGTGTTGGGACTTTGTGCTGCTTTAGCTAACTGTTGGTACTGTCTTGAACTCATTTGAGCACCTGGTTCTACAAGCAGCTCATATATAATCTCATCAGTGAGTTGACCTAATAAAGGTGCAATTTGTTCTTTTGGAACCATAGAAGGCCATAATATATTTTTAGATATTCTATCAGATACTGGATCATATATATTAAGTTGTAACCTGTACATTCCATTCTCTGTTTTTGGACTCATGTCACTCACAATATTTCCACTTGCTTTATAATATTTAAGTGCTGGGAAGTCACCTGATTCAGAACTTAAGAATGCATTTTCCAAACTTGTTTTATATTTACTGTCTGTGGCTGTAGTAAAATAAGCATTTGGATTTCTTCTGAATGATCTTTCTCCATTAGACAATGTAAATTCCTCTAGAGGTTGTCTAGTGTCTATCATTGCAGGTAATATTCTTTGATTGAAAGCTCTGACAGCTGGGCTTGGTTCATATCTACCTTGAAAGAATCTTTCATATTGTTGTTGAGTTAAATCTATCTCACTAGGATTACCATCTCCATCCGTTACAATTAATTGATACTTACCATCAGCTCCAGCAGTTACAACATTAGCAGATATTATACCTTTTTCAAGAGCAGTTCTAATATCTGAAGCTACACCACCGCCTCCAAACACTCCTTCATCAACATCTCCTTTATCCATATCAATAGCTATTCCTCCTAGTAAACCATCAAACTCTGCTTTCTGTGCTGTGTTAGTTAGAGGAATAGGATAGGCAACTGATTGAGGAATTATATTAGTCTTTCTTAATTCTTCTGCAATAAACTTTTCTCTCTGTTGTGTAAGATTACGTAATGTATTTTGAATAGGTTCGCTTTCACTAAAAGATATAATGTCATCATATACAGCACTACCAGAATCTTTAGTAACTCCATACAGTATGTCTCTATCCATATACCCAGGAGCAAATAGTTGTTCGAATACAGCCTTCTCCTGTGCAGACAATTCACTCTCTGGACCCATAGCTTTCTTATAATCCCAGCTTTGAATTTCATCAGGGTACTCATCATCTGAATCTTCATATACATACTGTTGGAACTTATCACTATTAAACATACTAATTAATGATTTGTAGTCAGCAGTGTAAGTAGATGGTATGCCACCATCGTCATAATTAATTGTTATTGACTTATTTGCAGCCTTCAGTTGAGGGGGTTCAGGGTATATTTTTAAAGCATCTTCATTAATAGATGTTACTAGATTACTTATTTGTTTATATTCTGCATCAAGTCTACTTAGAACAGATAGGTCCGATCTTAGATCATCTGGTAGAGATGCAGGATTACTACTATTTCTTGTTATTTCATCCTGTAACTGTTTATCAGTGTATCCGTATTTAGTTTTTAATCTTTCACGCTCGGTTATTGTTAGTTGCATTGCTTCTTCCATAGCAATTCTTCCAGCAGCTGCTACTTGCGAATCACTAGCATCATCACCCTGATTAATAGGAACTCCTCCATATGCACCAACTTCAAGTGTAGCATTCTCTTGTTTTTTCAACCTAGCCATTTCTGCATTATGTCTTTCAGTCTGATAAAACTTAGCATTAAAGTTTGCTTGATCTTGTTGCATCTTAGCAACTTTAAGTTCTGTTTCTCTAAATGGATTACTGTGAATTGTTTCAGATACATTTTTATAAGAATAAGAATTAGTAAAATTCTTCATCCAATCAGTACTGTATAATTGTCCTTTTGCTGTTTCTACATCACTATTTAAAAAACTTGAAGACACACTTTCGTATTCTGATTTTAGAGATTCTGCCTGACGTTGAAGAGCATCTATTTGATCCTGAATAGCATTCTTTTCTGCAGCGGTCTTTGATGAGTCTTGCAAAGCCTCCATGTCTTTTATCTCCTTCTGAAGTCCTAGGAACGTGTTGTTGTATGACTGATTTACATCTTGAGAAAATACTTCATCATCTATACCATTGTATTTAAACTGTCCATCAATAGCCATTTGCTGATATGCATCTGGTGGAAGAGCAGCTTTTAAAGCAGTTTGAATTTTCTCTGGAGTAAGAGCTTCTATCTTTCTTCTAGTGACAGCATCATAATATACAACTTTACCTCTTGAGTCTGTAGTTGCATATATATCATTCTGTGTTGAATCAGCAGCTAAACCTTCTACAACATCCTGAGCCATTTTATTATAGTCTACATAAGGTCTGTATGTTGCATTGAATGTAGAGTTTAAATCTCCCTCCATCCAAGCTTGTACTTGTTTAGAAAAGAATAAATCATTTGATTGAGACCCTTTTCCTTTACCTGTAATTTCTTGTTGTTGTTCTAATTGTTTTCTATATTTAGCTGCAGAACCAACAGCATTTAAAATAACTGGATCATTTACCAATTGTTTAGTCATACCATCAACTGAATTAACAAGTTGAAAGTTTGAGAAATCTGATGCAGCAATACTATTGAGCTGTCCTCCTAAAGCATTAAGCTTAGATTGAAGATATTCTTTATCTTGTGGTCTAACTACATCAAGACCAGCAATGTTATCAATGCTGTCCTGAATCTTTTGTACTCCCTGGTTATATGCTTGTTGCTTGAACAAGCCAACCTTAAGCATTTCATCCTGAGGACGCTGCTCTACATATTCGTTGAAGGTGGGAATGTTATCTAGATATGATGCCATAATTTAACAAATGTATTATTATTTAAAGACTTATCCAAGATACACTAATCGATTCTGGTAATTCTTTATAATCAGATTAGTTATTATTTTTTGAATTGTCTTAGTATATTACTATTCCTGTGGTTCTTTTTTACTTTTTTATTGATAGGTTTTAATTTTGTTCCGTACTTTCCAACTGCTGTACTTGGATCATTTACATAATCGTATATAGGTTCAGCCCTTGCAGCATCTAACACTTCACCCATTGCGTCTTCATTTATACCTTCATTAGTAGAATTAGTAGTTTGTCCACCTCCAAAACCACCACCAGTTAAATAATCAAAGATAGTTTGATACGGTCCAAAAGCAGATGTCTGTCCTTTACCAGGTATATTAAACTGTGCCATTCCTTGATTAAATAAATCTAAATCTTCACTAAATCTAAAGTTAGGAAATAGTTCACGTAGAACTTTCTCTCTTCGGTTCTCTAGTTTATTCTGCTGATACTTATCAGATATAGACTTAACAATTTCTTGCTGTGTTGCTTTTGTATTAGCTACAGCTTGAGCTTGTCTTTGTTGTTGTTGATCATAAATACCTAAGTTAGTAAGCCTTGCCTGATTAATCGCCTCAATGTTGCCAGAGTATACTTGATCTTTCATTGCTTGGTTCTGTCTAAACTCTTCAGCACCGACACTATTAAGTGCATCAAAGAAAGGAGCTTGTGCAGCAGCTAGAGCTGCAGGATTATTTGCCAGTATAGGATTTTGAGCCATAGCTCTATACTGTGAGTTAATTACATTTCTTTGATCCTGCAAACTTATATCGTAAGGAACTCTTAATCTAGGTTGGTATGTTTGTGCATAAACAGGATCAAGTTGATTGTTTGCAGCTGCATTTATCTCAGGCAGTATCTGGTTATAATCAAGATCATTGTCTATAGGTCTTCTAAATAAGGGTCTAAGAAAACTTGCATCAAATGGTGTTTTTGGTTTTACTGTAGTAGTTTCTGTAGTAGTTGCTTCTTCTTCTACCTCTGCAAATTCATATTCAGCAGGTGCAGCTTCCTTTGATTCTACCTCAGGGGTAAATCTAGCACTAGAAGTTTCTTCACCAATAACACCATCTACATTTACTGACACGTTTATACCTGCATCTTTGTTTCTTTTATTAAATTCTCTTTGGAATCTTTTTACATCTTCTTTCTTTCTACGATCAAAGTTCTCCCAATCAAACCAAGAGTTTTCTTTTACAAACGCTTCATAATCTGCTTCAGTTACATTACCAGCTAATCCTGTTTTATCATCATACTTCTGTCCTTTAGGCATATCACCTATATCAGAACCAGTTGCATCTTTACGATCAATTTTTTCTTTTGCTGGTGTCTTTTCCTTCTTCCACTTTTTCTGCTCTTCATCCCATGTAAAGCCAGCATCTTCAGCTTCTTTTATTGTTTTAAATTTTGTAGGAAGGTTATTTATTTTAAGACCACCTTGGGCTATAGGTATTTCTGTACCATCTTCAGCATAATCCTGTGTGTCTTTAACAGCTTCTATCTCACCTTTAGATAAGAACTTATTACCATCTATACCACGTTCATTAAATGTATCATTTAAGGCTGTTTGAAGATCAGCTAACATTTCTTTCTTATTAGCTATATCTTTTAATTTCATGTCACCACCTTGTACAATTGCATCTGAAGTTGATCTTACCAACTCGCCCCATTTAGTCTTTTGGGTATCTCCAGCATTTTCTACAGCTTTTCCCATTTGTTTATTTATTCTTGCTTCCTCATCATTGAGGTTGTTTACATAGTTTTTAAACTTTTTACCTTTTGCATTATCGTCACCTAACTCTGATATAAAATTATTTGGTATTTTTAAATCTCCAAACACTACTAAGTTTTCCTGGTTCCCACCGTCTTGCATAATTTGAGCTGGTTCATTTTCTACTTCTACCACTGCTTCATTATTAGCAACGGACTGTGGACCATATGCAACACCAATACCAGTTTGACCAGTCTTAGGATCTTTTTTATCATGCGAGTTACCAGAGAAATATAAACTTTCTCCCCCAGCATAAGGGTTATAGGATACAGCATTTACATCTCCACCCCATAGAGTTTTAACATTACCATCACCTGCTACCGATCCACCTTTTTGCATATGAGAAGCATATCCTGCGTGGATTTGAGGACCTATCTTCATGTTGTTCATGTCGGAAATATTTGTATTGATAGCATCTCTAGCTATATCTTGTTTATTATCATTAGTGTCTATTAAACCTCCTATACCACTTCCAATAAAATCACCAATAGCACCACCAAGTGGTCCACCAACAAGCGTACCTATACCTCTACCAACACCACCACCAATATTGCTTCCTGCATCTCTACTAGCTTTATCTCCATAAAGTGAATTTCCTAACGTGTTTCCTATTGCATCATATGGTACTCCTCCACCATCTTGATACGATTTAACTATGCTAGGATTATTTAGTGGAACGTATCCTCCATCCTGAAGAGCACGCATGCTATTTACATTTCTTCTATTAAGCATTCTATTATGTTCTAATTTTTCTTTCATAGTTTCGTAGTAAGGTAGACCATAAGTAAATTCTCCTTTACCAAGAAGGTCATCTCCTTTTAGATTTAAGTTTCTAGGACCTCCAGCTCTAAAGTTATTTAGAAAATTACCACCACGTTTAGCAAGTACGTTTGTGCCTACACCATAAATAGGGAAGAACTCTTCGCCTGTGTTCTGAATATCTTCAGGACGAACATAGTCTCTTTCTATTTCTTCTGGTTTAGTCAGAGCAGCCTGTCGTGCTATTGCACTTACCTCCTGCATTTGTTTAAGATCTTTTAGGGCATCCTTCTGACTTTTTATCTTACTGATACCCATCATGATATCTTTTGTAATAGGACTATTAAGGACTTGACCTAATTCCTCTGATTGTAAAAAGCTTCCCACTTTCTGTCCAAAATTCATAGCAGTTCCATCCTCATTGTATTGCCCTTTACTAAATGCTTTTCCAAACATACCAGATCCATCAGGATTACCATACTGATCTTGCTGTGGGATCTCAAATCCTAGATCCATACTTTGTATCTGACCCAAACCAGTTTGTGCTTTAGGTGCTTCATGTCCCCAACCTTTTTTCTTAAGTGCTAAGTGCTCTTTGTAAGTCATAGCTTTCTTACCCTTCTTAGTCTTAGGATCATACATCATGTGTGGTTCAAACTTTTCAACCTTTCCACCTTTTTTAAGCATCTTACCAATTCTTTCAGCTTGGCTCTTGTGCATATTAGAAGCTTTGTATAACTCACCTTCTATCTTTTTCAATTTATCTTTACTAATTTTAGCACCCTTCTTACCAGCCACCATTCCTATTATTTCTGCATCACCAACTTCTACAGATCCTGTTGGACCACCTTCGCCTCCACCAAATAAACCACTAAGTCCTTCTAGTGCACCTCCCATGCCTTGTATTTTTCCTAATAGACCATCATCTTGTTTTTTGTTCATGTTAGCATACATAGCATCTATCTTTGCTTTGTATTCATAATCTTCTTTCTCCTCTTCAGTAGTCAAAGCATCAACGCCAAGCTCATAGGCCCTATCTTTAAACTGATCAAAGTAATCCAAAGTATCTTTATTTACACTCTTTAGAAGTTCTGTACCGTCAATAACTTTACGGTTATTACCAGCTTCCACATCAGTGTATTCTATAACATCACCTACTGCAGCTTTTTTAAGCTTAGCTAGTTCTTTTCCATGCTTCTTCATAAAAGCTGCCTCTGTAGGAAACTTCTTGTAGAATTCTTTTTCAGACTTAACGCCTGCTATTTTTAATATTTGAGCTTTCATATTATTAGTATTTGTCTAACCAGCCTCCTGGTTGTGGTGTATTATAGTTCGTAAAGTTAGTTAATTGATCTAAGCTGACCAAAGATTCTCCCTGCTTTGCATAACCCATGTTAGAAGATTTAGATAATTTAGTGTTATCTGATACAGTATTTAAAAGTTCCAGTATCTCCTCATCGTTGTATACCTCTTGCAACTCTCTAAACTGTTCATTATCTTTCATCACTTCCATCATGTCAGAGGTTACCTCTGAATCAAAGATGCTAGGCATTCCTTCCTCTTTTCCAATTGGACTAGTTTCATAGAAATATCTAATAGAATTAAGTCTTGCTCTAGTTTCTGTTGGATCACCTATATAGTTTACCCTGTCTTTAATATCTCCTCTAACTTTTCTAGGTGCATCTAATTTCTTTGTGTCCTTAAGAGTTCTCTTTCTATATTTATTAATAAGCTTTTGATCACTAGATGGTATAGTTAATCTATTAAACTCAGCACCTGGTGAGAAATCTTGAGCGTGTGACAACTCATGAAGTACTACATCTTTATCTTGATTACCTATTAGTTTAGGTTCTGATGTATCTAGAAGACTAGAGTTTAATTTAATGTCATGCCTGCTACGATTATATCTACCTAAGAAGTCATCAGCATGGTCATCAATACTAAAATCAACGTTATCTAAATTGTTTATTCTTTTGTAAGTTAGTCTCTCTATATCTTTTTCATCTCCATCAAAACTATTACTTAATAGTTCTTGACCTCTTTTAGAATTTGTCCAGTCTTTTAAAAAGTCAACTTGAGGTGAAGTGTCAGGAACTCTGTTTATATATGGAAAGCTTGATGTCGCTGTTTTAAGTTTAAGTCCATCCTGTGCCATAGGATACTCTGTTACAGAGCTACCATCGTATGTGTAATTCTCAACACCTGGTTGCATCATCTTTGTATCACCAGTGTCAGATATTCCAAGTACAGGGTAGTTAACACCCTTCATTGTTATATTGTTGGAGTTTATTTTAGTTATCTTTCCTGGGTGTGCTAATTGTCCTCTATTATCTTCTATCACACCACCTTCTTGAAACTTGTCTAACCATCCACCATCTTGAGCTTTCTGACAACTACCCTTACTAAAAGGTGTCTTACCAGCAACTGTTTTATATCCTGGCCAACATCTTCCACCATCTCTTTGTTGAGGTATACTACCAATAGCAACAGGTGCTGCTACAGCAGGAAGAACTTTAAACAGATTCTTAAATGCTTTTTTATCTTTTATCATTTTAAAGAACCTTACATCCACTGAAGTTTTACCTGCTTTACCTTCCGATATTATTTTATTTATCAAGTCATCAGAAACCTCATATTGTTTATCTGTTCCCCAAAACTTTTTAGGTATGTATTCCATTCTTAACTCATCAATCCTTCCAGCAACTTCTTGTGGTCTAGATAGATATTCTATACTTTCTGTTGTATCATCTCCTAAGTTTTTTATATTTCCATAAACTTTTTGGATATCCTTTTTGTGAGCTCCTGTTAACACCTTTGTGTAATCATCTGTTACCTGAGGAACAGCAGATTGAATTGTTCTAGCATATTCAGGCTTAGTAGCTCTTGCACCAATATCCATTGCATGTTTATTTTCATGTGCAATAGTTCTTGAAAGTTTCCAATTCCTTTGGGATAAATTTGGAAATCTTGATTCAAACCTAGGAAGAGAAATAAGTGACCTATTTTCTGAAGCTCTAAAGAACCCTAGTGTGTTAGGGTTCTTAGCAAAATAGCTTATATCATCAGCACTTGTAGGTGCCATTACTTTTGTAAATCTACCTGTTGCTCCTATTTGATCTACATTCATTCTAGCATTATTAGCGTAGTTAATTTTATTAGCTCCTTCAACTACCTGATCGTTTAACCTTCTTAGTAACATTGCATCATCAGCAAGTCTTGGGAACATTTTATGTATTGCACTTAAAGGTACACTTAGTTCACCGCTTGGTGTAAATAGCTCTGGTTGTTTTGCTTTTAATTGTTCAAGACCTCGTTTGTATAAATTTTGATTATTACGAACTTGTCTGGTTAGACCGGGATCATTAAATTGATATGTAAAATCATCAAATCTTGTTTGAAACCCTGGAGCTTTTTGCCAAGTCTTATTAAAGTCAGCAGCTGCTTTAACACCACTTTCATTAAAACCTCTAAATTTAGATTTAAACGGTCCTCCCTTTAGTAGTCCCATTAATTCAGTAAGACCTACCCTAGTGTCTGACAAAGGATTAGTAAGATTATCTACTCCTCTTTTAAGTGATTGTCTTAGTGAAGGTGCTGCTGCATCAACACTTGCATCTACTAGTCCAGATTGTCCAAGACCTCTATAGTACATGTTTGGTTTGGATTTCAATGCATTCGTAAAAGGTGCCATAAGAGGTTTTTTAAACAAACCTGCACCTATATATGTTGTGGGATCTGTTGCTATATCAAGAGCGATTGCTCCAACTGGATTCTCAATGTTTAATACTTGAGATGGTGTTCTTTGTGTATCAAATGTAAGTGCATTTAAAAAGTTGGCATCTCTACCTCTTAGTGCTTGTATACCCTCCACCATAAGCGATTGAGGAACTTGTAATGCAGATAAAGGTTGTTGCACTAACATACCTGTTACCATATCCCTGGTGTCTTCAGCAAGTCCTCTTTTTGTATAAGCAGCTCTTCTTACACCTCTACCAATCGGACCATCATCATTAAAGTATTTTCTTTGCTCTGCACTTAAATCATTATAGTAAGGATACTTCTCATAGTCTACCCCTGAGTACATTACTACCTCATCTAGTTGATTAGGAACATCAGCAAATGTACCCTCTTCATATGCTTTTTTATATTCAGGAGTGCCATACATAACTGTACCATCCTGAGCTTTCTTAGGTTCTTCAGGAGATGTTCCAGACGTACGTGCATACATCATACCAGATGCACCTGGAAGACTTCCTCCCATAGCAAACTTATCTAACCAACCACCGTTAATTGCTTTCACAGGCGTAGCACCTCCAGCTATAGCACCGAAGTATTTCTTCTGCTTATCAGTCAGACCTCTCCCATGGACAGTTCCGTCTTCTAAAATCTTTCTCGCTTTACCTGGTGTTAATGCCATTACTTATATGATATTTGTGCTGGTGCTACAATAAATTGACTAACTATGTGTGTAGTAGATGTATTATCTAATATATGTCTTACCTTTAAATCCTTTGCTCTAAGTTGTGACTTCTTAAATGATAGGTCACCATAGTTCATGTTATCTTGATTTACCTCCTTATCCAAAGATAGTGATGTACACGGTGTTTCAAATAAAGGAACATTACTACTTTTTTGTAATGCCCAAAAAGTATTATACTGATAAAAGTTATCACTTTTAGTGAATACAATCGTCTTACTGTCACTATTTAATATAGGATATTGTAAGTATGAACTTAGATCATTCATAGGTTTAGGTACAAGTTCTAGTATACCTGTTGATTGTTGTCCGTTATATAATACAGCTTTATTAAAGTATTTATTATCTGTCTGAACTTTACTGTTGTCATCAAATGCCCCAACAGTAGAAGGTATATATGTATATGTCTTACTATAATCTTTTATGTTCTGTACTATTTGATCATTATACTTGTAATCAAATGGATACTCAATGATGTAAGGAGAAATGTCCCCATAGTAATAGTTATATAAACTATCGTTTCTCAAGTGAGTCCACAAACATCCTGTTCTTTTAGGAACAAATTTAGAATTTCTATAATCAAATCCATTTATCTTTCCTTGAACATCAAAAGATTTTACAAACTCGCAGTCCCCTGTTGAGGTTAGCGTAATAACTCTCACTGCATTTTGTACATCATAGGACACACCTGTTATTAATGTAAACAAAGATACGCCTGTAGCTATAGTATTACCTAAGTCATCAGTGATTGTAAACGGTCCTACGTTAGGACTAGCAGATGTTATTTTTATACTTATTGTTTTCATATTTATATATCACAAGCACCTATTAGTGTGGCTGATGGTCCTAGATCACCAGGTGTATTAGTATTTGCACAAATGAAACTAGTCTGACCTGTTGCAACAGATACAACTTGTTCTATTCCACTACAGTCTGTATACCTTATTGCTATTGGTCCAGTAATTTCCCACTTAGAACAATTAGGTTGTATACTTGTAGTAGTAGTTGTTGTTGGAGCAAGTGTAGTACTAGTTGTTGTGGTTGTTGGTCCTGCACTTGGACTAACGCATGATGTAAGTTGAGTTATATTTGTTGGACTAAAGTAGTTTTCGATCTTTCCTTTACCACTAGTAGCTCCTTCTAGAACTACTTCAAATGGAGAGAAAGGTGCCACAGAAAACTGAGCATATGGGTAAACAGGAGTATTTCCTTTACATACAATTATAATGTCACAGTCACACGAATGGATTGTTATATCCACTCCACTAAATTCACTACTAGTAATAGTAGAAACTATCTCTGGAGTTACTACTTGGTTATCATAATCCCACTGAACATATTCAAATGCTCCTGTTGCTATTACTTCTCTAATTGTTATTAGTTTACCTTCAGTTGTGTATAATAAATTAGTAGGGTATGTGTAACCAGTTTGTAAAAGAATTTTCTGTGATGGGATTCCACTTGTTGTATCTATTTCTACTATAAATCCTTGAGCTGTATCTATTGCAAGAATTGCACTGTCATCTTTAACTACCACTCCAGCAGTTGTACCAAATGCATTATCAGCGATTACTAAATCTGAATCTGCTACTACAGTCCATGGGCTTGTTGTAATTGTCCATTTCTTAAATGAAGTATTAATACCTGGTGAAACTGCGTATAGAGCAGTTGGGCCAACAGCTAACTTACCAGACGTATAGCCAGGAATATTTATATAGGCATAGTTAACCCAATCTTGTTCTACATTTTGAAGAACTACATTACCATCATCATCATTATAAATAAGTCCACAACATTGATCTAGATCTCCATTAAACATAGTAGTTGTAGTAGTTAATGTATTACAATCACATGGTACTTGTTCTAACAATATTCCATCTTCAACATAATTAGCAGTTTGATAAGAGTTTATATCTACACTAGTATACCAACCATCAGGAACTTTTGTACAAGAATCATCATCACCAAAATAAAGAACTTGTCCTATAGATACGTTAGCACCATTAACATCTGCTCCTGAATATTCGAACGTGAAGTTTATAGGTACAGCCTCATCATTACTATTTAGATTTGCTAAAAATGCTCCTATAGCACAAGCACTTGCTGCACTTGATGATCCTATAATAGGAGCAGGTTCAGTCATAATCTGATAACCTTCTGTAAAAGTAGATTGTGAAAGAGGTGAAGGTCTAGAACAAATTGTTGTAGTAGTAGGACTAGGAACAGTAATATATCCTACACCATCTATGTCACAATTTATTTCTTCTAATATTGATATATCAAGATCACAATCAGGAACATATCCTGTAGTAGTTGTAGTAGTAAATAAAGGATCAGATGAAGTTGTGGTAGTAGTTGTTCTAATTTCTTCAGGTTCTACCTCTCCAAACCATCCATCCAGATATGGAGTCTCTTCCCCTATTTCAGATCTATCAGGAGTTTCTAACACTGCTGTAAATTGTGTACAACAGTTATTTATACCAGAATAGTAAAAGTTGTTTTCACCAATGTAGAAATTAGGTAGATAGGAATGAAAAGATATCCAACTTCTAGTACTAAAGTCAAAAGACATAGTCCAAGATTTGTTACAGAAATACTC
>Ga0181392_1000012_pt1 | contig 55192 bp, 89 predicted proteins | sample 15SPOviralmetaG_FD_130083 | JGI IMG/M metagenome (GOLD analysis project Ga0181392, IMG submission 130083) | Marine viral communities from the oligotrophic San Pedro Time Series (SPOT) site, San Pedro Channel, CA, USA - 15 SPOT_SRF_2010-09-15 | ecosystem: Environmental > Aquatic > Marine > Strait... | reverse complement strand
ATCCCATGCTTTGCTTCATACATAGGCATGTAGTTATCCCAACGCTCCTTAGTCGAAGCATTACGCGATGAGGCTACACGCTTCGGCTCGTCATGTCGCAAACCAAGGATATTGTCCCAGTGTTTGTAGCCTTGAACCTTCCACATAAAATCTTTCATTCTTCTAATCTTCATCTCGGCTGTGCAAAATCTAGCTACTGGGTTAGGTAGATACGCCCTTCTATCTAACAAAGCAGCGAAGGGCTCACCATTTCTAGAAGCTGACTCATAGTTCACTATTTTTGTACGATATATCGGCCGTTCTTCACCTATCTCTAGCTCTAACCAATTGATCTTGACGCCCCAATGTTCGCCACAATCTCTGACAAAATCCAAAGTTTCAGGCATTTCTTTACCAGTGTTTGCAAAAGTTATGTGCACATCTTCTGGGAGGACACCATCGTGAGCATCTACTATCTGCTTCAACATGAAGCCAGACGTTCTACCACCAGAGAAACTAATCAATGCGGGGCCTTCTATCTTGTATGGGTTTCTCATTGACTCTCCATATTACTCAAGATATGTGAGATCACACTGACTGTCCAACCATTACCCAACATCTTATATCTTTGTGTCTTTGATACATGATCAGTGTAATTGTCTGGGACTGTCTGCAATCTTTCGCATTCCAAGGGCGTCAGTTTCCGCCAAGTTAAATCACTGTGTTCGCCAACATTTGTTCTGTCAGCAAAAGACTCTGTCAAAGCATGTGACTTACCATCTTTGTGAAAGACTCTGTCTTGTATGTAAGGTTGTCTGCCACTAGCTTTTTTACTAGGATTTATCTGATTAGTTTTTTCTGATACCACAATACTATCTTTGCCTACTGTAGTTATTGCATTTGCTTTATCGTCTTTTCTCATTTCTAACATTTGTTTTGTTTTGTTAGCTACCGAGTTGCCATTTTTATCCATGCGTTTGCCTTTATCATCGTAAGCTCTACCGCGAAAAGCACCTCCAGAAACTACCTTGGGTTCACGATTACCGCCACCCATAGTATTCAAAGTAGGCGACTTACCATCTGGGCTATACACTCTTTTTAAAATGTCATGACCATTAATATCTGATGCTATACCTACTTGTTTGGGTGTAGTTTGTACTCCAGTCATGCCATAAGTATTCCAACCTTTCCAATCTCTAGCTAATAAAGCAGTGCCTTTCTGTATATTTTCTTTAAATGCTTCTCTACCGTTATTGCCAACCAAATCTGCTTGACTTTCGTCTTCTAAAACATCTCTCAATACTATGCCCAGATCGTCTGGCTGTTCAACATTAGGTATGTTTGTCCAATAATATCTTTGTCTAGATTGTGCTGATACCAAAGCACTATTAATTAATATCGGTTCAATCTTGCCACCAAATAAATCTTTACCTTGAAACTCTGGATAACAAGCTGATACTTGATCGGTAATGACTTCCAGAAATTCTTTCTTCATCTTGACGTTCTCAAGTAAAAAATACTTTGGCTTGATCTCTTTCAACAATCTAATAAATTCAAAGAACAACGCTGAACGCGGATCATCAAAAGCCAACTGCTTACCAGCAAAACTAAAGCCTTGGCAAGGACTACCAGCTAAAATTAAATCTATGTCTTGATAATCTTCTGCTTTTAAATTACAGACATCGCCAACTTGTATTGTTTCTGGGAAGTTTGCTTGAGTAACTTGTATCGCATACTTATCTATCTCACTTGCGTAATACTTATCGACTTTGATGCCGAGTCTATTCAGTGCCAACTGACCACAACTCATGCCATCGAATAAACTTAAAACTTTCATATACAAATTGTACCAATCATTCCCAAGGTTTCCTACCCTTGTTATCAAATCGATAATGCCAAGTTTGTTTTCCAGGGATAGCATGAGTCTTAACTATATCGCCTAAATACTTTTGCACATGACTAACCGCGTATCTTGCAGCTCGTTCGCCACTAGGTAAATTGTTTTCTTTCAACGCTTGTCTTGCCAAGATCTCTAACTCTTGTCTTGTATAGAAAGTAATTCTATCCATTGCATCAGCTACCTTCTGAGCAATATCTACTTCATCTGGACCCTCGTCAAAATCAACCATGTCCCATGTTCCTTTTTCAAAATCAAATCTAGCCAAGTGTGTATCTGGCTCCCTTGCGTTTCTTGCTTCATAGAACATCGTTACATTTGGCTTTTGTCCCATGAGTTTGATACCAGAATCCATCCACCCAGCAAAAGCAGAACCACCACGTGCTGACATAAACGAAGCGTCGTCGGCTCTTTCTTTACCAGTATGATGTGCGATGATTACTGCAACACCAAAGAGTTCAATCAAACGATCTACTCTAGATAATAAATTATGTATCTCTTGGTTGCTGTTCTCTTCGCCATCAAAAAAATTAATGATAGGGTCAATCATCACAATATCTGGCTGATGATATTCAATACTTCTAGCGATGCCATCAATATCTTTATCTCTCATTAAATTCTTTCTCAATCTACCAGTCGGTATCAAGTTAGCATGTCCCATCGCCATCAAGTCTGGGTCATGCATGTAAGGTTGGTAGTAAGTATCGATTCTATTTTTTAAGAACTCTTGGATAATCTCTGCTTGCAACCACATAACTTTACAAGGACGCGTAAAAGGTTTGCCCATAAATGATTGTCCAGTTGTGGCTGCCGCAGCAAAACCGCCAAGCCAATGCGACTTACCTATCTTGGGTTTACCAATCAACAAACATCTAGATTGTTCAAAGATAAAACAATCACCCCAAAACTGACCAATAGAACTAGGCTCCAAGCCAGTCCAGAACTCATCGTTGTAAGGTTTTAAACCTAGTGGGTCTGTTAAATCATCTTTACGCTTTTGGTCGATGATAGGATCTTCTTGATCCATAATCTCTTTGAGTTCATCTTTTAAATCTATCTCCCATTCACTAGTTTTCCATTCTAAGATACCAGCATCCGTATCTTCTGGGTGTCGTTTGATATGTCCTTGGGTAATCGACATACATGTTTGCAATACTTCTGGAAAGGGTAAAGGTTGTTGCAAAGTTTGATTCCAATCAAAACATTTAATCAAGACTTCACGATAACCCCAACCTTCTTTAATCCATTTACCAATCAATCTAGCCAAGGTATCGTTTCTTTGACCAACATCTACTGGGTCAGCAGTGAGTTTGTTTTTATTATCTAGAATCGAAGTAACCTTATCCGATTGATTGTAATCATGTATGTTGTTCAAGTCTTCCATATTAAGCATCGGCAAATCATCGATGTCGTTCACGACCAAGCCAGCTGCTGTTTCAAAAAAATATTTAGTAGAAGGTGAAACCATAACGTAACCACCTTCGCCTCTGACATCTAATTTACCAGTCATGTTTCTGACATTCAGACCTTCATTGACTTGATAAAAATAATGATAGCCACCGCGAGGAGTCTTCTGTTTAAGAGGCGATCTAGTTACTTGACCAGATTCTACGAACTTGACCGCCTCTTCGCTATCGCAATCTAGGACAACAAAAGTTATCCCAGTGATAGCAGCCCAGTTGGCTCCCGGATATCGAGCCAACCACTCTCTTAATTCTTCTTGCGTGGGTTGTCTTCTTTGATAAGTTTCCCATCTGACTCTGGGTGTCTTTGCCCATTTTGCACTGAGCTTGTCATCGTCTTCAAACGGATGACGCTTTCTAAAGTATTCTGGGATAGCTTCGTTTCGAGAACCACAAGGTATTAAATGAAAGCCTTCTTCCCAGAAAGACCAAATCATCTCTTGTCTGGCTTCCTCGGAAATATTTTCCCAAGATTTATTTTCGTTTAGTATCAGCGACATATTTCTCCCAAAATTATTTGTTATGCTTCAGCCTCTTCCTCAATAGGTCCATAGATGTCTTCCCAGTTAAGAGCTTTATTAGTAACCAACATAATCTTTTTAGCTTGTTTGACTGTAGGTTGTCTTGTTCCATAATACCAAGAGCTGACTGCATGTACTGATACATCACATATCGTTGCAACATTCTCTTTGCCTCTGTTTTTTATATATTCTTGTAATTTATTCATGGCGTTATTATAGAGAAGCATTTTCATAATGTATATTTTTTTTTACATATTTGTATAAATTAATTTAAAAAAGTGTTTGACATTCTGAATCTTTATCTATTTAATTGGCAATGAACAAATTTAAAGAGAGATTTTATGAACGATATAAAAGAGAAAACCGAGTTCGACGAACTCCAAGAACTTATCGAAAGAAAGAAAAAGAATTTGCTATGGCAAAAGAAACTCCGTGAGGAATCTAAAGAGTTAGACATTGCAATAGCAAGACACCCAAGAGTAAACGATCAAGTAATTCAGCTTAGTAATACCGGGGGATCTCATCGAGTAACCCTTGATGATTTAGATTCTGATATTAAAGTTGAGTACCGTTTGAAGAAATCTTGGGATCAAGACTATGTTGCAAAGATACATGCCGAAGGCAAGGTGCCAGCTAATCTTTGGCCATTTCAAATAGAGTATAAAGAAGACAAAAGAAAAACTTCTACTCTAGCTGAACAACATCCATCCCATTACTATAAATTAGCTGAAGGTTTGACTACTGAAATATCAGATCGTCCATACGTCAGCTTTGTTGAAAAGAGGAAAACCAAATGAGTAAAAAAATAGAGATGACTTCCGCACAAAGCGAGTCTAAGGAAAAGTTGTTTGCCGATGCTTACGACTATTATGCAAAACATTATTTCAATATTAATGACTTTGTAAAAGCAGTAGATTATTTAAGAGCAGATGGTTTGAGTTTTGCTCATATTGCAAAGATCTCAGGCATGACTCACAAAAGTCTCATGCAATTTTATTATCGAGATCAAATCGAACCACATGCTAGAACCAAAGGCAAAGCTAATTTCTTAATAGACTTTGTTGCTACCATGAAAAAATTAGGTACAGAAGTAGTTCCAGGGAGGTACAACAATGCCAAGTCTTGAAGATGAATTATTATCTGGCTTAGAGCCCGGTCCAGTGAGAATGAATATCGGTGGTGTAGATGGCATAGGTAAAAGTACCTTCGGCTCTCAAGCACCTAATCCAGTTTTTATTTGTACCGAGAAAGGTACAGCATTTTTAAATGTTAAGAAGTTTCCATTGTGTGAAAAGTATCAAGACATTATTGATTGCATAAAGAAACTTGCCACTATGGATCATGACCGTAAAACAGTTGTCCTAGATACTACAGACTGGGCAGAGATTCTTACTCATGAAGCTGTGTGTGAAGAAAAAAATGTATCTGGTATCGAAGAGATTACTTATGGTAAAGGCTACACCGCGGCTAGAGAAAAGTTTAGAAAGATTTTAAGAGGTTTGGATATCTTGCATGACCAAAAGAAGATGAATGTCATCTTGCTTTCGCATGTAGATATTAGAACTTTTAACGACCCAGAGAGAGAACCTTATGATAGGTATCAATTGAAGTTGCACAACAAGACAGCTTCTATTATTAGAGAATGGGTCGATTTCAATTTCTTTGCGAACCATCAAGTTCGTACTGTGAAAGAAGGGAAGGGCTTCAACGAGCAGACAAGGGCACTTGCCATGGGTGATCCTATGTTGTTTACGAAGTTCTCTCCCGCCTTTGACGCGAAGAGACGAGTTCCTCTTCCAGATAAGATAGAACTCAAATGGGATTCGTTTTACGACGAATATAAAAAATCAATTAAAAATCTGTCGGAGGCATAAAGTGTCAGAGGAGATTTTGTGTGACCACTGTGGAGAAGAAATTTTAGACGGTGGGTATAAATACAAAGGCCTTCTTTGTTGTACTTTATGTCTTCGCGAGGAGTTAAATTTATCATGAGTGATGACTTTGAAATAATGTTAGGCGAAGTGCCTGATCAAGAAGATGACTTTAAACCTATGCCTGCTGGCGACTATGAATTAGTTGCTAACAAATGGGAAAAGAGAACATCTAAAGCTGGAAATGCAATGGTTGAAATCGAGTTTCAAGTACTCGGTCCAAGCCATTCTAATAGAAAACTTTGGGAGTATTTTACTCTTGAAGGTAATGCTGTAACCGTAACCGCTAGGAAAATTAAAGCTTGGCGTAAAGCGTTAGGGTTAAGCACCGATGTCAGTTTCAATGCTAGTGCCTTGGACGAAATGATTAACAATCCTTTCCAAGCCAAGATCAAAATTGAACCTGGAACAAATGGGTACGAGGACAGTAATAAGATACAAGATTATTTAGCCAAAGGTACATCATCTACATCTGAGGAAGCGCCTGCGGCGAAACCTTTACAAGAAGAAGATGACGCTATGCCTTGGGATAAATAACTGGGTCATCTCCCAAAAAAGTCCTACCGAGCAAGTTAATTAATACGAGCGGCGTTACGAGCTCGGTAGGCACACATTAGGAAACAAATATGATTGATGATAAAAAATTAGTCGCTAACTCTGAGAAGTTGTTAGCAAAAATATATAAGTTAAACAATCACATACTGCCAGTTGAATTATTTGACGAAGTTGCGGCTTGTGTTGTTTCGATAAACAGATTAAAGAGAGCGAAGGTGTTATATGAAAGAAGACAAAATAGATTTGGAAGTGATCTCCAAGAAGGAATTGTTAGAAGAATTACGAATGCACATGATGTCATTCAACAAAAGAATGGGAGAAATCAAAAGTCCACATAAATTATTAGAAGTATTATTAACCTATGTTTGTTGCGTCACTTACGACGTATTGGAACACAGTACCAATGAAGCAACGATGTTGATCGGTGCATCCTGGGGCAGAGTCATTAACGATATTGCTAAAGAAAAAGGCATGACTAGAAAAGAAGTTTTCTTTCAAGCAGATATGCTAGGCAATTTAGCTGGAGGAGCTAACACCGATTGGAACTCTATGAATGAAGATTATGTAATAGATCCAGAGGAGCTTGATGAAGAAGAAGTACTCGACGCTGTTAAACTTCAAATGGAAAGCAAGGATAAAACGAGACACTGATGGCTATAAGAAGAGAAGTAAAAATACACATATCTAGGGCTAAGTATAAAAAAACTAGTCAAGGTTCACGCAACGTAAAGTTCAGTAGTATGAACAAGAATAAAAGAAAGTCCTTCAAAGCATATAGAGGACAAGGAAGATGATCAATGAAACTAAGACCGTATCAAGAAGACGCTATCACTGCACTAGAAAGTTGGTTTGCAACTGAGTCAATAGAGAAACACCCTCTACTCAGTTTGCCTACTGCGTCTGGCAAGACAGTTATATTTTCTAACTTTATTAAAAGAACCATAAAAAAATATTCTGACGCTAGGTTTTTAGTCTTAGCACATAGACAAGAACTTATCGAACAAGCAGAAGAAAAAATAAAATCTGTATGGCCAGAGGCACCAGTCGGTGTGTTATCAGCTGGGCTGAAAAGATCTGAGTTGGATTCTCAAATACTTGTAGCTTCAAGAGATACGTTAGCCTCTGGATCTAGATTAAAAAAAGTTGGGCACTTTGATTATACCATTATTGACGAAGCCCATAACATATCCCCGGACGAACAAACTAGATACCAAAAGATAATCAATGAGTTGTCTGCTGAACGAGCTATGCGTGTTTTAGGTTGTACTGCTACGCCTTATCGTATGGGTCAAGGTTATATTTATGGCAAAAGAAAAGATCATTTCTTTCATGACATTGCTTATCAAGCAAAGATACCAGAACTAATAGATCAAGGTTATCTAGCTAGGATTACTTCTTATAAAGTAGATGACAATACTATTATTGACGCTAGTAAAGCCAAGCTTAAATTTAAAGGTGGCGATTATAAAGAATCCGATTTAGAAAAATTAGCTATGGATGAGAAGACCATCGTCGCAATCATTAACGATTGGTTAGACAAAGCATATACCAAAGGCAGAACAGCTTCCGTATTTTTTTGTGTATCGGTATTGCATGCTATGAAAATGAACATGCATTTGCAGAAGCATGGGATTGAATCAAGATTACTAACTGGCGAAACCCCTGGAGAAGAAAGAAAACAAATACTAGAAGATTTTGAATCTGGAAAAGTACATGCTGTTTGTAATGTCGGCGTCTTAACAGAAGGTTGGGACGCACCAAGAACAGATTGTATTGCTATGTTAAGGCCAACCAAAAGTTTAGGGCTTTACGTTCAGATGTGTGGCCGAGGTATGCGACTGTACCCAGGGAAAGATAATTGTTTGCTTTTAGATTATGGCGAGAACATTGCTAGACATGGTTGTATTGATACAGCCAAGCCAGATCAAGAAGTAAAAATAAGAAGACCTAAAATCTGTGGCAGTTGTTTGGCTGTCAATCCACCTCATGCAAAGAAATGTGTCGAATGCAATGAAGAGTTCCCAGTAGCAGAGTTCTTAACTTTCTTAGTGCCTATGGAAGAAAGAAAGGTAGCTAAGAAAACCAAGGCAGATTCTGGAGCAGTTATCTCTGACGAGAAACAAAAGAACAAGAGTTCTTTAGAAGTTGTAACCAGTGTTAGTGCTGCTGTTGCTGACTCTAAAAATGGCAACAAATATTGTAAGGTATTCTTTTATGTTGATAATCAATTCTTACCTAGAATGATGCCACTTATGTTTGGTCATTCAAGAATGCACGGACTAGCAATCAACCATTGGTGCCGTTTAGTAGATCCAAAAATTTGGGGTGTGCCTAGAACTTCTGAACAAGCAGCGGCCAAGATAAATCAAGGAGCTCTTAAAGGAGTTAAGTCTGTTGGCATAAAAAGAGAAGGTAAATATTTTAATGTAAAGAAAATAATTTTTAATGATAAGGAGATATTTCTATGAGCAAAATAAATAAAATGATAGATCATGTAATGTTATCTGAACCACCAAAGTATCGACCATATTTAGGTATGAGTCAGATTGGTAATCCAGACGAAAGAATGTTGTGGTTAAATTTTAGATGGTGTTTACCACCAAATAAGTTTGAGCCAAGAGTATCTAGGATCTTAGAACTAGGTAATGTTATTGAAGATGTAGTCATTGAGTATCTTAAAAAAGCAGATGGCGTAGAAGTATTTACTGAAGATAAAAAGGGCGATCAGTTCAAAGCTTCTTTACTTGGCGATCACTTCTCTGGGCACATAGATGGCGTAGTTAAAAACTTGCCAGAACATAATGATGATTCTATGGTCCTAGAAGTTAAGAGTTCCAATGACAGAAGATTTAATAATCTAGTTAGTGAAAGTAGTTACGAGCGTTGGTCGCTAGAATATGAAGCGCAAGTGCATTGTTATATGGGTGCTTTTAAATTACCTAAGTCTTTAGCTTTGGTTTACAACAAAAACAATTCTGATATTTATACTGAAGTAATTAAATATAATGATGAGCTCTTTCAATCTTTGATAGAGAAGGCGAAAAGAATTATTACTTCGCCAGAGCCACCAGATTTATTCTTGAGTGAAAACGATTGGAAGGTTAAGAACTTACCAAAAGAATCTAAAGAAGTTTATCTAGGTAGGGCAGAACCAGAGTTTAAAAACTGTAGAAACTGCAAACATTCAAAGCCAATGATAGAAGTTTCCGGGGCTACTTGGCGTTGTGGTAAGAAAGGTGTTTTATTAAATCCAAAACAACAAATGGATAAGAAAAATTGTCCTGATCACGAACTTATATTTGGTTTGATACCTACACCTTTTTAACAAAAAGTTTGCAATAATATATAAAAATCGTTATATAATACGCATATCTCTATAAAGAGGTGCGTAATGGCTAAAATATTTAAATTAAATACATTTAAAAACATAGCTAGTCTTAGAGGCGAAACTACTAGTCTCGCTGATTATCCTTGCATCAACGCCTGCCACTGGCCTACCAGTATGGAAAACGGTCGTTGTTCTGTTTGTGGTTTATATGATTACCAACACTCTCCAGTGTTCTGGCAATCATTACCAAAATTAGAACGCAAGATGATAAACCTTAACAACTCTGAGAAAGGCTATAAAATAAAACAGATCTATAAGTAAGCACTGGTTTAAGTGTAGATCGCTAAATATATGTTCATCATATATATAGAGAAGCTGACACTAATGATATACCCAGCACTCCCGGTGAGTATATTCTTCAAATTCATGCGCGGATTATATACAAAATATTTTTGTATATAAAAAAAATTTTTTATTTCTTTTTATTTCTTATGATATTTTCACACCACCAGAGCAACATGTCCTCGCTCAGAGTGTGTTTAATGATGTTGGCACGCTGACAAACCAATTGAATGTTATATCTGACATACCATTCCTCTGGATCTATTCTGTCGATAGTTACATTTAAATCTTTCTTACCACTGCCATCTCGATAGTGAGTCATCAATACGCCAGACAAAGCACAAAGACCATCTTGAGTTTCCCATATTTCTATTAAATCTTCTGGCGTTATCTCCCATTCTCTTTCTGGATTCTTACTAACTCTAGTATGTCTTAGTTGATTGTGAAGTAAATTTAAAAAACTTTTGTAACTTGATGATCGCTTTCTGTTTCTATCTATCACATGACAATCTCTACAAAGACCACGATAGGTTGTGCCACCACCAACTTGTTCTCTAGCTTCAAAAAATTTAATCTTCCGTCTCTTCTTGCAAAGCGTACAAGTCCTAGTTTTTTGAGACATTAGGCCCTAGGCGATTGAATAATTTCTATGGTTACGTCTGGGTATATTGCTTCTACTAATTTCTTTTTTAATTTAAAGACATCAGTCAATACTCCCTTAGTATCTTCTATGACTTCTTCTCCTTTGACGTTTTTATATTTAAAGTCTGCTATGTAAGTGCAGATCTTTTTACCTTCAACAAAACATGGAAATTGTGGATGAACTTCTATGTCTGACACTGCGCCAGCAGATTCTAATTCTTTTAAAAATTTATATCTTGCCGCCTCTAATTTGCTATCAAATGTGATACCATCTAGCTTCACTTTTATAGCTCCGTACTTGTTATAGCCCATAATTTATTATACAATTTTTTATATATTTTAAGAAACAATTGACATACCAGGAGAAGCTATATGGCAACCCATGTAACCATTGGAGTAAACAAAGAGACTCACAAAAAACTAGGCAAACTCGCATCATTAACTCATAGAACCCGTGCTAACACGGTTGAATGGTTGGTCGAAAAAGCTACTAAAGAAATAGAAATAGCTGAGAAAAATGGTAGTGCCGATCATATTAAGTTTGGTATTTAATCTATTCCTAATAACTTATTAAGTTCTTGTTGTCGTAAAGCGCTTGGTTGAGGAGCTACATTAGTTCTTGTTGGCTTAACTTGATCAGCTATTTCTTGCGGAGTTTGATAACCACCTTCTAATGACTGTCCTGTTAATTGTCTTTGCGCAAAACCAATGTCTGAAGTTGGTAAAAAGTTTCTAGCTTTATTGTAATCTTCTCTATAAGCCTCTGTGATAACTTCTTTACTAAGTTCTGAAGGTTTAAACAAGCCAGCCATAACGTAATCAGCGTTAGCAACTTTAGCTGTTTTAAGTTCTTTTAATATCTCTTGCTCACTCAAACCCAAAAGTCTTGCATCTTCTATAGCTAAATAAAGATCTCTCATACCTCTGTATCTACCTTCATTAGATTCTATGTAAGCTTTGGTAAAGTCTTCTGCTTCTCTAACATTAGCAGATCTAGCAACTCTATTAAATTCGTTAGCAGCTGCTCTAATTACATCGTTAGTTTCAAAACCTCTATATCTTAAAGTTCTGCCTATTTGTGGTTTGATAATTTTTAAACCACTGAATCCTTGCACTAAAGCTTCAGCTGGATCTATTCTATTTCCTTTTCTATTAATTAATTTATCATCTCCCATCAAGCCAGTGCTATTAAACACCGCTGTTGGAAAATCTTTTATTGATGCACCTATTCCTAAAATACCACCAGCTGGGTCAGAAGTAATATCAAAAGGTAAAATTGGTGGAGCCATGCCTTGTAGGTTGTGCACAAAAGCTTTAGTGGCCTTGTCACCAAAAGTATCACTAGCAGAATAAAGTCTTCTGCCTGTTTCTGTTTCCCCTATTACTGTATCACGAAGCAATTGAGTTGAAATAGAAAGAGTTCCATAAGGTTTAGTTAGTTCGTACAAACCATACATAAATCCTTGAGTATATCTATTAACTAAACTTTCCCCTTTAGCTTCTCCTTCCTCAGCTTCCGCTATCAATCTAGAAAAAGGTCTAGATAAATAATCATAAGGATTTGTATAACTTAAATTCATCATTTGAGTTATGTTGCCTTGACTATCAGTTCCAGTTGGTACCAATGTAGCTGTCTTATCCCAGGGAGGAGCAAAAGATCTTTTATAAGCATCTATCTGCTCTCTGTCTGCTCCAGTCAGTTGTGTACCTAGCTCAACCATAGCGGCTGGGAAGGCAGTAGTTACAGTCAATGCACTTACTGCTCTTTTCATACCTTTCTTTTGCAGCTCTGGATTACCACTAGCTAACTCTTGAGCAGCTCGATAACCAATGTTACCCATGGTTCTAATTATTTCAGATGGAAAAGCAGCAAAGTTACCAATAGGTAACTTGGCTAAATCGCCAACTATATTTCCTACTCTGTTGTAATTTTGATAATGATTCTTTGCTAACTGTGCACTCTCTTCGTCTAAAAAACTCATGAATTTATTTTTTAATTCTTTGTTTCCTAAATTATCATCTAAAAATTTTTCAATGTTACCTTTCTTTATTGGTTTTGTTTCAAAAGCTTCTCTTAATTTTGCTACGTTTTCAGCTCCGAGCAATTGATTACCAGTTACGTTGGTTCCTTGAATAGCTGTTTTATTTTTTACAGATGTAACTGGTATTGCACTATCACCATGTTTTAATAGAGCTCTTAATAAAGTGTCTCTTTCTTGATAAAAATTAACTACACGAATAACACTATCTGATCCAGTGTAAGCTTTTCTAGCACCTTTATTAAAACCACTATTTCTAAATCCTTTTATTAATTTACTGTTAGCAACCTTACCAACAAAATTAGATTGTTCAGCAAACTTGGCTAGGTCTTCAATCTCACCAGTCATAGCCGCAGCACTGTCATCTATGATTCCTAATTTTTTTAACTTAACAGTTTCACTAGCTATTAGATCTTTGTCTGGCTTTACAGCAAAAGTATTTTTATCTGGATCTTTGTTAAATCTATTAAATACTTTGCCGAAAGCTTTAGCTAAAGTAGTAGCCCCTGGAATATTACCAGCGGCAAGAGTCATTAAAATACCACCAGTTGGGTTTCTAATTTGTGCGGACGGACTCAATACTGTTTTGTTGTATTGCGCTGCTGATTTCAAAGATAAAAAAGTTTTGTATGGTGTGCCTAAAGCGTTATAAATATTGTCTAAACGAGTTCCTGTAGAATCTAATAAAGCATCATAAAATCTTTTCGATGCAACTTTACCAGCTAGTGGCCCAGCTTTATCATCAAACTTTACAAACTCTTTACCGCCTACTTCAAATGATTCGCCGGGTTGATACCTATTTACTCCTAAACCAGTGACTTGTTGTTCATCAAAGATAAAAGGTTTGATGTCATACAGCTGTGCATCTTTATTTAATTTATTAAGATCATCAAACAATTGAACTCTACCAACTAGATTGGCTTGTTTCTTTACCGTTTGAAAAGCTTGTAATTGTGTATTGGCTAAAGATTTGCTCCAGTCTTGTTCTAAATATCCAGCTACTTCTCCTAAAGCTTTTCTTACCTCTGGCAAGTTATCTAAAGTTCTGCCTTTTAAAATATCTTTTCTTACTGCTCCAGTTAAAACATTTGCATTTCCTTGTGGACTTTCAAATTGAAAAGCATCTGCTTTACCAGATGTAAAATCATCAAAGGCTTTTTCAGCATTAGCTCTTAATATTTTTCTTTCTGCTTCAGTACCATTTTTCATTCCAGAACTTACTAAAGCATTTTCTAATTCTGTAATTGCTTTTGCTTTTTGTTCTGGATCTACAACATAACTATTATCAATCATAGCTTTGTAACTTCTGTTTGTGTAAAGAAGATAGTTATCTTTTAAGATGTTGCCATAATCCTCTGGTATAAATGTGTTATCAAAATCTTTAGCGAAGTCATCAATCGCTTTTGAATTTAAATCAACTATCTCTCTTTGCTGTTCTAGTAAAGTAGATATTTTTTGATTATCGGGTATGCCTAAAGCTTTATAATCTATTTTATTTCCAACTCCATCTTCGTAACTTTTAATAACTTGTAAAGCTCTATTTTGAATATCTTCTGCAACTTTTCTTTTTAAATTTGGATCAGCTAATATCTCCATAGCATCATCTCTGTAACTAAGCTTAGTCAATGGCGAATAATAATCACCAATAGCTTTAGCTAAATTATCTTGATCTGTAGCATTTAAAGTTCCTCGAACTCCAGCTTTTTTTATTGTGGTCATTACTTCTCCAAAGTCTTGCTCTACTTGTGCTAATTGTCTTCTCGTTTCTTGAACTTGAGCTTCTTTTAATTGAGCAATATCATCGCTTACTAATCCACCTTGAAAAGTAAATCTATCTTTAACAAAGTCCATGAAACTATTTGATCTTTCATTTATTGCATCTTCCACGCTAGTAAATTTTTGTCCAGTAGAAGGCATGAGTCTATTAGTAACAGCAGTAGTAACTGGGCTAGATGCCACTGCTTTTACTAATGGTGCTGCTGCTACTCCAGCAACATCTACAGTTGCTTTTCCAGTTTTGGCTAAAGCTTTTAAAGCTACTGGTAAGGCTCCAACTATTCCAGCAGTTTCACCAAATACTGCAACTCTTTCTAACAATCTACTGGCCGCTGCTTCAGAACCATTGATTGAAGCTAATCTTTCTTGATCGCTAACTTCATCAAAAAATAAATCCGATAGAGTTTCTACATCGTCAGTAGCAACCGCTGCATCTACAGCACCAGCAGATAATATCTGTGCAGTTTTACCAGCTTTAGATAAAGCACTAGCAACTCCTATCCCAGGAATACCAAATTGAGTTATGTATTGAGCGATGTGACCAGCCGTGCTGTTTGTCTCTGGTTTAAATTCTTCAAAGTATTTATTAAGACTGTCAGTTAAATCAGTATCAAAGACACCATCAACTATGGTCGAGCCTAATGTAGCAATACCTTGAGGTATGCCAACTAAGCCAGCACCTATACCTCTACCAACTTCACCTAGAAAACTTTCTCCTCCTGAAACTGATTTTAATGTTCTTCTTGCTGCTGATTCTGGGTCAGACGTACCCTCTGGGACAAAAACTTTCTTTCCGTCTATGTCTATTACAGGCATGCGTCATTCTTCCAATTTAGCTGCTGGTATTGCTTCTGCAGCTATTTTATTAGCTACTTCTTTATAATTGACTCCAGCGTTTAATAAAGCTTCATTTGCTCTTATTACTTTGTCTTTACCAGTAACTGGATCTTTTGATACAAGAACTACATTTGATAATTTTGTGTCACTACCATGTCTTTCTTTAAGAATTTCTTCTACTCTAGACTCTATAGCCATTCTATCTTCTTGTTTTAAAGTGAAATAGTTCATGTAGTCAGCAAAAGTAGGAACTGTTTGTCCTTCTGGAATAGAAGCAACATAAGCCTCGTAAGCCTTTTGCTCAACTGGTTTACCAGCTTCTGAAGCAGCTAAAGATTCTGAGAATCCTTCGCCAAATTCACCAAGTCCTAAGAAACTTCTTGCTGGACCTTCGGTTGGTTGCAACATCTTTGCCCCACCTGCAATCAAAGCTCTAGCTAAAGCTGGGTCCATGTCTCTTAATTTATCTAAGAATGTTTCCTTCTCTGGTTCTTTAATTGAAGCTGGAGCTGCTTGTTCAGTAACTTCTTCTTTAGTTCTGTCTTTAGTGGCTGATATACCTCCCATTAAACCTAATATGGATGTAAGCAATCCAGCTTCTGCTACATTCATTTTATCTAAACTTTTAATTTCTTTTTCTGACTTAAATTTAGATGGGTCTATTTCTTTTCCTTTAACTGTAAAAGGTCCAGCTTGTCCTGTAGGCATTTCAGATTTTATTTTTTTTGTTTTAAGAAAATAATCTGCAATCGCTTTACCTACATTAAGACCTTTAAAAGCATGCTGCACTGGTAAATCAGCTAAGCCACCTTTAGCCATACCGTCAACCCCCATAATTAAACCTGCAATTTCTCCAGTTGAAGTTCCAGCCTCTGCTGTACCAGCTTCAGCCAAACGTCTTTTACGAGCCTTCTTGGCTTCTTCTATTAATTTTTTTGCTTTTCTTGCTTTTGTTCCAGCTTTTAATCCAGCAGCAATAGGCGCTCCAACTCCAGTAGCAGCCAAACCTAAAATGCCAAGATCCAGTAAAGCTGATCCAGGATTACTAGTGTCAATAAGAAATCCTTCATCTCCGACAAGGTATTTTGTGTAATCACCTATACCTTTGCTCACTTCATTAACCTCGAGTAATCAACTGCGTAGTAACCATCTTTAATAGTTACTGCCTCTGGCTCTACTTCAAGAACTTCTTGCGCTAAGAATCCAGCAGTAGGTTCTGCTTCGATTCCTATTTCTTTAGCTTTATTATTCCAATCCCATTCGTACCAGCCAAGGTTGTTGTCATAATCTCCTACTCTTCTAATGTTTTCTTTTAACTCAACATCACTCATGGCTACTGCACCAGTAACAGCAGAAGCTAATCCAGCTGCTTGAGATAATGGTGAAGGTTGAGTAAATACTTGTGGTTGATATATTTGAGCTCCTGTGCCCCCAGAAACACCTCCAGCAGGCATTCCAGCTAGTAGTTGCTGACCTCTTTGTAGTCTGTTGAATGGTTCATCAGCTAGTTTATCAGCTGCTCTAAATCTTCTACTCATGTCTGCTTGTTCTATTCCTCTTGCAGCAGCACCTTGAGTAGCCATTGCACCTATTCTGCCGATCGCTTGTTGTTGTCCAGCGCCAGCGAGATTAGATATACCACTACCAATATTAGATAGTTGACCTATATTCTGACCAACTTGAGTTTGAGCATCTTGAAATCCTTGTCTTCTAATACCACTAACAGCGTCTAGCAAACCTCTACCTAAAGCAGTTTGATTTTCTGCTTGTGCTAGTCTTCCTCTAGAACCGCCGTAAGCTCCAGCTTTGTAGGCATCATCTCTTATACCAATATCCTGTTGTTGATAAGCTTTGGTAATATCATCTATCGATTGTTGTACTACAGCATCTTCATAAGGATTAAATCTAGCTTGAGCTGCTGCCATAGGATCTCTCGCTAAAGCGCCAGCATCTCTTAAATAATTAATGCCTTCTGGAGTATAGCCTGCAAATCTTTCTAAACCTCCAGCACCAGTTGCTGCTTGTCTTTCTAAATCAGATAGTTGTGCTGTGCCTTCAATAGGTATAGGTCTTTCTTGAGATATTAAGCCTTCGTATTGTCCAGGCTCTCCAAAATAAGATCCTAATATTCTTCTACTATAGTCCTCTATATAAGGAGATATAAAAGAATAACCAGTAGTAGGCAACTCAACTGCTTTAGCTGGTGGCCCTTCTTGTTGTTTTTGTTCGCAAGTACAACCCATAATATTACCTATTTATGCCATTATAATAAGTTCCACCTATTTGGTGAAACCCTTTATTTAATAATAATTTTTCTGCTTTATCCAGACTGCCGACATTATATATGCCCATAATCAATGGTAAATTTTGTTCTTCAGCATATTTCATGCCAGCTTCCAATAACATATTAGAAGGCTTTACATCATCTTTAACATTTCTAAATTCTGGTCTAACAAAGAACCAAGTATCACCTATAAAAGCGTCATCTGACCACCAGTGTGAGCATTCTTTTAAACCTAAAGTACCAATGATGTTTTCGTTTTTTCTTACCACATAGACAATGCCTTTTAATAAGACATTGTTTATCTGCCAAGATGTTTTGCCCCAATGTATTTTTGGAGACTTGCCGCCATCTAAGGAATGTTCGGCATGAAAATATCTAGCTAAAAAGTCAGCTATATCTTTGCCATCTTGTTCGTTAAAAGAAAGTTTATCTAAAGTAAATTTACTCATGCCATGCTTCTTACTAAAGCGCCTAATCCTTCTTCGCCTATTTTTTCAGCCATCTCTCCATTAGGTCCCAAAGTATCTTGTAAATATTCAAGCACCATAGCGCCTATATCTTTTTGTTCTTCTAAATCCATTGGGTCTGCACCCATTTGCATACCTAAACCTCTTACAGTTCTAGCATTAACAACAAATTCACCATCGCTTAACATTGCTGGAATTTTATCTTCACGCTCTCCTCCAGGGCCAGATACTAATTCATCTGTTTCTGGAAAAAATTTGCCTTCAATTAACATTCCATCATTTGCGTATTCTACGCCAGCGACTTTTCTTGGTGCCGACATTTTACCATCTGCTTGCATACCCAAATTAAAATCTACTCTTTCTTTAGGAGGAGCTGCCATAGCGCTAAAAGGTCCGGGGTTAGCAGCATTGTAAGCTTTTGTTACCTCAGAAAAATATGGTCTGTAAAGCGCTTTGTATGGTGCGTCAGAAGCTACATACTGAGGACTTAAAGGTAATGTCTGCTGTCCTACTTGTAAGTTTATCAATTGTTTTTGAATTGTTTTATCAGCTGCTGACAAAGGAGATCTGTCTATTAAAGATAACATTTCTCTTTGACTTGCTGCTTGTTCGTCTTCCATTGAAGATCTAGACATATTAGCAGATACAGGATTATTAAAAACTCCAGCATCTCCTAACCCTCCAATACCAGAATATAAATTAGCTAATGGAGCATAAGTAAATGTAGCTTCTCCTCCCATAAACATGTTTCTAATACCGTCTTCAGCCATTCCGCCTTCAGCCATACCAACTCTTGTAAAAGGAACTTGGCTAGCTCCGATAGGTTGTCCTACAAATCCTTCAGACATTTGGCCTCCGCCCATGCCGCCCATACCTTCTGCTAGAGCAGCTAAACCATCTGCTACTTTTCCAGCAGTTGCTTTTTTCTTTTCTTTTTTGTCCATTGACTGGTCAGCTAAAACCTCTGCCTTTTCTTCTTCTGTAAGATCTTCAGCATCTTTGCCTGTAGCGTCTTCTACAATTTCTTTTATACCTTTTTCTGCTCCTTCAGTTAGTTCTACGCCCGGAGATGATGGAGAGAAATATTCTTTAGCTGCGCCGACTCTGTCTTTAGCATAATCTACTGGTGCTCTTAAACCAGCCATCATGCCGCTGCCCATATCTTTAGCAAAATCCATGATGCCGCCCATAAACATTTCAGCTATCTCTTCATCTTCTTTTTGGTCTTCTATTTCTTCTATCGCTTGTCTTTTTTTGTATTCTTCAATAGCGTCATCTGGACCCATAGAACCACCAACTCTTGTTACGCTTGCCTTAGCTGCAGGTACAGCATCTCCCATGACGGCATTGAAAGCTGTAGTTTCTTCTTTAGCCATGCCTCCAAAAAGATCTGATAATCCAGCAAGATCAACTCCTCCACCATCTGCCAACATAGCTAAACCGCCAGCGTAAAAACTTTCTGGATCATAGCCCATTTTTCTAACTACATCTGGTCTTTCAGATGCTAATGATTTTAAACCTTGTTGATTTTTATTTATATTTTTCATTTTTTAGTGTCAGTTTTTTTCATTTTATCGTATGACCTAAGCCCAGACATTCCTAGAAGTGCCATGAGAATCGCAGATAACTGCGAAAAATCAAACTCTGGCATATCTATTTGTAAGCCAGAAACTTTTATTATAACCTCAATTATAGGAGATAGTATAAAATGATAACCTAATGCAAAGCTGCATATCCAGCCAACAGAAGGTCGCCAGTTTCTTTGAAAGGGCTTACCTTGAGCTTCTATCTTATTTACTTCTATCTGAGCTAGATTAGCTTTATGAAATAAAGTCGATAGCTCATGGTCTAATTGTGCTTGTAAATCTTTATCTTTAACAAATTTACCAATTAAATTGCTTACTGGCTTTACTAGTGATTCAATCATAATACTTAATCCTCTACTATTCTATAATGGCTACCATCGAAAGTCATGGCTCTGTTCCTATTATCTTTGTCTGATACATAAGATATATGGACCCAGCCACTGCTTGGATTTACACCATCATAGTATTCTAAAATTACTTGGTCGAAATTTAATTGATTTTTTACATAATCAAAAAGATCTTGATTGTTTACCCTAGGTATTTCTAAATCTACTGCCTGACCTAATACATGCTGACTAGTATCAGAAGAGCCAATGTATCTGTTAAGAGTGATACTGCGATAAGCACTATTAGGGCTAAAAGGAATTTTGAAATGATTCCTAATTGGTTGAACGATGTTTTTACATAGTCGTTCAAGGTTTTTAAAAGTTTCTTCATCATGAACACAATTATCTATATTTTTTCTCTTTGCTACAAAACTTTTTTCAAACTCTTTTAGTTTAAAATTTTTACTTAATTTAGTATCGCTATCCCATTTACTCATTTTATATACTCACCTTTATTGATATTGATCCTTCTTCATTAACAGTTACTTCTCCTAAAGAAGCATTTGCTTGTAAAGAAGTTTTTGATGTACTTGTAATATCTTTAAAACCTGAACCATCAAAAAATTCTAAAAGATTAGTATCAGTATTAAATACTAAATCTCCTGGATTAAAATTATCTATTAATTTTCTTTGTTCGTTTGTTATAGGCGTAGCATTTAAGTCTACCTTTTGCAGATTTATTTCTAATATTCTGACTAATCTATTAAATACTTCTGGCGTTATTTCTAACCCAGCTAAAGGCAATCTAGTTTCTAGTATCTTGGCCATTATCTTCTTCCGTCTTCTCTAAAATTAAATCTAGTTGCTCCTAATCTAAACTCCATACCGTTTCTTACCGACACATCGTTGTCATCGTCAGACTCTATTCTATAAATCGCTTGTCGAGCTCTTGCTCTAGTATCTATTTTTTTTGTTGTGTTAGTGATTGATGAGGTAACTTTTGTTGTCGGTGTATCATTTGGGAAGTCTCTGGTTTTTAAAACAACATTTAATGCTGCGTTACCATTGCTCCCGGTAAATCTTATATCTGGAATTATTTCTCTAACTGAAATAAATTTATCGCCATCTTCTAAATCAAAATCTCCTGACTCTATAAAAACATTATCCATTGGCGAGCCATCAGCATCATTACCATTTTCGTGATCGTATAAGTAAAAAGAATTACTATCTTTTCCAATTGCCATAGGGTATTGAAATATACCTCTATCAATCCAAGAGGATCTTGCTAATTCTCCTATGCTCCATACCTGTTCTAAGTAATTAAAGACTACATATTTATCTGGTTCAGTAGATGAACTAGAACAATAAAACCAGCCTACTTCATTAAATTCTCTATTAGTAAAAGCAAAGTTTTTGTAAACTTCATTTAAGTTCATATCATCATAAACATGATTTAAAACAGAACAAGGCAATCTTTGAACAGAACCGTTGTAGAAATAAAATCCATCTGCTGCCATCCAATAAGCTCCGTTGTCTGCATTTATTGCTGCTTTTGGCCCAATCAAACCAACACTCTCACTAATTAAATTAACTCCAAAAGTAAACGGAGCGCCAATAAATTGTAGCGAGTGCATTGAAACATCAGTCCAGATTAAAGTTTCTTGCCTAGCTTTTAATGCCCCTACTATTAAAGATCCAGAGGATATTCTTATTGAACCAGCTGTATTAGTAGCTTTAGATTCAAACTCCAATAAATTTTCTTGATCAGAAAAAGATATTAATAATGGATCTATTACGCCAGTTCTTGCGGTACCATTTGCATTTAAAGTATCAGAACCTAAAACAATTAAATGCCTATCAATATCAGAAGTTAGTACTTGCAAACAACGAGTCGGAACTAAATTAGCTCCAGATATATTTTGTAATTCTACTGCTCTAGTTGTTAATCCATTGGTAGCGTCCCATCTAAATAAAGAACCTGCTCTAGGATTTATTATTAAGTCTTCGCCAAAATTATCATGAGTCCATATTCTTAATGTATTGTTGGCTGCTAAAGGAGTAGAAGAACCCCAACCACTAGAACTCCAAGTTCCAGCACCCCAACCAGTAGAAGCTACAAAAGAATCTAATCCAACATTTAATTGATAAGCTGCTACTGTGCTACCACCACCATTTCCGCTATCAGAAGAATTGGCTAAAACAGAGTTGCCGCTAGTATCTTTTGCTTCAATGGTATAACTATTACCATCAACAATACTAGCAATTTGATATTCTTGGTTTAATACAGTTGCAGTTATATTACCCCCTAAACTTGCAGCTCCACTAAAGGTTACAAAATCATTAATTGAAGCTCCATGTCCATTTTCAGTAACTGTTATCGTAGCGTCGCTATTTCCAACTTTAGCAAATGTTGCATCGCCAGCAGAGGTTGTTTCCCTAAGAGGAGTAATATCGTTAAAATTAGATCCCTCTTTTATGTAATATTTAAAAGTAGTACCAAGGCCTAAAAGATCTGTACCATCTAATTTTATCCAATCGTGTAAGGCTCTAGGAGTTCCTAATAAAGTAGAACTAGAATTTTTTGCCCAACCTCCTATTTTTTCTGGAAGACCTTTTCTAAACCTAACTAGATTACCATCAAACCAACCATTCTCTGCGGTAAGACTGGTCCCTTCTTTATCTATTCCGGGTTTAAATAAAATCTTATTGTAAGGCATACTAAATACCTACCTTGTTAAAAAAGAGTTTGTTGCGCTAAGTAAGCTGTAACACTTAAAAATACCGTTACGGTAAAAATTAAACTGTTCCTTATACTTTTGTTTATTGAAGTAATGCCTTGTTCAATAGCATCTAAACGTCTGTAATTTTCTCTCCATCTTTGTTCACAAGCTGCTTCATGTGAGCTAAGTCTTTTATCTATTTCTGTTACTGTAGTTCTTGCCATGTTTTTTTATATTTCGTTACATTTTATATCAATCTTTACGTTTGTCATCTCTTTCGGATTTAGATAATTTATCAGGCTCTATAAGCTCTGGCGCATTTAACAAAGTTTTTAATAAAACATCTTGTCGTATTATTTCATTATCTACAGATCTAACTCTGTCTATTAGCTGAATTAATATACCCGTTTGCGAGTCTAATTTAGAATCTAGTCTTTTTTCCATAGCTGCCATGCTTTCATTTATCTTGTCATCAACTACATCTATTTTTTGTTCCATGCCATTAATGATTTTGTTTAAAAGTTTCCAAAGAAAAAATCCTAAACCTAAAGTTGCTGCTATTGGAAATCCTACTTCGTTAATTATTTTAACTAGATCGTCCACTGCAATCTAAATTAAAAATAACTTTTTAAATCTTCCCAATACCCTTTTAATTTATCGTCTAAAGTTTTATTTGCATAAGGAGCTACAGCTTTTAATAAAGCTTTACCAACTACTAATACAAATATTATCCATAATAAAGTTTCCATATCCTTAATATATCATGCAATTGTTAATGTTTGATAATCTGTACTTTGATACGAGTTAACTCTAGGAGAACCCAATATTAAATTTTCAGGACCAGCTGAGGCATTGTAAGGAGTGTACGTGTTTAAAGTCCAAGTCCAAATAGTCCTGCCTGTATAATAAGAATAATTTGCAGAAGCTCTTGTAAATACATAAGGATTACTATAATTACTGTAAGGATGATATAGAGAAATAGAAGTCCAACCAGAATTATAAACTGCATTATCTAAAGCAAAAGTATAGGTTACGGCAGTGGGAACACCGCCAAAAAATGCAGCACTTGAATAGCTAGAATAAAATCCTGCTACAGTTGCTCCCATCCAAGTAGAGTTATTTAGCCAAGCACCCATAGGTTGAACATTATTTCCTACACTATCTGTTCCTAAATTTATATTTGAATTTACATAACCGTTATGTCTAGTGGTATATTGACTGTTAACAATATAAATTACAGAATATTTCTCTGCGACTGTTAGAGTACCAGTTAAACTTGGAGAGCCTGTTAAACTAGTTCTTGGATCATTAGTAGCCCCATAAAAATCTCCTATTTCAATAGCAGTGCCTGAACTAGAATTTATAGTTTGTCCAGCACCTGCTTGTAGGCCTCTAATATCAGTATCGTTTATTGTGCATGCTGAACCAGAGGAGCCTCCAGCTTCTATGTGTATTTGATTTAAAGTTAAGTTACCGCTAGTTGCTAGAGTCATTTTTCAGTTCTTCTACTTGTTTACTTAAATCTTTAACTGCTTCTATAAGTAGTCCTACTGTATTAGCGTATTTCATAGTTTTTACTGTGCCTAACTCTTTGTCTTCATGTTCATCTACTAGCTCTGGCACCACTTTCTCTACTTCGTTAGCTACTACTCCTATTTCTTTTGAGCTGTTTGATTTACGAGTAAAGTGAACGCCTCTTAATTGATTTACTTTTTCTAAAGCGTTTTCTATTTGGTAAATGTCTTCTTTCAGCGCCATATCAGAATATGCACCTACATTACCTGTAGCTGTAAAATTACCGCTAGTATCACAACTCAACATAGTAGTGCCAGCATTATTATCAACTCGCCATTGAGTATCAAACTTCATTACAGTATTAGCGTTTGAAGTAAAATAAAGTCTATTCCTGCCATCAGCGGAACTAATCCAAGCATCATTAGGTAAAGCTGAATTTAATTTTGCACTTATTTGGGTTTGTGCGTTAGATGAAAGTGTATTGATATATTGAAACTCTGTACTTGTTACTGAGCCATCAGCTATTTTAGTAGCATCTATTGCAGCACCTGATTTAATATTGGCATCTTCTACATTAGTTAAACTATTACCTGTTGCGTCTGCATCAAAAGTTTTATTGGTAAAAGTTGTTGTTGAAGTTGCAGTAACATCACTAAAACTGCCACCGTTTCTTGTTGCATTAGCACCTATATCTATTTTATCAAAACCGTCAACTACAGCAGCTCCAGACCCAACTCCATCTGTATAAACTAATTTAGTTTTACCATTTGGTATAGTGATATTTGCACCAGATCCTTGAGATATAATAATGCTGTATGGTCCTGAACTACCTGAATCAGTAGTTGCATTTTCAATAAACCATAATTTTGAAATCGTGTTAGGCGCTAAAGTTATCGTGCAATTTGCGCCTAAAGCGCCAGTGTATTTAAGATACATTGCTCTACCAGGGTCAGTAGATCCATTAGCTATTGTTGTTGTGTGCGTTGTACCACTAACTGCTTCAGTGCCATAACCGAAAGCCTCTCCAATCAGTTCAAGATTTTCATTAGTACGAGTACCCCAAGTACCTGATTCATCACCAGTTCCCATTTCTCTAAGTCTGAGATTATTATCAAACGTACTTGCCATGTTTTTACCTCGTTAAATTATAATTAAATTATTAACATTAAGCCACATCTTCCCAATTAGGATCTTGAGTATCTGTTATTTCACTAAAACTTGATGTTTGTGATTCTGTTATTTCACTAAAGCTTGATGACTGAGAATCATCTAACATAGACCAAACTAATACCGTAGATAATTCACTTGTCATTTCAAATCCAACAAGAGTTACATTTGCTTTAGCTATTGATGTTATGGTTCCCAAACCACTAGTTAACCCAAATCCTGATAAAACAATAGTATTACTTGATCTTTGTGTAATCGTTCCTAAAGCAGAAGTACCTAATTGCCCAGCTGGTGTAACATTTGCTACCCCGGTTACGGTTACTCCTACCGAACCAACACTTGTGCTTAAACTAGGTAAAGTTGCTACAGCTTGAGCATTTACACCTACACCACTTATTGCACCTGTTAGTGCTGATAAAGGTTCATCAGGATTATTTCCATAATCACTAACTATGGCATTTGCAGTAAGTGCTGGACTGCCTAAGCCAGATGTTATGGCAAGACCAGTAACACCTATATCTCCGCCAGCAGTAATGCCTACTCCTCCCACCGCAGAAGTTGCTCCTTGGCCTGTAGGATTTATGTGAGCTACACAAACAAAAGTTGTCGTGCCTACTGATCCAGTCGCAGACTGTCCTATTAAAGATACATTTACATTGCCTCCGATTCCAGCTAGGGAAGCGAAAGGTGATTCTGCAAATGCACTTATTCCAAACATTTAATTACCAGATAAAAATTGATAGACAGGGCCATAAGCAATGTCTGTTCCTAAAAAAGTATTTAAAAGAAAAATTGTTCCATTAATAAATACAATCTTAGTTCCTACTACAATAAAAACTATCCAACCAATAGTTAATAATAAACCGTGTTTTTGATAAAATTCTTTTACTTTTTTAATTATAGGAAAATTCCATTTACCTTCTGTAAAAGCTGTATTTAATACAGGCATTAAGTAAAATAATTTTTCCTTTATTTTCATTTATATAACTCCAAGGTGCATTGCAAACGGTAATAGCTCATAATAAATAAGTGCTGCCGTTGCAGTAATGATGACTCCTGATAAAAAACCACCTATAAGCGTTATTAGTCTAACTTTTATTTCCATAATTACTCCTCGTTTTTTTTAATCCATTTTAAATATCTAACAGGTTCTTCAAAACCAAATTCTTTTCTAATTTGGTCTACATCTTTTTCAAGAAAGTATAGCAAAGAGTGTTCTATTAGATTATGTTTGTTTACTTTTTCAGCTATCTTACAGGCTTCTCTATATATTAAAAAAGGTTTGAATGACTTTGATCGCCAAGCAATTCTGCAAGTAACTAAAAAACCTACATACCACATCCCTATATTGTCTACTTGTTTCCAAGTAGTGCCTTGTATTAAAGCTTCGCCGAAAGGTGAAGTATCATATTTAAATAATATGTGGTGTAAATCGTGCGTTAGCATCATGTGTCTGCCAACATTATTTCTTAAAGTATTTATTCTATCGTCAGAAAGCATATCAGCTTCCGCAGTTTCTTTTTCAAATCTATTTTTATAAAGATCATTAAAGGTCCACTTGTTAAAAAATTTAGCAAGATGTCCACCCGCAGTATTAGGAGGTAAACTTCTTAAATATTTCATACTAGATATTTTAGGTATTATATTTTTTTTACAATACTTAGGATCATTCCAATCTAATCCTAAAGCAATATTTATTCTTGTAGGAGAGCTTGTAAAGTTTTTGCGCATTTTTTTTCTAGTAATAAACATCAGCTGTGCATACATAGCTTGTAGTTCTGAAAGTCTTGCTCTGGCCTCTGGATGTGATTCTCTTTGTTCGTAAGAATCTTTTAATAAAATTGATTTAGACAATTTTAAAAAAGTAAATAAATTAAACATTTTACTTTGTGATAGAAACTATTCTGGCTACTTCCGAAGATTCGTTTGTTATGTCAATTGATGGGCTTGTTAATTTTTTTACATCATATTGATCTACGTAATTAGATTGTTGATTTAAAGAACAAGCTTGAGAAAAAAACACATGATTAATATTATTTTCTTTCAAAAGAGTTTTTGTTTTACCGGGCTCTATGTCTAAAAGCTTTAAATTATATCCCGGCTTTTCAGTCATAAAACAAAGAAACCTCGTATCATCTTCCATGGCTGTCTGACTGGCAAATCTTCCGTTTAAGTGCCACATGGCTGATCGAGGATATGCTTCATCAAAGTCTGCTCCAAATTTATAGCTAGTTAAAAACTCTCTATTAGTTATGGCATCTTCAGTTGTGCTTTCTGTGTATTCTCCTTTTTTAATTTTATCATTTTTAGTAATTTCTTTGAGTCTTTCAATGTCCTTTGCTTCTATACCATCCTCTTCCGACCATCTTTGGCATGATTGGATTTTGCCTTGTATAAGAATAAAATGGTTTGGTCGATATACAATATGAGAGCTTTCTTCGTCAAGAATGTGTTCTTTTATTTCAGCAGTAGTCTCACTAAAGTAAAGCAATCCTTCTTCAAAAGTATCTCGACTTTGTATATCTCCTTTGTTTCCTACAGTAACAGTGACTTGAAACTCATCATCAATAATTTTATGGGTTTCTTCTATCCAATTAAAATCAAATCTTACAGTCATTAGATCTCCTCCGTTGTAACTTTTTTAGCGTTAGTGTCAACACTAAATATATCATATATATTTTCTTGTTTTATGTGTCTAAAAAATTCTTGTTTAATTTGTAAGTCTGTCTGTCCATCGAACATAGATTTTGGCTTACGAATAGCAATACCTCTATAATCGAAACGATACGATGTATTACCATCCCCCGCAGTTTCTTCGTAATAAATAATATCTTCTGCTTTTTTTACCATTAGAATTGCACCGTAATAGTCCAAGTTCCCGACATAGTCAACATTGTGCTTTGATTAGTTGTATAACTATATGCTGTAACAGCTCCTATACTTGGATAGGTATAATGAAAACAGTATTGTTTTGCTACATTAATACTGTTGTTTACATGAGTATCTGAACCATACCACCTTGTTGCAGGTGCTCCGTTTTTAGCAGGTGTATCAAAATAACGAAAAGGCACATTAGACCAGTTATTTCCTAAAGTACCAGTAGTTCCATGATGACCTGATACCCAAAGATATGGAGAATAATTTCCAAAACCGCTCGAAGCACTTCCTCCTGAAAGAGTTGAAGTAGCATGATATAAAACAAATCCATACATCACCAGATTGGTTGATGTGCCAGAGCCAGTTGTTCCTCTAAAATGATTAAATTGTATAGCTCCCGAAGAAGGTATTTGTCCTGCCTCTCCTACTTGATCTATACCAGTTACTTTAGTAGTCGTTGCAGAAGCAGAGCCAAAACCACCTAAGGGTATGGTAGTTACATTGCTATTTTTAAAACCGTACTGCCTATAGTATGAGGTATATGCAGCAGTTCCTGGAACACCTTTGCTTCCTGGTGTTGCTGGAAAATACTGACTTCCAGTTGAGGTAGCTACAGTGGGTGATGTACTAGAAACTAAGCTATTACTAGCCAAACTTCCTGAATAGTATTCACTCATGCTAATAGGATTACCACCGCCCCATTCGCTTTGTATTGTACTTAATGACACTGAACCACTTGCAGGTATTGCCATTATTTATCCTCTAGTTCTTTTACTCTAGCTGATAAATCTTTTACAGCTTCAATCAATACTGCTGTTAATCTGCTGTAATCTACAGACTTAGTACCCATTTCGTCATCTGCTGTTAATACTATTTCTGGTAATATCTTTTCTACTTCTTGAGCTATAACACCTATGTTTTCTTTTTCGTCTCTGGTGTAAGTGACACCTCTAAGTTGTTCTACTTTATCTAAACCATCTTCAAGTGTTTCAATATTATCTTTAAGTCTTTCATCTGAGAAAGCTGTGACGTTATTATTAAAAGTTGCAGCTCCTGCCTCTGACGCATCTATAGTCAATGCTACTATTTCAGAGCCACCATCATTGACTCTAAATATCATGTCTTTGTCTGATGTAGAAGCACGAAGTGTAAAGTTTGCTGAGCCTAAATCTATTTGACCTCTTTCAGTACCCCCATCTTTGAAGATTATATTTTCTCCATCTGCATCAAGAATAATATCTCCTGCAACATCTAAAGTTAAATCTCCTGAAGCGTTTGATATATTATTACCTGCAGCAAGTTGTAATCCTCCTCCGCCTAAAATTCTCATCCTTTCAGCATTATTTGTGCCGAAAAGGATTGGGTGGTTAGTTGTTCTTTTAAATTCTGCATAATTACTAGCATCACTATAAATAAGGAAATTTCTAGTTCCACCTACTCCAAAGTCTATTCTTGAACCATTACCACTATCTATTTGAAAAAATGCAGTACCACTATCTTCATTTAAAGCTAAACCTGTTCCTGTAAAAGTTAAAGATAATGGGTCTAAGCTTGAACCACCAACAGATACCCCTCCAGAAGGAATCGCTACATTATTAGAAGCATCCTCAAATACAGCTTTACTTGCAGGTAATGTACAAAATACATCTTTAGTTCCTGCGGAAAAATCTACAGCAGAGTCAGAATTAGAACTACTAATAACTGTAGTTCTTGCTAATGTATCGGGAGTAGCGTCAGTAATTGTCCCTAAACCGACTTCAAATTCATTTGCCGATTGATGAGATATTGTGTAATAACAAGTATTAGAATTTCCAATACCTGCTACAAAAGTTTCAAAACCAGTTTCAGCACCTGCTAAATTTATGGTGCCTGTGCCAGTAGAAGTGGTAGTTTCTTTTACCCTATCGTTTAGGACAAGAGCCATGCTCTCCTCCTAAGCTATTCTTATAATAGCCGTACTAGCTGCTGCCGCTGGGAAAACTATTGTGAAATCTCCAGCAGTAGAAGTTTTATCTCCACCAAAATCTATAGTAGCCACTGACTTATTAGAATCAGAACTGTTATAGATCATGCAACCTCTAGCAGTAACAGTAGCCGTACTAAAAGTAAGATCAGCAAAATCAGTTATCGCTGTAGTTCCGTCGTTAGTCGGAGTTACATTTGTTAGGTTGGCTCCTCCAGAAGTATAGTTAGTACCACTGGCTTCTTGTGAAGTTGAAAATGCAGTTGTAGTTGCGCCTAAAGTAGCAGAGCTTGTATATAAAGCTAGTTTAAAAGTATCACCAGAACTGTTAGTAAAATTGTGAACACCAGTTAATAGTTCTTTTTTAAAACTAGTAGTTAAAGTTGAAGTTATTGCCATGTTTTTTTCCTCATAAAATAGCTAAAGTTTTAAAACAATTTTAGCTAGTTCTTCTTCACCACCTTTACTCAATTCTTGAATCAAGGTAGCTTTGTAAGATTTTATAGCATTTTCTATATAAATTAAACAAACTTGTTTTATTTGTTCTCTATAAGCTTTTGCTTGTTCTGTAACATGCGGTTCGTTATCTTCAGAGTAACCAACTATTTTTTCAGTTAATCTTTCTGCCCAAAATTCTGGAGGATGCCCACCAAAATTTGATGTCTTTGTTTCTACTACGCCTAACTGAGGCATTCCGTCTGGAGTTATTTTCATTACCATTTTTTTGGTTCGTTGTGACTTTCTTCTATGATTTCTTTTAATTGTATCTCTGCTTTATCATCTTCTCTACCAACAAAGGTTGGCTGAGGCGTGTATTGTTTTTCTTTTCTAGCACTTTTTTTTCTTACTTTTAATTGTTGTTTTTCAGAATCATAATCAACTATTAAAGGATCTTCCAGTCTATGATAGCCATAAAGTTTTTCTTCTGGCTCTACTGCTGTATCTAGTAAATAACTAGAGGCCGCTACTCCTACTTCTATACCAACATTCATACAATTAGTTAACCAATATTCACAACAAGCTCGACCAGCTTCGGCAAAATATAAATTACCTTTGTAACCAAAATCTATACCAAATAAATGCAAAGAACCAACTCTGTGCCAATAAGCAAAAGCTATTGCATAGGCAACTGTGTTGTTTAAATAAAAAGAATTATTTTCTGCCACTATTTTTTCGATTGGGTATTCAACTAATCCTGGGCAACGATCATCTAATTCACATGTGTAGATAGGGCCTTGATGACTTAACAAAACTTCTTTCATGCCGTTGGTTTGTAACCCAGCATCATCGCTATCTAAAAACCTAGAAGCTGGGTCCATCATAAAAACTCTATCGTGTTTAATTACATTGGCTACAGCATTGATTACCCATATTTCATCAAACTGCTCACCGTTAGATCTAGCTAATGCAAAGTCAAACCAACTTTTACCTAAGCCAACTAAAGCTATTTTTTTACCTTGAAGTTCTTGAATCTTCTCCATTTTTTTCTCTTTAAGTTACATTTGTTCTTAGTGCGTCAGCCCTATATTCATCTCTTCTACTTCTGCCCTCTGCTCTATTTTTAAGTCTTGCTATTTCTTCCATAAATCTTTTTTCGTATTGAGCTAATATGTCTGGTTCTCCTTTTAAAAAAGTATAAGCCTCAACTAAAGAACCGTATAGCAAAGCGCTTCTTGCATTTGTTGATAGCCAAGTAGTACCGCTACCAGAACCAGAAGTTAAAGAAGCTGGTTTGTAAAGATAATGAAGTTCTGCATTGTAGTTTGCATCTGGTACTGGACTTACTGTTATGGTAGATCCATTGTTAGATGCTGTAGAAAGTTCTTTATCAAAATCAGCGTAGTACAAAGGCAATCCTCTCAAGTTAGTATCAGCTGGATCTTCTGAATATTCTTGCATAAATGTAGGATGTTTTTTTAAAAGGTAATGATAATCCCCGCCAGAATCCAATACTGCTAGAGAAAAACTGGCTATATAATCTGAAGGTGTTGTTAAAAATCTATTTCCAGCAGTAAATACTCCAGTTACATTCTTTCTAAAAAAATCAAATTCTACTAGTTGAAATATTCTTTCTTCTGAATTTTTAATAAAGTCTGCAATAGTATTAACAAAAGTAGTTTCTGTGCTATCACAAAAGTTTTTAATTAAATCTTGTAGCTGTGTATAAGTCATAATTAAATTATATCAAACTAAGGAGTGTTTGCTTGACCTCCCATGCCAGAATGATTAGTACAGTAATAATAAAGTGTTGGAGCTCCTACTGCTACAGTTATTTGTGTATAAGCACCCGAACTTCCAGGTGTTCCGTTAGTGGTAACTCCTGTTGTATATTCTGTGCCTCCGCCATGTGTACCATTGGCAGTAGTAGAAAATCTTAATGGGTGCCCAGAATTAGATGAATCAGATTGATCAAATCTATAAGTACTGCCCTCAGATAAATTTAATGTAGGATAGACAACACTATCTATAAAGTATCTATTACCGCCTCCAAAAGAAGCTACCCTAACTTCGTATTCTGTAAAGTTTGAAGTAACAGTTATTGATCCAGTTAATCCAAGTAATTGTGAACTAGTTACGTCAACAGTTGTGCTTATGTTACCCGTAACGGTTGTTGTTCCTAAAGAACTAGTTGCAGATACTCCAGACAAGTCTACAGATATTGGCGGCCTACTATTTTCAAGGACACTAATATCCCCTAGGTTGCCAGATAATTTAGCTAATTCAAATTTGCTAGGAATAGTACTAGACAACATAGAAAAGTTTTTTGTTATGCTTGGTGCAGTTACAACAACAAAACCAGTCCCGCCATCTTCTGTTCTATCTGGTCTAGGATTGAATAAAGCTTCTGGATCAGCTGCATGAGTTCTTGGTTCTAATTGAGGGTGTTTTGGGCTCCATTGATCAGGACCCACTAATAAGCCGTCCCAAGTTCTTTTCATATCTTTTAGTTTGTATCTAAACCCAGATATGTCGCATATTCCGTATGCTTGTTTACCTTTTGCGTAAGCCATTATTAACTTTGTGAAGGATTGATTCTAAAAGATGCTCGATCTCCATCTTCATCAGCAGCTCTTCTAAATTCTTCTTCGTATATTATTTTTAATTGTTCTGTTAATTGTGGGTTTCTTTTCATAGATAAGTAGTACGCCAAGCCAGCTACAAAACAAGGATAAAATCTAAATGGTAAATCCATAGTGTTGGTTGCTTTGTCAGCATCATCCATTCTTACCATTTTATTAAAAACTAAAATATCTGTAGAATTTTCTGGGGCTGGCCATACTTTTAAAACCGGGGTATTTTGTTTATCTAAAAAATATTGATTAGGTCTAGCTTTGGTTCCTTTAGTTGGAATGTTTATGTATTCACTTCTACTTACTCTAGACATTTGTGTATCAGTAGTAGTTGAGCCTTCGGTTCTTCTTAACACTACATCTAAAACATCTATAACGCTAGAATCTAAAGTATATTCTCTAGTGCCCTCAGTAACTGTTTGTGTGGCCTCAGATATTGTCCATTGATTTAATCCTCTGTTAGCCCACTCAGCTAACATAAGATTAATAGATCTTCTTGCAGATTTTAAATCATATCCAGTTCTTAACTCTAACCCACATCTTTCATAAGCTTCTTCAATAAACTCTGCGACATTTGGTTCAAAGTCTGTACTGTTTGATGTTGCCATGTTTAATCCTCATCACTATATAAATTATTAAAAGTTATCCTAGGATCTAAATAACTTTCATGACCTTCAGCAGAATGCAGATGCTGTGAAGGAGTAAAATCAGGTGCTCCTTCGCCAGTTCTCCACAAAGCTGGGCTAGTTGCTCTAACTCTATTGTTAGGAAGTGCAACTATATTACCAGTCCACTTTCCAGCGTCTGTTAAATATATCACATGTGATTGCTTATGTTGAGCAGGATCATCTGCTATCTCATGGTCTGTGTAATCTACAGTAAATAAATATTTACCTTGATAAAATTTATTATCGATCTTACACATCCATGGCGAAGAACTTACTCTATCCATAGTTATGATTGAATGATGTCTAGATTCACAATCCCATGGTTGACACAAATGATCTTCCATAGGTTCTGGCCATTCATCTAAAGGTACATCAGCTACTAATGCTTGAATAGGCATTCTTGCCCACATAGCACCGCCGTGAATATTGCCTTCTTTCCAATCCTCGTCATCTATCTCGCACCCGGTAAAGACAACTTGAAAGCTCAGTGATCTATCAGGGATAGTATTTACGGCTATTGCTAGCGCATGTAAATACTCTCCATGATAGCGTAAATGATTACATGTGAACTCTCTTCTGACCCAACATTTAAAGTATGGGACATTGCTCATCAAATATGGCATTTATACCTCAATCTTCTTTTTATTTATTTTTTAGCAGCGCCGCCTCTACTGTAACCTTTAGTTGCTTTACCACCAGCTCTGTAGCCTTTGGTTTTTTTCATCATACCGCCGCTACGATAGCCTTTAGTTTTTTTAGCCATGCCGCCTTTGCCATAGCCTTTAGTTTTTTTATAAACCATTTAATGCTCCTTATTAACCTGTAAAAAATATAGTCACTCTATCTATGTTAGATAAAGTTGCATGTATGCCACTAGAAAACAATACGCCATTGTCTGGAATATTTAATGTTTCTGTAGTGTCAGCATTCACGGGCAACACCAACAGTGTTGCTCCTGAACTAGTATTTTTAAAAGTAACTGTGCCATCTGAAGCTCCACCTGAAACTACAAAACCGCGAAGTCTTGAACGATTAGTGGTCATGTCGCCAGTTGAAGTTACAGAAGCTGTTATAACATCAGAAGTTGCCATAGTTAGCTCCTATTATGCAGTTGGTGAGTCAGACGCGATTCCAAAGAATTTTAATGCGATTACTCCACCAGCTCCTGCTGTTCCAGAAATAACTACTTCCACTTCATCAGCTGTTTCAGTAGCTGCAGTTGTAGTACCACCAGACATACCTAAAACTCCGTTACAAGGGAAGAACCCTTTGAAACCAGTTGAGTTAATAGCTATTGAGATTCCATCTACAAAACCATCAGTATCTGCATCAGTACCAATATCTACTAAATTTACTGCGTTAGCAGCGGCACCAGTTACAGTTATCGCTACACCCATTGGAATAAAGTTTGATGGTATTCCAATAGAAGCTTCTTTGTGAGAAGTTCCAGAAGCAGCAATTGTAATAGAAGTGCTGTAAGTTGACATAGTCATTTCATTAGTTAATCCGCCAGTTGTGCTATCTTTGATAATAGTTTTAAAACCATTCTCAGATCTAACTGGACCGTTAAAAGTTGAGTTTGCCATTTTTTACCTCCGTAGTGTTACTGTCTTGGCGAGTCTGCTAGGTCAGTCAGTAACGGAAAATTAATCCTAGTTGTCATAGGATAGCAATTTTTCTGCCAAAAAAAAAGGCATCCGTCGATGCCTTTCTTTTATCCCTTGAGTTAAAAAGTGGGATTTACTTCTTATAAATCAGTACTAAGATTAAGCTCCTTTAGATCCGTAAACTGCTCTTGGGTTAGAGAAACCAAATGAATATCTTTCTCTAGCCTTGAAACGCATATTACCAGTATCAAAATCACCTTCCATTGCAGTTGACAAAGGAGTTCTTTCAAAATGTTTAAACCCATCTGGGCAATCAGTTTTGAGGAAGAACGCATCTGTATCTGTCAAGAAGTGATTTACAACATAGCCATCAGGTAACATTCCCATGTTTCTAATAGCATTAATATCGTTATCAGCAGTACTTACTCTACCAGGTGTTTGTAACAGTCTATCAGCAACGAACTGTAGATTTGTAGGAACGATTAATTTCATACCTTGAAGAGCCAAGATCATGTCTCGGTCATCTTTAAAGTTAGCAATATCGATCAACGCCGCTTCTAATGAAGTTTCGTTCAAATCAGCATCAGTGCTAGGTTCGTTTGCAAAAGTTCCGCCGCTTGCTAATGGGTGATCAGTAGCACAAAGCTCCTTCCCATCACCACCAGTAAAGCTTGAGTTAAAAGCGTTATTTAATACAGAAGCAGCTTTAACTTGCTTAGTGTGAGCCATACTTCTAGCTAATGCTTTAGTATATCTCGCGCCAAGTTTGTCATACAAATTATCTTCGATAGCTTCTTCAGTCAAAGCAAATGCTAATGCAATTGTTTCGTGAGAGTATCGAGCAGTGTATGACTCCATTGCTGTATCAAAATTTACGCCTTGCCCTTCAGCTTTAGTTGGAGCATTTCCGAAACCTACTAGTAATACTTCTTCTTCAAACGCTCTGTCAGAAGATTCAGTATCAAAGATTTCAGCGTGCTCGTTTTCGTACCTGTTGTACTCTAAACCGAAAAGGGCGTTTAATCCTGGTTCTAATTCTTTCGCTAATTGTGCTCTAGAAATTGCCATTATTAAACCTCTACGCTAATCCAGCGCTTTTAGCACCCATAATGTGGTTTTGAATAACCACTACTACGTTTGTGCCTGCGCTAGCTACGTCGGAATTTTCTGGATCTTGTGAAATGTCAATAGCCTTCAAAGGTAAAGTTGCTGTAGTAGCACCAGTTGAAGTATCTAATTGCATATTAGAAGTTCCAGTTTTTGTGTCGCCGACAGGAGATGAATCAACGATATCAAAGTTACCAAACAAATCAGTTACGGGGAAAGCCTCGTCTGATTGAATAGAAAATTGAACCATTGGGTCATCGATAACATTAGCAACAATATCACTAGCAGCAATGCTGCCGGGGTAACTGTTACTAAATACTGTTTCACCACTAGTAGGGTCAGTGTATGAACAGCCATTGAAGACTCCAACAATTGGTACAGTACCAGAGGCAGCATGCCTACCAATAGTTCCCGCAGTAAGTTGAGTTACCAAATCACCTTGGAAAATAGCAGTAGTCGCGCCACTCGCGATTCTGTATTTTTGTTGGCCGCCAGTCCATGATTGTCCACCGACTTTTCTAACAGGGATTAATCCCATTTTAGTAGTTTCGTTTGCCATGTTTTTTCGACTTTAAATTCCAAACTATTAATAAATCAGAGGAAGTTATTTACCCCCTCCACCAAATGTAACCTTGCTTTTCCTTTCCCTAGAGATAGGCATTGCAGGGTTTTCTTCACGCATAAGGTCATTGTCCACTGCCGTCATTTGATTTTGTGTGGCTTGACTAAAATACTCAGATCTTTGTTCGACAATTTCTTTGTCTATTTTGCAGAGTATCAAACCACCCACTCCAATGACGCCCGCGTGACGACCATCATCGACGGTTGGATAATCGTAACCAGGAACTTCTTCTGGTTTCACTGGCTCCCAGCCCTCTCGGAATCTTTTGGAAACATTAGTTCGGTCTTCTTGACCTAACGTCTCGGCTCTTATCCATCGGTAGACCGTACCAGCTGGAGGATCACTAGGAACCTCTAACATGGAAGGCGGCTTCCAAGGAGTCTTAGCCTTTTTTGTTTCCCTAGATTCTTCAGCTCTAGGTGCCCTTTTTTCAGTTTTAGTTTCTTTATTCACGATTTCTGTAACCTCGCTTTTTGTATTGCGTAATCTTTAAATGAAACGCCTAAACGTTTCGCTAGTCTTTGCTCGCTTGGAGAGAGCTCCACTCGATTACTTGGTTTGCGTCCAGTCGATGTAGTGCGTGATGGTGAAGCAACGGTTTGGACGGGTTTTGTAGCTTCCACGTTGTTATCAAACTTATTAGGTATTTCCGACCTAAGTCTGTTATCTAATTCATTGTAATACTCATCTGAGTTTAAATCAAAACCTTCATTAGCTAATTGCTCATGAATAGTAAGGGCCACAGTAGTGGCTACTCGGTCTTGACCGAACCAAGAGTTTTTATTTGCCCATGACTGTGCCTTCGGAGAAGGCTCTGCATATTCTTGAACCTGTTGTGGTTCTGGAAGTGGGCTCTCAACTTCTTGAGTTACCGCTTGGTCATAATCTGCTTCAAACTGGCTCCTTTGTTCAGATGCTTCGATATATTTTTTCTCAGCAATAGCAGTACTCAATAATTCAGTAGCTCTTGCTATAGATTCAGCATCGTTTGCCTCAACAGCCTGTTTGTGAGCTTGTTTAGCTAATTCAATAGTTGAATCAGTTTCGCTCTTACGACTATCAAACATAGTCTTTTCAAAAGATTGTTTGGTCGCTTTTAATTTATTGTTTTCTTCTTCTAGCTGTTTAGCATATTGCACAGCCATAAGTTCGCGTCTTTGAAAATCTTTTGCTTGAGCAACAGCTTTGTTAATTCTGTTTTGTGCATAAGCAGCTTTCTTTTCAACTTCGCCTTTGTCTTTGTTTTCTTCTACTACCTTGTCACTGGTTTCAAAGTTTTCTTGAATAGTGTCTTCTTCAATAGATTTAAGTTCATCTTTGTTTTCTTCAAGATCAATGAACTTAGTTTCATCAGAAGCTTCTTGATCAGCTCTTTTACCAACTGGTAAAGCAGCTTTCTCTACTTGCTCTTCTGAAATATCTGGTAAAGCATATTCTTGTTCAGCCATAAATCACCTATAAAGTTTTAATATCATCGGGATCATTAATGGTACCGATTACCTCGTCATCATTAATAATTCTTACTTCGTGATTGTCTTCTAAACGAAAGCGAGCTCCCGCATATCTGCCAATCAATACCCAATCTTTTTCTTTACACCAAGCCTCGCCTTCAAATTTATCGTCTTCTTTATATGCGGTAGGACCTACTTTTAAAACATAGGCAACTACTGTAGCTAAAGATTCTCGATCTAAAGTAGATGTGGTTAAGTGTATGCCACCTTCGGTTACGCCTTTACCCTTGTAAGGTAAAACCAATATACGCCAGCCAGTGGGATTAGGCATTCTTTCAAGTAATGATTTATCTAGCAATGTAGGATCTAAAACTCTGTCTTCAGTTTTGACATAAGCTTTATCTACATCTGATCTTGCTGCTTCTTCTCTTTCCTTTTTTCTTTCTTCTGCGATGTGGTTAGGAACTGCTAGTTCGGTCATCGTTAATCCTCTTCTTGCAGCACTTCTCTTATTTCAGATTCCATGGTGCGAAGTGCTGTTAACTCACCAATGTGAAATCTGTAATCTTCAACGGATTTTATATTACCTGCACCCAATGTTTCAAGTATATCTTCTTGTCTTTGTCTAATTTTTTTTAATAGCCATTCGGCTAAATTGAGATCTTCTGCCATTAATTTTTATGAATATCTAGTTTTCTTCCTTCTGTTTGACATCACTTTACCACAACCTTTGTGGTGTTTTCGTATTAGTTTGCCATCTTTAGCGAAAGTTTTTACGTTGGTAGGTTTGCCTCCCGGATTACCAGCTGCACGTTTTCTTTTAACTGCGCTGCTTCTTTGTGCAGCTGTCATGCTTTTAGCTTTTGATCTGGGTACGCATTTAGGATATTTTCTTTTAGAACCTTTTACTTTAGCTCGACCACACTTTTGAAACTTACCTTTTTTCTTTGGTGCGCCAATATCAACCCAATCGCCTTTGGGTCCTTTACCAAACCATTCTGTTAATCCGCCGCTAGGCTTTGCCATGTTTTTTCCTTATTATTTTTTTCCTTGTGCAAATATTTTAACTTGTTGAGTTTTTCCTGCAACTTTCTACCATGATTATCTCCAAGCTGGTCCTTCTATCCAAGTCACTAGGCTTTTTCTAATTCCTTTAGTAACTGGATTTACCTTGTGCGGTATAAAAGAAGGAAAAATTAAAACTCTACCTTTCTCTCTTAAAGTATTTCTATCAGGAGGATTTTTTAAAATATCATTATCGAATTCAAAATCACCTCCTTCATATTCATCTGAATCAGATAACTGTATGGTCATACTAAGTTTTCTATCATACATTTCTCCTCTGCCTGCAAAACTATCTATATGTCTATAATAAAAACCTTTGTTAGCTGCTAAGTATTCTGTGTATTGAATATTAAATATTCTTTCAATATCTAGCCCAAAAATTTCTCTATTAACATCACAAAATAAATTAGTACAAAGATTAGTTAATTTAGCTGTATCGTCTGTACGTGGGTCTATCCAACGAATTTGAGACCTTCTAAGATCTTTATCTTGCGTAGCATTTTTACCTATTTCTCCGCCAATCACTCCCATTTCCTCTGGGAACTGTAACGCCATATTTTTTATATCTTCAATAATATTATTTGGTAATGCTTCAGGAAGCAGAAAATGAAGGCTTCTCATATTAGTTACGAACTTCTGTAACCGCCACCACGTTTTTTATAAGTTCTAACTAACCAAGCGTTAGCATAAGCTGAAGGATAAACTTTAAATTTACGTTTGGCCTCTGCTTTTACTCTAGCGTATAAAGCTGGATTAGTTGGTTTAGAACCGCCTTTCTTTTTAGCTTTACCGCCTTTTTTTAATTTTAAAGCACTTAAAGATTTAGCTTGTCTAGCATGAGTTTTGCTAGCTTTGTTTAAAGCTTTAACAACTTTTTTTACAGTTTTTTTATTTCTAGTATTTGTAGCCATTTAACACTTCCACCTTTTTCTTGCTTGTCTTAATCTTGAATTAGGATTCTTAGCTGCTTTAGGAAACTTCTTCATTTGTCCAGCTGATCTAGCACAAAATGATTTACGTCTCTTAGCTGCTTTACTACCCTTCTTCACCTTGCCAGTTACGGCAGTTTTTAATTTAGAACCGGGGTTCAGCTTCCTATATTTTCTGACTCCTGCTGCAGTCATACCTGCACCTTTTTTAGTAGGTCTAAAATTCTTTTTATTTTTGGAGGGCATTTTGCCCTTTGGACTTTTTCTAGTGGTCTTTTTAAGTTGTGACCTAGTAATTGCCATAGCCTTTTAAGGTGCTAGGGCCAAGGGGAGAAGATTGAAAACTAGGCCCTAGCGTTTTTAATCTTATCACATTCATTAATTTCCTCTATTCTTTATCAGCAATTCTGCTTTTTTTATTCTAGCGCTAGAATCTAATCTATCACGACCTAAATCATCTTTCATCTCGGCAATCGTTCTAGCAACATTTAATTTTTCTCTAGCTAATTCCATTTGCTTCATGGCTTGCATAGCATCAAATTGTTGTCTAGCTGCAAATTCTTGGCTCTTACGTTCTACATCTTGAGCCTTAATATCTAATTCTTTATCACGCAAAGCTACCAATGGGTCTGCTGGTGGCGCTGGTGGCACAAATGCCATATTGATTTGCGACATCAGTCCAGCTTGAATTTGTGACACATCTTTCGCAATCGCTTCATCTATTTTTTGCTGTTGTTGCATAGCCATTTCTGGTGGCATTTCCATAAGCATTTGTTGTATTTGCATAAACTCTGGGTCTTGCATATTTTGCATGTCGACAATCTCAGCGGCACGTAAAGCTACATGTTGATAAACGTGTGCTTGAATGTTAGTCATGATAATAGGCTCAATCATTACTGAACTTGTTTGTGCTAATGAGATATGCACATTGATGTGCGCATCATGATCTTGTCCAGGGAAGGCTTGACAAGGTTGCCCTTTAATCAACAAAGCGTTTTCACTTGCTGGATCAGTTGGCATCGGTTGTGGCGGTGGTGGCAATAACTGTTCTATGTTCTGCACACCCATCGAAGCATACATTCTGCGATACGCTTCATAGATACCTTGTATGCCATGAATCTCTGGGTTTGAATTTACGACTTGCAATATTTCATTAGCCAACATAACACGCTGACTCATGGAGAAAATATTTGGATCTGAAACTGGTAGTACATCTACGCGTTCATCAAAGTCCATTTGTTTAATCATGCCGTCACCAGCAGAACTCATGTAAGGATATTCTGGTGGTAAGTAATCAGCGAATACTTTGGCTAATAAAATAAATTCAAATCTTTGTGAAGAATGCAATCTTTTATGGATTGCTGACATGACTTTGGTACCACGCTCTAGTAAAGCTACGGTAGTACCAACTGGCATGTTTTGGTTAGCGTCACCTATTTGCATTTCAGCTAAGGCTGCAAATTTTCTGCCACTATCTACTAAGGTACCTAGCAGATTAAGTAAAGTGCCAGATGGCTCTTTAAATGGCAGTGGGACAAAAGCATCTCGTAAGCTCCCGCCTGGAGCATCCATGTCTCTGAACTCGCCCGGCTGTAGCGGTTGGTCATCGTTTCTGATACGAATACCTCTTGCTTTAAAACCAGCTGGTAAGTTAGACAATGTACCAGCATCTATCAATTGTCTTAGAATAGATGTTGACGCTTTTGATAACCCACCAATCATGTGAGTTAACCCAAATCCATAGAAACCTAAACCCGGTAAAAACTTATAATGCACAAAATAATTTATGCGTTTTTTCAATGGGTCGTTTTGTCTGTAGTTTCTTCTAATCGATAATACTTCGTTAGTAGTAGTTGAAAGCGTAATCACATAAGGTAATTTAATTCCTGTAGGTTCACCTTCAGCATCTACATCTTCATACCCTGGAATATCTAAGTCAGTATGCACTTCATAAAGTTCACATTGATCGCTTTCGCCATAGCTAGGTTCGACACCTTGCAATTCATCTATTTCTTCTTGGATAGAATCTGTATCGGTATCGACTATCATTGATTCAGATATATCGACATCTCGGTAAAATCCAGCTTGTTGTAATTTTTTAATATCGTTCATAGACATATCAACGATATGCGTAATTCTGCCAGCACTATAAATATCAGTTGTGGCATAAGGCACAACTAAATCTTCTGCTGGAATAAATCTAGAAACAGCACGGCCTAAATTTTGATCGTAGTAAACTTTTCTGAATGCCGAACCAGATAATGGTAAATAAAATAACATTTGATCTGTTTCAGTATCGTATTCTTCCATGACATTCATCAATTGATAGTTCATGAATTCACTAACACGACCAGCTTGTGCTTCACTGTCTGGATTTTTAGCACCAACTACTTGAGTTCTTACTGGACCATTCGATGGTAGTATTTCTTTGTAAGCTTGTGCTTGAAACTGAGTTACCGATTCTGCTAACAATGGATGCATAACGCCAGAGGCACCCTCGAAAGGTTGTGACCTTTCTTCATAATTCATTCCTAAAGTTTCTAAACCTTCCTTGTAAGTATCTTCCCAACCTTGTCGTGAGGATTTGTCGGCTTCTACGGCGTCAACTAAATCACTGTAAATATCATCGAGCTCATCTTGCTCTAAATATTCAGCTAAGTTGTCATTGAATTGTTCTGATAAATCTGGCGTTAACACCGAACCAAAGGTTAGGGTTCCATCTTCCCCGCGCTCGAAGACAGATAAATCTATCTCGATGTCTTCTGGTACTTCGACGTTAATTGTTTTGTCTTGATTATCTACTTCTAAATCTATTAGATCATCAGAACCTATTGCTTTATCTATATCTGCCATTAGTGTAATACTCTTTCATCTTTATCAAATATTTCGTACAAGTCATCGTAAAGAGAAATTATATCTTGTAATTCCCCAACTACAGTAACTCCCATCTGTTCCGCTATATTTTCTGCTATTTCTGAGCTACTAGCAAATATATTAGGTCCTTCGTAAATTGTGTTTTCACCTTGTACCCTAAACTCAGTCAAATATATTTTTACTTTCGAGTTTTTTTGAGTCATCTACGTGCTCCTTGTCTAAGACTTTTTTCATTTTATCTTCAGCAGAGTTTAACAATTTTTTAGCATGGTTGCTAAGTTTTACCCCATAGGCAAATGCTTCGATAGATTCATCAAGACTGAGATTATCTTTCTCTAAATAATTTGTGATATTGGTAATCTTCTCCATCGTCTCTTCGTAAGAGAGATCCTCAATCTTCTTTGACATAAAAAATTATTTTTTATCTTTTACGTTGCTCGCTACTACAGTTGCAGCTGTTACTCCGCCGACGGTGCCTGCTACTTTTCTGTTTCTTTGTATTCTTTTTTTAGTTTTTTCTGCTTCTTTAATTACGCCAGAATAGTCTTGTTTGCTGTAAAGACCATAATCTTCTTTTTGATTTTTTATTTTTGGTTTGTATTTGTTTATTAAACTTGAAGCTACTTTTTTAACTACACCACCTGCGCCAAATTTTAAAGGCATTTCATCTTTAGGTTTTTTTAAACCTAAAGGACCCGCTCTTTCCATACGTTTTATTCTAGCGTCTCTTCTTTTCTTTTTTGTACCTTCTGTTAAAGCGCCAAGTTTTTTATTTTTTGACATGGGTTTTTTTGGTTGACCCGGCATAGTAGCAGGTGCTGGCTTTTTTCCTTTAGAAATATCTTTTACTATATTTTTCTTTATTTTTTTATCGTAAGACTTTCCTTCTTTTCTAACTTTTTTTGCCGCTTCTTCAGCTTTTTTTAATCTTGCTTGTCTTATTTTTGCAGCAGCTTTTGCTAATTTTGTTACTGACATAATTATCTCCTACGTCTTAAAGGTGGTCCGCCAGTTTTTCTTCTTTTAGTTGTTAAACCAGTTTTTTTCTTTTTACCGCCAGCATTTAGATAAGATCTTAAAGTGCTGTGTCCAGCTTTTTCAACTTGGTCTTTAGTAACCGTGCTGTATTTTTTACCTTTGTAATTAAAAGTTGAGTTAGGTCCTTTTTCTTTTCTAGCTTTTTTGAAAGCTTCGCCGAAAGTAGGATCTTTTTTACGCATTAAAGCTAGAGCTCCAGCGCCTAAAGCTGTACCAACAGCAGCTATCTTACCCAGTCTTCCAGGTAATTTTTTAGGAGTTGGTTTTTGAGTTGGGAGGTTTGTTTTGTTGGTTGATTTGTTAACTGGCTTTCTTTGAGATCCTCTGCTATTCAAAGATTTTGTTAAAGGTTTTGTTAAAGGTTTTTTTAAAGGCTTCTTTAACCTGTCGGCTGCAGTTTGTCTTCTTTGTTGAACTCTTTTTACTGAACCTGGTTTAGGATTTCTTTTCCTAGCGGCTGGACTGTTAACAGTTTTCTTTACTTTATTTGTTGCTTTTGTTACAGACTTTGTTGTAATTTTTTTTGCAGGTTTTTTTGTAATTCTAGCCATAATCTTTTAATCCTCTAGTAATAAACTTTATTCGTGAAGTCATTATCTTCCATAATTTCATCCGAATCAAGCGAGATGAAATTACCTTGACGAAATCTCATTAAAGCTTGTGTCATGGAATCTACCAAGTCATCGTGTTCACTAAAAGGAAACGCAGCACATTCTTCAATAAGTTCATCGGCAAAGCCCATCTCTGGTGCCCAGACCATACCCGATTCAAACATCGGTGCTACCGAGTGCATTCTAGTAACTTTATCGTTACCTCGCGAGGGTCGGAAGTTAATTACAGGTATGCCCATCATTCTCAGCTCTTGAGTCAAAGGAGTCCCACTCGATTGAGCCTCAATCAAGACCATGTCGGGACTCCAGATTTGGTATTCGTCGTAGGCGATTCCCTTGAGTTCTGGAAAATCCCAACGACCTTTTTTAGAATCCAAAAGAATTATTGAATCCGGGGCGTCATCACTCGGACGAAACACACCCCAAGTAGTAATCGCTGAATAGTCAGCCGATTCTTTTTTCGAGAAAGCGGTATCGTAAGATTGAATAATATAATCAACTGGTGGCGGTTCTTCATCTTCCCAGATATTCCACCACTCACGTCTAACAATGGCGCCCTCTTCACTGGTTGGATTCTGCATATATTGAGCATTCCACTTAGCTACTGGAATAGAAGCTTTGACAGCTTCCAATTCTTCGATCTTCCAATATTCAGGCCAAAGTGGTTCGCCAGAATCCATAATCGCTGGCAACTCTAGTACTTCCCATTGGTCAGCACTATCTTCGGACATACGTTTAATCAATTTAGCAGTAAGATCGATGGTACTCCAACGCGTCATGACTATGACGATTGAGCCTCCCGGCTGTAATCTTTGTCGCGGTCCAGAAGAATACCACTCCCAAGCATTCTCTAAAGCCGACGGCGACATAGCATCTTGCTCTGAATGTGGGTCATCGATGATTAACAAGTCGGCACCACGCCCAGTAATAGCTCCACCCACACCTGCCGCAAAGTATTCGCCACCTTTATTGGTTTCCCATCGCCCAGCTGATTTGGAATCGGCAGATAAACCAAAATCATCAAATAATTGTTTATATTCGTTCTGATCCATAAGGTTCCTTACCTTTCTACCAAATCTCACAGATAATTCCGCGGTGTGCGTGGTCTGCATGATCTTGGTATTTGGTTTGAGTCCCATAAACCAAGAGGGGAAGTAGACTGAAGCGAACTCAGACTTGGTATGTCTGGGTGGCATATTGACAATTAATCTTTTAATTTTGCCTTTCGCAACATCTTCTAGCTTTTGCGCGAATAATCGGTGGTGCTCCCCTTCGATAAACTCAGGCCAGACGTGTTTTATATAGCCTAAAAAGGAGTCTCTTGATTCTGATTTAGCATCTATAATTTTCAGACGATCTTGAATCATTAAGATTTCTTTTATCGTCTCGTCATTTAAGTGATCTAATTTCATTTTCAATATTCTATCTTAGATTGGATAGGGGTCCCTTTTCATTTTTTTGTAATTATACATATCGATTGTTATTTATATACAGAAAAAAAACACGTCGCGATTTATAGGGGGGTGGGGGTCCAAAAAAAAAGCCCCTCAAAAATCGAGGGGCTTTTCAAAGGAATCATTTTTTTTAGTCTTCTTCTAAATCTTCAAAAGGCTCTTCGTATTCTCGATAAATCAACTTATCAAATTCTGAAAAAGGCATTTCCATAATTCGTTCTTCGTCCATTTTCAAACTCTGCAAAGTGTCATGCACAAATCCAAAAATCATCTCTTCAAGATATTCTCTTACTGGGTCAGATTTTTCTAAGCTCTCTATAGCTTGTCTAACTGTTCCAATAGTTATCATATGTTTTCTCATTTTGTTTTCCTATATTGCGAGGGGGGAAAGTCCCCCCTCTGATTAATTAACAGACGTCTACCTCATCTTGTAAAGGGACGCCAATTTGTAAAGGTCTTGTGGGCATTGCTCTAAGATGCTTACTGATCACCATTTGCTTTTCTCTAGTTCCACTTAAGGCAACGTGATTAAAGCTATTATGGTTCTCATGCCATACGTTAAAGCATTGCGTCTTTTGCTTTTGGTTCTTTCCATTCTGGAAAGTAGCAACTGTTATTCCATAATCCTTAACCAATTTATCTCTGTGGTTTTTGTTCATGGATACACCGCTTTTAATAAACCTAGTAAAAGGCAACAGCAATTTTCTAATGCCATCAAGATAATTTTTTTTGACATCATGAGCATTGTCCCAAACTGCTAACTTTTCTTGAAAGTCAGCATCCCTTAAAAGAACATCAATATCAGCGTTAGCGTTATTGAGTTCTAGCATTGTTATAAATTTTTTCATTTGTCCTCCTTTTTGGTTGATGATTAAAATTTATGAAATAAATTTAACATGTTTAGACATTTTGTGCAACCACTTACGCCCCTGGAAAATTAAAAAATTAAGTTCTCCTGATCCTACAGAATTTATTATTTTAAAAAAATAAATGTCCGAGGCCTCGGCAACTTGAGCTCGCATTTGTTCTGGCGATCTATTTAAAATTCGCAGTCGCACAAACAAAAAAGGGCGACCGAAGTCGCCCTTTCCACCATAGGAGGTTTTTACTCTTGCCAATCCCCTTTGATATGGTTTTGTATATTCAAATGACTATCAACAAAATAATCTCCGTAGTCATCCCCAGCGTTTACCGTGCCATAAGTACCGACGCCAACAGATATATTTCCATATCGTCTGGTATCCTCGAAACAATCTACTTCGTTTGCTATAACTTGAACAAGTCTTGCAAAGGTATAAGTTTCGTCGCCGAGTCTTTCGCCCATTACCTCTTTAGCTTTGTCCAATAGTTTTTCAACCATTGCACCATGCCAATGAACATAGATAGATGGACAAGAATAAAAGCCCTCTTTGTCCATCTCTTCTTTGGTCATACTTTTAGGTATCATTGTTATTGTTGCTCTTGCTCCCATAACTACCCCCTTAGTATTTAATTTTGCTAAGAACTTTTTCAAGTTCTTTCATTTGTTCATCGGTTAGATTATCAATAGCATCGTTATCGATGACTTTCGTAAAATCTGGTTTTTCTAATTTTTCCATTTCTTCTCCTATTGGTTTGGTTAAAATTAATACTTGCATTATACATTATGTACACATACAATCAAATAATAATTAATCATTCATAGGAGAAGAAATTATGAAAGAACCTAAATTGTTTAAAAGCAGAGTTTGCTTTGATGACTATTATGAAAACGAAGACGCATACTTGCTTTACGATTGTTGGCTAGACGCAAATTCCAATGGTTGGAATGGGTGGGCAATGCCTTACATGGAAAAGGATGAGTATCTCAGATATGTAAAGCGTTGCATTCGTGATTACTTTGAACATCCAGAAGCTGACGATGGTTGCGAGGGCAGTTTCATTGATCAAATCATGGCTATTGAACCACAAGAAATAGATGGCAAGATCCTCTATTATTTTGGCGGTTGGCTTTGTTGGAACATCGAAGACGATGACTTCACAGCAAAAAGATTGGAGGCATTTAAAAAAAGATTGGAGGCATTATGAAAATAACTTTAATAGCATTCGGCACCTCGGTTGGAGGTGCCATTATTTTTCCCATCCTGGGGCATTACCTGATCCAAGCACACTTGTTCACAGTTGCAGCTGGCTGGGCAATTTTTTCGATGGGCATGGCTTTTGGTCTGGCTCTTGCTCTGGCAGTTCTTTACTTTGAAATTATAATCCGCAGTTTTAAATAGCGGCCCGCAGATTTTTTTTATTATTTAAAACCGCAAATCGCAAATCCCCCCAAAAAAAAGGGCGCCCGATCAAGGCGCCCTTTCCATGTAGTGGGACTACTTACTACATTTAAAAAAGATCAGGAAGCATCATCTCATTTAAATCTTGAGATGCTATATCATCAACTGTTTCTCCTTCTTCTAAAACCCATAAGGGTTCTCCATTCCATGCAGTAAAAACACCTACTCTGCATCTTAAGTCATCGTGCCTTATGTTTTGCATTGCACTGAAAAGATAATCAGTTTCTTGCATAGGCAAATCTGAATCTAACCATTTTATAGTGCCATTTAAGTATGACTGTTTAGCCCCTTCTAAAGTAGGCGGTGTAATTTTAAATTTTGGATTTTTACTTTTAAAGCCCTGGTGAGAATAAATAAATTCCAGGATGTTTAAAGCATTGGTCCCTATGTGATAGGAACATCCTTTCTTTAAAATTTTTCTCGCGTTTTCCATTGTTAATAATTGCATTTTTTGTACCTCCTAATAATGTAATTAATGCTTGTATTATAATTCATTTTGTATAATATATCTATATCAATAAATTTCATTAGGAGGAATTATGATATATACAAAAAAATCTTTATGGTTGGAACAAGCACCTAGTTTTTGTTTTGAACTAGACCAGGACCAACTACTAAAGAAAGCATTAGAGGTCGGCTTTGTTATTCAAGTCGGCGAAGATAAATTTAAAAGATCAGGAGAGTACAAATGAGAAATATAATTTGCGATAAAAGTGGCGACATCATCTGTGAAGATATGAATACAGATGTCTATCGCTTTAACGAGAGGATTGAAGATGAATTTGGAAGCTATTCATTCCTTTACTTTTCTTTCTTTACCAAAGATTTTTTCATTGGCGATGAAAGTTCTGGAGAAGACTTTACCCTGGAAGCGTCAAAAAAAATCAAAGAATATGATCAGGACGAAGTTAACAAAGCCAAAGAAAAGTTAATTCAATTAATGAAAGACGAAGGCGACTATATGTTTTTACAGGTGAGCAATCATGGATGACGCATACTTAGACAGAACAGAAGAAGACGCAAGTCCTTACAGTTTCAAACTGGAACTCGCAGAAGGGACCTTTGAAATGTATGGTCACATTAATAGCTATGGCTTTATGGATTATTCATTCTTCTTAGACAAAAAAGAATTGGATGGCGGTTTCTATGGTGGCTATTGGTCAGACTCAGATAGTAAGTATGGCGAATTTGATTCAGACCATGATGGTAGTTTATATCATCAAGAATGGGGCTACTTGGTTTCAGATGTTTTGAGTGGCTATGACTTCAAAGAGTTGTCTTGGAAGAATGGTTAATTTCCAAAGCAGTGGGGTTGGGCTCTCCCTAATACAAACCCAACCCCACATCCCCCCTAGGTCCACTAGTTTTTCTAGTGGACCTTCTTTTTTTATAGCCAGCGATCAGGGGCGGGCCGCATATAGCCCGGAAGATTACCCGGGATCCGCCGGGCAAGTCGCAGCTCGCAGCCCGGTAGATCGCCCGGTTGATCTAAATAGTAGCAATTCGCACATTTATAATGTTAAACTCGCACTTGTCGAACTCTCTCGACAAATTTGTTCTCCTAATGGTGCTCCTAGATCTTCGGATCTAGGAGTTTCTTTTTTTTTATATACATAAATCGCAAATCGCAAATTGATCTGGCGAAATTTTCGGATCTGAAAATCGCAGATCGGATTTTTTTTTATTTCATAAACCGCAGATCGCACTAGATCAAACTGAAAACATTTTGATTATGTGTGCGAGGGGGTCGAAATCGTGTTTATTAATCTATATCAATTGAATGCGAAAAAGTTTATTAACTTTTATTATCTAAAATATATATGTCATTTTATGTAAATAGTCATGCACATATTGTAAAAATATGTAATAATTCTTATATTAATTAACCATTTTCAAGGAGAAAAACAATGAAAATAAATGAAAAGAAACTCAAAGAGTTACAGTCTATTAAAAATACTAAAAAGGCTATGAATTTTATTCTTACTTTCGACCCTTTGAATATTTTAACTAAGAAGGAGAATAACAATGGATTATAAAAAAGAAGAAATCAAAGAATACTTTGATGATTTTATCAACGACCAAGATGTTGAATGGATAGAAGAAAACAAAGATGATATCCACCATCACGCTTTTAATACTGACTATTACATTATAGGCACTTATCAAGCTAAACAATGGCTAGGTGATATGGCTTTTGATGTAATTAATTTTATTAAAGATTATGAGCAAGATAACTTCGGAGAAGTTTATACTGATTTATCTGAACCAGAAAAAGTTGTGAATATGTACGCTTATATCATAGGCGAAGAAATCATAGCAGATTATTTAAACGAACTTGAGGAGGTCGCCTAATGAAAGATAATAGAAAAGAACTTATCTCAAAGATAGGAGTTAAACAGTACCAAATAATCGCAAATTTGGTTGACGATCTCGGTTGGGATTATCAATCAATGACTACAAGTGGCAGAGAAACTTATAAAAAGTTATGTCTTAAACTTGGTTGGGAATTTGAATGGGACGAGGAGTTAGGATAATGAAAGACACTAGCAAACAATTACTAAGCAAAAATGAAAAGCTATTCCCCTTCCATAGTGGAGGGGGGTGTATTCACTTTGGCTATAAAACAGACCATGAGGACTTAATCTGGCTGATAAATCAAGCAGATTTATTTGAACCAAAACTTGATGATGAACTTAATCCGCAGTATGAATGGGTTAACGAATACCCAGAGGACATAAATGATTGGTGCATGTTCGGATTAGACTTTAATAATCTAGATCAAGAGTATGAAGGACTCGCACTAAATGTCATAGGCGTGATTGAAAACGCAATTGGCAAACCATCTGATGATTATTCTTTTAAATCTGACGGTTGGTCGTGTGAATTTTTTACTAGGTATCAAGGCGGTATCAACATATTAAACGAACTATCGCCCAAGATAGACCAAGAAATAATTAAATTTTGTAGGTGTTGAAATGAAATATAAAAAAGGTATGAAAGTTAAATTAGAAGATCAAGTCTTTGAAGTGCTTGGAAGTTGTACTAACTGCAAGGAAGGTTGGGAGTTTGTGCAAAGGGAAAGTGGTATTGATATGGAACAAATCTGTCAAGAATGTGATGGCTTGGTTGAAGGCAGTACTACTTATGAATTTCAAAAAGAAGATGGCTATAAAATAATGGAGAATAAATAATGAAAAACGATAACCAATTAGAAATTTATACTGTTCCTAAGTATGAAGGCAATGCTTATATTATGGAAACTATTGATGGCTATTTTTATCAATTGTGGACAGCACCATTATTTAAAAATGAAACTGCTGACAATTCGCAATGGTCGATAGTTGAAGACGAACAAATAATAAATGATGTTATTGATAGTAGCGAGAGAACTATTATTGATGAGATAACAGTTGAAAAATTTGTTAGCTTTTTAGATCAAGAGAATCTAGCGTGGGATTTAGCAGAAAAATGGACTCAAGAGGATATGCAAGAAAATCCAGATAAATACCAAAGCATTCAATCAGATAACCAAGATATTTTTTTACAAGAGGAGGAAGCATGAAGAAATATAAATTTGAAATGATAGCTACTGAATGTTTACAAATAGAAGTAGAAGCTGATACCTATGAAAAAGCAGAGGAGATTGCTGGTAAGTCTTGTTTTGATGAAGATTGGGAATCAACAGATTGGCTTGGTGGAGAAATTTGTTCTGTTGATCTACCAGAGGATATAGAAGAATTTAGGAGGACGCATGAAATATAGCGAATTAGTTATTGAATTGTCGCAAAGACTCGCAGATGAGTCTGATTATGAAGATTATCTTTTAGACAAACTACAAGAACTTTTAGAATTTGTGAGGGAACATGAAAAATAAAATGACGCCAGTTGAAGCTGTAAATGTGATCGAGAAAAAACTATTTGACAATCGAGCAAAGCCATATACCGAAGAGGACGCACAAATTGACAACGCCTGGGATATTATTAAACTTCGTTTGGATCTTACAGATGAAGAATTTAATATAATCTTTGGAGAAAAATACTAATGGAAGTAATTATTTGGAAGAAAGGCGTTCAAGCTGTTGAATACTATTGTGATAGTTGCAACGCACAAGTCCCGGAAGAAGAAGGTCTTTGGGTAAATGGCGAGATGACTAGGCCACATGAATATCCAAAAGGATTTTGCCGAGCTTGTTATATGAAAACAAGTAGGAATGTAAACAATGGCGAATAAAAAAACAAACGCAATAGATTTAATAAACAACCCATCACACTACAACACCGGGGATATTGAATGTATTGAGGCCATTCAAGCTTCAATGACCACTAGACAATTTCAAGGTTATCTCAAAGGTAATGTTATGAAATATGTCTGGCGTCATGAATACAAAGGAAAAATGCTAGATGATTTGCGCAAAGCAAGATGGTATTTAAATAAATTGATCGCAACACACGAGGATAATTTAAATGATGATTAAATTTAAAATAGAAAACAACGCAATTTGTGGCTACGAAAACGATAAATTGATATCAATGCTTTTAATATCTGATCCAGTAGCTAGATCTAAAAGAATAGTACAACTCGCAGAAGGTGGAGAATTAGGAGACTAATCTTCTTCAGTTTCCCATTCACCAATTAATTCTAATAATTGTTCTGGATCAATAAGTATTCCTTGAGAATTACTTTCTTCCAGATAATCTTTTATCTTCTGTACTATCATCTTCGTCCTCTATTACTCTAACTTCTCCATCTATTGATTTGATTTGATTTTCTTCTATGAGTTGATTCAATCTATTTTCCAGTTCTTCTCTACTCATAGAGTCAATCTTACCAAACCGCACTTCCTTGCGATCAACCATGAGTCCGCCTAATTTTGCTCTGGCTATCTCAGCATTTACTGCAGGTCCATACGATCCATCTGATGCCGCAGCATCTCTAATTGTTGCTAACTTCCCGGCTACATTCTCAAAAGTAATATCATACTTCTTCCTTTGCAGAGCTTTCATATCCCTAATCCTCTCTTGGACATGCGAATATTCTTCATTGTTCATCATACGACTGGCAATAACTTCTGGATTTTTAAATCCAGCACGAAAAGCACACTCACTTTGATTGAGATCTTGATACACCATCAAGTTCACAAAGACCTCTTGCATTTTAGTTAATTTCTTTTTTGGTTTTGCCATCTGTTACAAATCTCCAGTCTTCATCAAACATACAATGCCTTATTGAACCATCTTTCATCTGATACAAAAACTGCATATCTAATAATTGTATTACTTTTCCTCGATTAACTCTATCGTAAGTGTATTCAGTATGAATAATCTCATCGTTCAACTTTGGCCTTTTGCTTTTCCTTTGCATTCAATCTCCTATTCACACCGATTCTTACATCTTCTAATGTTTTTTCTGACAACCTTCCGTTGTACCTTATCTTTGTACCTCTCATTTTACTCTTCCCATGTTTTACCTCACTGTTTTATTAATTATATTAAGAAAGAAAAAGGGAGTGGGAATGTGGGATTTATCCCCACTCTTTCCCTTCTTATAGAAGTGCACAACCGCACAACTGCACAACCCAATAAACATAAGGGTTTCAGCGTACGCTGTGCGCATGTGCAGGCATGTGCACTTGCACAACTGCACAATCGTTAAGTCATTGATTTTATTGACTTTTTTCAGACGCTGTGCAAAATCGCCAATTAGCGTTGCACAACCGTTTTTTAGCTTAATCATGACAAAAACACGACATACTATCGTCCTCAAATAGATCCAACATCTTAGGATTTTTTGCCTCCTCAACGAGCTCAATGTAGGGCGGCCTGTCAGATCGAAAGGTTGCGCCAGACTCATTACCGAATCTATTCTCCTGGGCAATCCACCAATCTGCTAGATCAGGTCGTTCCTTCATCAAGGCATTGAGAGTTTTGCGTCCCTTCAAGAAACACAAGTCACAATTACCAGCTACTGTTTGACCATTGATTGTCGGTAAACTCAGATCAAAGTTAGCTTTCTGCCAAAATTCTAATACCTCATCTATCCCATGCTTTGCTTCATACATAGGCATGTAGTTATCCCAACGCTCCTTAGTCGAAGCATTACGCGATGAGGCTACACGCTTCGGCTCGTCATGTCGCAAACCAAGGATATTGTCCCAGTGT
>Ga0181392_1000008_pt1 | contig 64136 bp, 46 predicted proteins | sample 15SPOviralmetaG_FD_130083 | JGI IMG/M metagenome (GOLD analysis project Ga0181392, IMG submission 130083) | Marine viral communities from the oligotrophic San Pedro Time Series (SPOT) site, San Pedro Channel, CA, USA - 15 SPOT_SRF_2010-09-15 | ecosystem: Environmental > Aquatic > Marine > Strait... | reverse complement strand
TTGTGATACAATTCTACTGCCGTTTTCAAATTCAATTGAGCCTTTGTTATATGATGTAACACCTGCACGTATGTGATCTTCACACGTTTCATATATGTAACGTATACGTGCCATAATCTCTTGAGCACCTGTGTATTTGTGTGCCGCAATTAGTATAGTTTGATCAGGTACAAACATTGCATACCATGCAAGGTATATTGCCGCACAAGTAGTTTTACCTGTTTGTCTAGGCATCATGTTTATATTAAAACGATAACTGTGATATGAATGCATCAAACGTGTTTGATACTCATAAGGATCAAACAACAACTTACCTTGTACAGGATGTTGTATAAAAGCAAACTTCTTGGCAAAGTACATATACCCTGTGTCAGGATCTGTACATGCTAACAAGTCAGCAATTTGTGCTTCGCTAAATGATTCTTTTTGATTGGCCTTTTTAGTAAGGACACCGTCTAAACTCTTGCTCATACTGTATTTACTCAAAAAAATAGGGCCCGGAAGCCCTATTGAATTTTGTGTATTTTAACTACAGCCGCAAGAGCTACAAGCCATTAACTTTGTTTTGCCTGGAGCGCCGCATTCTGGACAATCATGTTCTTCGCCTTCTTCATGATCGTGGTCGCCTGCTTCTTCTACATCGCCAGCCATTAACTCTTTAAGTCTAGCCGCTAATTTTTCTTTAATTTCGTCTTGTAACGCCATTGGATTGTCGCCACCCTGTGTTGCAGGATATGCCGCTTTAGACTTATGTAAATCATCGCCTGAATTAATTACATCGTCTATTGCACTGTATTTTTCATCTGGCTCGTTAGCATATGCTTCGTCTGCAACTGCTTCGTCATCCATTTCAATGTCATCATTACAACTACTTGCACCAACATGTTGCTTACCGCAATTATCACATGGCTCATCTTGCATGCCTGGTTTAAGATCATCCATGTCTTTTTCCATGTCTGGACCTTTAACTATATCACGTAGTCTTTCCATATCTCTACGCATTGGCATAATGTCAGCGTCAACTTCTTTTGCGCCTTCCATGCCTGCGTTTTTCATCATATCAATTAAATCTGCAACATGTTCTTTGCCGCTTGCATTCATTGATACATTCATTGTTACTGGGTTACCTTTGTCCATCTCAGGTGCTGTACTAGGCATAGGCATTGGTAAGCCTTCCTGTGCAACATCAATCGACTCTATTAACTTTTTCATATTCATTAGTTTGTCTCCGATACCGCCGCACTTGGATCGTGCTCACGTTCTGTTTTTACTTTTTCAAGTTCTTTCAATAATTCCATTACTCTGTTTTCACCAACTGAGTCTTGTGCGCTTTCGCCACCCATGTCTTCTGTTGTTAACTTTGCTTGATATACATTGTCCTCAGGCATTTCCTGATATTTCTCTTGCATCTCTAATGGATTTCTTACAATAATATGTGCTTGGTCTATGCTACAGCACTGTCCAATATACTCTTGTAAAACTTGTTGTGTGGAAGGATAGTTAAGTTCGACTTCAAAGTAAGTAACTTCCATGTTTTCCAACTGTGGAAAATCTAATGGACGCTCTGTAATAGGTGTCTTTTTACCTTTGCTCATACTAGCAACATCATACTTTTGTAAGCATGTTTTGATGCTTTCTTCGCAACCTTCAGGCAAAACACCTGCAATACCTATTTTAAATGCATAAGTCTTTTTAGACTCGTTTAGCAATTCTTGAAATCGTGTTTCCATATTATCCATCCTATATAAGTTATTTATCCTTATCGAGTCCTTTGAGCTTTTCTAAGAGGCTATTGCGATCTGTTACAACATAGCCTTCTCCAGTAATCATACCGTCTTCACTAATGCCACCGTCTTTATCTTGCTTTTCTTTTCTAAGTTGTAGTTCAACCATTTTTAACTTATTATTAAGTTTTGCTACTTTTGCATCTAGTCCTGTTTTAAGCAGTCCGCCTGCAACTTCAAATACTCTACCACTGTAACGGCTTTCTACATTCATACCAAGATTCATTAAATCGTCATATGCTTCAAGTGCTTTATCTGCTATTTCATTTAACTCACTATCTGCTTTATCACCTAAGCCTTTAACAGCTGGTAATGCGCTTGTAATTTTATCAAACTCTGCTATATCACGAAAGCTATCTTCATGAGCTACTTCGTGTTTTGTTTGTGCTTTTTCTTGTTTCTCTGCCTGTTGTATAATTTCTTTTGAATCAGGCATGTTGAGTAAATCTTCTAGTTTTTTGGTCATGTGTCCTATACCATTATATGCTACTATTATTTATCGTCTTTTACCGGTGTGGAATATATCTTTTTCTGTTATGACTCTAAAGAATATACCTTTTTGTTTACAGTATGCCCTTGCGGCTTCCCATTTTGCTTGGTTAACTACCCAAGAAGCCTGGTTATGTTTACTACGGCCTAGTTTTTCTTTTACTGCTTGATTCTCTGGCTTTACTTCTATTAGTTCTACACGTTGCTTTCCTTTACGGTCTGCGTATGCAATAAAGAAGTCCGGAACATATATTGTATGCTTTCCGGTTAATGGATTCTTATATGGAATTTTAATTGCTTCACTTGCCCATTTAGCAACACTTGGGTGTTCGTCGCAAAATCGCATAAACGTAAACTCCCAACTACTTCTATAAGTTGGTGTCTTTGTACCTATATACTTCTCAGGATTTTTGAGACTATATTTTCCCTGTGCAAATCTTCCCATGGCATTTTAGTATATGATGTTTCGCTTTTCAATTTTTTCGTAATTTGAAGTTACTTTAAATCCAAGTGTGCTTGTTTTTTCTCTACTGTAGTTTAGTACGTTAGCAATGATATCACTCATCTGTGTTGAGTTAATACCTTTTAGTGTATCAATAAGTTCAAACACATTTATGTCATCTACTTTTGCTTGATTTAAGATTGCTGTACCTACTGCAATAGCACTTGATTTTTCGAAACCTCTATTTTCAAAAAAGCCTATTACTGCGTCAACATCATTTGCCGGATAAGAAGTTTTTTCTGTTAAGTATTGATTGAAAAATTCTTTAACTTCTGCACCGCTATCTTGTGCTGGAACTGCTGGTAAATTGTTTGCCATATTATACGTTTCCTAATGGATTCTTTTGTGCGGCAATAGTACTACTGCCTGCTTGTGACTCTCTGTATTTAGTGACTATGGAGTTGGTAATGGATAACATCTTGGGATCTTCATTAGATAGTAATTGATCAACTTCTGTTTTAACTATTGTTTTTTCGTTTACAGTAAGGTTATCGTACGCTCCAAGTCCTGCGGCATTACCTATATTATACCCTGCTAGTGTACTTACTGCACCAATTGCAACAGCTCTTTCTGCAACTAAGTCTTTTAGTTCTGCATTATTGTCTAGTGCTGTTTGTAATTCTGCTGTATCTATTTGTTTGTTTTGCTTAACAGTTGTAATTGCTTTTGCTTCAGTTGTTTGTGTACCATTGCCACCAGATTTTGGAAAACTAGTATTAGCAAGTCCACTTACGTTAGTTCCTGTTGCTGTTCTAATAGTTTGTCCTGCAACTTGATATGCTTCGTTACGCAAACCTTCTTTAGTAAGTTTCTTAGCGTTTTTAACTGTACGTGCCGCTGTAAGTAATGTACCTAAGTCTGCTTTACCGCCTGCTAAATCTCCTAGCACACTAACACCGCCTGCTAGTACACCCGAGCTACCAAATAGGCTTCCGCCACTACCTGCGGCAATTGGACTAGGTGTTGAATCATAATGTTCTGTTGCAAACCCTTTAGGTGTTGATCCTTCTACAACAGCACCGTCTGCATAAAATACACTTTCGTATGCTACTGTCATTGTATTCTGCACAGGCTCAGCACTTGCTGAATTATCAAGTGTATCGTGTGACCATTTTTCAATAATTGGGTTTACTAATGTTAGCGTAAGATATTGATGTCTTGCTAACTGTGATATTTGTATACTTGTAAAAAACGGTTCGTATTGATTGTTATCTAAACCAAAGCGGTCACCGTTCTGTGTACTACCTTTGTACGTATTAAATCTATCATATGGTCTTGCACTTTGATTTGGTGCTCCTGCGCCATCTCTGCTACCATATGTACCGTCTCTAAACATATAGTTATAGTATGCTGTCCATAACTGTGTTGTTATGCTATTGTTATCATCGTGGAATACAATATTTACAGGTGAATAATCTATACGTGTTTGTACATTCTTTTTACGATTGTATTTGTTCTTAGTTTCAGTTGTTATATCATAACTAGGCATAGTTACACTTTTAACAAGCATATTAACTTCATTAGTATGTCTGCCAACCCAACCTGGTAATACTTTGTTTACTACGTTGTCATTTAAATTAAGTGTTACATGATATAGAAACTTTTGTTTGGGAGCTAAACGAAAGTTGTCGTCTGTGAATAAACGTGCCGCATGTGAATAGTCGGCCATGTCGCCCTTTGGACTAAGTGCGCCGTTTACTAAGTTATCTAAGAATCCATTGAATATGTTCGCCATACTAATATTTATCCAATGTTATTAACTGCGTATAAAATGAAAAAGGGGCAATGAAGCCCCTAATCCTAATTTGTTGTACTATTAAGTAACTTAGCTTGCGCCAGTTGTACTTGCTATAGCCGCTACTGATCTTCCAATAGCAGTACCTACTCCACCACCGCTTGCGCCTGATGTTTGGATAGCATTGTCGTACTTAACTGTTAATGCAACTGTTACTGGTTCGTTAGCACTGTATGCTAATGAATTGTAATTTGCACTTTCTAAGTAACAACCGTATAGTTCAAAAGTTTCTAATGTTTCTGGTGCGTAGTTACCGTTACCACCGTCTAGAATTTCAATTCTAGTTACAAACTTATAATCAATTCCGCTTGCCGCACTTGACTGTTCCATAAAATCGAACTGTCTTTGTAGTTGTTCACCAACTAGTTTTTGTACAGCACCAGTAGCATCGTCTCTTAAAGTAAGTGTAATAGCTTCCCAGGTATGTTTACCTGCAAGATAAACTCTTGAGTTGTATACGTCAACAGTCATTGTCTCGAAGCTTACGTTTGGTCTAGTAACATCCTGAACCTGTTTTGTTAGTTCAGTAACTTCGCCTGCACTTACACCAAAGTTTTCCAGTGACACTCTAAAGCGATACTGGAGTTTTGGCATAAGTAACCCTTGGGTAGAGTTACTTGCATCCGAAGCTAATGGAACTGTGATTTTTGATAATGATGAAATAGCCATTTACTTTGCTCCTAATTTGTTATATATATTTATCATCTTTACAAGCCTGCTATCTCACCAGTATTTTTCAAACGTAGTGGAATGTAAACAAACTCTACTGCTTTGACTGGTTCTATCGCTATATCTAAGTAAAGCTCGTTACGATCAATTCTAGCTGGAGTGTTGTTGCTTTCGTCACATACAACTAAGAAGTCATATAATGCTCTTGCACCAACTAACTCTAAACATAAGCTCTCTGCGGCCTGTTTGATCTGATCACGTGTGATCTTATCATTTGGTTCAAAGATATATGGTTTAGCTAATTTGTTTAACTGTCCACGTAAGTAAATTACCAAACGTGCTACGTTAATTCTATCTAATGAGCTTGCACCTCTTGCACGAGTCTTTTGACCATATGCAACTAAGCCTGCGCCGTTAATGAATGTAATTGGGTTAACGCTTACTGCATAAAGTGTATCACGTTGTCCTTCGTTTAATGCTATTGAATTAAATTCGCCTTCGTTATCAATAAACCCTGTTGCTGTAGCATTTGTAATGCCGCCACGTCTTGTACCTGCTGGTGCAAACCATGGATAGCTAACTTGGTCACTTAGCGCAATAGTTCTTAGCATCATGTGACTTGGTGGAACAACTACATTGTTACCTGCGTTGTCGCTTGTAAAGCCCCATGGATAAAATACACCTAAGTATTCATCTCTGCTTACAAGTCCGTCATCGTTATCTTCAACTGCTAATGCAACGTTCTGACCCCATTCATTTAATGAAGTAGCGTCTGATGTTAATCTTGCTGGTGAATCACCTACGATGAATGCACTTAATCCTCTATCAAAGTTTAGTGAAACCATTTCGCCAATTAGCTCTGGATAACCTGGAGTTGCCATCAAGTTAAAGATTCTTGATTCGTCATCTCTAATGTCATCGTTACTATTCATTGTAGCCTGTAACTGTTGTACAACAACTTTACGCTGTGCTTTACGTCCAAAGCTACCTGAACCATCTTCTTGGTTAGCTGACTCTGTTTGCCATCTGTGTGGATAGTAACTTGCCATTGATGCATCACCTGCTCTTGCGTTATCAGCAGTAACATCAATTGCGTTACGTACAAATTTCTTAACGTTAAAGCCGCTTCTGCGTGTGTTCCAAAGTAGCATACCACGTGGGTAAAGTGCTGGATCTGGAGCATCTGGGTCTAAGTAGTCACTTGTTAATAAGTCTGTAATAGTACCTGTTGGAGCAACTGTTGTTGTTCCGCCTGTTGTACCATAACGTGCATCTGCAAACAATACACCATCTTCAGTAGTTTGATCTGATTTGTCAACTAACTGCCATTCTTGAGCACCATTGTTCCAACGGTAAATTGTTGGATAGTTTTCTAAGTCTGATGTGTCAACCCAAAGATCCTGATCTGCTGGAGTACTTGGTTGTGTTGCTGATACTGTTGTACCGTTACTTGAACCGTATAATGTTTTATAACCAACCCATGTTGTACCATTGTGTACCATCATGTCAACTTCGTCAATAACACTGCTGTACCATAATGTACCATCTGCTGTTGTGCTTGTTGGTGCGTTAGCTGATGCTACGTACACTTGTGAAGCACTTGATGTTACTGGCATCCAGTTTGAAGCAACTAGTTCATTAGTTGAATCACCTGTTGGAGCGTCATATACGTTAGTTGCCGCGTTAGTTAAACCTACTAATGTAAGTGGGCTTGTACCTGAACCATTGTCAAGTCTAAAGTCGCCACCTAATTTGTGTTCAATTACAACTTTGTTAGTTGAATCTACTGAAGCAACAATATTAGTAAAGCCTGCGCTGTTAATACCGTCTGCCATTTCGTCGGCGTCAGTACTTGCACCTGTTGCAGTAAATGCTACTTCTCTTGCTGTTGCTAATGCCGCACTACCTACAACACTTTCTGCTATTTTAAATGTATATGCAACTGCTGAAAGTTGAGTTGCTATTTCTGCAGTTTTAATTGTAGTTGCACCTGCCGCCGCTCTTTTAAATAATACAAAATCACCTAATTTGCTTGATGCTTCTGTAAAGTTAGATTGTACGTACAATGCGTCTTTTGCTAAGTTAGCGCCGCCGCCTGCTTTATCTAATGCATATAATGCACTTTGATTTGAAGCGTATATTGGTGCGTCTACTAAGTCCCAAAGTGCTGTGTCTGCATTGTAAGATTTTACTCTCCATCTTGCACCACTGTTTGGTTCTGTAGTTTTTAGCCATACACTTCCACTTGGACGAGCAACTTGACCTGAGCCTGTTGACTTCCATTGTGGAACACTTGTATGTGGATCAATTGCTAATGCTGGAATATCAAAGTTTCCAACTGTAAAGCCTAATTTCTCTGCAAGTCCTGGAGAACCAGCACCTTCTGCAAGAGTAATTTGTGTGTCTACTGAACCATCATTGTAAATTACTAATTGACTGTTAAGGTTTGCTACACTAACACCTGTACCTGAAAGTACTGTGTTACTGTTTGAAACTATATCATCTAATGAAGTAGCTGATCCACCGCTGGTCGCCGCTGTTAGTGTATAGTTAGAACCACCTATATCAAGTACTAAAGTATCGGAATCTAATAATGTTGTACCGCCTGTTACAACAACTGATCCAGTTGCACTTGGTGTAGTTCCTGTCCATGTAGATGAACCAACTTGTACCCAGTTACCTGAAGTGTTTTTGTACCATACTCTGTAAATTGTTGATAAGCCAGCAGTTATAGCATAGTCGCCTATTGCGCCTACTGAACCTTTTGGTGTATATGGAGTTGAGCCGCTTGTTTTTGTTGCGTCTGTTATTACAATAGGAGTTTTAACTGCAAAGCTCTGTCCGCCTGTTGTCGATGCTGCCGCACCATTCCATTCAAAAATACCAAATGCTGTTGATGCAGTATCTGTCCAAAGTGCGCCATCTGCTGGTGCACCGCTTGGGGCATCTGCTGTTGCTTGTAAAGCGCCTAAGTCAACATCTGCTCTTACAATAAATGCTCTGTTGCTTACACCTAATAATGAGTAAGCCGCTTGCAAACCATATTCGTTAAGTTCGCCTGCATGTATTGGATTGTTATTTGTATCAGTATAAAATACTGGGTCTCCAAATGTCTCTGTAAGGTCACGCTGTGATGTTAGTAAGTAAGGCTTACCTGCGTTTGCTTTCAGTGATCCTGGAGCAATACCCGTACCAGCGCCATTTGTTTTATTTGCGGCGGTGGCAACGAATATCATTGGTACTGTACCTGGTTCAGCGGGTGTGTAAAAACTTTCGTCTACTACGCTAACCTGTACTCCTGGTGATGTTAGTGCCATTATATTTCTCCTATTAATAATGAATGAGTCTTTGTTATAGTTATTTAGCAGTTTAAGAATAATTCACCTGTAATATACCCTAAAAAAAGGTACCGAAAAGGTGAGGTAAATACAGTATGAGACCTTTATGCAAATGCGGACAGCGTCCTGCGGCTATAAACTATAAAAAAGATGATAGAACTTACTATAGATCATTGTGTGAGCGTTGCTTACGTAATGGAGCAGGCCACGGAATACCTAAGTGGAAACAAAGAGGTTATGAAAAAAAGAGTAGTTGTGAGAAGTGTAATTATAAATCTAAACACTCAGAACAATTTAATGTGTTTCATATAGACGGAAATTTAGAAAACTGCCGTCCACAAAACTTAAAAACAATATGTGCTAACTGTCAGAGAATTCTGCAAAAAGAGGGAGTTGTGTGGAAGCAGGGTGACTTAGTCCCCGATTTTTAAATATTGTTTTAATAAGCACATCAACATTTTTTTGTAGCCTATCTAGTGTGCCATTATTATCAATAGTGTAGTCACACATCCATTGTTCAATACTCATAGACTTATAATTTTCTAAAGGCAAATGATCTGTTCTATCTACCCAAATAGCGTGGTCAAATATTTGTTCATTTTGCATTGCAAAGAATTCACGCTTGTTACGCAGTCCACAGTAGATATCATGTTGATCAAATAAGTTACGCCCTAAACGAGCCAAGTCTTTGCTACAATAGTTGTGTATCATATCATACCATTCAGTACGATGGTTATGCCTATCTGCATAGCACTCTTCTTCGTCAGCGTATCCGTACTGATCTTTCAAATCATTATAGATAAAAAGTTCTGAACAAAATTTACTTGATGATTGAAATGTATATCCGTATGCTTCTAACATTTCACATACAGTATCTTTGCCGTGACGACCATGCCCAACAACTAGTAATTTAGGTAACACTAATATAAACTCCTTTAAGTATCTTTAAAGTATATACTCTATATTAGTGCTTGTCAACCTTAATCGTAACCTAAATTGGCAACTGACTTCATTTCTTCTGATAATATTTCAGCTTCACGAGCTTTATATGCGGCTTCAAAACCTGTAGCGCCGTATTGTGCTCTTTCGTTATTGCCCCAAAGTCTTTTAAAATATGAATCGTAGGTTCTTTCAACTTCTTGATCGCTCCAGGATCTATCAATAAGTTTTCCTTTAATTAACCAGTTAAGACGGTTAGCCTCTTTACGTACAAATGGTGAACACATGACTTCTCCTTGTTACATATTGTATTTACAAGGAACCAAAATCGTTAGCGTTAACTTGGGGGGTTTTTAGCCTATTGTGAATCCGTAACCTACGCCACCAGCAACTTGGTTAATTACATCCATTTCAAGTTTTTCCATTTCAGCCGCGGCCTCTGCTTTTAATGCATCACCGTTAAGTGCTGAACCGCCTTGTGGTCCTGCGATTGTAGCAAATTTACTACGTGCTTCGCCTAGCATGTATTTGCAACTTGCTAGTGTATAATCTTTGATCCATTGATTGGCAAGATAGTCACTAAGTAGTTCACTATCTGGTCTATGGTTGTATGCGTAAATTAATATTTCTTCTTCGGCTCTTGGACGTTGTAGTAATGTTAATTTTTTACTTGTAGTATTCCATTTAAATTCTATAAACGAACCAAACATTCTGCCTACTAATTCTTGGTACTGACTAAACATATCGTATGTTGCTAGTCCGCCCATGTTTGAACTTGATAATAGGTATGCATTTGTGTATGCTAAGTTAAACGGTTCAAACAATGATCCGCCGCCTGCTTCTCCTGATTCATATAATTCTATTCCAACAACAGCACCAACTGCTAGTGCAGAGTTAAAAGTTATTGTTCTAGTTACGTAATCAATTGCATAATCAGTAGTTGCTTCACCATTTACTTTTACAACAACAGTTGCAATAGAATTTAAATTATAGTTTGTAGCAAATGTTTGATTTTTTGAAACTGTAGCAACATGTGATGTAGTAAAGATAGGACCACCTGATGCAGATGTAGCAGGTCTTGAACCAATGCTTCTGCGAAACAGTTTACGTACTTCAACTACTTCATTTGGTAGTACATATTCGTTTTGATCAACTACGGTGGGCATAAACAAGTAAGATTCTTCAACTGAATTATCAGACCTTTGTCTAAATTTACTAAGTGCTTTAGATAAAGCAGTTTCGTAGTGGATTGGATCCAGTTCTACATCAACCATACCGCCGCCCAGAAAGGCGTTTACATAGTCAAATATTGCTTGTTTTTGTGTTTGGTTAACTGCCATTATAGTTTCTCCGTCATAGTATTTATCGTAGTTACTATCGTTACGATAAATATGTATATGCCAAAGTTAAGTTTATATAAACCAGAACGCGGAAAAGACTTTCAATTCTTAGACCGCCAGATAAATGAAATGTTCGATATTGGAGGGACAGACCTGTTTGTCCATAAGTATATCGGTACGAATGACGGAACAACAGAAAAGGATCATACACAGATCCAAGATATGTTGTTTTTAGAAAATAGAGATAGAAAGTATGATAAAGACATCTACACTATCAGAGGTATTTACAATGTACAGGACATTGACTTTGATCTAAGCCAATTTGGTTTGTTCTTAAGTAATGATACATTGTTTATGACTGTACATATTAATACGTCAGTACAAACAGTTGGGCGTAAACTTATGCCCGGCGATGTTATAGAACTTCCTCATTTAAAAGATGAATATGCAATGAATGATTTTAGTGTAGCACTAAAGCGTTTTTATGTTATTGAAGATATTAATAGAGCCGCAGAAGGCTTTTCACCAACTTGGTATCCACACTTATATAGACTTAAATTAAAACAAATAGTAGACAGTCAAGAGTACAAAGATATACTTGACTTACCAGCAAGTGAAGACTATCCAGAAGATGGTACATTACGTGATGTATTATCAACATTCGAAGCAGAAATGAATGTTAACAATGCTGTAGTTGCAGAAGCAAATACTAATACTCCTAAAAGCGGGTATGATACAGATACAGCATTATATACACTTGCAGTAGATGAAGATACAGGTAGAGCCGCAGTAGAACAGGTTGCTGATGATGGCAGTACAATAACTGACAAAGCAACACCTAGAGGACACGGATATGATGGACTATTAATAGGTGACGAATTTGCACCTAACGGAAGTCAATTTGGTAGTGGTATAAGTTTTCCAGTTAACTCTGTAGACGGTGACTATTTTATGCGAACAGACTTTTTACCTCAAAGGTTATTTAGATACGAAAAAAATCGTTGGATAAAAGTACACGATGTTAAGAGAGCTCCAATGAATAACGGAACTAAAGATACACTAAGAGGATCGTTTATTAATGATGTAGACACTTATCTATACGATACTCCAATAGCAACAGACTTTATGCAATTAACAGTTGGACAAACTGAGTTGCTAACAGACATTGCTGATATGTCAGCAAAATATATAAAAATAGAATATACTAGCGACAATAGAGATGGCAACGAAATGGTTAGTTATGCAGTTGTAGACTATCCAATGAATAGTGCTACTAACTATCCTGGAATACTAAAGCCATATACAAGTCAAGACGGCAGTACACAACTTGTAAAATTAACTTTACCAAGTGCTACTGCTATTAAAAATGCAGGACTGCACACAATAACACTTTACAATGAAAGAACACAACAACGTCAAGCTCTTTCACAAGTATTAAAACCTAAGGCAGATAACTAATGGCTGAACATTTTTATGACGGACAAATAAGAAAGTATCTTGTACAGATGATGCGTCTGTTCAGTAACTTTAGCTACCAAACAGGTGATGGTACTGAAAAGCAAGTACCTGTATTGTACGGAGATCTTACTAGACAAGTAGGCTCAATATTAAGAGACAATTCAGAAAATAAAATACCTAGTGCGCCACGTATGGCTGTTTATATTACAGGACTAGAACTAGATAGAGATCGTACTAGTGATTCTAGTTATGTAAACAAAAGACATATTAGAGAACGTGCAAAAGATGGTGCAGGCGACTATACTGATCAAGCAGGTAAACAATATACTGTAGAACGTTTAATGCCAACACCATATAGGCTAACTGTAAATGTTGATCTATGGTCAACAAACACAGATATGAAATTACAAATTATGGAGCAAATATTAATGCTCTTTAATCCAAGTTTAGATATACAAACAACTGACAACTATTTAGACTGGACTAGTTTAACAACTATTATGCTTGATAGTGTTAACTTTAGTAGTCGTTCAATACCAACAGGTGTTGACAGCGAAATAGATGTTGGATCAATGACATTTAGTACTCCAATTTATATTAGTCCTCCAGCAAAAGTAAAACGTTTAGGCGTTATTACAAATATTGTTACTAGTATCTTTGACGGTGACGGATATGTTGATTTTGAACAGATGTTACAAGGTACTAATTTGTTTAGTATGGGCGGAATGACTGAAACTGTTGTACAAGATACATTAGATAACACTACTAATGTTGTTGATACAGGTGCGGCACCTAGTGACGGTGACGGTATAATGAATCCAAGAAAACAAAAAACTAGACATGCTAAAGAAGTAGTAAAAAGTTATACACAACATAGAATATTAATTTTAAATGGACAAGCACAAATTCTTAAAAACGGATTGCCTAGTAATATAAAATGGGGAGACCATTTTGATGCATTATTAGGATCTTATAGAGCAGGGTTAAGTATTGCATACTTTAGAAAGCCCGATATAAACGGAATGCTTGCAGGACGTATTACTGTTAATCCATTAGACGAAACTAAACTTACAATTGACTTTGATAAAGATACATTGCCTAGTAACAGCACTGTACAAGGCCCTGCACGTAATGCAAATCAACATTCAAGTATAGACTTTATTATTGATCCGTTACGTTATGACCCAACTACTGCTAAAGTAGCAGGACTAAGACTATTAATATTAGGTAGCATTGGTAGCACAACAAATACAGATGGTGCTGATGCTTGGAAAAATGCAAACGGAACAGACTTTGTTGCAAACTCCAATGATATTATTGAATGGGATGGCACTGCATGGCAAATAGTATTTGATGCAAGTGCTGATAAACTTATATACAACGATGAAGTAATTACTACTTTATATACTACAAATCTTAATACAGGTGTACAATACTACTGGGACGGCGATCAATGGCTACTAAGTGTAGACGGTGAATATGCCAAAGGTGACTGGTCAATTAAACTAGACGGCTAATTACTAGTATGAACAAGATAATTTGTAGTGGAGCACTATTCTATGCTCTTGACACTAAACGTTTTTTATTTTTACATAGAGCTGGTGGTAAGACTGCCGGTACTTGGGGACTTGTTGGCGGTGGTAGCGAAAACGGTGAAACACCATTTGAAGCCCTCAAAAGAGAGATTGCCGAAGAAGTAACTGAAACAACTCCTATTGTAAAAACTATTCCTTTAGAAACTTTTGTATCTAATGATGCAAAGTTTAATTTTCATACATACCTTGTATGCTGTACAGGAGAGTTTATTCCTATTCTTAATCAAGAACACAGTGGGTATGCATGGGTTGATTTTGGGTGTTGGCCAAAGACGTTACATCAAGGGCTACGTAATACACTACAAAATAAAACTAACCTTTCTAAATTAGAAACAGTATTTCAAGTTATAGATTTACTAGAGGAATAAATGACAGAAAATGTAAAACAAACATCCTATGGTTACGAAGCAACATGGGCTAAAACAGATTCATACTATAGTAAAATTGTAGGCTTTAACAAACCTAATAAAACTAGTATGCACTTTCATAAAGTTAAAAATAAAAGTTGGTTTATTAATGATGGTAATTTTAAACTTAATTACATTGATACTGCAACAGGCGCATTATTTGAATCAAATTTAAAAGAAGGACAAGTATTTAATATACCGGCACTTATGCCTGCAAGTATTGAATGTCTAAGTCCTAGTGGTAGTTTTACTGAAGTTGGCGACATTGACGATGATGCTGACATATATAACTTAACTCCAACAGGAGAAGAACTTGCGCACACTAGCACAGCATAACGACTATGTAGAAGATATTCTGCGTTGGGAACAAGCAATTACACAAGTAACTAATTCAAAAGGAAAACTACATTGCGAACAGTTACTTGCAACTCTTAAAGATAAAATAAAAAATATAGATACAGTACATTCGTCTAGTAGAGGACATGCTAAACTAGCTAATATTAATTCTCTTATTAAAGAAACTGTTGATCTAAGACGTGAGTTAAATAGTCTACTTAAATTTGACTAAATCTTTTTATTTGAATTGATCCAACCATAGCAGGGTGAGCAGTACACTGATATCTATAACCACCTGAATAAGTTTCAGGTATTCTCCAATACAATACACCTTCTGATCTACCTTGTGCTAATGAGCCAGTAGTTTTATTACCATTAGTTTGTACATGGAAAATTTGTGTAGCATCTGTAATTGTAGTTCCTGTAGGATCTTGTATAGCAAATGGATGTCCTTGGGCTCCGTCTAATTTAAACGAAACTGTTGTACCTGACATTACATATATCGTTGGATTTTGTCCTGAATAGTGTGGAAAGAAATTATAAGACTGTGTACCTACATTACCAACTTGAAATTCTACTAATGTGTTTTCTGTAATCTTATCAATAGTAGTACCTGTGTAGTTAATAAATGTACTACCAGTCCAACTTAATAACTGTCCTTTATTATCTAATGGTAAGTTACCAACCCAAGCAATAGTAACATCACTTAAATCGTTAATCTCAGTTGCGCCTGCCGCAGGTGGTGTATAAGTAAATGCTCCAGTAGTATTATCATACACAAGTGCGCCTGTACCGCTTGCCGCATTTGCTGTTACACTTAAATCTGTTAATGCAATACCGCCTGATCCTGCAGGAGATGTTGGTTCAAATCTACTGTTAGTATTGTTCCATGCTAACACTTCTCCGTTACCGACTCCAGTAAGATCAACATCACTAAGTGCGCCTACGCTAATAGCATTTAAGTCACTAGCAACTACAGTGTAGTCTGTAATATAACTGCCCAAGTCAGTAATTTGTGATTCTGTTACACTTAGTGCGGCTTGGTGTTGTGTAACACTTGATTGTGTAATATTTGCATCTGGTACATCGTCCCAAACAACTGCCGCTGATAAATCATTTACTTCTGCACTTAATGCTCCAATGCCGCCGGGCGTTGGTGGTGTATATCTAAACACACCTGTTGTATTATCATATTCAATAGCACCGTTACCGTCTGCTGTTCTTTCATTGCCTACACTAAAGTCTGATAGTGTAGCAACAGTTGGTGTATTGGTTAAGTTATTATAGTTTAAAAAGTAAGTACTGTCAAATCCGTCAAAAGTATCTGCATCAGTACCGCCACCGCCTGTTGTAGAGTCAAAGCCTGGTGCCCATTGTGTGCCATCCCACTTTAATACTTGTCCAACTGCTGGTGCAGAAGTTGTTGTATCAACATCACTTAAAAAGTCAATACTGTGTGCATCTAAATCAATATGTAATTCGTTTGTATTAGTAGTAAGCTCTGTAGAAATATTTGTTCTACCTAAAATTTGTAAAGTAGCTTCTCCACTTGCTGTAAATGATCCGTCATCAGTAGTAACTGTTTTAATAACATCTGACGAGCCGCCTACTGCACTAGAATTAATAGTAAGTGTCTTTCCAACAATAGCAGTAGTTACGTTTGTTCCGCCAGCAACCGTTAATGCATCAGTTGTATTAGATGCTGTTACTGTTCCTGTATCTGCATTAACTGTTGCAAACAAGTTTTGATCTGATGATGCCGCGCCTGCTTGTATGTTCCATACAGTGCCGTCATATACCCAGGTTACACTACCTTCAGTATAAGTATCGTCTGCATTAGGTGCGTCTGGAAAATTTAAAGCCATATATTAATCCTTGCTGTTACAATATTTATGCAATAATGTTCAGCCCTTCTCCTACTTGAAATCCGAATGAGTTGTTAACGTCTAGTTCTAATACAGTTCCTGTGTTAGCACTTACAGCAGATACAGTTGTTGTAGCGCCGCTTAGACGTCCTTGTATATTAAATGGTGTTGCTGGGTTGCTTGCAAGTACAGCGTTAACTTGAATAGCAATTCCTGATACAATACTAGATACTGCTACATTTGTACCATTGTCATCTAGCCAAGCATTAGTTTCTAATTGAGGTCCGTCTTCATTTAACACTGCTAGTGAATTGGTAAAAGTCATAGATCCATTTGTTCTGTACGGACGTTCTACGCCGTATCTACTAAGCATCATTCTATTAGGTGAACCTAAAATACTTCTAGTATTATCATAATCTGAATCATTATTTGCTGTTTCATAAACTACACTTTTACTAACACTAGTCATTAATGTAACTAATTGTTCTGGTGTTTGTAATGAATTTGCTTGTAAGTGTAATGCCGCTAGTCCTGCTATCTGAGGTGCCGCCATTGACGTACCGCTTATTTTCATAATTTTGTAACTACTGTTATCTGGATAATCATAAGTTGTATATCCAGAATCAGCTTCGTTGCTTGATGCACTCATTATTTCAGTACCAGGTGCCCATATGTTTACACCAGGTCCTTTTTTACTAGAATTTGCTGATTGATCAGTACCGCCATTAGTAACATAACTAATATTACCAACATTAAATGCTCTGTCAGAATACGGTGAACTGGGTCTATGATATAGTCTTGATATTCCGCTTACAGAAACAAAGTTATTCCAATCAGTACCTGTTGAAACATCTGCTTTGTAACTATCATTGCCTGCGGCAATAACAACATGAATTCCAGCATCGATCATATCTTCAACTTCTGCATCAGCAAAAGCATTTTGTGCAGGGAATGTTCTGTTACCATCTCCGTTAGGTGTAACTATACCGTAGTCTGTAAATAACTCTGCATCAGTTTGTGTTGTAAATGTCCACGGAGTTCCTCTGTATGTTCCGCTTGAAGGATCAACAGTTGAAGTATTTCTATATCCCCAACTCATGTTTACTACAGTTGGTTTGCCGCTTACTTTATTATTGTGCCATAATCTAATACTATCAAATGCATCTGCAACAGGAATACCAGTACCATCAGTAGCACCTATTAACTCTAATCCTGCTAATTTTTGTGAATATATAGTTGCATGTTTTGCCCAACCATATGTTTTACCTGCGGCAATACCTGCACAGTGTGTACCGTGTCCATCTCTATCTCTATAGTGGTTTGCATTTTGTGTTCCTGCTATTCCACTTACTCCATACCAATCATGTTGTACTAGTCTAGTAACACCGTTTTCATCTTCCCATTCAGGGTGTCCTGGCTGTATACCGCTATCTTGTATTACAATATCAACGCCAGCACCTGTTAATGTATAAAGGTAGTCTCCGGATATTGTTGTACTTGTACCATATTGATTTGTTGCATCTATACAACGCCTAAGTCCCCAATTATGATCATTAGCACTGTTAAATGTTCCTCTCCAATAATTACCTGCTTGTCTAGAATTAAGACCTATTTCAATATCGTCTCTTTGATCAGGTGGTATCTCTACTGCTAGTATTCTTGGATCTGTTGATAATTCGTTTGCTTCTTCATCAGTAAGCATAAAGTGTGTTATACGAGTTGAACCAATTCTAGGGTTAGCAACTTCTACGCTTCTGTTAGGTATTGGACCACTTCCTGTAGAAGCAATAATATCAGCTTCTACTTCGCTAATATTTTGATCACGTCTAACTATGACTGCGTATTCTTTTTCCATTATGCTAAGTTAGCCCACGCACCGTTTTCATACACTTGAGCTTTGTTAAGTGTACTATCGTATACCATATCACCGTTAACTGATGATTGAGCATTCTTTTGTGCTGTAGTAAAACTTGGCAATCTAAATGGACCGCTCTGCACTATAGTTCCGTCTGGAGCGTCTAGTGTAATAGTACTTGTACTTACTATCTCTGGTGTACCTGAACCGTTTGTAACTACGTTTCCTACTGTTAATGTATTGTTAATAGTTACTGCTTGTGCTGTAGTTGATCCTCTAGAAACAACATCATTTAAGCCTGATGTTTCTGAATAACTTGTTAGATAAGAAGTTAAGTCTGGTGGTGTATATGTAAACACACCTGTTGTATTATCATATGATAGTGCGGCTGTTCCTACTGCATTTGCAGTAATACTAAAGTCTGAAAGTTGTACGCCGCCTGCGCCACCTACAAGATCACTTGCTAATTCCCATGCACTATTTGATGTACTCCATTTTAATATTTGTCCATCTGACGGGCCTGTTGATGTTACATCACTTAAACTATTAATATTAGTTGGAATAGTTGGTGTGTTAGTAACGTTGTTATAGTCTAAATAATAACTTGCTGATTGTCCTGCAAGTGTAATAGCATTACTACTGCCACCGCCCCCGGTTGTTGCTGGTTCAATCCACTGTGTACTTGTACCATCATCAATGTAAATGTATAATTTACCTGTAGCAGTGTTTAACCATAAGTTACCTGATGCTGGTGTTGTTGGTGCAGTTTCTGATACATCAATAGATGAATTACCACCTGACAAGTCAGCATCTGTTGGTATAAATGCTTGATAAGTATCGTCCCAAGATAGTATTTGTCCTACTGTAGGTGTAGATACGTAATTTACATCACTTAGTGCTGATACACTTGTAGTTGCTAAAGTAGATGTTTGTAAAAATGAAGTTAAGTCTACATTGTTTAAATCAGCTCTTGCTATTTCAAAGCCTGATACGTCTTTACCACTGTAAACTCTTAATGTGTTTGTGTCTCTTGAAAAGAATACTTCTCCACTAGAGCCAACGTTTCTATCAAGAAAGTCGTCTGCTCTTGGTATGATTCTTAATCTATCAACAATTGGTGCTGAACTTGATCCTGCCACTGTAATCTCCTAAACTTATATTGTATTTATTTAGAAAGTGAAGTACGAGAGACACCTAATATCAAAACTCCGTTCCACCAGCCCTCAGCATTTTCAGGCTCTTCTTCAAGTATAAGGCGTTCAAATGATATGTTAAAACCCTGCTCTTTAATTGCAGATTTAGCTCCTTGAACGCTACCTTCAAAATTAGCATCATCTACTACTATTATAGCTTGATCAGCTAGTACTGTTGCATAGTACTTTATAGCATTAAACGTCATTTCCGGGCCATGAGGACCATCATAAAAGAAAATATCAATAGGATCAATTTGGTCAAGATCTACATCAAACAAGTCTGAATCAAATACTTTAATTTTGTTTTCACCTCTATAGTATTTGATATTTTTAACAAAGTCTTCTTTACTATTCTCTGGCAAAGGCGGTAAATCATCTCTTAAGGGTTGTACTTGTTCTTCCCAATGATCTACAAAGTATGCTTTTAATTTATTACCGTCTAGTGCGGCAGCCGCTGTTGCACCTAAATAGCATCCTACTTCTAAATAAGATTGGCCGCAACGACATAACTGATTTAGTAGCATTTGTACTTTATGACTTGTTAGTCCGTGTATGCGCCACATATCGACTCCACTATTATATTTTTAATTGTTATTTGAGGCTTGCCATTTTTTGCTTCATATAAGTTATCGCATTTATTGCAATCCCAACAATCAAACTTACAATTCTTAATAAATTCTCTCCATGCTTGGATGGGCTTACCTTCTAAATTTTTATCGTAAATGTATTCATCAAAATCAGAAAATAATATTTCTTCTTCTTTTGCAAACTTCTTAACAATATCCATTGTAGAAAATAATTGTGCTACACTTTCTCTGCCATGCATTTTAATAACATCAACATAGTATAACATCTCTTTCCAGTCTTGTCTCCAAGGCGGAATGTTTGCTGTTTTTAATGCTGTTACTGGTTCTGTAATATCCCACTTAGGACAACTTATACGACTAATAGCATCATTAAAATATTGTGGACCTGTTGACGTTCTTGAATTATTAAATTCAAAATGTTCTGGCATTACAGGACAACTACCTACACAACCTTCGTTGCCTAGTATTGCTATCTTAACATTATACTTTTCTTTAACTTGTTTTATTTTTCTTAAAGTATCTCTATCACGTACTAGATCTCTATCAATATTAATGTAATTAAACCCTGCTTCTGCTTGTTTTGCAACATCGGCGGCAGTGTTTACTTCACGTAATATAGTATTCTTAATCATTAATTGCGGGAACTCTTTTTGTATTTGCCCTGTCATAACCCAATGTGTATGTGGGATAGTAGCAGATCTAATACCTTTATGGTGATATAAACTTTTAAAGTTTTCAATCCATAAATCTAAGTTCTTTTGATCAGGACGCACAAGAGTATTGTTAAATGTAGCAGACACTGGAATGCCTAACTTGTCTTGAATAATGAGTGAGTTTTCAATCAAGTCATTCGGGTCATTTACAAAAATATCTCCCATCGCATCCTGATCAAAAGGAGGTATACGAGTAGTTATGTATACATCGTATATTAAACTTTTATGATCAATCAGAAACTGATAGAATTCTTCAAACTGTTTCCGGTCCAGTTTTGGATTCAGGGGTATGCTGAACATTTGATTCCTTGTCTTTGCCTTTGCCGCTTAAAATTTCTTTTGCCATTAACTTATCTGTTACACTTGGTACATCATAGTTTGGAATAGCATTTTTATTTTCTAAAAGGCCTTCATTAACTGCACCTGCAATTTGTGCAAGTCCATTCTGTAATCTTTCATTATACTGTATAGTAGTTGCTAATGCTTCGATTTGATCTTCCTCTGGCATCATAGCAATTGAATCCATGTTACCTGAGCCAATGCGTCCGTAGGATACCATGTCCATAGCCGCTTGTTTAGCCATACGTGTTACCCAATATTTTCTTTCTTCTTCATGGTCGTATGTCATTGCTTTGTCTAACAACTCGTCATCATCACCTGCAATTTTCTTTGTCAAGTTTAAGTATGTGTTTACTTCTTCTGCCGCTTGTTTAATTTTACGGTTCCATACTTTAACGTCATGCTCCATGTCTTCAATATCAACTGCAATTAGTTCTTTTTGTAGATCATCTGGACATGCTTCGTAATCTCTTTTTGCAATCTTAACTTCAACTAGTTTACGTTTTAAACTGTTGTTGATATTATGCCAAGAGTGGTGTCTTGTTTCTAATTCTAACAAACACTGTTTTAATTTTCTATATGGGGTAAGTTGCGAGTCAGCAACAAAATGCTCTGACTGATATGCTGACTGTCCACTGTTTAAGTTTAACGCACCGTCCAGTATTTTACTGTCTTGGGCTGATAACTCAAAGAATTCTTCAAATCCATCGTATGGATTTACTCTTGTTTCTAATGCCATATGCGCATTGGCATTATTCTTCTCAGCATTATTTGCTTGTTCACTCATTTTTTTCTCCTAAGAAATAGTTAGTCTTTTGACTATACTTATTTACTAAGAACTTACTTCTAAGAGTTAGAAATTGAGCTTGTTACCAAATTTCGGATTGTTCTGATCTACCATTGTTGCGCCAGTATCTGGATCTTCAAATATACGTACACCGCCTACATCCATAAGTCCCATTGACATAGCCTGTGCCGCTGGCATCATAATACCAAGGTATTTTTCGTATAATATGTTTATATTCCAAATACTACCTGAGTTTTTAAACTGCTTAATAAGTGTTTGGTATTCAACTAGCATAGTAGATAATTTATCGTTGTACGATTCAGATTTTTCTAAAATTTTATTTGCAAGAGTAGTTTTATCCATTGATCTTTGTACAGCAAGATAGTCAAGGAATGGTGTTATGTGTGCAGGATCATCAGCATAAGTTAACCACTCACGAGCTTCGTGTTTCTGTATTTCCCAACTTGCTTGTTCTAGTTCAGTAGTATTGTGCAAGTGGCGGAATCTATAGTTGTATTCTGTTTCAATAATTTCTTTTGCAAAGCGATACATAAATGTACGTATCATTTCCTTAATCTCGGGAGTAAGTGTAAAAGGAACTTTTTGATCTTCTGGAATATCAGCAGTTTCTGCCCAACCATATTCGTTATTCCAAATCTTAACAGTGTCTCTTACTTCTGAGAAAAACAAAGTCCCGTACTTGGCTTCAGTTGCTGTTACTTCTTCATATCCTACTGGTATAGTTGGATATATTGTATCAAATAATGGTTCTGCAATTTCTACACAACTTAAATCAAATAAGGTGTATAAGTCTTTGCAATACATGTTTGGATCGTTTTCAGACATACCAAAATATGGTCTCATCGCTTCTGTCTTTGTAATTATATATTTCATTTTAGAATCCTGCTCCCGCTATAACTGTGGCAGCTCCAGTGCTACATGCTCCTGAACTTTGACCGTAATGCCCTTTAGGCATTGCCGCCGCTCCAAGCGTAGTCTGACTATCACTGCTATATGATTGTTTTACTGTATGATTGTTTTGTTGGCCATCATAATGACCCATTACGTATCCCCAGTCCTGACCTTCCATGGAGTTTTCTTCTCCATAAGATCTAACCTTACTGAAGTTTGCTAATGTGGCGCCGTTTGCGTCACTAAATCTTGCAATACCTGATGTTACATTGTTACCTGTAAATGCGTAATGATGTCCCCATTTAGAACCTAAGTTCTTAGTTTGATAACTTGACTTACCGTAGTTACCACCTTGGTCCCATCCGTTTACCCATGTTGTAGTTGACCAAGTTACATATTTGTATTGGTTACCGTTACCGTTAAAGTAACCGCGGTTTTCACCACTAACTGCATCACCACGTCCTGACATGCCTGAATCCCAACCAGTATACATAACTTCTGTTGGAAAGTGCATACGGTTAGTACTTGTATCGCCACCGCCTGATATCCATCCGCTTTGGCCTTTCTGGTCTTCACATGCTAGTGCATCAACTCTGTTTACATTCATTTTCATACCACCTACGTGGTTACCAAAACCTGCTGTACCATAACCTAGTCCTTGGTTTTTAGGATCGTTACCTACGTATCCATAACCAATACCAGATGATGAAAAACCATCCGATGTAAACATTCTAATTGATCCATTTGCTAGACTGTATGAACAAATTTGATCATGTGCATTATTGTATCCGTTAGTTGAACAAATATATGCATGATAATCGCTCCAAAAGCCATTTGTATATGCACAATAGTTAGAAAGTTGTTCTCCACAATATACAGTAGTATCTGTATTATGCCATGTTTTGTTTACTGAACGCCACGGAGTTGAACCTTTATAACCACCTGCTAAGTATCCATGTGTAAATATAGATCTATATCTCCACTGAGCATTATCTAACCCTGTAAAGCCACTGCCCATATATCCCCAGCCAGCTCCTGTTGAACCGTCTGAAATAAGTTTAGCACCTGTATTTTCTGTAGTAGTTGCTGGTACTGGATTTACTTGATTTGCTCCTAAGAAAAACGCCATTACATTCCTCCTCCAATAACCGTTGCCGACGCTGTTGAACACGCTCCGGAACTTTGTCCATAGTGTCCTTTAGGCATAGCGTTAGCGCCAAGTGTTACTTCTGAATCACTTGAGTGTGTTTGTTTAATAGTATGATTGTTTTGTTGTCCATCATAATGTCCCATGATGTAACCCCAATCTTGTCCGTCCATTGGATTGTCTTCGCCATAGGATCTAACTTTACTAAAGTTTGCTAACGTAGCACCAGTTGCATCGCTAAAACGTGCTTTACCTGATGTAACATTATTTCCTGTACCAATGTAATGATGACCCCATTTTGTTGATTGTATTTTACAGTGGTTATCTTTACCCCAACCGCCGCCTTGTGGCCAGTTAGTTGTCCAAGTGCTGTTACTCCAAGTTACATATTTGTAGTTAGTACCACTCCATTGGAAATAACCGCGATTTTCGCCTGCGGCCGCTGTACCTCTTCCTGAGTTACCACTATCCCAACCAGTATACATAACCTCTGTTGGAAAATGCATACGGTGTGTTGTACTAGTACCGCCACCATTCATCCAACCACCTTGACCTTTAATGTCTTGTGTTCCTGCCGCATCAACTATTGATGTACTTAATCTCATACCACCTACGTGATTTGTAAAACCACCACTACCGTATGTTAAGCCTTCATTCTTTGGATCGTTACCCTGGTAACCGTAACTTAGACCAGCTGATGAAAAACCATCTGCTGTAAACATACGTATAGTACCATTTGCTAATCCGTAACTTGCCATCCAATCGCCGCCAGCGTTAAATGCTCTACCTGTAGGACCTGCTTGAATGTAACCATTATAGTCTGAATAAAAACCGTCACAGTATGATTGAGGTCCTGAAATTTGTTCTCCGCAATATAAAGTACTATCTGTTGCATGCCATGTTTTGTTTACTGAACGCCATGGGTTAGAACCTTTGTATCCTGCGGCCAAATAACCATGTGTGTATATGGATCTATATCTCCATGCTCCACCACCTTGTACAGAACCAGTTCCTGTGTAGCCCATATATCCCCAAAACGATCCATCTGAACCATTTGAAATAAGTTTTGCACCACGTGAACTATCAGTACCTTGAGGTACAAATTCTAATTCTGTTGTCCCTGCAAAAAATGCCATTATCCTATACCCCCTAAAACACCTGCCGCGCCTGTTGCACATGCACCCGAACTCTGTCCATAATGCCCTTTAGGCATTGCGTTAGCACCAAGTGTTATTTCTGAATCACTGGAGTGTGTTTGTTTAATAGTGTGATTGTTTTGTTGACCGTCAAAGTGTCCCATAATATATCCGTGATCTTGACCGTCTTCTGAATTATCTTCTCCGTAACTTCTTACTTTGTTAAAGTTTGCTACAGTTGAACCTGTTGCATCACTAAATCTTGCCTTACCAGCTGTTACGTTGTTACCTGTACCAATATAATGGTGTCCCCATTTTGTTGATTGTATTTTACAATGTCTATCTTTTGAATATCCGCCCCATGATCCTGTTCCTGACCATGTTGAGTTTGCCCATGTTACATATCTATATGTAGATGTCCAAGCAAAGTATCCTCTATTTTCTCCGTGTCCGCCACAGCCGTATCCATCTGTACCTGAATTCCATCCACTGTACATAACTTCTGTTGGAAAGTGCATACGTGATGTATCTGAACTACCGCCGCCGTTAATCCAACCACTTTGTCCTTTAATATCATTTGCCGCAGGAAAGTCATAACGGTTAACGTGCATTCTCATACCACCTACGTGGTTACCATATCCTGTTGTACCATAACCTAGTCCTTCGTTCTTTGGATCATTTCCTACATAGCCGTAACTAACACCACTAGATGAAAAACCATCTGCTGTAAACATTCTAATTGAACCGTTTGCTAAACTATAACTTGATATTGCTGAACTAGTACCACTAAAGCCGCCACCAGTCATTACGTATGCGTGATGATCACTCCATACACCGTTTGTATATGCTTGTGTACTTGCTAACTGCTCACCGCAGTATAATGTTGTATCTGTTTGGTGCCAAGTCTTATTAACACTTCTCCAAGGGTTAGATCCTTTGTAGCCTGCCGCTAAGTATCCGTGTGTAAATATAGATCTATATCTCCATCCACCGGTATCAACTGCCGCCGGGTCGCCACTTGCCGCACCCATGTATCCCCAGAACGCCGCTCCTTGACCGTCGGACATCAATTCTGCTCCGCGAGTAGCATCGTTTCCGGGCGGTACTGGAACTACTTCAGTTGCTCCTACAAAGAAAGCCATTTACGCTGTCCCCTTTAAACCTTTTATTTCCTGCTGTAATTCTTTTACAGCTTCAACTAATAGTGCTACCATGTTTTGGTAGTTAATTGCTTTAGTACCCATATCATCGTTTGCTGTATGAACCATTTGTGGTAATACTTCTTCAACTTCTTGTGCAAGCAAACCAATTTGATTGTCCTTGCCGTTCATTGTGTATTCTTTACCATTTAATTTTAATACTTTTGCTAAAGCATCTTTAATACCAATAATATTGGATTTCAATCTAACATCTGAGTTAGAAGTAATATCGCCAGCCGCTGTAATGTTACCTGTTGATGCAACTGTACCTGCTGTTAATGTTCCTGTAATTGTTAAGTCACTGCCAAAACTTGCACCACCTGTAGTTGCAAATCCGCCTGCTGTAACTGTTCCACTAAAATTACCAGTTGCCGCGCCTACTTCACCAGTAATTGTTAAATTACCTGAGTTGGGTGCAAACTGTAATCTTGATGAACGTTTTGCGTTTGAAAAACTTGATCCTGCATCAGCTGTAAGTACAACATTAATGTTACCACTTGCTGTATCGTCTGCTAGTGCTAATGAAGGTGAAGCCCAAGCTAGTGTTCCTGATCCGTCTGTTGCTAATAGATAGTTTGCTGTTCCATCTGCGCCTGGTAACGTCCATGTAACATTACTACTTACCGCCGCTGGAGATTTAAAAGCAACGTAATTAGTATTATCACTATCCGCTAAACGTAAAGCATTTGCACCGTCTACTTGAAAATCTGTAGTTGAACGTGCTACGCCTGTACCATTAGGTTCTAAAACAACATCTGCATTGGCTATCACTGAACCAAAAGTGCTATCTTCAACACTAATGTTTCCTAGTATTGGTCTTCCTAGTTTTCCTGTTGAAATTCTTCTAGCCATAATCTATTTCCTTATACTGTTGCTGTTTCTATACCGTAAACTACTACAGTTGTTTGTGTTGCTGACGAACGAGCAAAAACTTTACGGTCTGCTTCAAGAACAACACCTGTTCTTTCAAGTACACCATTTGGTAATATCTCTGTTTCGTATTCTATATAGTCATCTGCCTGTGGTAGTGACTGCCCTGGTTTTGCCAATGCAAGCCTTACTGTTACCGATGTTGCATTTTTATTACAAATGCTCACCGATACTACAGAAAAGTTTCCATCGGGTACATCGTATATGTTAGTATACGTTGTCGCGGCTAAATCCGCTGATCCTAGTACTCCGTTTGCCATTATCTTAATCTCCTGTTATATGCTAGATATTTCAACATTTTATCTTACTAATATTTATCCGTTACTGTTATCTCTGGTAATAATTCCATGCTAGAGGATATCCTAGCACCGTACCACTAAACACAATGTTCGCTTTAATTGTTATTGGGCTACCTGACACTGTTGTAATTTGTGTTCCGCCTATGAATATATCACCTGCTGTAACACTGTTAACAACTAGTGTAGCACCACCGCCACCAATTTGTGATTCAATGTATGCTTTAATTGCTCTCTGTGTTGGAACAATCGTATCACTGTTTGCAGTAAAGAATGGATCTGTACTAAATTCAGTAATACTTGCTGAGTTACCACCTAGTGTAACTTCACCTAACGACAGTTCTTGTAGACCTGCAATGTTAAACGCTTCAGCGTTCAATGTTGCAACACCAGTTGCCTGTTCAACACTAAACAAGTCGCCAACTCTAAAGTTACCATCTTGGTCAGTTGCTGTGTAGAACACTCTACCACCGTTAGCATCTTGTGTTTCTTTATTCTGGTCAGGTACGTTAACTGGTACACCTGGATAGTTTGTATCTTTAAAGTTACCTGTACCAATATCTAGGAAGTCATGTCCTGTTAGACGTACTTGACTAAATCTGATACGCATGTTTACAGCATCGCCATCTGTTGGAATATTTGCTGTAGTTATTGCTGGTGAAACTTGTAAGAACGTTGTATACGATCCATCGTTGCTACCAATAAACGATACTGTACTAACCAATTTAAAGAACTGTCCTGGAAGTCCTGCAAACTCAACATTGGATCCGTTAACTGGTCTTGAAGTAAGTCTTCTTACAGCAATATACGATCCACTTTGTAAGAAGTCTGCGTTACCGTTACTGTTTAGTGCATCAATTGATGCAGTTGCAGTTGTAAAGCCACTACCTCTGTTTACAAATGTTGGTTGTCCAAGTGCGCCTGTTCCTAATCTTACTACTGGTGTAACATCTTCAATATTATTTGGATCTGTTACAGTAATAGTTGGTGCGCTTGTGTAGCCTGAACCTGGTTCATAAATTCTAAACTCAAATATTTGTTCATTTGCTAAACCTGCTCTTGCTTTTGTTGTAGCACCAATCTTAGCGTATTTTGCACCTGTACCTGTAGCATTAGGAAGTATACTAAACACTCCCATCTTCTCAGGGTTACCAAATGCAACTGCATTAAATCCGCCTGTTACAGCAGAACCTAATGACTGTAGTGTCCAAACTATTGCATCTTCTGAATAAAGAACTCCGTCAGTATCATCTGATGTTAAAACAAACATGCCGTGTCCGTATGCTAAGTTGCGCTCTGTTCCAGCTAGTGTACTTACGTTTGCACCACCTGGATATGCTGGATTTGCCCATGTAATACCATCTAAACTGTACATTACACCAACTGTTCCGCCTGCTACAACAAAACGTCCGTTACCAAAAACTACTGGTCCTGTTATTGTTCCTGGTGCAGTAACATCAGTCCAAACAACACCATTTGTTGAGTAACTTATGCTTGTTGTTCCTGAACGTACAGCAACATATAATCCTGCTCCGTATGTAATATCATCAAAGCCTACTGCTGATAATGCACTTGATGTCAATGTCCAGTTTTGACCTGCGTCTTCTGTATAAGCAACATCTCTGTCATCATCTGAAATAACAACGTATCTATTAACTGCAACACTAACGTTACCAAATGCAATACTCTTTTCACCTGCACTACTCATCGCACCTGGTAAAGTACCAGCTGTCCAAGTATCGCCGTCTTCGGAACGTACTATGTCGTTAGTTCCGTCACCAACAATAATTATTGAGCTTGGGTGGAATGTAGTTGATCCATCATCAAGTAAACCTTGAGCAATGTCTGACCAATTACCTGCACCTGGTGCTGTAATATTTTGTGACTGCCATGTAATACCGTCATAACTGATTGCACCGTTACTACCGCTACCTGCGCCAAGGAAGAATCCTTTGCGTCCTTGACCAATAAAGTCAAAGTCTACAACTGAGCCATTAGCATTAAGTGATGTTAATGTTATTGTTATATCGTGTGTTACATCTACGCCACCTAAGTTAGAACCTTTAACTGTTACAGTTGCATTTCTAACATAACCAGTACCTGCGGCATTAACTGTAACATAATATTTGCTACCGTTACGTGTAACATCAAATGTTGCACCGTTACCGTCTGATTCAGTTTCAGAAGCAACTCCTGTATATTGTGCCGCTGTTTCGATAAACTCGTTTGCATACCAAGTTGTTGATGTTGGTAGCGTACTATCACCTGAAGTTTTAGTTGGAGCAGTAAACGAAACCGCTGGTTCAATCAAATATGTTGAAGTTGAGTTAGGTTCTTCCCAAGTAAATCCTGGAAGTACATGATCCCAACCTGCAACTCCGTCGCTTTCTCTTTCGACAGTTGCTACTTTAGAACCTGCATTGTATGTGTCAACTATACCAAATAAACCTGCACCAGCACCGCCAACAATTTGTATTCTCATACCAATGTATGCTGAACTAATGTTACCGTCTGTTGCTGATATTGTAAGACTTGTAGTACTACCTGCTTGTGCAGTATTAGTAACAACTAAGTAACCTTTACCACCGTCAGTAACATCTACTGTATTACCAATACCAACTTGATATACTGCACCATCTCTAAATTCATCTGATACTGTAACTTCGTTTGAACCTGGTCCAAAGAAGTCTAGTTTTGCTTCAGTATAGTCATTACCAGCATGTGAATATTCTAATGCTAGTAACTGATCTGCATCTGTATTAACAGTTGCTACAGTAGCGTTATACTGGAATTTATTATCAATGATACCTGTTACTGCTACTTCTTCTGGGTCAGTACCTTCTGCTACTGATCCAAATGCACCGTAAGAGTTGTTACCGTTTGTTGCACGTATACGTCCGCCGTTCTCTGCAAGATAACCTACGTGTGAGTAGTATGTAAACACTGACACAAGTTCTGCTCTACCGTTGTTTGTAATCCATGCACCAATACCATCACTAATAACCTGTGTAAAGTCATTTGATACCATTGAGTCGTTACCACCGTTGTGTAGGGCACCGTCAATTTTTTGTCCTATTGCACCAAAACCAAATGTTGTACAGTTTTGTATGTATGGTGATCTTGCGCTAATCCAAACTCTTGTATCATCCGGACCGTAGCCTGGATCTAGTGATGCATACGCACCCGCTGTCGGACGTCTTGTTCCGTATGAGTTTACTGGACTTAGGTCGCCTTGTAGACCTTCCATTGTTTGTAATCTTAAACCTGTACCGTTACGTAAGTAGTAGAAATCTTCTTCTTGTGATCCTATTACGTTATTAACATAGTAACGTGCCGCTAGTCTTGTTTTATAAGCACCTGGTCTATTAAAGCTAATACTATCAGTATATGTTCTTGCCCACTCTTGAGTGTTAGTCATATCCCATTTCATTGCTTCAATGTATTCACGCACATCACGTTTACATAATGTTTTATTGTAAGCATAATCTGCTTTTAATTCAAACATTGCTCTGTAAGTATTACTTACACTACGTACTGCTTTAACTCCAATTTTAGAAGCATGTGCTATAACTTTACTTACTGATGTAGCATTTGCTAGTGACATTGTTGGATAATTTTTAACACCTGCCGCGTTACCGCCTGCAACTGATTCTATTATTCCTACTAAAGCCTGTGCCGCTGTTGCTTGATCTGCTGTACCAGCTGAAGCAGTTACATCTTGTGTTCCACCGCTTAGTTTTGACCAACCTGCTGTATTATCTAATACTACGTTATCAATAAACGATTGTAAGTAGTTAAATGCAAGTCCAGCCGCTGTAGCATTATTACCAAGGTTGGCTTTAAATACTGTGCCTGTAAAGTATCTTGTAGCAAGTCTATGTGTTGCACTGTTACCGCCATTTAATAAGTCATATCTTAAAGCATCAACTATGTACCCTATTTCAGTTGTAAACTGTGCAGTGTCCATTGCTGTGTAAATTGAATTATAGTTTTGGTTAATCCATTCTAATACTTCTGTTGCTATAAATGCTTCATTGTTTTCTACTTGTTCAACTGCATTGTTTGTGCCTGTGTAAGTTAATGCGTTTGCATTGCCTGCACCGTTGTTTACAATATCAGTAACTTCGTCAAATCCTGCATTTGATCTTGACAAGTAAGTTGCATTTGTTCTAAACTCTTTTATTCCTGCAACTAATCCTTTAGCATATGATATACCTGCCGCAATTTGTGTTTTGCCTAATGCAGTTATTGATGCATTGTCGCCTGTTACAAAATCTAAGCCTAATGCTACTTGGTTGTAGTTAGTATTAAGAACTGCATCAAATGCAATACCTTCAACTATATCAGACATATCGTTTCGGAACTTGCCTTCATCTAATTGTACTACAATTGAATCAGTGTCGTATAATGAAACAGCTGAGCCACCTGGTGTTGCAGATAATGTAAGTGTTGTATCGCTTAGAATATCTTTAACATAGTAAGTTGTGCTTACTGCAAGGTTTGCATCTGTTACTGCGTCTGCAGAGTCGTCCATGTTTTGTGCAAGTACTTTTTGATTTGCTTTTAACCAACTTGTATCTGCTACTGTTAATACGCCTGATGCTTGATCAGTACTAGTAACTGCTATTTTAAACCAGTCATCAACGTGTGCAACAACTTCTTCTACAATAAATTCTTTATTAAGTTCTAAGTGTCTTACTGCGTTCCATACTTCTTGATCGCTGTTTGATTTACCACCTTCTGCTGTAGCATTAAAGATTGTATCATCGATCCATTCCCAAGTATCGTTTACTGCTTGTACTGCTGGAGCAAAGCCACCTGCTGTAACTACTGAGTCTAATACTTTAGTTCTTGCAAATTCAAATGCCGCAATACTTGCAGTTTTTTGATCGTTAACAACATTTTTACTCGGTGCTCTTAAGTATGATTGCGCCGCAAACATACCTGCATAGTTTGTACCTAATGCATAGTCGTATACAAAAGCAGTTATAATTAATCCAACGTCTCTTGAACACTTAGCATGATTGTAATTAAAGTCATTATAAGTATCTGAAATGTATTGGATAACATCTAATATTGTTTGTGCTCTAGCAGTGTCCATTGCGCCCTTTTCAGTTTGTAATGTAGCTGACACTCCTAATGATGCTAAGTTTGGATATACTACTGCTGGCATGCTGTTAGTATTTCCTGCTGTTAATACATCTTCAATAATTTGCATGTTTGCAAGTAATGCGTTACCTTCAGTTGATGTTGCCGCTGAACCTAATTGTGTTTGGTTTAGAGCGTTACCTGAAGATTTAGTTACTGATGCTTCTCTTGCAACTTGATCTAATACTGTAGCAAGTCTATCATAGGCTGCCGCAGTTTGTGCTGTTTGGTTTGCTGGATAAGAATCGCCGTTAATTCCAAAGTAGGATTCAGCAATTCTTGATGCTCCCATTGTGCCGCCGTAAAGTATATCATACTTCATTGCTTCAATAATGTAGCCTACGTCTCTTGCACACTTAGTTGCATCGTAAGTAAAGTTAAACCAAATACTGTTTGGATCTGGTGTTGTAGTTGTGTTTAATAAAACTTGATCATCAATCCAAGCATTAATTTCTTCTTTTATAAATGCAATGTTTGCGTTTAAGTCAGCAAACGCATCGTCAGCATTTGTTGTTGGTAATGAGCTTGGTGTTGGATACACATTTGCATCTGCCGCCGCTAATCCATTATCAATAATATCAACTATTTCATTGAATGCCGCAACCATTCTTGCTTCTGCTGTTGCATCAGTAATGTCTGCTTTTAGTTCATCTCTAGCAAAACGTAATGCACCAATTGTTTCAATACGCTGTGATGTTAAGTTATATGAATTAGTTGGACGCTGATAAGCAATACCACTAAACACACCGTTATAGTTTGTACCCAATGCTACATCATATGCAACATCTGTAATAATATTTGTTAAGTCTCTACGGCAAGTTGCACTGTTGTATTTGAACGAACCAAAGTTTTTACTAATAAAGTCAATAGTTCCAGTTTGTATTCCTGCTAAGTCAGTAGTAGTTTGAGTTTGTACTAACTTCGCATCTGCTGTTGCGTCTATTGTTGGGTATGTAATTGCCGGAGCATTATCATATCCGTTATCGATTGTATAAATTACATCGTCTAGTAAGTTACCTATTTCTGTTGAAACTGTAACACTGCCGCCTGTACCTGCAATTTGAGGAACTGCAACAGTTGATACGTCTGCCGCATCATCTGGTGTTTGGCTAGTTGGGTTAACTACAATGTTACGTCCAACTGTTTGCATTAATGATTTAAGTTGTGCATATGCCGCTAACGTTGCTGTTTTTTCACTACTGTTAATTTGTAATGTATTTGTATTACCGTTGAAGTATGCTTTACCTGCTTCAACACTCATCCAGTTACCGCCGTATGTTAAGTCATACGCAACGTTGTCCATAATTAAGCCAACATCATTTTTACATTTTGTTTTACTGTAACTTAGACCTGGATAATTTTCTTCAATGTAAGCAATTATTTCTGCTTGTATAAATGCTTTGTTTTGTAAGAATAAATCTCTTGAACGTCCAAAGTCTGGATCAGCTAATTCGTATGTAGGTGTATAAATTGCTTCAACTTTAGTACCTGTTGAACTATCAATTTGTCTACGTATAGTACGTGCTAATTTTTGTACTTGTGGACCAACTACATCAGTTTCTGCATAAGGCCATGTTTGGTCTTGTGTCAATGCGTTTGCTGTTGTTTTGGAAACTGCAACACCTTCAACAATGTCTGCAACAACTTCTTCTACACGAGAAAGTCCTTCAAAACTAAATGGTATATCTTGTTTTGGTGTTAGTGTAGCATTTGTTGCTTTACGAGGTTGTACGTTTGTTGCACGTAGTTCGTCTCCCATAATACAACATTCAGCTGGTACAATGATTGGAAGTACTTCGTAGTAGTATCCTGTAGAAACTTTAATTAATGTTGTTGGAACAATTTTCTTAGGCAACACTTGATTTGGGTTAGATGCTGTAATTGCATCTGTTATCATTTTAACATTTTTTGTAATATGGTCAATTACAGTTTCAGCAGTTAAACTTGCATCTGTATGTTGTACTACAACCGCTGTTGAGTTATCACCATTTAATGTTTGATAATTTACTGCTGGCGCTGTTTGATTTAAAACAGCAGTCATTACAGTTACACCGTAGTTAATACTTGCTACTGTTTCTGCTTCTTGTCCTAGTGTGTAAAAATTAGTTGCATTTTTAACATACTCGTACATTGCGTCCCATGTAAGTTCGTTACCGCCATGTTTAATATCCCAAATAACTGCGTCTACAATAAGACCCATATCTCTTTCACATTTTTCTGCAACGTATGCAAAACTGCTTGTAAATGGAGCAACGTTATTTGTAATTTGATTGTCTGTAAATTCAACAATTTCTCTTTGAATAAATCTTCTGTTTAGTTCAAGTAGTTTTGCCGCATTAGGATTCTTTGCACCACGTTCAATTTGATGTGCCGCATATCTAATAGTTTTAAAAGGTCTATCAATTGTTTTACCATATATTGGTGCTGGGCTATCTTTACCGTGACCAGCAACATAATAAACATCATCTGTTTCGCCTATGAATTCCCAGTTAGGAAGTCCTTCAGAGTTAACAGTTAAAATTTGACCATCTTCACCAATTGGTAATCTTGTTGGAGCAGATCCACTATAGTAAACTAAGTCACCTTTTGTAGTAAGCACAGATTGTTCTGTACCAACAGCAATAACTTGCCAGTATACGCCACCAGTGTCTTGGTCTGGTCTTGAGTTAACAGCAAAGCCTGCGCTACCTGCGCCATCACCATCTGATAAATGTCCGTTAATACATATGTATGAGTTATCACCGTAACGTGCAACATCACCAACTTTATATTCTACATCATCTGCCCATACTGCTCTCCAGTTCAATCCTGAAGTAAACTTTTTCCAGTAAGTAGCATTTGGTGGTTCTTGGTTAGTGTGGTCTAAAATACATAGATATGTAAAACCACCGTAACGTACAACGTCACCTACTCTATATTCTTGTGCTGTACTATCAGCACCCCATTCGTCTTGGAATTTAAATCCTTCACTGAACAAGTCCCAGTTTACTGTACTTGTTGAAGGAAACTCTCCAGTGTGATCTGTTTTTGCAATATATTGGTAACCACCATATTGTACAATATCACCTGGTTGATAATCTTTATAGGCATCCCATTCGCCTTCGTATTGGAAGCCTTCTACAAACTTTTCCCAGTTAGCACTGTCAGTACCAAATGCCGCTGAGCCAGTGTGCTGTGCTGTTGCAATCCACAAACTAGCACCGTAACGTACTACGTCATTTACTTTATAACGTGTTCCAGTAATCCACTGTGATTTATATTCAATACCTTGGTTAAGGTAATCCCATTTTGCTTGGTCTACTTCTAAGCCGTTTGCTTCTGATCCTGAAGTATGTGCTGTATTACAAACATATGAACTACCGCCGTATTTAACAATGTCATTTACTTTATAACCAAAGCCTGTTTGCCAGTTGCCCTTCCAAGTAATACCGTTTGTAAAGGTATCCCATTTTGATAGGTCATTTTCTAATCCAACAAGTTGAATATCAACTTCTGCATCAACTGCCATATTATTATGGTTATGACAATAGTAGTATAAAGGATCTGGAGTTGCACCTGTAACTGCTATAACTATTTTACGTGTTGTTGCCGCATCAAAGCCTCCAACATACGTTGCTTTATCAGCAACTACAGCGCCATCTAGGTAGTAAGTAACGCCTGTTTCGTATGTAGTTCCGCCATTGTGTGTACCGTGTTTTGTTTCACTGAATAATAACGGATGAGTATCATTTGTTGCATCATCTGATGTAAATGTATAAGTGTAACCAGCAGTAAGTTGTAAATTTGGATATTGTACGCCATCAATAACAAAAACATTGTTGCCTGGAGCAGAAGCATTAGTTTCTATTGTTACTGCAAATGAGCCTGTGCCCGATGTGTTTGCAGAAGTATGATTGGTGTTTGCAATATAAAGTCCTGAGCCATATTTTACAATATCATTGTAAATGTATGCTGTATTTGGGGACCAATTACCCTTCCATGCTTGCCCATCTGAAACAAGATTCCATTTTGGGGGTACTATGTCGAAATCGTTATAAAAGTCTGCATCACTTTCATGTCCAATCGTACATATGTACATTCTGCCGCCCACTGTGACGACATCGTCTTGATAATACGTTCTCCCGGTACTCCATGTACCTTTCCAAACGAATCTAATTCTACCTAATTTAAACTCTGCCATTTGTTCTTAACTCCAAGTTACTGTATTTATCCATCTATGATATCTGCGCATTTTATTGAACAGAGTCGTCATGGCCTTTCATTAATTGTTGCATAGTGTATATTGTACCACTTATTGCAACCTGTTGTGTTGTTTCTACACCAAACTCATCTGTTGATGTATATGTTCCATCAATTGAAACATCAATCGGTATGTCAATAGCGCCGTCTGATGCGTGTTCTATAACGTTATTAACTGTACCAACTCTTACTTGTCCTGCCTGTACTGCGTTTGTTTCTAAGTTCTCACCACCAACACTTAGTCTATCTGCTAAGAATGAAGCAATAGCTCTCTGTGTTGGAATAACCTGATTGGAATCTGCCGCAAAAGTTGGATCTGTACTAAATTCGTTAACAACTGTACCTGAACCACCTAATCTAACACCACCTAGTGCTAGTTCTGACAGACCATCTAAGTCAAAGAATTCAGCACTAATAGTAACAATACCTGTTGCCTGTTGTACGCTGAATAATTCACCTGTTCTAAAGTTACCATCTTGGTCAGTACTTACATAAAATACTCTTCCGCCTGTTTGCTCTAACACTTCGTTTTCTGGTGCCGCTGTGTAGTACGCTCCGCCTGCATATATGTCAGGATAGTTTGTAGCTACAAAGTTACCTGTACCAATGTCTAGGAAGTCGTGTCCACTAATTCTACATTGACTATAACGTTCACGTAGTGTTACAACTGTACCGTGTGCTAAATTATATTCGTTTCTTAGTCTCGGAGAAACTTTAAATAAAACTAGTCTTGTTCCTGCGCCACTACCGTCATCGCCTAAGTCTGTAATTTCAATACCTGAGAATAATTTTAAATCATCTGGATCATCTGTAGATTCTTCTAATAAGCCTTCAAACTTAATTTGTACTCCTGGTCCAGGAATTGATGTAACTCCTGCTAGTGTCATAAATGCCGCTTCAGGCACAATATCTGCATAACCGTCACCTGCAATAGTTACGTTTGTACTTGTTATACGATAACCACCGCCTCTATTAACAAAGTCTGGTTGTGATAACACTCCTGTGCCAATTCTATTTTCAAATTCAACTTCTGATACAAATTGAGTATCTGTAACAGTTAATGTTAAAGGACTTGCATCACTATAACCACTGCCCGGATCCCATATTAATAAGTCTTGGAATTTACCTTGGTTAACATCTGCTCTAACAAGAGCTTTACACCCTGTTGTTACATGTTGTAAGCCACCGTCTGCATCTTGTGCAATTACCATGAACTTTGGAGTTCCGTTAATTGGTGATTCAGCAATCGCCGCCCACTTATAACTTAAATTTAATGATTGTGGTGTCCATGTAATACCGTCTTCTGATACCAATGCATTTTCATAACCTTCTAGTGTAAAGCCAGAGCCAACTGTAGTTGCCCAACCAACTGCCATAAACACACCTTCTGCATATATGCCGTTCTTAACAACAAATGATCCACTTTGGTTACAACTTCCACCTGCTGTCCAAGTTACACCTTTGTCTAATGAAAATGCTGTTGTTCCATCTGATGCTATAGCAACAAATTTATTTTTACCAAATAATACATTAGTCCAAGTTTTACTTCCTGCTGGTAATACTGCATTTCTCAATGTCCATGTAATACCATCTGGTGATGTAGCAACGTCTTGTGTTGCTCCGCTTGTTACTGCAACAAATGTTCCTTGACCGTATTGTACTGCCGCCCAGTCATCTGTTTGTGGTAATACTGATTGTGAAAATGTTAGTCCGTCTGTACTATAAAGCGCATCTGCCGTTCCTGAAGCAACTAATACAAACGTACCGCCACCAAAGGCCGCATCATTCCAATTTCTAGTTATTGGTAATGCTCTAGTAGTCCAACTTGTTGCTGTTTCTGAATAACTGTAAGTATTCATTCCTGTAGCAAATGCTAAGAATTTATTTTCTTCTGCCAATATTTTTATGTATTCATCAGTTCCAGCATCAAAACTTAAATTAACTTGTACCCAAGTGTCGCCATCTGCACTGTATGCCGCTTGTGATTTATCATCAATAGCAACAAATAATCCACCTACTGGTTCACCTGAATATGTAAATGTTGCAACACTATTTGAACTGTCATCTGTAACTGATGCTACTCTAATTGTAATATCATTAGCAGGGCTTGCACCTCCTAAATCTGTACCACTTAGTGTAATTGTATCGTTAACTGCATAGCCAGCACCGCCAGTTACTAGTGTTAGTGTATAAGTGTTACCAGAACGTTGTACACGCCAAGTACTTCCAATTGGATCTAATCCAAAAGTTTCACCTGTTCCTACTTGACCATCTAAACTTGGATATAACTGACTTGTTCCGCCAAAGTCTGCACTAACATAATCTAAACGTTCAATAGTTTTATTTGCTGATGTCCAACCTGGAGAACTTGCAATTACTCTTGGTTCTATTCTATAATATGTTGTTGCATCAAATGTTGATACTAAAGGAGTTCCTGGAATAATATGATCCCATCCTAATGTACCATCTGAATCTTTTGATAATGTAGCTTCTCTAGTTGCACTATTATATGCAGTAATATATGCATACTGTCCTGCACCTAGTCCTGATAAAATTACAACTCTCATGCCTTCAATTTCTGAATAAAATTGTGTTGCATCTGTAGTTGATAATTTTAATGTACTTGCGGCATTTACTGTTTCCTGTGCATAACCCTGTCTTACTAGATAGTTACTACCGCCTTCGCTACCTGATCCTTGAGTGTTAACTAGCCTTGCTTGATATAAAGCGCCTGCTCTAAAATCTCTAAATTCTGTTACAACACTTGAACCAGCACCTGTTACTGTTGAAGTTGCACTGGAATATTTTTCACCAGTATGACTAAATTCGTATGCTAAGATTCTATCATCTGATAAGCCTGAAAATACTTTACTAACTTGTGCTTCGTTATTTCTATTCATCAGTGTAGTTGATTGTGGAACTTCTGTTGTGTCGCCACCTGATGCAATACTACCAAATCTACCATATGAGTTGTTACCATTTGTTGCACGTATAATGCCGCCATTTTCTGACAAGTAACCAACTGAACAATAATATGTAAACACTGACACAAGTTCTGCTCTAGCATTATTAGTAATCCATGCACCAACTCCGTCACTTAATACTTGTGTAAAGTCGTTTGCAACCATTGACTTATTACCGCCATTGTGTAGGTTACCGTCAACTTTCATACCCGCACAAGCAAAGCCAAAGTTTGTTACACCTTGTATGTAAGGTGATCTATTTTTAATCCATGTACGTTCGTCTGCTGGTCCCCAACCTGGATCTAATGATACAAGTGCGCCACCTGTTGGACGTTGATATAAGTCAAACACGCCTGGAGGATTTAGTGTTCCAGTAAGTCCTTCAGTTGAGCAGTTTCTTAATCCTGTAGTATCTCTCATATAGAACAAGTCATCAAACTGTCCACCTAATGCACTGTTTGTATAACGTCTTGCCGCATATAATGTTCTATGATTGCCTTCGTATAATAAGTCTTGTGCAATACCTCTAAGCATTGCTCTTACATCTGCTAAAATATATTTTTTAGTAAATGTAATACTTGGAAAGTTTAGTGTTAGTCTTGTATACACTTCGTTACCAATAAATTCTCTGTTAGCCATCAACTGTTGTGATGCCGCTCTAAATGCTGAGTTAGATGTTAGATCGTTTGCTACAGTTGTTTGAGCTGGATCAACATCTCCTGATTCTGTAGGTAAACGGAATTCAATAAACTGTTCGTATTCAGCAATTAATTCTAAAATTCTTTGTGCTGTAGGTTGATCTGATACTGGTCCTACTAATACTTGTGGTTCTTCATTTCCAGTAGTAGGTGTTAACAATTTGTTTTGTATAAGATCTAAAATAAATCCACTGATATAAGTATCAGTTTCTTTTACATATTGATAATTGTCTTCATACTCTGGAATTGCAGGAGTTGCAATTATGTTTGTTGCACGTAATTCGTCGCCCATAACAACACAACCTGCTGGAACTGCTATTGGTCCAACTTCCTCATATCTACCTGCCGCAACAAATATTTTTGTAGGAGTTAGTGCTGGAAATGTGTCTTCGATATATTCACAAGCATGTCTAATAGTTGCAAAAGGTTGTTTCCAATTTTTACCATATCCAGGTAAGTCAAATCCTCTTGGTGCAACATATACTGCTTCTGCATCATTAGCAAAGTCTCTCCAAAATGCTTCATAATCGTCAGCAACTGATAGAGCTTGTTGATCCTGGCCAATTGATAATCCAATATCACCTTGTGAACTGCCGTCATCTAGTGTGTTGTATGTAAGTAAGTCACCTTTGGTATCCATACCTGCTGGACGACCTGCTTGAATAAGTAGATCCCAATAACTATATCCGCTACCGTTTTCTGGATTGTCTCTTTGTGTAGCATCATGTTCAAATGTACAAACATATGCACTACCTTTAAAGTAAACAACTTCACCAACTGCGTAATTAGTATTTTCTTTCCATACTTCTGACCACTTGTTACCTTCAGCAACTTTTTCCCAAATACTATTATCTAAATAATCTACAGTACTATCTTCACCATCAACAATGTTAACATCAGTTAATGCTCTGTACAAATAACCACCACGTAAAACTAGTTCACCTGTTTTATATGCTGTGCCTGAAACAAATTCACCTGCAAAACTTGAGTTTTTAGCAAGTACTATCCATGCTACTGTACTATCGTCTTGACTTCTACTAGGATCAACATCAATACTATTTGCTGTTGCAAAGTAAATAAATCCACCATAACGTACAACATCACCTTCTTGGTAATATGTATCATCTTGCCAAACAGTTAAGTTTGCTTGTGTACCTGGAAATTCAATTTGGAATTTAGTTTGATCAAATACTAAACCTGCACTTGTATGACTATCTGTGCAACGGAATATGTTAGCACCGTAGCGTATTAAATCATTTTTTCTATATTCAACACCAGCACTCCATGAACTTTTGTATTCAATGCCGTTGCCAAATTCTAACCAGTCATTAATATTATTTTCTAATAATGAACTTGATGTATGTGGTATATGACAAATATAAACTATACCGTTATATTTTACAATGCCACCTTTACCGTATGTTGTTGTTGGAGCCCAGTCTGTTAAAAATTCTTGTGCGTATGCAAACATTTCCCAGTTAGCATATTCTGAAGCAAAGTTTCCACTGTTGTGTGAGTCAATACATTTATATAAGGAGCCGTTATAAAGTACTATATCACCTAAGTTATATGCAACGCCTTGTGACCAAGTGCCAATAAAAGTTTTACCACTTGTCATCACTGTCCACTGTGGATATGGTTGTGGTGGATTTGAATTTGGTAACGTTGCTTCTAAGTCTGTAAGGAACGTTCCGCTTGAAGTATGTGTAACAATACACACATAACTTTTACCGCCGACTCTTACAATGTCGTCTCTTCGATAGTCAGTACCAGTGACCCAGTCACCTTTCCAAACGTACTTAAACCTATCTAACTTAAACTCTGCCATTTAGTTGCTCCTTAATACCCTGGTCCTGAAATATTCTCAGGGTAGTCATATCCTTCTGATATTCTCATTATAAATTGTCCGTCTGTGGGATCAATATAGTAGACTAGCGAACGTCCATCCCACCTAATCTGTGGATATCGCAAGTTTGCATAAACTATATTATGATCTTGATCTACTCCATCTAAATAATCAATGCCTTCTTCAAAGTCTAAAAAGTTATTTGCTGATACACCAATGTCGTTAATTACTGCAACATTTTCTTGTCCTTGAAGTTGGTCAATACGAATTAAAAATAATTCGCCATCTTCGTTTCTACGCATACCGTAAAAATATCTTTTAATAAACCCGTCTAAAACGTCTTGTGGGTTATTACCTACATAATATGTCATTACACAATCTCCACAAAGCTCAATACTACGTCAACACTGTCTGCGACACTAGCTCGAACTTGTAATTTGTTATTAGCCGCTAATATAAGTTTCTCACCTTGGTTAACAACTCTTATTGCCGTATTAGCAGGCAATACTGTATCTTTTAAATAATATCCTGCAACACTAGTATCATCAAATATAATAACATCAACATAAACAAATGATGTTGTTAAATTTGTAATACTTAAACCAATAACGGTTGCTCGTGTACTTGCATCAGTTTCATATATGTCAACCGGTAACGTACCTATTTCTTTTACTACTTTATTTTTAAATAATGTTGCCATTTTTTCTTATCCTAAACTCAATACAATTTCGAGTGCTATATCTTCCGCTTCAGCTCTTGTTACACCTGACTGCGCACCTGCTACAGATACCCAGTTTGATCCATCCCATATTTCAACACGACCATCAGCTGAGTTATAACGCATCATACCTTGTTCGGTATATGTTACAGGTGGTCTCTCTGCTGCCGTTCCGCCTGGTAAAACCATACCATAAGTTGTACCAAACTTAAAATAACCGTTATCAGTATTTGATAACAGCGTTACAGCATTTGACGAAGTGTTAGTAATAGTATTATCACTAAAAGCAATATTATCTATCTTAACGCTACCTGTGCCATTTGCACCCAGAATCATATCTGTGTTAGTTGTAGTAGTACTTATCACATTACCGTCAATAGTGATGTCATCAACGGTTACTTTTGGAGCTGACATTCTAATATTTGTTATATCAACTATAGTGTTACCTGCTACATCAAACCTAATAGTGTCGTCATTTGCGCCAGTTGTTTGTTCAGCAGTTACTTTAGTATCACCGTCTAAATCTTCTACACCGTGTAATACAATCCAGTTAGTTCCGTCATATCCTTCAAAGCGTGATAATTGACTGTTAAATCTAATCTGTCCTGCTACACCTGTTGGACGTTGTGCTGTTGTACCACTTGGTAGTTTTACAGATCCTGTTGCATCTATAATAACTTGTTCTGTACTTGGTGTTAAAGTAAGATCGCCTGTAGTTGATATTGTGCTATCGTTAATACTAAGTGTATCAATTACAATGCTTCCTGTACCACTTGCTCTTAATTCTAAATCTGAATTACTTGTAGTTGTAGTAATAAAGTTATCGTCTACACGTATATCACCTGTATAAAATGTGTTTGCTTGTATTTGTCCTGTACTAACAATGTCGCCAACTGTTAGTGTTCCATCAACTGTTAAGTTACCAAGAACTTCAACATCATTAGTTGGAATAACAACTTTACCTGTTCCATTAGCACGTAATTCTAAATCACTATTTGTATGTGTTGTTTCAACTACATTGCCTGCAATTTGTATGTTTTCAAATTGTACTGCGCCAGCAATAGTAATATCACCGTCAACGTCTAATGCACCTGTTAAGTTTAAATCACCAGTTTGGTTAGTAGTACCTACGTGTGTTACTGTACCTGTAATATTTGTATTAGCAAGTGTTGCTAATCCGTCAACTGTTAAGTTTTGTGAAAGTACAACATCATTACTAGGAACTACAACTTCACCTGTACCACTTGCTCGTAATTCTAAGTCTGAATTACTTGCTGTTGTAGTAATAAAATTATCATCAATTAATATATCGCCTGTACTAAATTGATTTGCTGTAATAGTGCCTGCACTATTAATATCACCTACTGTAATAGTTCCGTCTACAATTAAATCATTTGTTATGTGTACATCATTTTGTGGAACAATTACTTCGCCTGTTCCTGCCGCACGTAATTCTAAATCACTGTTTGATTCTGTAGTAGTTACAACGTTGTTTGTAATGTTTACATTTTCAAACTGTGCTACACTTGATACAGTAACAGCACCAGTAATATCAAAGTTACCTGATAAGTCAATGTTACCTGTTTGCGTAGTATTACCTACATGAGTTATTGTACCTGTAACATTTGTTGCTTGTAGATCTGTGTCGCCACTTACTGTAAGATTGTTATCAATCTGTACATTGTTATTTGGTATTAATACTTTACCTGTGCCATTAGCACGTAATTCTAAATCTGTATTAGAAACATTAGTAGTAATAAAGTTACTATCAATTTGCACACTATCAATGTCTGCTTGGCCAGTTAAAGTATAACTTCCAGTTTGGTTAGTGTCACCTAAGTGTGTAAGTGTTCCTGTAATATTTGTTGCTTGTAAATCTGTATCACCATCAACATCTAAATTTAATGTAATTTCAACATTATTAGTTGGTATACTAATAATACCACTGCCATTTGCACGTAGTTCTAAGTTTGAACTTGAAGCAGTTGTTTCAATTGTATTACCATCAATTCTAATATCGCTGTTTGTAAAATAACCACTAGTAAGAGTATAGTTACCTGTTTGTACAGTATTACCAATGTGTGTAAGAACACCACCTAGGTTTACATTTTGTAAGTCAGTAGTACCCGAAACTTGAAGTGCTTGTGAAATTATAACATCACTAGTAGGAACAGTTACATCTCCTGTACCATTTGCACGTAGTTCTAAATCTGCGTTTGAAGCTGTTGCTTCTACAGTTGTTCCACTAATTTGTACATCGCCAATGTTTGCTGTTGCACTTGTTATATTTGCACTAGCAGTTAAGTTATTTGCGCTAATATCGCCTGCAACTGTTAAATCATTTGTTATGTTAACATTATTATCTGGAACAATAATATTACCTGAACCACTTGTACGGAATTCTAAATCTGTATTTCCTGTAGTTGTAGTAATAAAATTATCATCAATTAATATTTCTTCAAACTGTGCCGCGGCTCCTACATCTAAGTTTTGTGTTACAGTAACATTACCTGTAACATTAGTAGTACCAGTTTGGTTAGTAGTACCTACATGTGTTACTGTACCTGTGATGTTTGTATTAGCAAGTGTTACTAATCCGTCAACTGTAAGAGCATTATCAATTTGTACATTATTGTTTGGTATATAAATGTTACCAGTACCGTTTGCTCTTATTTCTAAATCTGCGTTTGACTCTGTAGTTTCAATAAAGTTATCACGTATTTTTATACTGTCAATATTAACTTGATTGACCCAAATATTACTCCACTGTTTAGTTGCTTCACCTAGGCTATATACACCATTAACTTTAGGAATAATATCACTATCAATTCCTGCAATAATTTCTATTGTATCTGTTGCTTCGTCACCAATTGTAATATTACCGCCGATTGTAACATTGCCTGTTACATCTAAGTTACCTGTAATATCTACATTGTCATTTAATTTAATTGTTCCACTAGCCGCATTAAAGTTTGCATCTTGTGTTAGTGTCTGTATTGTATTTCCACTTATGCGCCAATCGCCAGTTTCAATTTTTGAACCATCAACAAAAGTAGTATCACTACCTGTATTAAATGTAACTCCGTTAGTTGTGTTAATTACAAAATCACTAACACTAAATGAAGCACTACCTGTTTCTTGGTTTACATAAAATAAATCACCAACTCTAAAGTCGCCTTTGTGGTCAACTGAGTTGTAACGTATTTGTGCATCGTTAGTTTCAATTACTTCTTGTGCTTGTACTACAGTTGAAGGATCATTAGTAACTGCTTTACCATTGCCAATATATGCAAGGTTGTGTCCAATAGCATAAACTAATACACCTGGGCCATCACCTACTAAACCATTGTTACCATAAACACTAGCACTACCAATCATGCGTATTTCAGCACCAAAGTCTCTTAAATCTAAACTTTCAATAGCAGTAGCAGATGCGCCACCACTTGATGATATGCTTAACGGAGTAAAGTCAAATCCTAATAAGCCTGTATCTTTTCCATTAATAACAAGCGTGTCGCTATTTTCGACACTGTTAATTACTTTAGTAACTACTGTTGAATTATCTGTAGATGTAAATGTAATTGTTTCGCCGCCAGCAAATGTTCCTGAAATACCACTTAATCTAATACGTGTTTTACCTTCGCCTTTTAAACCATCGTTACTATCAAATGCGTATAATGATCTATTTGCAAAATATGTAAATGAGTTTAGCCATTCTATTCTAGCACCGTTTGTTGCTGTAAGTGCATCAACACCCGGAGTAATAAACGTTGCAGAATGAAATAACATTGCCGCTTCTTTAGAATTTATAGTTGCATATGCACCGTCTACATATACACCCTTACCTGCATCTCCTGCATCAAAGCCTCTTGGGTCACTTGAACTAGTTACACTACCTTTTGTAATTACTGATACATTTTTAATGTATGGTGAACGACTAGTTACTTCAAAGTCTGTAGCAAAGCGGAAAGCATATCCGTTGTCTGGGAATGTTCTATTACCGCCATTGCAACTAAACACAATATCTTTAATAAATGTAGTTGTTCCTACACCTGCATCTGGTCCTGCGTGTGTAATTACTAATTGTCCAGTTCCGTGCGTATATACAGCATTACTAATTGCATAGTCGTTGCCGCCAAATGTTATTGTTCCACCGCTTACGTATGCGTGTGCAAATGGTGCGGTTCCAACATTTAAAGTTGCAGATCCTGCGCTTGCCGCTGTTGTGTCATGGAATGCTCCGCCACTATAAAAATCACTAACTGTTAAATCTTCAATAGTTGTTTGGCCATTAAGTAAAAATGCATCATTGTAACGTGTTGCTGTTGTTGGTTTTACTGTTACACCACGTATGCCTTGACCTTTAACTGTAACTCCTGCTGGAACAGTTAATGGAAATAGTTCTGTGTATATACCTGGATATACATGAATTGTATCTCCTGAACTTGAAACACTAAGTGCTTTACTGATACTTGCAAAAGGATCTTGTTGATGCGTTCCTGTATGTGTATCATCGCCATTTTCTGCAACATAAAAAATGTTACCCTGACGTAGTGTTAAGTCAACTCCGTCAACAACAATAGTTCCAGTATTAATACCATTAGTTACAATATTGTCTACCCAAACATCAGCCCAACGTTTTGCACCAAGGTTAACTTGAACTACGTTGTAAGTTCCGTCTAAAATGCTAGGTGCTGATACTGATGCTTGTCTTGAACCAGTCCAAACACTAGTAGTTGTAACTTTGTGTAATGTTCCTGATGTAGATTGTAATGCTAATAGTAAACTATCTGAAATATTTGCTGTAGTGTTAACAACGTCATCTGCCCAAGCAGTGCCACTTGCAGGTACGTTAAGTGTTCCAGTACCTCCACTAATAGTAATTGTAATATCACCTAATGCAAAGTTGCCAGCAGTTTGTGTATACTCTGTACCCTTGTAACCTAAATTGTAAGTATTATCTAAATCTGGTATAATATTTGATGCTACATCTGCATTGAAAGTAATGCTGTCAGTGTCTGCGTCACCAAGTACAATGTTTCCATCTGCTGTAATATTTCCAGTAGCATGTATGTTTCCGTCCACTTCCATGTTTGAATAAACATGTACTTCACCTGTTCCGTTTGGACGTAATTCTAAGTTTGAATTTGATGTGTTTGTGCTAATAACGTTGCCTTCAACGTCAATATCATCTACACGTAATTTGTTGTTGTAAACAATGTTGTCTACTGTACCTAAGTATAGGTATTGGTTGTCGCTCCAAATAGTATTACCTAGTACATTGATATCACCAATGTCTGCTCTATTTGTAACTCTTATATCTGTTGTACGTGTTGTACCTGTGATGTCTAGCTCGTATTGAGGTGTTGCGTTTTTGATACCGATGCGTTGATTGTTTACATCAAGATATAATAAATCCGTCTCAAATGCTAAATCTATGCCGTTACGCAATAAATTCGACTTTAAGAGCGGACCGCTAATACGACCGATGGCGCTCATCTTTTCTCCTCAATACGGGGATCCTGTCCCTCTACCCTAATTTTCAGCTCGCGCTCTTTGCCGGATAACCACAGTTAGTCCTGCTCAGCTTGCAGATATGTTGGTCCACAATGGTCTTGCTTTGCATTAATAGTATTTATACGTTTAAGATAAAAGGGCTTTGTTACCCAAAGATAATGGTATATTCCAAAAGCAAGTCGTTAAACTCTGTTGGAGTAATTGGTGGGTTAGGACCCATTGAAGTAAGGTACGTGTTGCCGTCCCAAGTTTCAAGTATTTGAGTGTCAGTGTTGTATCTTGTGTCACCTACTGGTATTGGATTTGTTGCTGGATCAGGCTGTGTTGCTGTGCCACCAAACGGAATAACTACACCACTTGTACCAGTAAATTTAGTATAACCAAATCCTGAACTTACTAAATTAACAACACCTTTGTTAGTATTATTTTTAATAGTATTTCCAACAATTGATATATTGTTTAGTATTACTTCTCCGCTTCCGTTACGTGCTAATTCTAAATCACTATTAGAAACGTTTGTAGTAATTGTTGAATCGTTAATAAACACATCGTCTACTTGTAAGCCGTTTAATGTAATTCCTGTGCTATCTATAACACCAGAGCTTACACTATTTGCAGTAAACAATATAGTATCATTTGTAGGATGTGCAAGTACACTAGTTAATCTATCGGAAGAATAAACACCATTAAATGTTACTGTATTTTGTGTAGTTCCTTCAAACAAATTATCGTCAGTATTAAAACGTATTGCTCCAGGAGTTCCTTGGTCTGCTATTATTGATGCGCCTGAATCGTATATAGTTGATTCAGAATCAAATACAGTTGACGCTGTGCCGCCACTTAGTATAGATGAATTGTTATCAGCTGAACCACCATCTAATATGCTTCCTGTATCTAGTATACGTTGAGCTGATGTTCCTCTTGGTATTAGTAGAGCAGTAGTAGATGTAATGTTTAAGTTTTCTGTTGGTGCAAAAGTAATTGCTGAATTAACAGTTGATATATTGTTATCTAAAATATCTAGTTCTTGAAGGTATACACTACCTGTACCATTTGTACGTAATTCTAAATCACTATTTGAATTAGTAGTTGTAATAACATTATCAAAGAATTGTACGTCTGTACTTAATTCAATAACTTCTAATGAAACATTATCGTCTACTGCAACAGCATCAACATTAAATGAACCTATATTTAAATTTTTATCAATATGTAGGTCTTCATTAAATAATATTTCGCCTGTGCCAGCGGCTCGTAAATCTAAATTACTGTTAGATAAAGTAGTTTGTAATACATTGCCTTCTATCTTTACATCATCAAATTGGAAAGCTCTATCTGTAGCAAGAGAACTAATATTTAAATTACCAGTAAGATTGTAATCTCCTGTTTGTATTCTATCACCAACGTGTGTAAGTGTTCCTGTAATATTTGTATTAGCAAGAGCAGTTGTACCGTTAACTGTTAAGTTCTGTGAAAGTATAACATTATTTGATGCTACTGTAACATCACCTGTAGCACGTAATTGTAAATCACTATTAGATACTTTAGTACTAATATAGTTTTCATTAATTTCAATATTACTATCAGTTATAACAAGCTCATCAAGTACTAATGATTGGTTAATTGAAATATCATTAGTTGCTATACTAGCGGCAAATAAGTCTTGTGTAACTCGCATATTGGTGCCGTCAATAAGAACTTCACCTGTGCCTGAAGCACGTAAATCTAAATCATTATTACCTATAGTTGTTGTAATAACATTGTCACTAATATTAACATCGGTAAGTTGTACATCTCCTTGGAAGTCAACTTGTCCGGTAACATCTAAATTACCAACCTGTGTATATTGTGAAGGAATACTTACAACTTCAGTATCACCTACTTTTCGAATTGTAAAATAAAAATTAGGCCCGTCAACATCGACTAGAGTGCCTTGAACATATGTGGCTCCGCCAATATTAATCTCAGGAACATTGCCTCCTGCATTATATGTTATACCGTCATATACAGCAGAACTATTTCCGTCAATAGCACCAAAATTCCTCCAGTGATTTACATTTCGTTCGTATATAAAGCCCTTTAAGCGTGTTTCTTCGTTGGTTATTGTTCTAGTACCTACATGTGTTAAACCACCGCTTAGAGACGTTGTACGTAGGTCTGTGACACCACTAACAGTGGTATTATTAGTTACTTCTACGTTTGCAGTTGGTACATATATTCTGTTTGTTGATCTTAAATCAAGGTCAGTATCTACTGCGGAAGTAGTAATAACATTAGTATCAATATTGATACTGTCGATATCCAAACTGCCACCAATAGCCAAATTTCCTGTTTGTACATTATCACCTACATGTGTTAGGGTTGAATTAATTGTAGTATCGTCTAGTGTTGTTACTCCACTAACTGTTAGATCGTTAGTAATAGAAACATTATTTGTATCAGCAACAACATTGCCAGTTGCTCCTAATAATAAATTGCCTGTGGTAGTTGTAATAAAGTTATCTTCAATATAAACATTATCAACTGTAAGTTCGCCGTTCAGTGTAAGACTATTGCCTACAAACGTTGTTCTATCACCTGTATGATTTAAAGTTCCAGTAATATTAGTGCTGGCTATTACGCTAAGTCCTGCTACTGTAAGGTCTTGTCCAAACACAACATCAGTTCCGGTAACTCTAACTTCGTCGTCGGCGTTTAGTATTAAATTAGAATCTGTTGATGTTGCACTAATATTATTATCATTTATTTCAACATTACCAATATTAGCATTATCTGTAGTAACGTTAAGTGTTATATTAGCATTTGTAGTCTGTATATTATCAGCACTAACATTGTCTGTTACATTAACATTATCTTGTAAGTTAACAATACCTGTTCCTGCCGCACGTAATTCTAAATCTGCATCACTTGTAGTTGTTGTGATAAAATTATTATCAATTAATATTTCTTCAAGCTGAACGTTACCGTCTACATCAAGTGTACTTGTTACGTTTAAATCTTCTGATATATTAGTATTGCCAGTTTGGTTCGTAGTACCTACATGTGTTACAGTACCTGTGATATTTGTATTAGCAAGGGTAGCAAGGCCATTAACATTTAAATTATTTGTAACATTTACATCGTTACTAGGAACAAGAACTTTACCTGTGCCATTAGCACGTAGCTCTAGGTCTGCGTTCGATACATTTGTTTCAATAACATTATCATAAATGCTTATGTCACCAACTTCCATTCTTGATAAGTGTGCTATAAGCCACTTGTTATTAAATGATCCTAAACTAAAAGTTAAGTTTTGATGTGGATTGAAATTTTGTTGTAGTTCTGCATTGAATACTAGTGCGTCACCTAGTTCGTTACCTTTAACATTTAATGCACCACCATAACTAAAGTTACCTGTAATATCAACATCGCCTGTAACATTTGTATTATCATTAAGATTTATTTTACCTGCCGATTCAATAATTAAATCGCCCACATCAGTTTGAATAATATTATTTTGTATTCTTAAGTTTCCGGTATCTATAAAAGCACCGTCAATTACTGTTGTGCTTGTACCTGTGTTAATTCTTAACGCATTAAATTGATTGACTGATAAATCATCAATACTAATTGTTGTATTACCTGTTTCAAAGTCAACAAAGAAGTTGTCGCCAATTCTAAAAGAGCCACCTTGATCAGTTGTAACAAAATGAATTTTACCTGAGTTCAATTCAGTAATTTCATTTGTTTGTATAACCCTACTAGGGTCGTTGTCAACAAACTTACCTGCACCAATGTATGCCATGTTGTGCTGTATAAGATACATTAATGTATCAGCGCCATCACATTCAGCACCTTTAGTACCGTATACGTTTGCTGAACCTATAGAACGTAATTCTGCACCATAGTTTGTAGTTCCATATGCTGTTCTTCCTGTAGATCCTCTAACTGCATACATACCTCTTTTTGCAAAGTATGTAAACGAGTTAAGCCATTCTACTCTAACACCATTTGTCATTGTTAGTGCATCTGCATTTGGTGTTATAAATGTTGCACTATGAAATAGCATACTGCCTTCGATACTAGCACTATTTAGATCAGCACCATCTACTAGTGCGCCTTTACCAGCATCACCTTGTGCAAAACCTCTTGGATCACTTGCGCTTGTTACGCTACCTTTTGTAATTACTGCTACATCTTTTATGTAAGGACTTCTATTTGTAATTACAGCATCAGGAGCAAATCTAAATGCATGTCCTGTATTATTTGTACTGTTGTAGTAAAAGTCTTTGATAGTAACTTCTGTAATTGTAGAACTATCATTTAGTAAGAAGATATCTTTATCATTAGTACCTGCTGTAGGTTTAATAATAACATTTCTTATATCATTACCTAAAATACTAACATTGTCAGGAACTTCTAACGGACATATTTCTTCATATTCGCCTGGATACATAAACACAGTTACAGGACCTGTTGTACTTGCATCACAACGATCAAGTGCTTCTTTAAGAGTCAGTAACGGTGCTTGTGGATGATCTCCTGTGTATGTATCGTTACCACCTTTGGCAACATAAAATATATTTCCTTGTCTTGAATCAAGAAATACATTTCCTACATTAACTAATCCTGTAGTAATTAACTGTCCGTTAACTAATTCAGTATGTAAAGTGTTCCAGTTATATCCTGTACTACCTAGTGTGTAAGTATCTGTTGTATCAGGAATAATGTCATCAGCAGTATCTGCGTTAAGATCTATACTATCTGTATTTGCATCACCAAATGTAATATTGCCGTCAAATGTAACATTACCTTGTGCATGTATATCACCAAATACTTCTAAATTAGATTTAATATCTAATTCACCTGTACCATTAAATTTTAAATCAATGTCAGTATTTGTGTCTTTAGTAAGTATGTAATTATCACTAATATAAAACTGTTCTGTTTCTAAATTAGACAGTTGTATATGTTCACCAGCATCTAAATAAATTGCTTGGTTATTAATAGCATCAATATTGTTGCCGATAATTGTAAAGTTAGCAACACCTGCATTACTTGTAGTTGATAGTAAATCAGTTGTTTGTATAGTTTGAGATACTTGTAGTTCGTTAGCAACTGCTTCTAAGTCTACACCAATACGACCGTTTGCTACATCAACTTTTAGAAGTGTAGTATCACTGTTGGTGTTTTTAAAACTTAAATTGGCTTGGGTTCCGTTGGCAATGCCTTGCCTTAAAAGGTTTTCCTCTAATAACGGACCGGATATTCTACCTACTTGTGCCACTCAATAATCTCCCTGACACAGTATTTATTGAATTTACTTATCGAAGTTATGTATTACTGTTACAGGTTTGCCTGCATCAACTGGTGATGCAAATTGTAAATAATAACCTGCTGTTTTTCCTGCTGGATTTTGTACAAGTGTGTAGTTTGTAATAGGTAATTGAAAGACGTTTTCAGCAAATACTAAAACGTTTTGTGCCGCGGCTGGTACAGGATAAAAAGGGTCTCCGCTATTAAGTGGACCAAATACTGTTTCACTTGCATCACCGTTACCTAAGTTTTGTATAGTAATAGGTGCATAAGCTGATGGAGCCGCGTTTCTTATACCGTTCCATTCGTTTGCTTCATACACTTCAAATCTGTTATCATCAGTGTTATAACGCATATGTCCGTTTTTTGGATTTTGCGGACGATCTTCTGTACGGCCTTTTGGAACCATAACTACGTTTTCACTGTCAAGAATAATTTCTTTATCAACAGCGGTCATATGTATGCCTCTGTTGTTTCTAATAAACCTGTTAGCGGTTGTTTGTCTTCTAACGTATCTCATTATACCGGTATGTAACTTACTGTTGCAGTAATATTAGTTGGAGATGTAGTTGAACATCTTACAATATCACCTGGTGCTAAAATCAACTTCTCACTGTCCATTGAAAATGTTTCGCCTGCTGGAATAGGAATATTATTTAAAATCATATTTCCGTCTCCTGCGGCAATACCGCCTGGACACACATGTACATCTAAGTATGTGTCGCCGCCGTCTGTGTAGAGTTCTAACTCTGGGTTTTGCGCTGTATTACAGAACATAATAGTCGTAACAGCGAATCCACCTAGATTGTAGTTAGGGTCGCTAGATGAGCTAGGAACTGTTAGTATGTCTGTAAAGCTACCGCCAATTTGTGTATTAACTATTGCCATTTTTGTTCCTTTATAATATCATCGAAAACAGTAGTGCCTTCTTTTTACTTACCAATTCATCTTGCACTGATCCGCCATTGATGAAATATAAGCTAGAGCCTGCCGCACCTTCTGCTTTACTGTATAATTTAATACCATCTCCTGGAGCATCCGGATTGGCTGTATCCGCATCTACACCAAAGTTTGGTATACCTCCGCCGCCTGTTCCATCATCATCTTGATATGGACCTTGTGGAATATACAAAACGTCATTGATTTGTACATTACCCGTTCCAGGTGCGCTTAAAACTAAATCTGCATTACTTGATGTAGTTTCGATTGTTGTGTCTTGAATTCTTAAATGCTGTAGCTCTGCTCTGTTATTAAAGAACTTTGCCGCTGGTGTATTATCAATAGTAAATTCAATAGCACTTTCGTCTATTGCAAATGCATCACTATCATGTACAACAACAAACGTGTCTAATGATTCAATTTTGTTTTGGAATTTACCAACAAAGAAGCCATCTACATAATCAACAACACCTTTTGCATTTACTAATGTATCATGTTGATTTGCTTTTAATACTGGGTTAACAGTAAAGTCAACTAATGAACCGTCATACTCAAATATTTGTTTTTCATAATCTGTACAACCTTCTACAGTAACAATACCAGTACCGTCATTAATTAATTTAAGATCAGCACCGCCTGTTTGTATTCTTGATGTTCTAAGATCAACTATAGTTCCTGTTGACGGACTACCTGTTCTACCTATGAATACTGGATCAGCAAGTCCTTGCTCATCGTATACCCAAAATGCATCACTTCCACCTCTGTCAATTTGTATACCTGCAACATCACCTTCGGAGTTGTTTACTACTCCTCCTGACACGCCGCCTTGGTTTACTGTAACAAACGGATCATCTACTACAAGAGTAGAACTATTGATAATAGTTTGATCACCATCAACTTCTAAGTCGCCAATGATTTTTACTTTACCATCAGTGCCTGGATCGAGTCTAATCTCTCCACCGTCAGTGACTGAAATTTTATAGTCGCCATCTATATTTAAAAACTTTGACATCTATAGCTTTCCTGTTAATATTAATACATTGGTTGTAGAATCATTATCTAAATGCCAAGTATATTCTTTGTTTGTAAAGTCATTCATAATGTTGTTGACTATTGAAGCAATATACACAAACGCTGAACTGTTTAATACAAATCCAAGAATAGACATTTCATTGTCTAGTAATTGTTCTGTATGTTTGTTAACTAATTCACACACGCCTTGATTTCCTTCTCCGTCTTCAACTTTAAACTTTGTATTGCTAAGTTGCTCTAAAACAGCACCATGAGGAACTGCTTCAGAGCTTCCAATTTTTACTGAAACAACCAGGTCTTTTAGATTCTTTAAAAGTTCCCAAAAAACATTTACTGGATGTCCCATTACACTAGTCCTTATGCGTCTTCTGTGAAGTCGTCGTCATCAGTACCAATTAGTGTGTTATCGTCACCAGCTTCTTCAACTTGTGCCGCTCCATCTGCTGTAGATGCCGCAAAGTTCCATGGAACACTTTTTCCATCATAAGCGTTTGCGCCTGTTGCACTTGGTGCTGACAATGTTGCTTTACGTCCAGAAATTTTACTTACTGTGTATGTTTCTTCATCATCCATTTTGAATGATATTGACATTTCACCTGCCGCTAATGCCGCTGGTAATTTATCAGTTGTTAGTACACAAGTAAATTCGCCGCCTGTGCCAATTTCTTCACATACAAATTTCTTTGAAGCTTTTTGCTTTACAATATAACCTTCTTTAACTGCTGTGCCGTTATGAAAGTTTACTTTGATTTCAGATCCGCCTGCTGTAGGTTCGCTGAATAATCTTTTATTAAGTGGTCTTCCCATTTTTTTTCTCCTATTTAAGTAGTCCTATGCCCGTTCTATGAGCTACGCTGTGGGTTAAACAGCATAAGTCCGCCTTGCGGCACACTATTTGACATATGTATTTATCATAAAAGAAAAAAGCTCGACACAATTAAGTATCGAGCTTTAAATAAAAGTGATAGGTTGGACTTCAGAATACCAACAATGCGGTTAACAGTCTGTCTGTTTTTCCCGCAAACCTCGCATCAAACAGTTACGTTCGAAAATACATCTCCATGTCTCCACAGTCATGCAATGCCACTACAGCTACTCGTCAAGTTCGGTGCCTGTAACACCTCTTCCTTGCACTATCTAAGTTACACCGTCGTCTAACTTATGTACTTAATATAACAAACTATTAAGCAGAAGTCAACCTCTTTTTTAATAAAAAGTTAACTTTTTTTATGTGGTGCTGTTTAATGATTTGTTGAAAGCACCAAAGCGTGTAATTATCCATAACACTCTCCTCGTTAAAGGGTTAAGTGCGTTCCTTCGCTTATGCTACTCCCGGCCTATTGGCTGAACGTAATATTATTTATTAAAACTTATACTTAAGAGTAGCTTTAATACTGTCATCGCGTTCAGTTGTTACACCTGTCCATACACTTGTATTAGTAACATCTGTATGATAGTAGAATCCTGTTTCTACAGGTCCTGCTGTATGTACTACACCAAGATATGTACCATCAGTTCCAAGGTCATCATTTAATACTTTATGTGCTGTAAACATTACTTCTTTAGAATAGTTGTACATAACACCAAAGTCAACACGATCATCTTTTGCTAATCCTGTATTTTTGTCGTCCCATACTTCAACACCAAATCCTACCGGAATGCCATATCTACGCAATACTTGCGAACCTACAGCAACACCTTGTTGATTTAATTCATTGTTAGTGATGTTATTTTTATTACCAATTTGCATGTATGATAGTTCTGCATAACCTGCTAAACTTACAGTACCACCTAAGTATATTGTACTTGCTTCTGCATCATAACCTACAGCAAAACCAAATGGTAGATCTCTTTTTAGTCTATGTTCATCAAAGTCAAATTCATTATTGTTGTTCCATCCGCCAAAAGTAAGTACGATCTTTTCGTTATGATCAATTCTACTATTAGCTTCTGTAATAATAAGTGGTAAACCAATTTTAGCTGTCTTAGCAAATCCTAATCTTTGTGCATCTGTTTCGCCTACATAAAGTCTAGTATTTCCTAAACCAACACCAATTTGTTTTTCAACAATAGTATTGTTTAATGTTGTGTCTAATGAATATTGAGAATCAAATCTAGTACTTGCTCCTGCCCAATCAATAGGACCGTCTAGTTCAGATTGTAGTCCTACAAACACTTCTGCTCGTGTATCAAAATCTGAATCGTAAGTATCTGGGTCGTAAAATACTTCAATGTTTCCGTTAACAAACATTCCTGTTGGTAACGTTGGTGCTGACTTTTCTAAATCAGTAACTCTTTCTTCAAGAGTCTTTGTGTCTGCAAATGCTTGAAATGATATCAAAGCGAAAAGAGCAGACAGAATAACTATAGTCCGTTTCATTTTTATTTTCCTTTCGAAAATAGTTAGGGGTTTCTTCTGCGGTATTTAACCATATACCGAATGGTTAGCCATAAAAAAAGGGCGACCTAAGCCGCCCTTTAGTATAGTTAAAAACTATATTCTGCTTACGAGAATGATAAGTTGTTGCTATTCACTTCAACTTTTTCAACGTAATCAGCCGCGTTACCTAAAGATGACGCTGTGTTGTTTAACTCAACATATCCGTATCTAGTCATAAATGATACAACTGGTTCGAATGAAGTTGGGTCTAGTACAACACCTGAGCTCATTAGCGGAATGTATGGGCAATAGAATGCTGCCGCATCTGATTCACTTGAGCCTTTGTAGCCAACTAGTACATCGTCGTCTGCCGCATATGTATTAACATAGATCTTCATAGCATTGTTTAATGTACCAACCATTTTAGTATTAGTTGGTGCTTCAAACGTACCTTCAGTTGTTCTTGCAAACGCTGAAGTTGTTGCTGATTGAAGGACAGTTAAAATTGCTGGAGAAACAACAGCCCAGTTACCTGCGCCTCTACGTGTTCTTTGTGCAATTCTGTTTGCCGCTCTATTAATTAATACAGCTAATGCCGCATGTTCGTCACCGACGAATGTTGCAGTACCACTTACACCAGCTTGGTTGTAAGTATCAGTACCTGTACCTGCTAATGATGCTAATGAAGTTAATACTTCTTGATCAATCTCAGCTGTAATCTCTTGTGCAAGAGCTGCCATGATTTCTGCTTCAACATCAATACCGTGTTGTGACTGCGCATCTTGTGCAGATTCAAACGTCCAGCGAGCTGACAATTTACGTGTCTTAGCTTCTACTGTTTGTTTTAGAATCTGAATGCTTAGTCTGTTACCAGCAACACCTTCTTTTGATGCTGTTGGATCTGCTTTACCATTTGCATTACCTGAATAGCCTTCAGCAATTTTGAATGGGCTTAAAGCCTCTTCGCCTGCTGCCGCTGATCCGCCTGCTGTACCTGTAAAGGCATCAGCGTAACGTACTCGTAATGTGTGGATTTGACCCACTGGTCCTGTCATAGGCTGAACACCAACGATCTCGTTCGCGATCACAGTTGGCATTACACGTCTAATAACTGGTAAAATAACTCTATTTAGAGTTGCTACGTTGCCTGCAGAAGTTGCACCTGCTGTTGCACTCTCTGACAAATACTTTCTAGTATTCTCAAGTGTTGCTTCCATAACAGATTTCTTATTTCCTGTTAATCCTTCAACTAGTGCACCTTTGGTCTCCTGCCAGCGACTTTCTAGTAGTTCTGACATTTCATATCTCCTTAAATTATATTCCAGCTAAACGCACAATGTCTACAACATTTCTGTTGAATTGTTCTGCGTCTGCTTGTCTACTAACGTTAGTTTGTGAACTTTGTTCACGGTTGCCTGTAACTTCTTTGCCTTCTGATAAAATTGCCTTTTTGGCTGGAGTATTCCCGTCTATTACTGCCGGTAGGTACTTGTCAAACGCAGAACGTAGTTTTGCTGTTTGTACAGATTCCAGTAAGTCTGTCATAATCTCTTTCTGGTCTTTTGATAAAGGTCCAGTAAGTTCATTAAGTACGTCTTTTCTTTCTGCCGCTTCTACTAAACGCTTCTTCTCAGTTGCCTGAGATTCTGCTAATGCTTTAGCTTTAGTTGCAAATGTTTTTGCTTCACTAATTTGCTTATCTTTCATAGCGATAACATTAATTAGTTTTGCGGTTTCTGACGCTTCATTTAGGTAGCTTCCTGCGTATTCTGAAGCAAATGCTTCAAACAGTTTACGCCCAAAATCGTTTCTTCGTGCTTCTTCAATATCTTCTTTAAGTTGTCCAATTTCTCCTTTAAGAGCTTTGTCAACTGTTTCTGATACTGCTTTAGCACTTCTTTCAACAAAGTTAGTTTTAACTTTCTTGAAGTGTTCTTTAGCTTCACGTACTAAACGTACTTTAGTTTCTGCTAAATCTTTTTTGTCTTCGTTAAACTCTGCAAGTTCTTTTGCAAGTGCTTCTACAACAAATTCTTCTAGCTTGCCGAAGTTAACCGCCATTGCTTTTTGATCTTCATGTAGCTCACCAACTTCTTTAGTTAGTTGCTCCATAACAAATCCTTTTAGTTTCTCTGCGTTTTCACGCTGAGCAACTGCATATTTTGCACGGGCTTCTGCTAATTGTTTACGGTCATCCGCAAACTCAGCAATTTCTTCTGCTAAACGTTCTGATACAAGAGTATCAATGGCTTCAACCATTGTACCTTTGTCATGCTCATATTTCTTGGCAAATTCTTCACGTAGCTCTGATGTTACTTGCTGGCGATTCTCTTTGATCTTCGCGTCCCAAGCTTCTTGAATTTCGTTGCGCACTTCTTCCGTAACTACATCGTTTTCGAAAAGTGTTTTTAGTGCATCCAACATATTATTTTCTCCTCGTTATTGGAGTTTGCTAATGATATTCACTAGCGATTCCTTTAGATACTTTTGTGCCTTTGGGTCTTGTTTTGTTGCCTGTGCCATTTCGTATGCCTTCATTCCGCCACGTGCATTCATTAAATGCTCGTAGATTGGTGTTGGGTAAGCGCCTGGCGCACTTGGTTGCGCCACGACATCAACTGTTATAATTTCAAAGTCGGAGACTTGATTGCCTCCGTCTTCTGAAACGTTACCAGAGCCCCTACTGGAAACACCTAATTTAACGCCGCTTTCCAGCATTGTTTCAACTAGTTTTCCCATAGGAGTTGGTAAAATTTTTAACTTGCCATAACCGTTTGGGCCATCCATCCAACAATCTGTTATCATGTGACTTACACGGTCTAAGTTAATATTAAGGCCTTCTGGATGATCAACTTCCCCGAGTACACTATATCCTCCGGATATTTGATCATTGAGAGTTTTGACAGCCCTACCAATTTCTTCTACAGGATACACACGTTGGTTTGCGTTACGCACACCGCCTTGTATACAAATACCTTTCATGTAAAGGTCTTTGCCTCCTTTGGAGTTATCGGTAGACTCAACGACTATGTTAGCCTGGTCGAATGTCAAGTGCTCTCTTAAAAAGTTGTTCATACTAGTTCAACCTTATTATTTGCCGACTATAGATTTTTTATTGTCAGCTGTTTCGCCTGCGCCTTTTTTCTCTGCGCCGTGGCCTTTTGGTTCAGCTTTCATTGACTTAGATGCTTTTCCGCCTGGTACGTTAACGTTCCCTGCTGTTTCATCTTTAGTAGTGTTTGCCGCTAATCCGCCAGTAGTTCCTTTAGTATCAGACTCTCCGCCAGCAACTATGTTACTTGCACTTCCGCCCATATCGTTAGAACCTGCTACAGTTGACTTAGCGTTTGCGCCGTTGTCGCCCATAGAAGCAGTTACTTTTTCAACATACTCTTTCATTACATCAATGTCTGACTTAGGCTCTTTTGATTCATCAACTTCTTCGTCAGTAGTTTCATCTACTTCTTCGTCTGTTGCTTCTTCAACTGCTTCGTCAGTATCTTCTTCAGCTTCGCCAAAGTTATAAGCCTCTTCTTCAGGGGCTTCTTCATCACCAGCGTCCATATCGTCTCCAGCTTCTTCGCCTTCATCGCCAGCCATCATTTTTTCAAATTCAGCTTTTAGGTCATCTAGTGCATCTTCTAGGTCTTCAACACGATCTTCAACATCGCCTTCTTCACCTTCATCTTCTTCGCCTTCGTCGCCGTCAACTGCATCCTCGATGTCACCCATCATATCGTCTGCTGGGTCGCCGCCCATGTCGTCGTCGCCTTCAACTTCAAATTCGTCAAGATCAAAGTTTTCATCAACTTTGTCTTCTTCAGAAGCTTCATCAACTTCTTCGTCAGTTGCTTCGTCTACTTCTTCGTCAGTAGTTTCATCAACTTCTTCATCAGTAGTTTCGTCGACTTCTTCGTCGGCTACTTCTTCTAAATCATTTTCTAAAATATTTTCGTAGATGTCTCTTGATTTCTCAACTACGATTTCGTGAAATAATTCTTCAGCACCTGCTTTGTCTTCTGCAATTAGGCGCTCAAGCATTTCTTCAAACTTGTTGCGATCTGCCATTGTTTTCTCCTATAAAATTGTTACCTATGGTAAGGCTGTCATTTGTATTTACTATTTATAAGGAAAACTACGTAGATATAGGCGTTTTTTGCGCCTTTTTGACTAGATGCTAGGAAAGATTGAATATTTCCTTAAAATCATCTACTAAAATGTGCTTCATATTGTCAAAAGTATTTAGTTCGTCAGGTATATAGTTATCAGGTAATATTATTCTATTAAATTCAATATGTGGGTTTTCACGTAGTACAGCAATGGTTTGTCTCATCCAATTACCAAAAAAAGTTGCACCATCTGTTGATTTTTTGTAATTGCGTGTATTTGCAAAGATATTGTTTAATCTTTTACCGTCGTCTAAACCTTTGTAGTCAAAGCCTAGTATATATATTTTTTCATATCCGTGTTGTGCGGCAAGCCATAATGCTGTGGGTCCGCTACTCCAACCTTTGCTAGGATTGAAAAAATTTAAGTTTTTTATACCTGAATATGATTTATTAGGATTTGTGTAAACTATATTATTGTTTTGATAACCAGTACTTGTAATCTCTAGTATCATTTTTGTATCAACAGCAACTAGATAGTCTGGAGTAATACCGTTTCTGTATACAGCATTACATGCATATGTTTTACCTTGCTGTTGTAGTTCTTGAACGTCAATACTACTTCTACTTGTGCCATTACCTAGCACAAAGCCAATTTTACCTTTATTTGCTGTTTGCAATAACGTGTTTAATGGAACAGTGTTTTCACGAATAAGACGTTCACGCTTTTTGTTGCGTCTTTCTTCTCTAACTATTTTCCATTGTTGCTTAGTGTATTGACTCTTGTCTATCTTTGGCAACTAGACCCCCGCTTCGGCATTGGCTGCCACTCCATACATTTGACGCACAAAATCTAATTCTTCTGCTTGTTCACTGTTATGTAGTTCAGATGCCTTGCGGACTTTATTGATTTGACGAAGTGTTAACCGTGTCTTACGTGTATCATTATACTCAACTGGTGAGTCATCATCTCGCTCTTCATAGCGATCGTCTTCGATTGTGTCGAATGTTTCTTTGTCGTAGTAAAATAGTTCACGTAGTATCATGTTAGTATTTATATCGTTTGATCCGTTGCCGGAGGTGCGGATTGTTCTGCTCCTGCTTCAGGGGTTGCTCCAGCCATTTCATCTCCACCTATTGTTGGATCTGGTTCTTCTGTTGCATCGTCTTCAATGTTCCCTAAGTCTGAACTTATACCTGCGCCGCTTATCCCTGCACCACGCATTTCTCCTGCGGCATCGGTATTTGACGCTTCTAGATTTTCATCATTTTCTTCACGCCATAGTCTTTCGTTTTCTGCAATCTCTTCGTCGCTCATTCCTAAGAAACGTGTCATTGCAAATCTATTTGAAATATAAGGTATTGCACTCATTTGTGAATACGTAGGTACTCTTGCATTATCAATCTCACTTTGTCTATAACTTGCAAAGTTTTGTGGAGGTTGAAATTTAAGATCAAACATTGCTGTATCAATGTTTACACCTTTTTCTAAAACATAACGTTTAAATTCTTGGTTGAATTCTTCAACTACTAAATTCTGTAAACGTTCACAGTATGTATTAAATCTTAGTTCTTGTATGTATGCTGTTCCAACTCGTCCGTCAGTGTATTGAGAATTTCCATCATCAGGCCCGGTCGGTAAGT